>BNJU01004314.1_pt1 | contig 186893 bp, 240 predicted proteins | sample 8539281 | NCBI WGS metagenome assembly BNJU01 (sample SAMD00202456, study PRJDB9452) | human saliva metagenome | isolation source: human saliva | place: Japan | reverse complement strand
CCTAAAACGATACCTAGTATATCAGCCCTACCACTACCGTGTAAGACACCACGCAAGGCGAATAACCAAGAATAAGATACCCCCTACCACGACTACCCCAAAGATAGCTAACGCAATAGCCAAGTAAGACAACGCCCACACAAAGAAGATAACTGCTACTGCAAAGAGTATCAAACTGAATAATAATTTCATAATCTTAACCTTTCAAATAATAACTACCATAATCTTAAACTATATTATACCACAAAAACAACAAATAAAGAAAGAGCCTTATACCTAGACCCTTAATCTTCTAAATTTGTACTTCTACAATGCCTATAAATCTAAAATTAATTAAGTAACAAGACCTAACTTATTAGTTACTTTCTTTATCTTTCTTCCTAAGTAAGCTCCAAACTTCTACTTCAATCTTACTTCTTTCTGCTTCCCTTACTACATAGTAAACTGCCAATCTTGCAGACCCTGAAAGTAACAATAACCAAAAGATAAAGGCTGGACTAGATACAGTTACTAAATATAACAAAGGAACTAAGTAAATTACCAAGAAAAGTAATACTCTGAACGACCTAGAAGTAAGAGCATTAGCAGATAAATAACTAGAACTATACCCCTCAGCTCTCATTCTCTTAATGCAATAGAACAAAATATCACTGGACAAAGCTACCAAACAGAGCAAAACCCAACCAATCCTATCCCCAAAATGGTCTCTTCCCATACCCGTATAGTACAGGTACAACGCTAAACTAACAAAACTTACCTGAAAAACTACTGGTAGAACCAAACCAAGAGCTGATAAATACAACCCCTTAAACTTACTTAGAGAACATCTCATACTGAAAACCTCATACATTCCAATTTTCAACTATACAGTCTTTAGGGGCAGTAAAATAACCTATTAAATAAAAAAAGATAAGCCTAGAAAACTAGACTTATCTATCTAACTATTTAATTAGTTTTCTTTACGTTTCATAAAGTATCCAAGCGTAAGAGCTGAAAGCAACCCTACACCCAGCTTAGCCCATACAGATGAGTCAGCCTCACCAGTGTTTGGTAGAGATTTAGACTTATTAGCAGAATCTGTGTAGCTTCCTGCATAGTAAGATGTTGCAAAACCTTTTGCATAGCTAGTTGTAACAAAGTTATTGTTTGCTACCCCTGTGCCGTTAGCGTTAGCAGAAGATACCCCAGTGTCAGCAGTAGGAACAACTACCTCAGATACAGTACCATCATTGTTAAGAGCATACTGTTTACCTTCAATAGCGATAGAGCCGTCAGCGTTCTTAGTTGCTTTAGTACCATCCACTACGTCAACAACATTACCATCAGCGTCAACTACCTGTACTACAACACCACCTTGTGCAACGATTGCATCCGCCTTATCTTTAAGAGCCTGCAAACGTGCAACTTCAGCCTCAGCCTTATCTTGTTCAGCTTTTACAGTTGCCAAACGGAGGTATTCTACGTTCTTAGCGTTTGAGTCTTTCTTAAGAGTTTCGTAACGCTCTTTAGCAGTCTTAAGTTCATCAGCGAGTTTGCTAGACTTAGCTTTAGCGTCAGCAAGCTTAGAATTCAAGTCAGCCAATACTTTTTCTTTATTAGCCAATTTAGTTGCAAGGTCTGCTGCGTTAGCACTAGCAGTAATAAATTTTGTCTTAGCAACGTCTTGTTTAGTACGAGCGTCTGTAAGAGCTGTTTGAGCAACCGCTACGGCTTTAGAAAGAATTTCAAGAGTTTCTTTTTCTTTAGCAAGTACCCCTTTAGCCGTTTCGCTAGATTTTGTAGCTTCAGCAAGTTTAGTTTTAGCTACTTCCAAAGCTTTAGCCTTGTCTGTTGCACTAGCTTTAGCCAAAGCAAGCGACTCCTTAGCACCCTGAAGAGAAGCCTGATCAGATTCGAGTTGAGTCTTAGCATCTGCCAACGCTTTCTCAAGAGCTGGAATATCTACAGTACCCCCTACCAAGTCAGCCAAACGTTTCTGAGCGTTTGCAGAGCTTCTTTTGCAGTGTTATAAACAGACTCTGCAGTAGCTACCTTAGATTTAGCGTCTTGGTTAGCTTTTACTGCTTCATCATAGTTTGTTTGAGCTTTAGCAACTGCTGCATCGTCTACAATTGTACGTTCTACGTCTTTGTAAACTGGAGTTACAGTTTCTTTAGGGTTTTCAAGAGTTTGGTAAGGATTGTTGATAGCTTTACCGTAAGCATTACCTAGTACAGTGTAAGTGCTTGGTGCACGGTCAATCATACCATTGTAAGTGTTTGTGAATCCAAAAATCAATACCTGCTGTTGTAGAAGTACCCTTAAGACCAAGAACTTCCAAAAGCTAGATCAAAGTTGTCAGAGCGTTTACCATCAACACCACCGTAAGCTTCCCCAAAGGTACCCTGACCTGAAGTACCATAGAGTTGGTTACCCAAGTTAGCAAAGATTTTTAGCTTTCAAGTCGAACATAGTCTGTTTACGTCCGTCATTGTTTTTCATAGCTTACGTTGTTTGCGGGTTTTTGCCCGATAACAGTTGTATCTTCAGAGTCAATACCCATAACAGTATCTTGCAAGCTAGTACCTGTGTATTTCAAAGGGTTCTTAGGGATCTGACATAGAGTTCCAAAAACCGTTAGCTTCAAGTTGAGCTCCATCCATGCCTTTGTAAGCTGGGAACAACTTGTCAAAGATAGATGTTACTGTCTTCTTAGCTTCAGCGACACTTTGATCGGTTACAGTTACCAAGTTAGTACCCACTTTGAAACGAAGATCGTTAAGCAAAGCAGTGTAGAACAATGCCAAATCAGTCAACTGGCTGTCAGACAAGTTGTTAACATCCAACTTGGTTGCTGAATCTGTGTTAGCAAAGTTGAAATCCATGTTTTTTTAACCCATGAATTATAAGCAGATGAAGTAGGTGCAGACACGATAGCTAGGTTGTTGCCATTTTCGTCACCCTTCTTGATTGCGTCCTTAACGGCTTGGACAGACCCTGTACCTTTAGCAAGGGCTTTGATTGCGTCCAAATAAGCTTGGCTTGTAACAATACCATTAGTTTCTGTAAAGTTTGAGTAAGCAACACCTTTGTTCAAATATACCCCATCGGCTGTTACAGTTGTAACTTCACCTGCTTTAACAGTTTCTGTTACAACTTTACCTTTCTTAGCTTCATTAAGGGCAGACTTAGTTGAAGTTTCAGTTGCTTGAGTACCTTCTTGGGCTCCTTTAGCAGTATCATACGCTTTAGAAGAGCTTTCAACAGTACCCTCAGCAGTAGCTACAACATTCTTTTGATCTTTGATTGCTTGGTCTTTGTTAGTTACAGACAACTTAGCTGCGTCAAGAGAGTCTTTTTGCAGATTTTACGTTAGTAGTATCTTCTGTGACTTTTGCAGTCAAATCTTTAACGTCTTGATTCAATTTAGCCGTATCAGTAGTAGCTGAAAGAGCTTCTACTTTCTTCTCAGCATCTGCAACTGCACTTGCAGTCTTTTCAACATTTGACTCAGCTTTAGCAACTACGTCTTTTTGATTTGCTTCTTTAGTTGTAGCGTCAGTAAGGCTCTTTTCAACACTTGTTGTAGCTGTTGTAGCTTGGTCTAGTGTTTCTTTAGCTTTCGCTTGATCTGATTTAGCTTGTTCAACAACTTCTGGTGTAACCTTGTTTACCTCTGTAATTTGGTTACCCAAATCAGTAACAGTGTTGTTGTTATCAGCTACTGCTTTTTCTGCATTAGCAACAACATCAGCTTGAGCGTTCAATGCTTGATTAGCTTGGTTTGCTACGACTTTAGCGTTAGCAACTTGATCTGCGGTTACTGTTGGAGCAACAGGTGTTTCTGCTACCGTTTCAGCTTTGACTTCAGTAGGCTGTGCTACTGGTGTTGTTTTAGATTTTGCTTCTGTTGGAGCTACTGCTACATTACCAGTAGTAGCCTCAGCTGCAGTATCTTTTGCAACTACTTCAACGTTGCCTGTAGTAGCATCAGTTGAGGTTGTTTCGTCTGCGTTTACAACAGATACCCCACCTAGAACCGATAGAGTCAATACAGATACAACTGCACCGTTACGCAATTTCTTAATAGAGCCGTGACCCTGAACTTTGTCTTTAAACATAATATAAAACTCCTTGTGTTAAACATAAAATATAAGAATAGGTAAAGTATATAATAGGTAATAAACCTACAACACACCTACCAAACTACAAATATAAGTTTACTATAAACTTATAAAAAAATACAAAAGTAATTCCCTAAAAAAATTTAAAAGTAACTGTATATAAGAAAACAAAGGGATGTAAAAATAGTAACAAAACGATACTAAAATAAATCCCGTCTGGAATAAGCTACCCCAAATAACCCCCAAGTTGAAAGACTTAAACTACTTCCACAGTAATTTAACTACCCCAACCTTTAATAACATATACAGTACAAGAATTAAATAAAAAAAGCCCACAGTAACTGCGAGCTTCTTAATATATTAACTAAGTTAGTTAGTCTTCTTTAGTACGTTTAGTACCCATACCAATACCAACAAGAGACATGAGAGCCATCAATCCACCTACAATACCCATAGCTGATTTTTTTCTTCACCAGTATGAGCAACACTTTTCTTCTCTGGCGCTGGAGCTGGAGCTGGAGTGTTAGGAGTTGGTGTGTTAGGAGTTGGTGTGTTAGGTTTTGGTGTTTCTGGTTTAGGAGTAGTTGTCTTAACAGTGTTAGAGATGTAGTCTACCCCGTTTACACGGTTGATGTAAGTGTTTTCAAAAGTACCGTAAGCAATACGTTTGAAGTCAAGAGCTGCATCAGCACCGAACTTGCTGTCATCAACGATAGATGCAAGGAAATCTTCCTTGAATGCGATAGTTACGATACCATCTGTAGCATTGTGTTCCATAGTAGTGTACTTAGTCAAGTCAGTACCCTTAGCAAGTACTTCTTTCACTTTCACTACAGAACCCTTACGAACAGTTTGACCTGCTTTTACAACAGTTCCGTCTTCAAGAGTAACATCTTCTTTGTAAGTTGTATCCTCTGTAAGAGTAACTTTGTGTGCTACAGTAACATCTGTAGTAGCTTTAACAGTATATGTTCCAAGGAACTTGTCACCTGTTTGATCGTAATCATCGAGGTATTTGTATTCCCAAAGGGCTTCTCCACGGTTTCCTGGGATTACCGCACCGTTAAGCAAGTATTGGAACTCTTGACCATAAGCAACTGTTGCTCCGTCAGAAGATTTACCATCTACGATGACATCTTTCTTAGGAGTCAATCCTGGTACGTCGTTTTTAACAATGTTACCAGTGTAACCGTTACCGAAGTCAATTTGCCATGTTTGGTTAGTGTAGTCACCAGTAAAGCCTTTCTTAATAGACATTGGTAAGTTGAAGAAGATATCAGTACCAGTCTTCACATACTTGTCGTAGAATGCTTGGTTATCTTTGGCTGTCCAAATGTAGAATGTACCGAAGTTAGATACATCAATACCACTCTTCTTAATAAGTTTTTTTGAGCTTCTTCTGGCAATTCAGACAACTTAGCTGAGTCAGCTTTGTAGAAGTTCAATTCTTTAGTAACATCGTTACCTTTAGCATCAACTGCTTTGAAGTCTTTTTCGATACCCTCTAAGGCATCGTCTTGTGGGTTATCAAGATAACCGAAACCTTCAGCAATAGCTGATTTAGAAGATTTATCATTGATGTATTGGTCCATATCCCACTCTGCAACGTAGTAGTTTACGTCGTTTTGGAGGAGAGTCTTACCGTTAATGTTTTTACCTTCTTTGTTGGTATTATTCTTAACTGGTTGGATCTTATGGTTACCCCCACCATTTGGGTTTTGTGGGTCGTTAGGATTGTTCGGTTTACCTGGTGTGTAAATACGAACTTTGTTAGAGTATGATGTATACCCCTTACCAGTAGTAGCACCACCGTTCACATCCATCTTGAATGTATTTTCATACATTGCTGCATCGTTAAGCACTTTGTAAGTAACTTTGATTGGAGTTGGTGTGTACTCTTTAGAGCGATCAGCATTCGCACGAGCAATTTCAGATGCGTTAGCTTTGATTGTCAACAAACGAGTTGTTGCATCATAAGTTACGTCGTAAGCCTTGCTGTTATCTTCTTTGACTTTATCAACAAGAGTTTCCAAACCATTGTCGATGTAGTCGCTGTTTACGATAGATTCAGTAACAGGACGACCAGCTGAAAAGAGCTTTTGGAGAAAGTTTAAATACGTTTACAGAGCCTTTAGCAACAGACTGACCATTGATATCAACGCCATCTTCATTTTTCAACAGACTTGTCAACAGGTGTGTTAACATTCAAAAGCTGTCAAATTGTAGTGAACTGTAGGGAGTTGCAGGGTTCTTTAGGAACTTCTTTAAGCTTAGGTTTAGCTGGGTCAGTAAGTTTAGTCAAGCTCAATGTTGGAGCTTGAGGAACGTTAGGAACTTCTTTCGGAGTGAAGTTTTCTGGAGTGAATTTCTCTGGAGTAAACTCAGCAGGTTTGAAAGTTACTGGAGTATACTCAGATTTACCTGGGTTGTAAGAAGTCAAAGGTTTAAGAGTGATAGGATTGAACTTCTTAACGATTGCTACTGATGTAGTTGCATCACCACCGAAGTCAGCACGAGCAACACCTGTACTGTTACCACCTGGTGTGTTACGAACTACATAAGTGAAGAGACCTGAACCGATTGCAAGGAGAGTACCATCTGGTGATGAATTGTAACCATCCAATGCAGACTTATCGTTACGTCCGATACCATACTCGTAACCAAGTTGTTCGTCTACACGAGGGTTATTAGTAACTACAGAGTCAGTAGCGAAACCACCACCGACACCGAGGATCTTCATACCCCCAATATCTTGCATCATTTGACCACCGTCGATGTCAGCAATCAATTCCATCCAAAGAACTTCTGGGTCATGGTTGTCAGGCGTGTCTAGAGAGTAGACTGCACGGATACCATCTCCTGGGCGGTCGCTAAGATGTTCTGTACCACCGTCAATGGCGTTAACTGCACCATTTGCGTTCCAAACGGCTACTTCACCAGTTTGATAAGCTGGGTGCAAACCTGTTGCATCTTTGTGGAACATTACCCAAAGGTCATGAACTGTACCATCCATTGTAGTGGCACCATTAGGAATCTTGTACCATTGAAGTTGGTTTACAATGTAGAAACGATTAGCTCCACCACTTGCATATCCATAAGTGTTACCCCAAATGTCATTGTTGTCACCTGGTACGAAAGTACGTTTGTTATCACCTTCAAGTTCGACGTTACCCCAGTTTACCTTTGTAACGATTTTAGCTGGGTTAACATTATCACCACGCAAGTGAACTTTAGCACCGTGTTGTGTAAGGTCCCCAGTTGCTATGGCTTCAATACCTGGTGCAACTTCAACCTTGCTCAACATAGTTGAAGATCCGCTAGGTGTGTAACCGTTAGCTGCTGCTGGAAGAGCTTGATTACGGTCGTAACCACCGTTAAATACTGGGTCTTCAGAAGAGTTAGCTTCTTTTGATTTCTTAGAGTTGTAAGCTTCTACAGTGGCACTATCTTTAGCGTAATCCCCAGTCCATTGAAGACCTGCTGCTTCCATAACAGATTTGTTGTAAGCATTAGCTTCATCATTGACTTTTTTAGCTGCGTTTGATGCAGTAGCGTTAGTACCATCAGTAGCTTTTTGTGCTGATAGAGACAAACGTTCGTTTTCAGCTTTCGCAGAGTTAGAACGACTAGCAGTTTCTGCTACTGCACTTGCAGAAAGACTGTTGTTTTTAGCTACAACACTTGCAGAAAGGCTGTTGTTCTTAGCTACCACACTAGCAGAAAGGCTAGCATTTTCTGCTACAGTTGCTTTAGCTTTAGCAGAAGTTGCATCGAATTCTGCCTTTTTAGCCAAGTAATCAGCAATAGCTTGTTTGTTCAAAGCTTGTTGATCAGCGAGGGATTTAATGTAAGCTTGATACCCCTCTACGGTAGAACCGTCAGCAAGGTTTTGTACTTTTTCAGTAGTTTTGATGATAGCATCTTTGTGTTTTGCAACTACTGCTGCAGTATCTGCATCAAGAGTTGATACAAATTTGTTGTAAGCTTCGACTGCTGATTTGTGAGCATTATTCAAATCTTCATTTGCTTTAACTACAGAATTCTTTTCTGCTGTCCAGTTAGACATTGCAGTTGAATGTGCAGTAGCAGTTGATTTCAATTCTTCTGCTTTTGCATGCTCTTTAGCTACGATTGAACCTTTAGATTTTTCAGCCTGTGATGCATTTGATGCTGTAGGGGCTACAGATGTAGGGTCTTGAACCACTTTTACACCAACACCTTCAGCCTTTTTAGCTGCGTCAGTTACTTCTTTGTGGTCGATAGATACTGATGTTTCACCAGTAACTTTACCTGCGTTAGAATCAGCTTGTTTTCCTTCTTCAGAACGACCTGCTGCTGCATCTTTAAGGTTATTAGCTGCAAGACCAGTTGCAGTATCATTTGTAATAGAACCTTCAGTTACGGCTACGCCAGTAGGTTCAGCTGGAGCAGTTGAAGTTGCTGGAGCAGTTGTTGTAGCTGCAGAGTTTCAGCAGTTGCTGCTGGAGCTGAAGTTGTTGCTGCTGGAGCTGGGGTTGTAGTAGCTGCCACCGGAGCTGCTGGTGCAGTTGTTGCTGCAGGAGCTGGAGCAGTTACGGCAGTTGTCGGTGCACCCGAAGTTGTTGCTGCAGTATTTTCATCCGCTTTAACAGTACCTCCTGCAAGGGCTACTACTGCCACACCTGCAACGGCACCAGAAGTTAACCAAATTTTACCTGATTTCCACATACGGAAACCTTGTTTACTAACTAACTTAATTTCTTTCATAAGTCACCTCAAAATATAGATATAAAACTGTATTTTTGAAATACACAGAGAGTATAACAATTTAAGAGAAGAGATGATAGATTCGGAAAACAAAAATAAAAGAGGTCATAAGACCTCAATATTTACCTAAAGGTAACGGGAATTTAAGTTAATTCCTAACACATTAACAACCGAGTTAAGCACCCTTCCGTCATACCCACTAATACTATTAAGCTTCTTCGGTAGTCTTTTAATATTCTGAGGTAAGTTAGGGAAAGCCTGTGCTAAGTTCATACCCCTATATTGCTTTCTAAAAGTTGCACACTCTTCTTCAGTTAGCCTACAAGAGATAAAGCCTCAACCATTTTGTCTAACAATGGGTTGTCATTATACCTGATTTCAATAGGACGTTCCTTGTTCTCCCAACCTTCTTGGGATTTAAAATCGTCCATGATAGCCTTAGCCTCTTTTAAGCTTAGCTCACTACCATCCAACAAGTGGTAGCTCTTCTGGTTAGGAGTATAAACGAATAATTTCGATAAATCATACGTTACCCTACTACCATCACTATTATGCCTAAACGCAGACTCTATAAAATCGGCATATTCAGACTCTTCGAAGAGATAAGTTGCTTTTGGCTTAGTAGTTTTGATACCAACTGGAATATTAGAACCAACGCTAAAAGCTAAAGAGAAACCTTCTTCAAGTACCCCATTTTCCAACTGCCATACAATACTAGCTAGACGTCTAGGTGTCATCGTACCCTTAGGGAATGGAGAAACAATACCATCAGCAACGTCACCACGCAATACCTTATAAAGGAGTAAGCTATTGTAAGGAACATACAAGTTCTTAAAACTAGAAAGACCTTCGATAACTTCTTGGTAATTTTCTGGAGTTACTTGCATATACCGATTCTTTTCTAAGAACTTATCTGTAGCCCAAGTGAATTTCTTACTTCTAAAGAAGACCGATACCTGCTCGTCTACCAAAGGTAACATGTCAGCATCATTAGTTACCAAATCAATGTAATGATTAGGGTACTGTCGTTTAGCTTGTTGGATTGCCAAGAAGACTAGGTCATCTGCCTCCCAGTTATGTAGGGCTAGGCAAGATACCCCTCCTCGCTCAAGATAATCCTGAGCCAGAGCAACACCTGAAAACATACTCTGAGACATAGACTCACGTTTTCCTTTGTACTCTCCATCAACTCCCTCAGACTGCTCTGTCATGAAGTAAGCCTTCCTACTAGGACAAGGTCTATCAAAACAAACTACCGTAGGAACCTGACCACCACGTGACCAGTTAAAGATGTTTTTGATAGTACCGTTAGCAATAGTTGTATCTACTGTTTCAATAGTATTACCTACTGCCATTTGCTTTGTTAAGCGTACCCCTCCATAAGAGAAGTTGTGAGCCATGTGATTAAAGTCCACAATAAGGACTCGGTCCATTTTACTTTTCGGATTAAATGTCATTATTTACCTTTCTATTCTACACCTAAACTTATTGCAAGAGAAATAAAGTATTCAAACAAACCATCAATAACAGACTCATCTAGAGCTACGTCAAAGTATAAATCGAAGTTGTACCTTATAGTTGAATGGTCCTTATTTAAAAACTGTAACTCTTCTTTAGAAAACTTTCTAAGCTCTATTCCAAATTGCCCAAAAGAGTCTACTATTGTTTTTTTAGGGTTGTGTGTTCCACGAAATCTACCATTAACCTTAAAAAGTATTCTTTTTAGTAATACCTCCATAAGTATCGTAGAACTAAGGAGATAAGGTATATGAGATAAATTCTCATACTTACACATACTAGGGCAAGAAGAATTATAACTCTAACCAGCTCTCTTAAAGATAATGGTATATCTTCTGAGTAATAATGTTGAGCAATCATACAATAACCTCCTCACAACCTTCAGCAAGCATACGGTTTACAGAACGCATACCCCCTATTGTGTCATAAGATAAATCGTAATCAAAAAGCTCGTTATAAGCCTTTATTGCGAAAGACTTTGAAGACTCCCTATAAATAGATTCTATGTCTTCGGGTAATACTATTACAATAACCAAACCTGGCTCCCAAATAAAAGCTCTGTAAGTTCCCTCTTTTAATTGAGGAGTGTCAAATAAGTGTTTCATAAATGTTACTACCTTTCTATTCTATACCAATCTAAAGATTTACTTCTTCGATATCGATTTCGTCATACTTACTTGCTTCACTACTTAGAAAGTTTCTTGCGTCCTCTTCCGTTGCGAATACTTTGAGGACTTTCCTTTTCTTAAGCCGACCAAAGATATTATAAGTAATACCGATAGCTTTATATTCCGTTACAGACATATTAAACCTCCTTAAAATTTTCTATACAAGTTACCATATTAGGTTTGAGTATATCTACTAAAGATTTAGATAGAGATATCCTACCCCCTACGATTGAAACTAAGAGGGAAAGTATAAGGAAGAGCTCTATTGTACCTATTATAAAGAACATAGCAGTGAAAAAAAGGGAGCAAAAATCACCAAAAGACTCTTCCATGCTGCCCTCTACAGACATATATAACCGCTTATACCAAGGAAATTTATCTCTCTTAGACATATCAACCCTCCTTAGATACAACTGACATAGCAACCGTACTTTGAGATTTACCTTTCGGCAAACCTTGCTGGGAGAAGTCCCACATGAACACAACCCCCTCGTCAGTAAGTAACTTTACGAGCATTAATTAAGTGCATACCAGTTTCAATACCACCCATATTACCTAACAAGAGAATATCCACCCCCAAAACCTTGGGTAAGTTGTCGGGGTGATATGTGGTAAAACCACGCTCGGACAAACCTCCTAAGGCATCCCTGTCAATATCAACACCTATATACTCATGACCGAGCTCTTTTAGGTACTCTGCGAATACCCCTTGACCACAACCGAAGTCCATGACTACCAAGCCCTTAGAGTCCTCAACTAAACTATCGAGGACTCCTTTAACTAATTTAATATTTTTACTTATCATTCATTAACTCCTTGAATAACGCATCTTTTAAAAGTACTGCTACCTTACCATCGTAAGTAGAGTAAACCTTGACAGAACCTTCATGTTTAGCTAGGAACTCATAACCCCTACCAATGTAGGCTATTTGCTTAGGGAGAACAGAGTAGATTTCGTCTATCAAGTGTTTCTCCTTAAAGCTAGACAAGAACTCTCGTACACTAGAGTACTCACCTACTAGATATTTGTTGGCTACTTCATCTTTAGTTGAACGGACTTTAAGTTCTAAAACTTCACCCCCACCAAACTCACTATGACGATGGCTTACATACTCACACTGATTGAAGAGAGCCAATGCAACATAAGATGAGCAGTGACTAACCAATCCAGTTGATAAGTCCTTAACCTCAACACCGACCAAATAGTACTTTAATAAAGATTTAATGTCTTCTACCGTTTTTACTTTCGAATACTTAGCCATCACAAAACTCCATTAAATAATTATTCTTAGTTCTACCCCACCTGCAACACCGCTTTGGATTTCCTTGATAGGATACCCACCGTAAGACCATATAGCCTCAGCTACGTCTAAAACATACTGGAAGTCAGTTTCAGTATTGTCAATTTCGACATAGAAGTCTTCTTCCTTTACCAATTCGAGCAAATCTTTTACTGTCATATTCCTTTAGTCCACACACATTAAAATCGTCATGATTAAATTAATCACTATGATGAAAAGTGATAAAATCACAGTTTCATCATAATCTTCGTCGTGCACTGTGATTTTGTTAGCTTTCACTGCGTACTTCATAGATAAATCTCCTAACCCTTTAAGATATTTTCAGCGTTAGCAATCAAACTAATTGCCATCTTTAAACTGTCTGCTAACTCTGTAGGGTACTTGCCTGGCGTTTTATAATAAGCCAATAAAAGACTCATTAAGTAGTATTTAGCTTTAGTGAAACTCCAAAACTCTTTAGAGTGAGCAAAATCCCCGTTTTCACCATTTGAATAAATACCCACACAATCGCAAAGTTGCTCAGCATCCTCAATATTTATGCAATATTTAGATACCCCATGGTTAGACCACGACAATATTTTATTGTTAAATACTATAACAATCAATAATCCGCTTTTTAATAATTGCAAGTTGGAGATAGAGAAATCTTCAACTTCAAAATAACGTAGATATTTCCTTATATAAAAGTCTTCCTCTTTTATTTTCTTTAGCTGAGCTTCCCAATATTCAACTTGTTTTGTAGTTTCAAAATCAACCATAACTTTACTACTATCTACTTTCATAATTATACCTCAAATTTTTTTGATAATATAATCTTACCACCTTAACAACCAAAAAAAGCAATAGAAATTAAAAAGAGGTGTAATACTTTTTACACCTCTTCTACTACTATTCTTCCTTAGGTACATCCTTGTAAGCCTTATCGACTTCTTCCTGATTTTCTAAATAATACCGTTCTTTTAAATAAACCTCTACCCTGCCGTCTTTCAAGTGCACTACTTTCATAGATCGTTTTGCAAGGTACTTCCAAGGAAGAGAATCGTAGGCACTACCATACTTAGCTTTGAATTTCTTAACTAGGTCTCCCTTATCACTATATAATTTAAAGTAAGCAACCCTATAACCTTTGTAAGTGTTAGCTTCTTCATTGTAGAGGTAGAGATAACCCCTATCACCTAATTTTGGAAATACCCCTAGAGCAGTTCTTACCCTTCCATAAGTAAGAGTAGCAATAAATTCACTATGTGCAGAGAGGGGTGAATTAAACTTCCATACATCCTCAATGCTTGTATCAAGAGACTTAAGTTTAGGTGCAAGCTTCTCAGCATTCCTTCCTTCGTCCGAAACCCAAGAAACGTAAATAGGGCGAATGCTACTGTCGTCTTTATAGGTAACGGTGTTAACCGCTGGGGAACGTCTTACATAGAGAATACTATCAAAAGCTCCAAGGTTAAATAAAGATCCAAATATAAGTGTAAAGATAGCTAAGTATGCTAGAGCTGTACCGTGCTTATCGAAAAACATTTTGAATTTGTTCTGCATAGGCTACCCCCTAGTTAAAGTAACCAATAGGGAAGTTATAACCCTTCTTACCGTTCAAGATACCTTCATCATCATAGTATAAATCAAGAAAATAGGGTTTACCATCTTTTTCTACTTCTAAGCTAACCTTAAACCCATCTTTAGAAACACAACCTAATTCAATCTGATAACCAAACTCGTTGACTAGATTACCACTATTAGACTCGATTACAACCTCAACACCAATCTTAGATAACTCTAAAAGTGCACTTGCTAAGGTTTTTAAGTAGGTTGGGTGAAAGTAAGATTCGGGTTTATAGAAGTAAACTCTAACATCCTTCATCTTAGACTTATCTAAATTAAGCAACTCTTCTTTTAAGGAGTTAATACCAGTCTCGAAAAATTTTTGATTTTCTTCTGAGGTATTATTGAAATGAATACCCCACGATTTAAAGGCATTGTTTACAACCACTAAAGGTACATGTGACGTTTTCCTGGATTCAAAGATAATCATTACAATCCCTCCTAGAAAAAGGACTCTATAGGGTTATTTAGTTCATCAAACACCCACTCTTTTGGCATATCATATTTAGATTTCCACTTACTTAACTTACGACTTGATAGGAAATTCATGTGAGTTAGCAACTCGTCAACATCACCCCAAGTAAGCTGGTTTAAAGGTTTAACTGGGTGGAGACTTAAGCTAATATTACCTTGATTCAAAATTACTGGGATAATAGTATAAAACTTAGTTTTATCTACTTCTTCCAAGCGTTTATTCTTACCTAGACTATATACCCAAAGAGCATCTCGAACTTCATACTCCTTAAGTGGGGTATTTGCAAAGAAACTGTAGTTCAACCCATCTGCAAAAGAAGATAACTGAACAAAATCTGTAATATGCTTAGCCAGTAACTCAGTCAAAGGAGTCCCCGTAAGAATTTTTGTAGTCTCTTCGACTGGTACTGGAATAAAACCAAATGCTACTTTAGATGCCATTACATACCTCCTTGCTCTTTCAACTCAGCGAGCATTTCTTCATTTGTAAGAGGACGATCTAAGTCATCTTCACTAAGTCCTAAATAAGAGTTCAACAAGACTTCTAAATCTTTAGCGTCTTCCTTACTAAAAGTAACCCCCTTACCCATTCGGGTCATATCCTCATTCCAAGAACGGATATCTAGCTTAGGAGTACCCCCATTCCATGAGATAAGGTTTAGGCGTGTTGACCAACCACTAGCAGTAGGACTACCAATAGTGCCTATCTCTTCAATAATTTCGTAACTGAATTCTTTTGACATATTCTTTCTCCTTGTTTATTTTCTTCTACCATTATTTATTCTTCTTAATACGCTGGTTAACCAAAGACTATCTTCTCTATAAAGAGTAAAGCATCAAGATAGTTGTCATACAAAGCAGTACTGACATGTTTCCTTGCCTGTTTCCAACATGTATTTACTTGAACATAGTATTTTCCTTTATAGAATACAATGTAAGATCGATAACTTGTTGCCATCCGAATGTGCCCCATATTACTAGACAAGGTGTTAGCATCCTTACAATAAGACACAAACTCATTAAAGTCCTCATCGCTATCCCAAGGAAATTTTTCTTTCATTTCCCAAGACTGAGGGAAACCTTCACAAGCCTTTATACCTAGCTTAGACTCCAAAAAGCTCCACACTACCACCCATAAGATGTTGTTGGAATGAGCTATTTTTAATTTGTTCACCCATTATTTAACCCTCTCTACAATGTAATATCCAGTTTCATTGTCTTTATATACTTCATACCAAGGGTTGCCATACCCCATCGTAAGCGAACCATCACCCATAAAGGATAGAGGACTTTCTTTCGTCGCATACTCAACACCTGCCAAGTCCTTTAACTCTAAAGGAACTAGCACGTCCTCGTTGCCATCAACGATTACCTTACCAAGACCCTCGCTATAAGCACCAGTATCTAATGCTTCTAAGCTATCGTAAACAAGATAATCACCAACAGATAAGTAATGGCTATTATTACCTAAAACAAATGACATTTCTAGAATTCCTTCCTAATAACTATACTACTATCATACCCTATTATAAGCAGAAAAGCCAGTACACTTAAGCACTAGCCTTTAACTTTTTAATGGGTAAGGAAATTACTTAGACGATAACAAAGGGTAATCAATATTAGCACCAACCTCGTCAACTTGTAAACCGTTAATCGCACGATAGATTGCTTTTTCAATCTGAGCAAAGCCTACCCCATTAGCCATAGCATATCCAATCCCAAGCTCTTTAGTTACATTTCTAAGAGCCTTAGTTACTGCATGTCTTACATAGTCCTTAGCTACTACCACTGCATCACAATCTTTTAGCTTATGTTTATATGCAGACTCATCACCTTGATAGCGGTGAGCGTCTAGAGTGACAGGAACACCCCCATGTTCTACAACAAGGAAAGACATCAAACCACTACGCATACCATCACCAAGAACAAGACCTATTTTCTTACCTTCTAAGTCATAGTCAAGAGATACAGACGTAGAGTCCTCTTCTTTTTCTTTTTGAATTGATTTCTTTCTTAGGAGCTTTTTGCTCAGCTTTTTCTGGGAGTTCTTCACTAGAGTACCACTGTCTTTGAAGAATTGTAGCAGGTTTACCTAACTCCCAAGCTAAGTCAACCGTATCACCCTCTTTAGGTGCTACAGAACCCAAAATAGGTAAAGAATCTCCGATAACATATCGACGTTCAGTTGAATTATATTCCCCTAACAATTCACCGTTTATGTTGTCCTCTACATAATAAGTGCCGTCTAAGATAGACTTTTTAACAATACCCTTAGAGAATACCCCTAGCCTATTAGCCGCAGTGGATTCACCCTTACCCACCTTTGTAAGTACTGGAGAGTTATCACTATCATACTCTAAGGTAACTAGGTCACCGTCCTCAAAGTCATTGTGGAAGAAAGAAATACTCTTTTAAGTAAATCTTCTTCTCACTAGTTTCAGTGTTTACTAGGTTTGCACCTAAAACTTGGCGACTTAGTAGGTATACTGGTTTTGAATTTGTTGATTTTTGTTTTTGTTCTTTTGAAGATACCCCTTCTTGATCCGTGTTAGCGTAAGTATCCAATATTAGCTTTTTAAAGTCCTCATCTGTAAAGTTGAAGACATACCTCATTTTGTCCAATCTGTCAAAATCTAAGCCTAATATCAAACCTTTAGCATATTTAGACAAATTTTTAAGTAATTCTGGATTCATAAAGACCTCCACATAATAATTTTAATATGCCTATATTTTACCATAGAGATAAAAAGAAATAAAGCCCCTTTAAAGAACTTCATTTTCTTGGTCTTTTTGTTAGTGCTTCCTCTAAAAGCATTCCGCCTTTAAGTCTAGCTTTAACAGTAGAGGGATTTAAATCATAGGCTTTACACATAGCATTAAAAGACTTATATTGATTTCCTAAGTGATCTCTAATTTCCTCACCAAGAAAAGATAACGACTTAGGTTCTTGCTGAGTTAAAGCACGCTCAACATCCCACCCTCTACCAAGTCTATATTTTAAAGCAAACAGAGATACCCCACGCATCAGCCATATCTGCTAAACGCATAAACTCTTTACCTAAATGGTCTTTGTAAATTACCCTACCTTCTTGTGACTTCCTGTATAAGCTAACGAAAACATCTTTGCTAGGAAGTGTAAACCCTAAAAATCTAACCACAGTAAGAAACTCTTGAGTATCTTTAAGAAAATTTTCTATCTCTTTTAGGTAACTATCTAAAGAAACGTTAGTTGTGAACGACTTACCTAAGAAGCGTACTTTCTTCCTTTCTAGATTGACAGTAGGAGAAACAGAATAAGATAAATCAGAAAACCTTCTAACATGTTCTTTAAATCGTTCTCCTAAACTCTCAAAAAGGGAATAACCTTCTAAGGAAACTAACTTAGCTTTTGCTTGACTTATTCCTAATTTGTAAAGAGTAGACAAACCTTCATAATAACAATACAAACAAATTCTAGACAGTATTTCACCATTCCCTGTTACCTTGAAGTAGGATACATAGTTGGATATAGAAGATTCGTACTTCTTAGTTACATATATAGAACCCCTGGTTTTTGTAATATGTTTTTCTTAAAAGTAAAATTATTTAGGTAAAAAAATCATTATAGAGCGTATTTATATCCCTTATACCTAATTCACCATTCCCTAAATCATAGCTGGGTTTAAAAGGTATTGCATTTTTCATAAAAAATTCGAATAACTCTGGTGCAATATAAGGAGAAGAACCGTCAGAGAAATCTAATACAAGGTTAGAGCCAACCTTTCTTACCGATTGTAATTCCTCTGAACCATAAGGGGCAGATAACTTAAAGAGATCTTCACCTTTAATTGAACCACTACAACAAAGTTTAAAAATGTCAGAGTCTTGTAATTTAAAATAATTTTGTAAGTAATCTAAACTAGGATAAACAACCCCGTCATATAAAACAAACTCAGAGGATAGACCTAGAAGTAACTCCTCTTTGCGAGGGAAATTAATGAAGTCCTGTAAAGTCATAGAAAGGACGTCATTTACCCTATACTTTGTAGAAATAGACTCTAGGGAAATACCCCTTCCGTAGAATGTAAGATAGTTTAACATAAAAGTAATTAAAGCTCCTGTCTCAATTATACGGTACTGCCCTAAAACTTTTACTACAAAGCATTTGGATTTTACTTCCATTATACTTAGACCCAAGGAATCAAAAGTAACTAACTTGTACTCCTTCTCAACTAGTGGAACTAACTCCTCTAATTTTCCTTTGAAAAACTTACCCTTATACATCAAACCACTACCCCTTGGTCCTGGAGTAACACTTGGCAAGAAAGTTATATTTACACCATCCCAATAAGCTATTTTTCTTTTTATATCCCTTAACGCCATTTAAATATACTATTACCTCTCTTTTCTTTTACCTGTTAGAGCTTCTTCTAAAGTCCAAACCCTACTTAACCGACCCTAAACTAATACCTTTAAGGAATTTTAAAGTTAAATATGTTTGCGAAAAACCGTACCCTAGACAACTCGTAACTATTATAATTCTTTTCCTTGAAAATTAAGAACAGAATTTTCTAAGACTAATTTATTTATTTGTTTTTTAGACATTACACCAAACCCTTTAAGCTGTTTATTTATACGATTGAAAAGACCTGCCAGTGATTAAGGAAAAGTAAACTAGGTAAACTCTTAATAGGAGAGCCTTCTTTTTTTGTAAACCTTACCGTTATACAAATAACAACCCTGAATAGTTCCACAATACCTAACTCAGATAAAGGGCAAACAGAATAACCTTCCTCCTCTAAAACCGATAAGACGTGTTCTTTAGAATTCACACTTTTATACAGTTTTTTGTTTTGTTGAGCTACCCTTACTAAGGCTCTTCCATTACTAATTTTAACAAAAAGGCAACCATTGCCAATTGACTTCATCCCAATAAACTACCTTATTTTTGATTATCAATTAATGCCATTAGTTACCTCTTTTGCCAGTTAAGGCTTCTTCTAGTGACCAACCACGCTTTAGACGTGAGCTTAGAGTTCCTGAGGGTATTTCGTAAAACTCTGCCATCTTACTATATGATGAAAAGGAGTTACCTAAATGGTCAGTAACTTCCTGTTTACCTTTTTTTCTTGAGATAATAAATATTCTAAAAGCCTCTGCTGGAGTCATACCCCAAGACACACGTAGGCACAAGGTAGAATACGAAACTCTATAACTCTTAGCCATACTTTTCATAGATGGAAAGACGTTTCCTTTGAAGTCTACACACTCTTTAAAAGTCTTCTTTTTAACTGGTGTGGTTAAAATCTTCTCTAAAGACCACCCCTCGTCTAGACGCCTTTTTGTAAGCAGAATAAGAGATACCCCAATTTGACAGCATGTCCTCTAATTTTTTTCATATCTATTACCTAAATGATCCGCAAACCTTTTTACGAGCGTGATGAGGTACAATATCCTGTAAACTGAACCCTTTAGCGAGTTGTTTATAGAGGACATCCGTAAAAAACCCATATTCTTTAGCTATTTCGGAATAGCTTCGATAAACTTTTCCATTAAACTCAATACTCTTTCGTTCAGTAGCTAATGTTTTTATTTGTTCTTTAGATAATACCCCTCTACCCTTGAGGTTTCTTAATATAGTTTGTTGAGACTTTCCAGAGATTAAGGAGAGCAGAGTAACTAAGTTTTTTTAGTAGGTCTTCCTCCTTCTTTTTGATAAACCTTGCCATTATATAAATAACAACCTAAAGAAATCTCCGTAATACCTAGACTTGATATAGGATAGAAAGTATAGCCCTCTGAAATTAGGAAACTTATAACCTCATCTTTATTCCTTACACTAGTATGACTTCTATTGTACTGTAAGAGAAAATACACTTTAGCACCCATAACCCTAGCCGTCACAAAAGGCAACCATTGCCAGTTTACTTCGTCCCAGTAGATTACTTTATTCACATTATCGATTAGAGCCATGCCTAATCCTCTCTTTCTTGAATAAATCTTTACCTTGGATACCCCTCTCAAGGCGGCTATAGTAGGTTTGATTAACTATTCCATGATACCTACACATTTCAGAGATACTATTGAATATTCTACCTTCATAGTCTTTTTATAACCTTATTTTTCCCGTTGAGTAAGAAAAATGACCGTTGGAGAGTAATCTTTAAATAAATCAAAAATACAACGGGTAGTTTTTCTTTTGGGTATCAACAGTTCCCTGATTAACACCTAAAGCCTTTAATAGAGAAAATAAAGAGTTAATAATATATAAAGATCCATTAACTAAATACTGGTTGTCTGATACCTCTATTAAAGATACCCCTAGCACAGAAGATAACTCTCGAGTAGTTTTTACAACAACTCCTATACTTTTCATTACTTTAAGATAATTATCTAAAGAAAGATAAGGTTGTCGTATACCATTCAACACGATATTCAATTTACCCCTCTCAACTTTTACATAAGGAAAAGAACTAGGTAAAGTTATAGTGATAAAGACTTCTTTGGTTTTACTGAAAAGGATACCCATTAGGATACCTCACTCAATAACCGGAATATCTTTATACCCCTTAGACAGGGCATAGGCGTAAGCCCAAGCTGGTTGCCCTGGAGCAGATACAATCTTCAACTCAGTCTGTACCTGAACCAATAACATGAACCCTTCCATGTTGGCTAGAGAGTTAGCACGCTCAACAAGTTTATCGTACTTGGAGTCGTAACCTTTTCCATAACGGTAAACCTCCTCTAACTCTACACCTAAAACCTCATCAAATGCCCAGTTAGAACCTGCTCTATCAAATACTTTTTCACGCTCTTCCTGTTGTTTTCTCTCTTCAGATTCAGTAAGAGAATAGTACTTGATGTCATCAAGCATACCATGAATGAAAGCATTATCCCCATGGTCGATAACAATTGCATGCCTATTCCCATTCTTACGGAGAGCTCGATAAGCACGCTGATAAAACATCGGATAAGAGAAAGTAGTTGAAGTTAAGATTACACAATCACACTCCTTCATATCAAAGCCTTCTGAAATCATGTTATAATTGCAGAGGATTTTAATCTTGCCTTTACGATAACGATTAATAATATTCGCAATAACTTTATTAGGCATTGAAGAATCAATACTTTCAGCTACAATACCCCTTTCACGTAGCAGTTTAGCGTACTTTTTAGAAGTCTCTACGTCTGGAGCAAATAAGACAGTCTGATAGTTCTTACCATACTTAAGCCAAGTATCTACCACATCCCCATAAACAGTACGATTTGGAAGAGCAGTACCACGGTCAATAGAATAACCACTACCTACATTTAACTTGTCTCTAGAAATTGAGTGACTAGCAATATCCGAATTACTAGGAGCATAATAAACAAACTTAGATAAATAACCACGGTCGATTAAGTCTTTTGTTGTTATGTCAGACTGGATTAGGTTCTGGTAGACACCAATCAAATCTTTATCGTCATTACGCATAGGTGTAGCAGAAAAACCTACACGCTGAGCGTCTGGGAAAGCCTTAAAGACTTCTTGATAACTATCTGTAGAAGAGTGGTGGGCTTCGTCAATAAGGAAAACATCAATATTCTTGATTTTATTTTTATGTCTATTGACAAGATTAGCAGATGATACAGGTACGTTAATACCATGCTCTTCTAATAATTCGACAATCTGGTAGCGAACAACTATCCAAGGAACTAAAACTACTACATCCAAACCCTGAGCCTTATATAACTCAGCCAATTTTACAATAATATAAGACTTACCTGCACCCGATGCAAGTTGGATAATAGAGTTTTCTTTGCCATGTTCAAGAACTCTGTTGAAAATTTCTTGTTGATAATCTCTTAGTTTAATCATTCTATACAGTTAGCCTTTCTTTTCTAAAGTTTACTACTAGGGGTAAGGAAGATACCCCAAACACGCAAAAATAAATATTTCTATTTTATTATACCCTATTCACAAAATAAATAAAAGCCCCTTTAAGGGACTTTCTTTGTTGCTTATAACCCACTAATCGTTAAATACTATTCTATAAGCATAATTTAAAGCTGTTCTGTAGTCTGAATAATGGTCATAATAGAACTCAGTGCAACCCCCATCCTCCTTTTTATCAACCTGTACATAATACTTGCCATTATATAGCATAATAGTAGTATCGTACCTAACACCTTTACGACTATCATAATAACTACCTCCGAGGGAGTTAGCTGTACGACCAAAGTCAATAAAGTTATTATAGTCTACCTCGTACTCCCAATCAAATTTCGAGTACCTATAGTCAAAGTAAGGAAAACCTTTGGTTGCTTTAAGATTTAAGGCAGTCTCCCAAACAGAAATATCAGCACCCTTCAAATGTTCTTGCAAAGAACTTACATTATTTTCTTGGTTCATACTATATACCCCTTAACAACCACTCCATACAAGTACTCTAAAAGCAGAGGTAATTTTTGAAATAAGCTACACCAATGGTAAGTATCTTCTTTTCCTTTCTCCCCTACTTGCGTAAAATACATACCATCATAAAGAATGATAGTAATGTCAAAGTCTATCTCTCTTTCCTTATTATAATACTCGCCACTAACAGTAGCTGCTTCTCTTCCATACTCAACAAACTTATCGTAGTCCAAATACTGGAAATCACTCATATAAGTCAAACGTTCATACTCTTCATAAGGAAAACCTATGGTTGCCTTGAGATTTAGAGCATCTTCGTAAAATGGGATACGCCCTCTATCCAAGTGTTGTTGAAGGGAACATACTTTGATTTCTTGTTCCATACTAATCTTCTCCTTGATTAAAAATCATCTCGTTTAGCCACTCAAGAGCATCTTCATAAGTCTTAGTTGAGAGGGTGTAATTATTGATATGCCCCCCTTGAGCAATCTTTCTTAGGTAAACAAAGTAGTCTCCCCTGTAAAATACAATTCCAATACGGTAGGAAACTTCTGACATATCTAGAGTACTGCAAACAACTGGTGCAGACTTACAATAAGATAAGAATTTATCGAAATCTTCTTCAGACTTCCATTGCACATACTTTTGGAAATATTTAGCAAAATAAAATCCTTGACTTATACCCAACTGCAATTTGACTTCAAGACCAGACAACCACTGCTTTTGTTGACCATGTAAATGAGCCTTTATAGGACTATTTTTAAACTGTTCCATACTAATCTTCTCCTTTTACTACACTATAAGCAAACGTAAGAGCATCAACATACTCCTTGAATACCCCTGAGTTGTAATATTTAGCTTCTTCTTTTGTATTACAAGATTCTACTTGGACTCGATAAAACTCATCATAGAATACAATAGTTGTGGTGTGTTTAAGAAATTGTTTCTCCTTAAAAACTACCCCTACTAAGGACGGATAAGACCAAGCAATCCCTATGAACTTACGATATTGTTCTAAGGCAGTTTGACCATTAGGTTCATCAGACCAATCAAGCTCACTAAACTCAAAATGCCCATCAGCAAAACCTAGATACTCTTCTAAGTGTAAACCTCTCTCAAGAGCAGTAATGCGACCTTCCTTTAGATAGTTTTGTAGTGTACTATTTTCCATAAATTTTAAACCTTTAATTTTTATAATACTATTTTAGCAAAGCTATATAAAAATAGCCAGTCTACTTAGACAAGCTATTTCTTTATTTACTATCCTTAAGATAGTTTGGTTCTACTCCTTAACACCAACAATTAAAGTTTTTGTACTACTGTAATAGTATGGAATATAATTTGAGCTACTAGGTTTTAACTTATGGTTATAAACCTCTACTACCAAAACCTCAAAAGCTTGTTCCCTGTTCCTAAAGAGGTGCATCTTCCTAGGCATACCTAAAGCGATAAACTTGTCAATAAGACGTGTCTTACTAATACCCTCAATAGAGATAAAACGAAGTAAAGCAATCTGCAAGGTCTGCCTAAGCTTATGTACTTCGGTTTTAAGAGCAAACTCCTTCAAGAACGATAACTTGGCAAGTAAAGTAACCTCGTCCTTAATTACCATGTCTCCCCTCTTAAAGACCTGTTTATCACTGCATACCATATCAATCAAAACAGTCAAAGCTACATAGTCCTTATACTGGCTATAGATTTTAGCAAACCTAATATAAGAACCGATGCCCCTCTCTTTGTGGAAGTTGAGGTAATCTTCATCTTTCCAATTACGTTGGGTAGAGTTAATAGAGATTACAGTACGAGGGATAATATGGTCAGAAATAATAAAGATAACTGGCATATTAAGTTTCTTTAATACTTCTACACGATGCTGACCATCAATAATTTCATACCGACTATTTACCAAGACAGGTGAAAGCTGCCCCATTTCCTTAATTTCTTCTTCAAGGTTGGAGTTAGAGCTTACGCTACGATTACCTTTCATTTTCTTAAATAGAGAATAATCTGTCGTAGAAAATAAAGAGCCTATAACAGATACCCCTATCTGATTCGTTGAGGGCTTATAGTTTGCCATAACTACCTCCCAAATTTTCCTTTAGAGGTACATAGGCATAATTACCTTTAATAGTATAAGAATCAGCACTTACAGTAGATTCATTTTTAACTTCAGTGAATTTTGCTGCTTGCTTGCTAGACAAATAGTTAAACAAATCTTCTGTTTCAACATTACTAAGAATAGAGAATAAACCATTTAAAAACTCTTTTGCACGTTCTACCCCATATGCCCTCTTAAGTATAGCCACCATATATTTAATAAGACTCTCTACAGTTAAGACTACCTTAAATTGAAAAGAAAGGCTGACCAAGACACTGTTATAATCACTTATACCTACTACGCTTCCCTTTCCCTCATCAAATACACGACTAGGAGATACGCACCTCTCAGCAGTTATATACTTTAAGTCAGAACTGTCTAGATTATACAGAACCGACATTCCAAAATCAGTTCCAATTCTTAGATTTCTAGCAAGCATTAAAGGGATACCCACATAGGGCTTACCTTTGATAATTTCCACGCTATCTGTTGGAAAACACCCTAAATGACAAGCAAACTCATAAACAAAATCTTCTGGTATTTCTTTTACATAATCTCTATAATGAGAAATCAAGGAACTAAGCATTTCATCTGTCCAAGCAAGACTTACCCCCTTGTCTGGTCCTCGAAATACTTTGCCCGTATCAAGAAAATCCGTAAAACTATCCATGTAGCTGGCTAACATGTAAGGTCTAAACAAAACTTCCTCATTCGACTTTAACAAAGCATTCGGAATATAAGTCATTCCATGACCACTACCAACTACTCCATTTAGTTTGTCCCCTACTTCATCAATGGAGTCTAAAGTATTAATATTAGAACCATTAACGTCTAAAACGGAATAAAAATCATTTCCCTTAAATAACCCTAATACTCCGTAGTTAAGATAGCACTCAACTACCTCACGTGCTGATTTACTAAGATGGTAAGAAACACGATTTAATGAATTAATATTCACTACAGTCTTTGATGAGCCACCTTGACTGCTTACAGTTATAAAGTTAGTCATTTTATATATCTTTCTACCTGATAGTTGTTTAGTTAGTTGGTTAATTGCCTCAGGTAACAAAAATATCTTATAGATACCCACAACTAAAGGACACACCCTTAGTTCTAGGTAACTATAAAAAGACTACCCCTAATTACATGCGAGTTTCATAACTCTTAAACAAACAAATAGATAAAGCATCTCTCAAAGATACATTATATAAAAGAAATACCCCCAACCATACCAGAGTATATAAGATGAGAGTAACTACTAATAGATAATTTGATTAGGAACTATTACCTGAATATAATAGTCTACCTTATTATAAATTTTAATGCTAGGCTCAGACGGAACAAAACTTACCTGATTCTCTTGAGCAACCAAAAGAATGATGTTAGTAACATACTTATTTTCATAAAATTCTTGACTTAACTCCTCTAAAGACCTAATGATAAGTGGTACTTCTTCAATCCTTAAACTGTTAGCAAACCCTTTAAGTTGTTCATATGCCGTTTCTAAGCTAAAATATACACCTAAATTATTTTGTAAACCCTTCTTTAGAGGAATTATAGGAGAGTTACTTTCTTGATAACGCTTCTCACAAACAATATAAGAATACAATGCCATAACTAAAACTCCTTACTTAAGAATACTTTCAACTAAAGGATAAGTTATCTGCCATTTTACCCCTAGACAGATATCCAACGCTGCAGACAAACTAGCTAAATCATGAGGATACTCCTTGCACTCAATGCGATACCCCTCATAGTTAGCCAATAAGTTAGAGTAATACATCTCAGAAATCATTATATACTTACCACTGACAGAATAGCTATCACATAAGGAGAAATTACCTAGTGAATTAGTTTTAATCTGGTCTCTGATAAGTTGAGTATAATTACGATAAGCCTGATCGCAAGATAACCTATAAGACAAAAAGATGGAGCCGTCAGAATCGAAAGACATTAAGAAATTATCACGATGATAAACCTTATAGTCTTCCGTTACAACGAAACCATCAAACATTTTAAGAGTAGTCAAAAACTCTATTACTTGGGGACTCATAATATATCATACCCTATGATAGATTTGTTCCCTGACTCACTAGGAAATAAAGATAAAACAAATACACCAATTCCTAAAACAAGAAGAGCTGAGACTAACAAATAAAGGCTGGCTGTAAAAATACCCCACATTCCATACACATACCTTTGGAATATATAGACAATAATAAATAAAACTACATAGAAAAATACCAGTGATGCAAGTTGATACAACTCTGCTCTCTTGTAGGACTTATACTCTTTCTCGTCAGTAAAACCTTCAAGGACACAAACATCGTCATACTCATAATATTTGTAATACTTAACAGGAGAGCCAATACGATGGAGTAACTCCTTAACCATAGAATAGTCAAAGTTGAATGGGTCTCTAACTACTACTTTAAAGGACTCTTTACCCCTAATAGGCAATAGTAGACCTAACATATACTGCTCTCTTAGAGCGAGAGTCTCCTCAAAGTCACGTTTACTTTTCTCAGACTTTAAACGCTCCTTTTCTAGAAACTTACACCACTTTTTCCAAAATAAATCCTTAAACGAAATCATAATAAACTACTCCTTAATATTCGTTTGGCATACTTGCCCAAATAGCTTTTTCACGATTATCATAGAAATCATCTATTTCCTCAGAGGTAAGTTCACCAAACTGCTTATGCCGTCCCCAACTGTCCGTATCCTCAGAGAATAAGACTAACTGAGTATCAGTACCCATACCTTGTCTCTCACCAATTTCACGAGTTTCCTCAACATCTGGGGCTGGTATGCAAGAGAAACAAACCCAATGTCTGCCCACACCCTTAGGATTTATAGTGTAGCAAGAGTCACCCTTAACGATTACAGAACCACACTCAGCACAAACCCTATCAGTCTTTACTTTTACAACCTTACAGTTTGAACTAGGTTTTAATTGGATTTTATTTGTTTCATAGAGCATTGGTCCATGTGCATACATTGTTTGTAAACTACGAATTCTATTCATTGTTAAGTTCCTTTCTCATATAATTAGTAAGACTAATAAGATTAGTATTATATAAATAACTAAACCAACTATCAATCTACCCAAACTATATATAAATTTTACAATAATTATACAAAAATTACAAACTATTCTACCAAAAAATTTTACCTACTCCTTACCACTACCTTAGATAGTGATAAAAATAAGCAAAATTCTGATATACCTAAACTAACACTAACTTAAATACCCCTTATAGGGCAGAACCCTAACGCTCAGTTGATGAACTTCCACTAACTTGGCTATCCTCATCTTCCCCAAGAATGTAGAGATAAGCTTGCTCTGCCTGACGACAGATACTAGGGAACTTGCTACCAAAGTCTTTAATTGCCTTAGACCAATGCTGTACATAAGCTAAAGAGTTAGTTTCACTTAAAGTACCCGATGTAACGAAATCACTAATACCAGTCTCCTGACACAAGAGAGCTGCAGTCATCTCAGCAATACACTCTTCTACTGAATACTTAGCACCTGCAAATCCATCAGAAGAAGTTACCCCGACACGGTCTAGGCGAGTAGCATGACCAGTAGAATGAGCTAACTCATGAAAAGTAACAGAATACTTGGCATTAGCCCAATTGTAACTCTCATTGACATGCACTAAATCCCTAACTGGGTTATAATAAGACATACCGTCGTTGATTTCTTCAAATTTAACGCCTGAACGTTTAACATAGTTGTCAATAACTTTTTGTGGTTCTTCTTTTGAAAGCATCAAGTCAGAATCTAGAGTATCACCAATCCGACGAGGTAACGTCTCACCCTTAGAGTTCTTAAAGTGACGAATTTCAGCAACCAATGAATACTTCATAATCATATACTCGCTAAAATACCCAGTCTTAGTTCTAGTGATTTTCCTACCTTTAAGATTGACATAACTTTGACCAACCTTCAAAGTATTACCTTCTAGTTCAGTGTTAATATCCTCTGCTTTAATTTTGTACTGTTTTAAAGAATAAAATACAACTGGGAACCATTCGATACCCTTTTGGAATTTGAAGTCTTCGCCATGCTCTTCATTGTACTTGTTTAACTGGTTCTTAGTCATATACTCTCCATTAGGGAGAATCACACGGTTAAGACCACGATACATCTTCTTAGATACCCAGTTAATAGAAATACCAAACGTATGAGGGTCCTGCCAAGGCATAACACCCTTCTCTTGAACACGCTTTAAGAAAGAGTCAATAACAACATCAACTACCTTCTTCTTAGGCTTCTTCTTTTCCATAAACTAAAATACCTCCAAAAGTTTTTCTATACCTAGTATATAATAATCTCAAAGATAATTAAATAGAACTTATACCCCCTCTACTCCTTGTGGCATATAAAAAAGATAACCCAATTAAGGGCTATCTTAATTAATCTTCTACAATATCAGTAGGTTTGTTATCTTCAGAAGAGTCATCATCAATAACGTCAGTTTTTAATTCGTCTTCTTCAGAGGAATCTTCAATAACATCTGTTTCTTGGTTATCTTCAGATTCTTCGTCATCTTCAATAACGTCAGTAGCTTCGTTATCTTCTGAGTCCTCGTCGTTTTCTGGGATAACATCCGTTGCTTCATCATCTTCTGAGAACTCTTCATCTTCTGGAAGAACATCAGTTGCTTCAGCATCTTGAGAACCTTCCCAAATCAGTATCTTGAACTTCTTCAGTAGAGACAGACAAGATCTCTTCACCTGCTGGTAAGATGTCATCTACGTTAAAGCGTTCATCAGAAGACTCTGGAGATTCACCTACTGTCTCAGAACCACTAGATGAGGCACTTGCTGCAAGTAACTCAGCCTGTTCTAGAGCCAAGCGATCTTCTTCATCAAGTTTACGTTTACGACGTAGAGCCAAGAATCCTAAGAATCCACCAGTTGCTGCTGCGATACCCCCTAGAAGCCAGTACAAGTTATCATCATTGAAGATAGAGAGAAAGCCAAATCTTCACTTAAGTAGAAACCTTTAACAGTTTCAGTAGATACGTTACCTGCTGCGTCTTCTACCTCAACAACAAATTCATTTTTACCCTTACCACTAGATTTCATTTCATAGTAGTAAAGACCAGTTTCTGAATCATACTCAAGTTCTACTTCTTTACCATTCAAGAATGCTTTAACAGATTTCAACTCAGAGATATCACGAATATCAATAGTGATACGTTTGCTAGATGCCTTATACCTACCACCATCACGGACACCACTAATAGAAATTTCTGCTGGAGTCCTGTCAACCGTAAATTGAAGAGTCTTCTTAGTTGAATTGTAGTTTACACCAGTTTCAGATTCAGAATAAACCTCGATAGTGTATACCCCTTCAGCCTTGAACTTATTCTTGTTGATTGAGTAAGTGTACTTCCATTTACCTGAAACCCCACCAGACCTAGATACTTTAATTGCATCTTTAGGTAACTCAACAAGCTTACCATCTAGGAATACCTTAATAGTAGTTTTATCTGATTTGATTTTATCTACGTTAGTTTCCTCAATCTTAAGATTAGAATTGAGGTTTTTAACAGATGAACCTGCAAGACCTTTGTTGGAGATAGAGTACTTAGAACCTCCCTTGTTTACAGAGAACGTTTCAACTGTGTCAGTAACCAAATTACCATTTTTATCATAGGCTTTAATGGTAAGAGTGTAGAAGTCGTCTTTTGCGACACCTTTAATCTTATAAGCACCGTCTTTCAACTCTACAAACTGACTAGCACCAATCTCACCCTGCTCACGACCTACAAGCTTAAGTACTGTACGAGAGCTATCAATTACTGACGTATCAAGATTTACCCTAATGTCTACTTTTTTAGGGTCTGTGAATGTAGTAGTGTCACCATTAGAGGCTACCCCACTAGATTTAGGAGCATCCCCATAAATAGAAACTCCACCAACTCTTACGTCCTCAACACCCCTAACTGGCTCTTTAACTGGAGCTGGTTGAGGAGCAGTAGGTACTTCATAAGGATTATTATCCTTGCTTGGGCTAGGAATAGGACTAGGAGTTGGAGTCAACCCACCAGTGTTACCTCTTTCTGGAGTAACTACTGGAGCATCTCCGCCACCTGCAGGAGTAACCGTAGGATTAACTGTAGGAGTAACCGTAGGGTTTACTTTAGGAGCAGTGTTGTCATACCCTGGTACTGGGTTGTAAGGTACATCCCCACCAGTCGCAGTTCCTGGTTGCTTATCACTATTAGGGAGAGGGGCTGGGGATGGGTTTGGAACAAACTCTTTAGGAACAATAACAGTATCTTTACCCGAAACAACTACCCCAAATTTAGATTGACCTGCAATCTCAACTGTGTGAGTACCTTCACTTAATTTATTAATTAAGTTAAGAGTACCAGTGATTTCATCTTCTGTAGAGTCAAAGTCTTGAACTTCTACCCCATCTACCAAGACTTTATACTTAGACTGATAAGAGTCTTTTTCCAATAGTTGGTTTACATCAAAAGTATAAGTTACTGAGTTACCTGTGTTACTGTAAGATAGACCTAGGTTATAAACCTTAGTACCAGTAATTTCAGCAACTGGGACTTCCTGTTCTTCCCCTTTATCGTCTTTATACACTGCGATAAGCTTAGAAGTGATAGGTTTAACTTTGTTCTTTGTTAAATCGAAAGTAACACCGTTAGATGTAACTTGTTTATAAGTGACATCCGTATGTTTTGTGTTATTCTCGAAAGAAACCTCTTCACCTAAGTCAAGCTTACTAGGAGTATCCGTTACAGACTCATCCCTTCCACCTAACGTGAAGTTAAATGTAGGTGTAGACGCCTTTGGAGTTCCCTCAGATTTAGGTGTCTCGCCAGTGTTAGGTTTTTCCTCTTCTTTTGGAGCTGTTCCGTCCTCAGATTTAGGAGCTTTGCCAACGCTAGGTCTCTCCTCAGCGTTAGTAATTACCTTTTCTTTAGGTTTTTCTTCCGCTTTAGGAGTTTCAGCTTTAGGTTTTTCTTCCGCTTTAGGAGTTTCAGCTGCGCTAGGTTTCACCTCGGTTGTAGGGACTGCCTCAGCTGGAGAAGTTACCTTGTTTGTAGGAGCTTCAGCAACCGTAGGAGCTGTAGGAGCTGTGGGAGCTACATTATTAGTAGGAGCTACCCCAGTTGTAGGGGTAACCTCTGCCTTAGGAGTTGCCTCCACCGTTGAAGTTACCTTAGGTACTTCCACCGATGCTGCCCCTGTACTATGAGTCGCACCAAAAACAACTGAAGTAGAGGGGTTATTAGTTAACTCGTCGGCAGATACATACCCCTTGGATGCATATACCCCTAACACGGCAGTACTTAATAAAAGACCTGTCGTTAAACTATTTTTAGTTCTCTTATTCACATTAAACCTCCAAATTAGTTATCTCTTCCAAGATAACAATATTCTCGAACTTATCAACAGTACCAGATTCGGAAAACGTAGCAACGGACTCGTCTACGGGTTCTTCAGGAATGATGCCAGTAGCTTCTTCCTCTAAAGGGTCAGTATCAGAATGTACTTCACCAGTATAAGGAATTACGAGCATTTTGAATAAGGTTTGTAATCTCTTCTTCTTCCTCGCTATCCTTAAACATCTGAGTTGTACTAGCTACAACACCAGTAGCCCCAATTGCCATACTTGCCTTTTGTAGTTTTTCTATCTGCCTTTTACGTTTTTTACCACTTAGCTCATCTACTGCATCTGGAATATTCCATATAACATAAAGAGCTGCAGATAAGACTAAAAGTAGTAAACCACTTACCAACATTACAATAAATAAACTAAACACTGTAAGCCACCTCAACCTTTTCTAAAACCTCTGGAAGAGATTTTTTAAGCTCGTTAGCTAGACGAGATTGACGAGAATCACCACTAGAAGAGCTATTAACTAAACTAGAAATTTCAGAAAGCTTAGACTGGATATCCTCCTTAGATACCCCATCCGACCTTAGCCTACTAGTATAGGTATCTACCAAGTAAAGCTGAGCTTTTGCTATCTGTAAACTTGTTAACTCTGATTGACCAGTTACAGAGTTTAAGATTTCCCATTGTTTCTTATACATTCCTGCATCGGAACCTTCGTTAGCAGATTTAACAACTGCCGTAGGGAAAGAACCAATAGAATAGAAAACATCAGCTAACTGATTGTAACCTTTGGCGTCCTTAAACCACCTACTTGCAATTTCCTCTGATTTACCACCGTCATAGTACAACCAGTATAAACGACCAATCTCGAAAGCTAACTCCTTATACCTCTTACTCTTTTCCAAAGTAGGGAGGTTAGGGTTAATTAAGTCTAACATTGTACTCTCTTCGTCTTTGGTGAATACCCCATCGGCTTTGATAGAGTCAATCAAACCAAAGTAAGGGTCAATCTCCTTAGGGTCATACTCAATAACCTTTAAGTAATCTGAGAAACTACCTGACTTACTTGCATTCGCAACTAAGACCTGGTACTGGTTCTTTAACCCTTGTTCATAAGCCATGTAAGGGGCAATAGAACCTAAACATAAACCAATACCCAAAACTCCAAGAGTAATTACTTGGTTTACCCTTCGTTTTAGAAGTTTGTTGTAACCTTTGTCTACCTTTTCTAGGTCTTCTAGGGCAATTTGTAACTCTTCGATGGATTGAAATCTGTCTATTGGTTCAGGTTCAGTAGCTTTTATAATTACATCAGCCAAAGATTGAGGAATATTCTTAGCGTACTCCCTTACATCTCTTGTAGCTATGTAAGTATTCCCAAGAGAGTGAATGGCTTTTTGTAACTCTTTATCTAACCCAGTCATACAGTGACTAACTATATTTTCATCTGTAACAAAGATAGAGACCTCAGATTTAATAATTTTGATAGCTTTAGAAATAAATACATCAATATCTCCTCCAGTAACCAACTCTTCTAAAGAGTGACGAAGAGATTTACTTAAACTTCCACTAAACTTAGACCACGTCTGTTCTTTTAGTTCTGGGTTTTCAGAATCTTCGTCTTCAAATTCTGGTAAGCGACTCTCAAGCAAAGATAGGATAACTGTCTCAACTTTCCTAGACTTAAGCAAAATGTAGTTATAAGGGCTAACTCCAGTAAAGATCTCAAACATCGTCCAACCTAGAGAATAGATATCAGACCGTAAATCAAAGTATCTAGGTCCTACCCCATTAGCTAGCTCACGTTTTGTTGGGGCAATAGAATACTTATCGTAGTACCCCTTCGTGCCTACCCTGTCCGTGATAGGTTTACTGAAATCCACCTCAACAGAAATACCAAAGTCCAATAACATTACCCTCTTAGAAGATGGGTCATACATAATGTTCTCAGGTTTCATATCCCTGTAAAAGATAGGGGTCGGACGACTATGCAAATACCCCACTACTCCGCAGACAGTTTTTATAATATTCAAACCTCGTTGCAAAGGCATGGCTCCACTAGAGCGAATCCACTCACCAACAGACCTACCATCAGCCCAGTCCATTATAATTAGAACCCTATCATCTAATTGCTCAATAGAAACAATTCTAGGAATAGATGGATGCTGAAGCTTCCGCATAATCTGTGCTTCTCGAATAAGAGACCTCTGCTGAAGTGAGATAGTACCATCAGAATTCTTTATGATTTCCTTGATAGCCCAATAAATACCTAAATCCTTGTCCCTAGCTTTGTAAAGGTTTGACATACCCCTACGATTAGTTCCATCTCCTGAAATAATCTTTGTGATAATATACTTGTTTAATACAATATCATTAACTTTCACACTAAACCCCCACGCTCACTACCGAGATGTTATCTCGTTCACCTTTAGATTTTACCAATTCAATAGAATTTTCTAAGTTGTCTAAAGACATATCCCAATAGTGCCAAAAACCATCAGAGCAAGCAACAAAAGTATCTCCTATAGAGTAACTACCCTCAAGGTAATCTAACCGAGGACTCTTTACTACCCCAACACACCTCGACAAAGTAGAACGATAACGTCTTTCAATCTCTGGAGTGATAACCTCTCCACGCTTACGTTTCATGTTTAGAGCTGTGTGGTCTTCTGTCAAGATTTTATAGTTTTTACCTCTAAAATGGTAAAGACGAGAATCACCGATATGATACCCCCAATAAGTTCCCTCAGAAAGAACTAAGACAGAACAAGTCGTCCCACACTGCTTACCTACACTACCATACTTATCTAAGAGCATAGAGTTAACATCATTTATTGCTTCTCGTACACTCTCCTTAGATAAGTTACCTTCAACGCATAAATCTCGGATAGCTTTTACGACGCTCTGACTAGCAAAGCTACCATCCTCAAGACCACCCATACCGTCACATAATAAAAGTAGACAAGACTCAATACCATCTATATTGAGCCTCATTACAAGATAAGTATCTTGATTATTTTTATAACGGACACCAATGTCTGTAAATCCTTGTATCTCCAAAATACTATTCCTCCCTTAGATTTACACTCATGTTAACTCTACCAACCTTGATAGTGCTACCATCAGCAACGTTTACCCATGAGCCACTATAAATTCGTTTTCCGTTTACACGAGTACCATTTGTAGAGTTTAAGTCAAACACTTGCAAGCTACCATCTTCATATTTGAACTTCAAGTGATGTCTTGATACCCCTACCCCCCTGAGATAATGAAGTCACAGTTAGAACCACGTCCCATAATGTACTCTTTGTCTTCATCAAAGACTGAGAACTCAAAACCACTACCCCTAATAGAGTAGTAATCTTCAGTGATGATAGAAGTTGCAACATCGTCATAAGCGATACCTACTTCTTCAGAAGGTGAGTTTACCTGACTAGAAGACGGTGACAAAGACCTAACAGAGTTAATCTCTTCTAGAATTTCTTCAATATCACGAGGTAAGCTACCCTCACCAAAAACTAAAGAATAGTTAATAGGAGTGATAGATACCTTAGGTTTGAAATCGATGTGTTTCTTTACCCAATTTATAAGGTTGAAACCATCCTTATAAGTATCTGAAACTAAGGCATAAACATTACTACCCCTAGATACAAACCCAGAGACACGGTGTACAGTGTCATCACCCAGAGATAACAACTCTCTCCACACGGCTCCTATATTTGCACCCAAAGTCCTACTAACAGAACCTACGGGAGCAAAGTCTTGCGAATAGACTTTAAAGTCTCTTTCACTTAAAACATAACTCATTACTACTACCACCTAACTAATGTAATTTTTATACCTACGATGTAATTCGTATTTTAATTTCTTGCAAAACTCTACTACAGATACTCCACTAATAGAGACAAACCTAATCGGGTTATTTAAGTAATTATAACTGTAGATAACAGAGCCATCCCCAACAAGTTTTATCTTGAAAGAATTCCACTTATAGGAGACAAGCAAACAAGCACCGACTGCTTCTCCCCTATCGAAAGCTGTATAGCTAAGATGTACCGATACCTCATCGTCATATTTTAGAGCTAAATACCTTTTTAGCTCCTTTAGTTGGGAAAACTTTTCGCTTACATCTGTCATAGCACTACCCCATACCTCCGAGCAAACGTCTTAACCTCAGAACAAGGTTCATTGAAACCTGCATTCTGCCAAGAACCATAATTTAACATAGCTTCAAGATAGAATAAAGTTTCATTTACTACCCATCTAGCTACCATTCCATGTGGAGTCTCTAACACCTCTCTGCTATCCAAAATCAGCATAGAAGAGATTAACTGATGAGCCTCCGATACTTTAGCATTATATGTCATAATTTAATACCTCAAAATAAAAGTTAGTAAGATACCCTACTAACTCCTGTTGTATGCTTTTTTAGCCTGGGGTACAAAATGATACAGAGTAGCTCTACCATCCACTAAGTTACCCCACCTCGTAGTACAGAAATTAGAGATAAGAGAAATTAACACTTCCTCTAAACCTTGTGGTTCTGCTATGTTAACCAAAGTCATAGTACCCTTGGGAATATCGTACAATCTGTAACGATACCCCCAAGGTAGGCTTGCCGAAGATAAAACTAGATTATAAGGGATCTCGATATCTACATTACGCCAATCACACTTTAAAGTTGTCCACTTTAACACTTCTTCGAGAGATTTTCTAATATAGTTACCAACATAACTTTTATCGTCTAACCTACTTACATCTAGCATAACCCTACCTCCTAGTAGAGAATCATATCTCTTCGTTTACGGTTAATTTCTGACTTCTCAGCTGCTTTCTTTCGTAATTCTGATATCTGCTTATTGTTAGCTAAACTACCTGAACCATTATCATATACATAGTTATCTTTCTTGCGAACCATAACTCGACTACCATTCTCTAGCTCAGAGATATAGTCAGTTGCGTGTTCAAAGAGAGGAGTTCCGATAAGTGGGTGCTGAATTTCTACCCATTTACGTTTTGCTTTCTCCTCTTCAAATACCTTCCAAGTCACTTCTTTACTCATACACTACTCATTTCTAATTAGCTTACTACTAACCCCATACAGGTTTAGTCGAACGGAAAACCATAATGATTTCCTTCTTAGCTACCCCAAGTTCTTGTTCAAGAGAACCTGCTCGGGCTGTTACACCTAGATAAATATTAGTGTAATATTCAAGCCCCTCTTCTTCCGCAATTCGTTTCCACTCATCTACAAAAGAAACCATACCCCTACCCTTCATGTTGAAGTCAGCGATATTTACTGCACTGAACGCACCACCCTTAAGAGCTTTGTAGATGTTTTTACAAGTTCCTCGAACATACCCCTCTAGCCAACCATCTAGACCTGGAAACTTAACGTGGGATTGGTTTGACCTGTTTGCATCATGTTCGCCATAATTTTCTAACGATCTTTGCTAGGACGTTACCCCTAACCCTACTATTTCAGTAGCTTACACCCTTACGATGTAAGACGTGACTATGTGTTAAACTTTGCTTATAAACAAAGCCCAAGCATTTTTCGCCTGCACTTGCTAGGCTACATTAAGACCTTCCGGTCGGTTCCTTCCAAGAACCTAGTCGATGAACGTTCCTCATAGCTAATAGCCTTAGAGGGTCGTAACTAAAAATCCTATTTACACCAACTTAGCACCACAACCAAAATAGTTATAGCTTTTATTTCAGCTTATTGGTATCCTTACTTTTCTTTCTGCTTTCGCTACTTTACCATCTGTCGTTTCCAACTCTGTTTTAGCGGTAAGGCTTTAAGGACTTCCTAGTGTTTAACGCTTGTAAGGACATACCCCTGTCACCAGAGATACGGAGCCCAATTACTCAAAATAAGGTGGCGAACTAAAGTGGAAATCAGCCCATGACTCTTTTTCCATAAGGTCATCAAGCTCAGAACCACAACAATGCAACTCGTAAGAACCTGTTCTACCAGTAACACCCTCAATAGCTTCTGCTATTCGATGCGTGTTGTACATAGACTCCATATTAGGGTCGGTTCCTACATAAGTGAAATTCTTCTTAGATGTCAACGCACCTACCAAGCGACCACCAAAGCCACTAGAGGTATCAAAGATTACCCCATTCTCTGGACAGAACCGCTCGTAAATAGCCTGTGCATTCATAGGACGGAAATTACTAGGTGCCGAACCTACTAATCGAAGACCACCCATAACGTAGGATGGAACTGCATCCCCATCCTTATACCCAAAACAGAACTGAATAGCCCTGTCAAGGTACTTGTCATTCATAAACTTACCATAGAGAGTGTCAGCACCATCTTTCTTCTTATCCTCATCTTGGATACTTGCCGTATCATACAGATTAGGGAAGAAGAAATTACAAAGTCCTGTACCAACCCCTGCACCTGTATTAACGGTATCACCGTCAAAGGTTGCCTCGTAACCAATACATCTATGAATTTCTTGCTGTACCCCTAAGAACGAGTAATAATTGATAGGTAAGATATTTTTCTTACGGTAAATCGCCCTTACCTTCTCAATCATCTCTTGCTGTTCTTTTGTCTTGCGACCAGTACCATCCCCTAAAGAGTCATACATCTCTTTAGTGTATTTGTGGATTTCTGGTAAATCCTCCTCATAACCAGTAGAAACTGGTTCAATCGATAAATAGTTCCAGCGATGATAGTTATCTTCATTGACAAAGATTTCTTCTTTCGAAACTTCATCTGCTGGAGTATTTAGTAATTCATCTAAACCTCCAAACCGATAGACCATCCGAATAACAATATATCCCTGTATCTACCTCATCTGTTCTAACATTATTAAGCACTGCATTCTTATCTACTAGTTCTCCTCTAACTAATTCCATAGAGTTAAGAACATCTTCCAAACGTTTAAATAAACCGTCTGGTATAACAACCTTACTTATCTTAGGAGCTACATAATTTAGAGAATTTAATAGCAAGAATATATTGCTAGTATAAACTATTGTACCATCTATCTCTGCGAAAAGCAAGTCTCTTCCTTTAGTCCTTCCTAGATAATAGGTAGCACCTTGAGGTAGGACACCTACCATTGATTTAGACTTCCTAAGTGCAGTAGAATAAGATATTTCTTGAAAGTGTGGGAAATAACAATTGGTGTTGTTAAAATAACAATCCAGTAGAAACTTACATTCATTCGTAGCACTAACCCAATCGTCCTCCCAAATAAACAACAAGGAAAGATTTAAATACTTTCTTGCATCTTCACTTTTCTTTTTATGGTATAAAGGGTCTTTTCTTACTTCTGTGCTATGATAATAAACACCATTTACCTCAACACCTAGGTTGTACCCCTCGGCTACTATGTCTATCTCTTTTGCAAAGAAATGATTATATGATTTCTTTTTAGAAACCTTACATTTAAGCAAACCTTCAACATACTTAGATATCTCCCTTTCCAAAGAAGATACCCCGTTGTTAGCCCAACAGATAGGACAACCTGTATTCTCTCTGCACATATACCCTATGGATGTCTTCCATGAGTGTCCTTCAGAACAAACCCACCAAACCATATTGTTTGAGAAAGGTAAGATATCCGAAGGACTAAACGGGTTCCTAGAGTAGTCCCACTTCTCTAAGATGAAAGGATATAAGGTACCTGCATCGTTCAACCCAGCCATTACCTTTCTCCTTGAGCAATAAGGACAAGGTACATGTCCTTTCTGAAGTTTTGTAGTTAAGTTGTTGCACTTAGCACTAAAGGAGTGCCCGTGTTCGCACACCATGTAAACTTTTTTAGAGTTACTAGGAGTAATTTTTGTAGGATCTAAAGTATTCTTAGAATAATCCCATAAATGCATATACTCCTTATTTTTTGTTGCAAAATCATTTACCCCTGATAGTACCTTCTGGTTGGAGCATACTGGACAACCCCTTGGATCGGAAACACTATTTCTAGTGGAAACATCCTTTTTCCAAGAATACCCACAAACGTGACATAGCCAATTTATAACTTTTGAAGACCTATAAGTTACTTCCGTGGGTAAAAACCTATTCTTTGAGTAATCCCAGTCTTTTAACAAATTATTATTGTCATTACTGGCTAAATCATTGATTCCTGGGACTACTACACGCCCAGTGCAACAAGCACAACCATACTTACTTTTCTTGAATATAACCTCTGAAGGTGCAAAAGAAAACTCGTAACCACAATCTAAACATTTAAAATGTACCTTGGCTGTAGTAGTACCCAAGTTGGCTAGGTCAGATAAAGAGAAACTGCTATAGTAATCAGTGTTTATAGCTAGAAAAGAGGAAGGCTTCTCTAAGAAATAATTTCTTCTACTAGAGTAGCTTGAGTTGCAATAATCTTCTAAAAATAATGCTGCTAACTTTTCTGGAGAGTTACCAACGTAACCCTGTAAATTCAATAATTTTAATACAGTCATTTAACTTCCCAAACTCTGTCTAATTTTAATAACTCCTCACTCAAGATAGATACCCCTAAGTTTAAGTTAAGCTTAATTCCTTCTTCGACTAGTTTGTAAGAACCACCTACATACTTATAAATCTTTACAGAATTTCTATTTGTATTATACAAGATAACGATTTCATCATTGATACCCCTAATCGATAGCTGAACTCCGTAGAGGTCAACTACCTTAATTTCCCTGCTTTCAGCTAACTTAGTTGCTAGAGCAAGGCATGTTTCATAATAAGCACCCTCCTTACTCCTTAAGTAATCTAGATGCTCCTCATTTAAAGCACTATACATAAAACCCCCTAAAAGAGACTATAATTATTATACCGAATGCAAAGGTCGAAAGCAAGGCTCATGAAGAAACTACTTTAATAAGAATCAAAGTAAATATACCTACTTCGCTAAATCAATACCATTACCTAGGTCAAATTCAACCTCTTCATCTAGGGTGATGTTCTCCTCCTAGCCAAGCTACAACTCTTTTTATCTTTGAGAAAGCCGTACTTCTTGGGATTATAACCTGATTAAGGTCAGTTTCTAGAGGGGTTGCAGTCACGTTTTCGTTGGTATTGTATCGATCATACTCAGACCCTGGTGTAACTGTGACAACCCTACTTTGAGGACAGTCCCGAACTTTACCGTTAGGTCTAATTACTACATAAGTATTGGCGAAAGTCTCTAAGTCGACACCCTTCGAATCTATATTGTTTTTAGGTCTTTTTCGTTTTCTCATAAAATTTATTCCTTTTCTTGAACCCACTATACTACAAGTTTAATGCAAATACCTAATCATTAAGTATAGAAAACACACACCAAAGATAGCTACCCCTACTACCGTACCCAGTATAGCAAAAACTAAGTTAGAAGTAGAACACTCATACCATACAGTCTCATGCCCTGAATACGAAAAATCGGTTTTTCTAGATTTAAACAGATAACTTTGACAATAAGCTTGTAGGATAAAAGCAATCACAGAAAAAATTAGAATGAAAAAGTCTGCTAAGATTGTAGTAAAACTCAAACCATCCACCCCTTATCCGTACTTTCTAATAGATTATTATCACGAAGTAAATCCTCAAGAGTAACAGTTTCCATGTATTCCATACCCCTGTTGAAATTTTCCGCTACTTCAGTTTCATAACTATCAATAGTTTTAGAAAACTTCATAGGTTGGTACGGTAAGGTTAAAACTTCACCATCTTTAAGCTGTAGAGTCACAGAGCCACCCTTTAGCTCTGTTTGGAAAGTGAAACCCTGGAGAGAAAGACTTAAATCGAAGTAAAAAGCTCCAGTTATCTTCTTATTAAATCTCCAGTCGGTTGTTTTCTCAAAAGAAAGTTTAACTTTATCTGGTAGTACTTCAGCATCGATAAAGTTAACCCCTTCTAGGTCACCCAACCTAGAGTACAACTCATTTGCATGCTCTGCTAAAGGAACAATAAACCCTAAAGCATTAGAGAAGTTATAGTCACTGTCTTCTTTTTGAATCGGTACAGGATAACATAACCCCTTATCGTCGTAAACTTCAATATCTTTTAAATCTTTAGATAAGACAATACGAGTACCATCAGAATAAGAGTCATTATAATGTTTTACAAACCAGTGAACTTGTTCTTTGTACCTAAAAGACTCTGACTGAGTAACAAAAGAAGTTAATTTAGGAAGATAAAGACTAATCCCTAGTTCACCCTTCTCTACACCTACTGGAATATAAATTTCTTTGTTGTTTTCACCCTTTAAGAGTTCATAAATATCAACTAAAGCCAGTTCAATTTCAGTAGTTGTATTTTCAGGGTCATTTTTAAGAATTCCTAAAATCCTAAGGAAATCAGAACTATTAAGAGTGTAGTCGGATAGCCCAATCTTCTCTTCCAAAGGAGAACGTTCTGAAGTAATTAGTTCAACTAACTTTTCAAAAACAGAATCCTCTGCATTGTATAAGTCTTTAGTTGTTAACTCTTCTAGATACTCCATTAGCTTCTTATTTTCATGATTATAGAGACTAAAGTCTAGAGTAGTTCCTTCTTTAGTAACCAAAATAGGAATAAGATATTCAGCATTCTCATACCCTTCTGTAAACCAAAGCACCAAAGACTGGTTTTTACCATGTAGTTGGATTACTTTGTTGGACTCTTTTTCGTTCTGCCCCAAATCCATAAAGCAATTATTATGCTGACGTAATTCATACCCCATGGCTAACATTGCCGTTGCTAGGAAATCTTGATAATTTGCCTTACCCGCCCACAAAGACAGTAATGTTTCATTATATACTTTGTCTTTCTTCAGCTGGTCTAATTTATATTCTTTACTCATTTTATATACCTCGAATAATCTATACTATTATTTTAACAAAATGATAGTAAAAAGGCAACCCTATCTAAGAGCTACCTTTCTACTTTTAAGCTACTTTCTTGTATGCGTTAGTAATATTTTCTACAATTACATCTAAGTCCAAGTTATCTCCGACAACGTCTTCCATTTCTACAAAAGAGCCAGCCAAATACGAAACCGAGAAACCACCCTCTCCAAGACTATCTTTGTAATTATCCCAAGAATACGTAGCATGACTGAGCAAATCTTCGAAACTCAGGAAGTCTAGGAAAGAGATACCCCACCCTAGGAGAGGCACACAAAAAAGACAACCCAAAAAGAATTGCCCTATTAAAAACTAGTTAAAGTATTTGTCGTAATGTTTAGCGATACCCTCAAGTACCACAATCACACCACCAAAACCACCATCAACCTTTTCAATAGCTTCTAAATAGTCTGCCAACACCTTAGGTTGCGTAGTATAAGTGAATCCCTTACTAGAGTAAATTACACCATTAGGTAGAGGGTGATTATCATCCCAACCTTCAGCATCTAAAGAGGCTGTGGGGTCATTAGGGGTAAATTGAATAGTTTCATCACCTAACCAATAAGCAATGAACTCAAAATCGACATGACCACTAGGGAGAAATAGACCCTGCTTATTTGGAGTTTGAATGATAGAGTTAGCAACAGTTGCATCATGTGCATTATCGTAATAACTGAAAAATAGAATACGCTCATTAGATAGACACATAGGAGCATTAGGGAAGTTTTTACCTACCTCTAAAGCCTGAAACTCATAATCTGAGTGACAAACAAGAAAACATTTATCAATCTCAGATACTGGAATTAGAGGATTAACAGTACTATCCATTGGATGACCTTTGTAAAAACAAGAAATAGACATTAAGAATGTACTAGCAAGGTCAACAGAACGTTGACTAAGATTGCTAGAACGTAAATCAGCTACAAGCTCATCTAAAATATATGCCATAAGATATACCTCTTTTAATTTTAATATAAGACTATTATACTAAAATGGTATAAAAAAGGCAACTCACTTGGAGTTGCACTTCTTCTAAAACTTAACTAATTCTCCTTACCTTCCTCGTTCTTAACTGAAGAAATATCCTTAGTTTCGATAGGGTCATTAGGAACTTTTACTTTGCCTCCAGTACCCCTAAGAGCCTTAAACCATACTAAAGGAACACGCTTATCAAAATCCTTACCCCATACTAGGTACTTCTCAGTTAATTCTGTTGAAGAATACCAATCTTCTAACTCAGTGTACTGATAAGGTTTAAGGTCAGCATAATCATCTAAACCATACATAACCCCAGTCTTAGCGGAAACATTACCTTCCTTATCGGCTAAGGCACTATTAGAATTTACCCTTATAGACTCCGAAGATAGATTCTCAATACGCCACTTAGTATAAATGTACTTCGTACTAGAATTTGGATCCAAGCCACGATTTCGGATATCTGCCTTCATAATGTCCTTAATAGCATCACTACCATAGGAAACCTTAAGCAAACTAACCTTGATAGGAATTTCTTTGTCTTTACCGTCCTCACCTTTAACAATTACACTTGTCAAGATAGGAGTGTTTAAGTCAGCTGGGTCATCAAGAGTACCCCCTCCTTTAGGGAACACATAAGAGTCAGCGTCTTGCTTATTTTCCTTAAGTATGTTGTAGAAACCTACCCAAGACCTTCCAATAAACCTATACTTCTCCCACTTATACGGTTCCGTATAATTAGCACGTTCTTCCACACTCTTAGAAGACCAGTCCTTGTGTTCCTTAGATTCAACTTCGCTACCCTGTTGGGCGAGAAGACTGAATCTATCTAAGGCATCATGGAAATCCTTACTAGAGAACAATAACTTGTCTAGGTACTCGTCTTCTTCAGAATTAACTTTAAAGCCCTTACCGACCTTATCTAGAGTAACTACCCTAGATTCCGTTTTAATCGGTAACTTACCTACATTGTTACTAATATAGGTAGCAAACAAATCAGTAATTTTATCTACGAAATCCTTGTCTGTTTGCTTGATTCCCGCTTCAGTTATCATGTCATTAACTACCCTAGCATCAAAATTTAGTTTAGAGTAATCGATGTAAGAAACATTAACGGCTTCACCAAAGTTAACTAAAGACTCCCCCTTTACAGTCTTATTTTTACTACCATACACATAGTAATCAGAACCATACTTATTCAGTTTGTTGGTTTTCATAGGTTCATACTTAACAGTAGAAAGTACAGATTTAATAAAACCAACTCTAGCGTTATTACCATTCTGTAGTTTACCTTCGCTAGATAAGTATTTAGAGCCTGTGGTTTTTTCTAAACCTTTAGTAGCGTAGTCATTCAAATATTTTTGATAAACACTTAAGGCATACCTACCAGTGTTCTTTTCTTCTACTTTTATAGCACTTGGGTACTGGACTTGCGTCTTATAGAATACAATACCTGCACCTGCCAAGGCAGAAGATACCCCTACTCCCACTAGGAGATAGCCGAACTTCTTAAGGAATCCTGCCTTAGTAATCTTTTGTTTATATTTTACAAAACCAGTAGGCTGTTCAATTTTAGGCTTTTCGCCTTTACTAAGCTTACCCATTCATTCTATCCTCCAAAACTAAAACTATTGCTGTCACCTACTAAACTTGCTAGGACGTCTGTCCCACTAACATCAGCAGTGCTACTATCGTCCTCTACTACCTCGAAAAGGTTTGAAGATTCTTCTTCTGAGTCTTCTCCTAAGGTACTAGGCAAACTTACAATAGGGGCAAAGGAATCTTCTTTCTTAGGAGTAGCCTCCTTAGGGGTAACTTCCTTAACTACAACCTCTAAAGGCTTAGATACAGTTTGATTAGGAGTTACATTATTAGAGCCACCTAATACAGAAGATAGCATAGATTCCATTCTGTCCATAAATGACTGCTGTGACTCTAAGATTTCCTTCTTGAACGACTCGAAATCAGCACTATCCGTAGATACCCCACTAGCCTTCTTCTCCGAGTCAGCTACATCAGAGAACTCCTCTTTTGCAGAGTCCAAAGACATCTGCAAAGAATCGCCATAAATACCCATAGTATTTACCGAGCTAGTTGCTTGGGCTAGTTGTTCTTGTAGAGATGAAAGACCTTGGATATGGCTTTCTTCTGCTTTTCCATCAACAATTGCACGCACTGTATCATTAGAGTAATAAGTCTCTAGCAAGTTAGAGACTAGCTTATTGAAACGTTTCTCAGCCTTTGCCGGTGATACTACGTCCTCAAAAACCTCCGATGACACATCTGCCATAATACCAACCTTAGGCATCTAGCACCTCCCAACTAAAGCCATCCCTCCGAGCTACTTTAAATACTTTCCTAGACATATCATCCAAATTACCGACTAGGTAATATCTAGACTTAGAAGAACCACCTACCAACTGAGAATGAAAATACATAGACCTAGCAGAAGTCCCTAAACTCCTACAAACTACTTCTACACGACTACCATACAAAGCAGACGACATCAAGTTCCTGCCGAAGTAAGAACTAATATCTCCTCCGTAAACGACAACACTTACATTCAAGGAGTCTAAGTAACTTAACCTACTATATAAGTCAAGAGTGAAATGAGACATTTCATTAAGACTACCCCTAAACGTACCTAACACATAAACATCTGGGTACTTAGTTTTAGATAAGTAACTCTTCAAGTTTTCGTTAGAGTCTTTATACCATTTACTTACTTCATGACCACGCCTTACACCAAAACGATAGTCGGCAACAGACTCTGTAGATAAATCATAGAAGATACCCCCTCTGGGTGTAGAGGATAACTTCTTCTCTGCATAAAGATAAGCCTCACGATGGGAATCGCCAGTACCTGCAAACAAGAAAGTAATATTCTTGAAACCAACACGGGAACTATCCCATAAACTACCCCATACCTGCTGTTCAAGGCTTTGAGGTAAGTCGAATGAGTCTTCCTTCTCAATAACTTGAGGTTCCATACTTCCACCTGATATCAAACGCTTATTAAGAGTAGTAACATTTCTTCGTTCGTCTTCAAGGTCAGAAGTCAATCTACCCACTCTGGCTTCTAACTCGGCAATACGAGAGTCTTTCTTATCTACAATACCTTCCAATTCGGTAATACGAGAGTCCTTCTCACCCACAGAGCCTTGCAAGTCAGAAACCCTAGCCTTAGAAGTTCCCAACTCAGACTCTAACTCAGAAATCCTTTCTTTATATGAGGTGACATCAACTTGATTACTTTTAGCATCAGCAAGTTTACCTTTAAGCTCTTTAATAAGGTCTTTCTGACTACGAGATAACGCATCCGCACTATTAAACTTAGAAGAAAGTTCAGACTTCTGTTCTCTTACATCTTTTAGATCCTGTCTTAGACTTTCAACAGTCTCAGAAAGAGACTCTTTTTCTGATGTAAGAGAAGAAACCTGTTGTTGAAGGTCAGACACCTCTTCGTCAGAAATTTGAGACTCTTCATTAGATTCAGAAATATTCGAAAGGAGATTTTCGTAATATTCTTTCTGCTCTGCAATCTGCAACTCTATGGCATGAATAGTTTCATCCTTAGCCTCAAGTAGCCGTTGATATTGAGATTTAACCTCTTCAACATCAATACTAGGAGCAGTCTCAACAACAACTTCAGTGCTTGTCTCTGGAGTATATTCAATAGATACCCCATATTCTTTGTTGAGGTATTCTACAAGAGCTTCTGTAGACAAGACCTCCAAGAACTTGCCCGAATTCTCTAGCATAGAACGAGACTTTTCAAGTGCCTTGACACTAGAAAAACTACCAAGATATACAGAAATCACACTTGAGTCCTTAATACCCAAGCGTAATTCTTTTACCAAGGAAATATCGTCTAGAGAATACTCTTTTATTGTAACTACCCCTGCTCCAAATGATTGGTTTACGGCTTCCTCAATAAAAGATAACTGTTCCCTACTAAGTCCACCAGTAATTACAACTAATGACATAAACTACCCCATTTCTGCTAGTACCCCTGCACCTAGAATGTTTAACAATCGAGGATTCAACTCCCCACCAGTAGTATCTTCACCTTTGTATTCTTTAGGCAAGTTTACCAACTGAATGTTAGGAGCAAAATCTTTTAAGCGTTCTACTACATACTCAGACAAAGACTTAACACCCTCGATATCACTAGGAATACTACCACCTCCAACTACAAGGAGATTTTCAATGGTACGAATGTTATAGTTAGCACTTTCCAAATAAGAGATAATGGAACCCAAAAGAACGCTTGCAGTGTCCTGTTTTGCTGCCACCAAAGCCTTAACAACTTTGATTGTTTTAGCTCCATCTTTCACATACCCCGTGCGAACACCTTTCTCAATAACCTTATCAGTTAGACTAAGACCTGCACTCGCCATTCGTTGACGTAGAGATGCTGTTACGTTGTTACCCCCAATTTGAATTGTTGATTTAGTAGAGTCAATGGTGTCCATCCCCTCTACCACGAAGAAGTCAGTAGTTCCTGCACCGATGTCAACAATAAGAGTTGTTGAGTCAAGCAGTCCTTTAAACTCTTCATTGATAGTCTTACCTTTACGCATAAGAGTTCCAATATAGGCTGCAAAGCCTTCTGGGTAAACTTTAGCACCTTCGATTTTCAAATCAACAGAAAACTCAGGCAATACAAACTCAAGAGTTTTAAGACCTACAATCTTTTCGTACAGTACCTTAGCACCCTCAGAAATATCATTTGGTGGTAGCAAATAAACTACCTTCCAAGTAACGTCAAGGTTTGACATAGATGTTCGGTACATTTGAGAGAGCAGTTTATACCCCTCTAAGAAAGCACGTTGAATTGTAATCATAGTTACCTTACTTTCGTGCTTCTTCTCCAAGTTTGTTGGACGTAAAGGTGCCACCGAGAACTCACGTTCTACAAGCAATCCATTTGCAAACAACTCCCCATCCTTAGTTCGTAGGATAGATGAGTTTTCTTCTGTGTAAGTTTCTGGGACTTCGTACCCCTCTCGTAAGGACGCATATTTATTGCTTACCAAAGACATACGCTGGCGTACCAAACCGTTCCTACCAAGACCTGACTGAACCATAACCCTTGTCTCGCTATTACCTAAGTCGACAATAAGGGTTGCATTTACTTCACGCATAATTAATTCCTCCATTATGTAGATACTACTACTTTTAGAAGTCTATACTCTAACTCTCAGAAATCAAAATATAAACTCTTTAACTTCTATTTTACCAAAATAGCTAAAAAAGGTCCAGTGACTTTAAGCCCTGGAACCTTTAACTGGATTAGTGTTTCGTTACGTGAATAATAATAGCTACTAGTAGAACTGGAATGAGTAGCACAAAACGACAAAGAATTCGAACAAATCGTTTACTCTCAAGCAATCTCTTAATAATAGCAAATACAATGAATGCCAAAACAATCTTCATTACAAATTCTGGAAATGTTTGATAAAAATTTTGTTGCAATTCTAAGTAATTCATAGCGAAAACTCCTACTAGATTTTTTATACTACTATTATAACAAACCCTGAACTTTAAGTAAAAGGAACTTAAGTTTTAGTAGTAGCTACTCTAAAAACAGATTTACCTAACTTAAAATTCCTATATTCGGAGATTACTAGAGCAGATATAAATAAATCTAACAAAGAACTACTCATCAATAAACCGAGCTAGTTGCAGAACAGGTCTACCCTTTTCTAGCATGGGCAAAATAAGACCATTCTCAAAGGTTAACTCATTGTTGAAACACTTAACCTCAATACCATCAACAGAATAAATTGAGTATCTATCATTTCCACGTTTCTTCTCAATACGTGAAAAATCACCAGTATAACGCAAATAAATACGATGGTGGTTTAATAAGTAGCAATTCTCTTTCGAGGTTCTATACCCCTTAGATGGAGTTTTTATCCATAGAGACAAGTGAGGTACATCCCTAAAGACTACCTCTTCTTTTACATCCGCAAACAACTCTGTACACCTTTTACTTAAAGACTCAAAGAGTTGTTCACTAGGCTGAAAGTTTAAAATACCATAAGCACTAGCGTGACCTCTTCCATCAAGACCTAGTTTATTAAGCTCTCTTCGGAAATCGATACTTTGGATGCTACCCCTAAAGGAAGCCCTTCCATAAGTACCATTATCTGAATAATAGGCAATAACTACATTACTAGAGGTAACGTACCTACTAGCTAACAACCCTACAAAATTAGTTACATAAGACTTCTCCTCTTTGGATAAACCAGTTGATGGTATCTCGATAAAAGTAATATTTGGGTACTCTTTCTTAGTTATGTTACCCTCTAGATACTCTACAAACTCCCTTTGAAGTGTCTGGTAGTCTTCTAAAGGATATCCATACCCCAATATAAAAGCACAAGCCAAGTCCTTTCGATTAAACCTAAACAGAGAGTTTACCTTGGGCGAGAAAGTGTAATCTACAAAGTTCCTATCCATGCAAGGTAAACCAAAGGTATAATCCTTACTAAGAACGGACTCAATTAAATAACCGATATACCCTTCATTTGGATGAGTGTACAAGGCATCAAGGAATTGCCTAGCTTCTGGCATTTCAATATTTCGAACATCGGATAACAACGTAAGACCAACCAAAGCACGTGTAGTCTTGTTGTCTAGGTACTCTGTACTGTCATACACCTGTCTATAATACTCACCAATACAATGATAAAGAACACCCATACCTGACTGGAAAGTCCATTCGGGGTCTTCAAAAGGATACTGGTTGTTTATAACAAAACCAAAAGCACCGTCGGAGTCTGTTATAGTTCCGTTAATCTCCTCTTCTTCATATTCATAAGAAGAAATAAAGGACTCTTGACACTCATGGTGGTCAACAGAAACAATATTTACCCCATTAGCTACCAATTCATCCATCTTATCCTGCTCGATAGAGAAATCTACACAGAAAACATAATACCCCCTAAGCTTCTCAGGAGGGATAAAGAACCCATGAGAGCGATTATTATTTACATAGTAAGGAATTGACTCGTCTTCTAACTCCTTCTCCAAGAAAAGTAAGAACTCACGCATAGAAACAAGACCATCAATATCAGGGTCTCCATATACCAAGACAGGAGGTCTGTCTTCTTTCTTCATACTTTTCAAATCTTGAACAGTATCTATAAAAAAGTCTATCCCCCTAAAAGGTTTCTCTAAATAAGACATACTACTCCTCCAATAAACCATCTACCTTCATGGCAGAAACAATTTCACTTAAACTACGAGAGCAATCTCCCGAATAGGTGGCATATTCTGAAATAACCATATCATACTCATCTTCGGAGTAAGGGAGAGAACACTGCATCTCAAGTTGCATTTCATCAAAATTATCTAATAAAGAATTCAATAGAGATTTAGAATGCTTGAATGCATCACATACTTCCTTTAAAGATTTTATAAAGTCTTTCTCCTTCAAAATAAGTACCCCTATCTCCTGATATTTTTACAATCTACCTCGGAAAGAACGCTTAGAGTTTAACTCTATCTCTTTCAAGATAGTGTCTACCTCTGAACCTGAAAGGTTATAGTCCTTTAACTTGCTATAATCATACCCCTGCATGACACAACGCAAGATAGCTTCTAAATGATATGACTGATATAGGTAATAATAGCTTCCAGTATCTCCATCATAACCAGTCTTAAATAAATCTTTATCAATTAAACCTTCTTTAGCTAACTCCCCTACAGAGACTAAAAAATCGTAAGGGATAAAATAATCTACCAAGCCTACTATATTATTAAACCATCTACGGTAAGAGAATTCTGCCAATAATTTTAACGTTTTATCATTCCACGGATAATTTAAGAATGTCTCGGCAGACTGCCCATTAGACATCAAAGTAAGAACACTATGCATAAAAGTGTCACTGTATTTCTTACCACTAGTGAACAACCACATAGGCAAGTTGTTCCTAAGACCCTTATCAATGAAACCCCACATAGAGAAAGGAGTCCTTACAAGGGCTAACCTAGAGTCTAACAAGCCACGCTCTGCCCAAGAAATAATATAAAACCACTGCTCCTTAGTAAAGCCCACACCTACATAGGCGAGTAGCTCTCCTACATTAAAACCTGTAGCTGCCAAACTACGAATCCTATAAATTACAGAACCGTCTAAGATAGTGAAAAACCGAGGGTCTAATCCCTCCTTACTTCCTAACCTAATCTGATTTAGACGGTAAGGGTTATCCTTACAAATGTCTATCCACTTAGACAAATCTAAGTTATCCATAACCATAGAACGAACCTCGTCCTGTATGTCCAAGGAATACCCCCTAAACTGAGAACTAATGGATTCTAAAGTTACACGACTTCCTTTAAAGTACATAACTAAACCTCATACTTTCAATACTAGAATCTTAACATAAAATAAACATAAAAACAATCCTACTTATAGTCGAAAAGGCTTCGGACTTCTAAAATTCGAAATCGGAAACCTAAAAAATACTTTCGGAAAACTAATTATTCTTCGTAGCCTACATTCGCTGACTCACCTAAAAGCCTACGTCTATTCCTAGCTTCTTCGCTATCTTCTTTACCTTTTAAAGAACCTTTAATACCAGAGACACTATCTACACGAATAGCATTAGATAAGTCCATCTCCGAGATAAACATACCCTCCTTACCTTGGACAGTCATAAGGGTAAGACGTTTCTTAGGGCGTGTACAACCAATATAATGGTTACGCCTTTCTTCTTCAAGCTCTTCTTGAGTTTCAGCCTTTTTATGAGGGAAGACATCAACAGAGTCATTCCAAAGATACCCCGAATCAACTTCCTTACCCTTAAATTCGTGAACAGTTACGATACGAATATCTACGTTATTAAGTTTTACACGACTCTTCAAACGCAAATTCATTTCATTCAGTTCATAAAGGAACTCAGACGCAGATTCAAAACCATCAGACCTTAAAAGCACTACAAAGGAAGATAGAATAGAACGCATCCTTATGTTGTAAGTGTTTTCCTTATCATAAATAAAGTTATGATAGTAAGAAAGCAAATACTCCAACAAATCCATTTCAGACATCTTACCTTCGGTTACGCCCCTGTAAACATTTCTCCACTCAGAGAGAATACCTGATAGACTTGGGCAAGAATAAGAAACTTCGTCCATAGGGACATTCCAAATACTTTCCCCACTATTCTTAAGTGCTGACATAAGAGAGTCAACCTCCCAAGTAGAGTAAGTTAGTTGTTTAAGAGCAGAAGCAACACCCTTTGTGGCTTTTTCACTTACCAAACGTACAACATTCTTAGCTTGCTGAACCATGTAAGAGTTTAGAGACATACCCTCCCCACTAATACTAAAGGAGAACCTACCATCCCTGTCTAGCATCATAGCTGGCAACAACCCATCACTATTCTCACGACAGATAATAGCTACATTCATACGGTCTGAAATGTCTTGATAAACCAATTCATTCAATTTCTTAACCATAGCATTGTAAGATGGAAATACCCCTAAGCGAACCTCTCCGCCTTCTTTGCTTGCCTTAATAGACTTCTCTAAACGTTCAGTATTGAGTTCAATACTAGGAACAATAGCATTTACAATATTTGCTGGGCATCGATAGTTAGTAGAAAGCTTAGAGATTTTAGGACTAAAGTCATTAATAAATGTCTCAGTAATAATCTTATGGTCACTACCCCTCCAAGAGTAGATAGTTTGGTCGTCATCACCTACAACTACCGTTTGCTTAGCATACTGCATATAAACTTTTAAGATAGCATACTGCTTTTGGGAAGTATCTTGGAATTCGTCAATAAATAAGAAGTCATAACGGTCTGAGACACAATCAATAATGTTCTGGTCTTCTTCCACAAACAACTTATCATAGAGGATATCTTGCAAGTCCTCGAAGTCCATTTTGCCAGCTGCCTTACGTGCCTTATACCAATCATTTAGAATAGCATCAATCTCAATTGAGGTAAGACCTAGGTCAGTATAAACTTGGTGGACATAACGTTTACCATCAAGTCTATTACGAGTATAAGTCAATGCACCCTCTAAATCAGACAACTGTTCAGAATTAAGGAACTTACCATTAGCTCTTACTCCAAATCGTTTTACGATGTTGCGTAGAGCAGTAGTGTTAGCCTTAGCATCGATAAAGCTAGTGCTAATACCACAAGCATTCAATACAGACTTAAACTCTGCATGGATAGTGGAAAACTTTATTGATTTAGAAATATCAACATACCCCATTTTCTTATTCCACTTGGCTACTTCGTACTCCAACTCCCTAGCACCACTATTCAAAAAGGTAGAAACCCAAATCCGTGCCATAGTTCGTACAGTATTTCCATTAACTTCTACCTTTTGAGTTAACTTACCAGTACGAGTCCCATACAAAATTTTCATTACTGTAAAAGTAGTTTTACCACTTCCTGCACAAGATAGAACCAACTGGTTGCCCCAAGTCTTAAGGGCTCCTTCAAGCTCAGTTAAGTCATACCCCATTTCCGAGACACGTTCTAGAAACCGCTCACTAGCAGTGTCCTTTTTCTTTACATAACCTGTACCAACTACTTCCTTCTTTGGTTTTACCTCTTCCAAATTTGAAGTAAAGTTTTCTAGGTCTTTTAATAAATCTGCCATAACTCACCATTCTTTCATAATTCTAACTAATTAGTTTCGGAAGACTGAATACAAACTTTCAGCCTACTGGAACTAAAAATCAGAAAGTATAAACTAACTTTCGGAAAACATAAAATAACTTTCGGAAAACATAACCTATATTTCAGAAAACTAAAAATATTTTCGGAAAACCTAATAAAGTATTCGGAAATCTAAACTTAAACTAGAAATTAAGCTCATCCTTAATAAAGTCATAAGGAGAACTAATACCACTATGGTCTAGAGAGTCCCAAATAGCTTCTCCGCCACCAAAATAATAATCTCTATATAAATCAGCGTCTATAGGAGCGTCGTTTTGCATAAGGGTATAGAAGATAGCTTCAGCTTCAGTCATCTCTTGTTCAAAGATTTTCCCATTGTTAGAAACTAACTTACGAACCATATCCGTAGTTGAGATAGAATCTAACAAGTGTTTCTCACGGTAAAATCGACTTCCTACCCCACACTCTCGTAAGTCTACTACCATAGAACCATGGACAGAATCAGACTTATCCAATAAGTCATAATAAAGTGCACGGTTCTTTTCGGGAATCATAAGGAAGTCCTTAGCAGTCTCCTCATAGGTTCGAGTACCCCTTAACTGGGTGAGGTAAAGCTTACCGTCTACAACTTCATCAAGACGAACTAAATGAGCCATTTCGATACTCCCCAAGTCATTAGAAGTGTTAATACCCTTTCTATCAAAGAGAATAAGTACCATACCTTCGGTAAACCCATTTAGTTGTAAGAAGTTCATTTTCTCTTCCACCGTATACTCCTTATTAAACCCTAAGTTATTAGAATCATACTTAAATAAGGAAAGTTTAAGGTCTACAGAAGAACGCTCATGCAGTACAATCTCTACATACTCTGCTAGGTTAGGACAAGAATTATAAAGAGAAACCAAGTCCAAATAGCTAGAGAAAGTAGACGATAGTTGCATAGTTAACTTAATATAGAGTTTGCGAGTTTCTTTCCCAGTTAGGACATCGTAGAGATGACGAGCTACTAGGAACTCCAATAAGTAAGGAATATCCCCGACCCCTGCGTGCTTATAGAAGAGTCTACCTAACACCTCCAAGCCCCAGTCCATATCCCAATAGAGATACTCACCGTTGTCTTCAAAAAGATTATCTTTACTGAGGAAAGAGTAATCCTGCTCTTCATAAGGATAGACGTCTTCTTCTTTGCTACTAAATCCTACAACTAAATTATTATCCATTAGATAATTTTTGTAGCCTGCATGCACACGAGAATTCAAGTCTGCCTGACTGCGTACCCCTTCTACCGAGAGGATATCGCCACGTCTAGCACACTCCATAGCAAATGATAAAGCGAAACGATATTCACTTACAGTCTCAAAATAATCCTTTTTATATAGTTCACTAATATGAATCATAGTAAATCTCCTGCTTTCCCTAGAATATGTTCGTTAATCGCCACCCTAATATGAGGATTACCAAGACTTCCATCCAAAATGCCTAGTAATGCTAAGAGCCTACCAATATCTAGGTTAGATACCTTTGCCCTAACCATAGGTTCACTAATCCCAACTAGAAAGTCCAACTCCTTCGAATAGGCAGACAACTCGGTTACGCTACCTATACTATTAAGGTCTTCCTCACTCGCCAAAGACCTAATAAGCTTAGAAATATCTAAGGGGATAGGAGAAACAATCTCCTCCACATGGAGAGACTCAACGATAGAATCACAATAAGCTAAGTCCCCCTCCTTAAGACGGTCGAAAAAGTCTTTTCCTACAATATTCCAAACCTCTTCCGACAAAGCATATCTTGCACGTTTCACCGTGTCGGGCTTTATCTTTAGTACATAACTAGCTTCCTTCCACGATAAGCCATTAACAGAAATAAGTTCCTTTGCCCTACTATAAGAGCTAAAGTTACCAGTACTTAAATACATCTTCAATCGTTCTAGGATAGCCAAAGATGCAACATCCCCACTACCAGAGCAATCTTTAATAGAAGTATCTAAGGTTCTAAAAAAGTTAGCCATATTTTGACTCCTAATTCCTATATTCAACTAAGTACAAATAGATATAGTAGATTAATAAACAATAATAACCCACAATAAACCCACAAATACACGCTATTTTCGAGCCACAAAACCACAATACGCAAGCAAGGACATACACCCCCTACCCCCATATTTTTATTCGCTAAAACGCCCTAAACAAGCCCTAAAACGGATTTAAAATAGATACCCCCACACCAAGACGGACGAGATTACCACATAAAATACCACATCTAAATCACTAACCATAATACCACAAATCCTACCAAAAGTACACCCAATTACCACAAAGATAATAAAGCAATTCCTAAATAGGCTAGTAATATATAAGGAGAATACAAAAGGATTTAATATAGAAAGAAAAGAAATCTAATAGGAAAGAACTACTAAAAAGTAAACAAGAATAAGATAGATTATACTAAGATACTAAAGTAATTCCTAGAAAGAAATAATAACAATCTAATACTAAACTACAAGAGATTACACTAAGTATAAAACCTACCTCCTAAATAGTTAATACCTAAAGATATAAAATAATTTCTGTATAATTAAACTAAAAAAACCAGTGCATCTCTGCACTGGATACTAAGGAGTTACCATCGACTTCAGCAGAAAGTCAGTCTTCCACTAGCCTTAACTAGTAGAATGCCCTCAGAGGGAATCGAACCCCCATCATAGGTTTAGGAAACCTGTGTACTCTCCGTTATACTATGAGGGCATATAAGGACTAGGCAGTTACCTAGTCAGCTGCATACAAATGATCTATTTATTTACTTTTTCTTTAAAGGCTTTCCCTGGCTTAAATACAGGAGTAAGACGTTCTTCAATACGAATTGGTTCCCCATTTTGAGGGTTTCGACCATTACGAGCCGAACGATAACGAGCTTCCCAATTACCGAAATCCTTAATTTGTACCTTTTCACCATCAGAAACGTAATCCATAATTGTCTTAAAGATTGTATCAAAAGTTCGATTAGCTTCTACCTTCGTAATACCAAGCTCTGCCGATACTTCAGAAACAATATCCTTTTTAGTTACCATTAACTAAAACTTCCTACGAAATATTTTATAAGTATATTTTACTAAAAGCTTCTATAAAAGTAAAAGGGACTTAAGTTAAGATAAAGGCTTATGATAATATAAATCTGGGTGTATTGCCATAAAGTCTTTTCGCATGGGGAGAACCCTAACACCTGCCCCCAAAGCCCTATCTAGAATGGTGGGGATAGAATCATTTATATATTGATACCCCCTATATTCTAGGACAAACACCTTCTTCCTAGGCAAATCTACACCCCTAAAGCCAAAAGAGGAAAGCATTGATTCCCTAGTCTGCCGTAACCTAGACACATACTTAGGCTTAATGACAAGGTTTTCTAAGTCCAAGTTCATTATATATGGATTAAACATATAAAAGCAATCTTTACATAAACCAACTAAACCTTTATACTTGAAAATGCCTTTAGATAGGTCTTTATCATAAAGCTCTTGTGAATGGATAAAATCCTCTTTGGTACGAGCTACATACCTACCACAAAGTTCACAGTTGTTTCTAGCCCTTTTCTTACAATCTCTAACCATAGCACTATATTCTGTGCTAGAAAGAATGTTTCTTACAGATACCCCAATAAGGGTAAAAGGAGTATCCACACAAGATAAATAAGGTACTAAGTCAGAGTTAATAGGATTATCGCTTCCTGGTCTCTTTTTAGAATAGTTATATCTACGAAACTCCGCCATAAGACTACCTAACTAACCTTTCTAGACTACGTTTGATGTCTCTTTCTTTTAGAGCTTGACGCTTATCATAGTTTTTCTTACCTTTACACAAGCCAAGAGTGCACTTTATTCGACCTTTTACAACTTTAAGCTCTAAAGGTACAAGAGTTAACCCATCGCCAAGAGACAAGTCTTTCGCTAAACCCTTAATTTCCTTTTTATGTAGGAGTAATTTACGGTCTCTTTCTTCTTCATGGTTCCAAACAGACGTACCCCATTTCGGAATGTGTACCCCCTTTAAGAACACTTCTCCGTTAGAGATATACCCCCAAGAACCCTTAAGGTCTCCGTGATGAGCCTTTAGCGATTTAACTTCACTACCTACCAAAACAACCCCACACTCCAAGGTACGGAGTACAGAGTAATCATGGTATGCCTTTCTATTCTTAACTAATAGCATAAGATTCTCCTAGACTTCTAAAGATAACTATGCAATCTGAACCGTCTGCCCAGAGCATAGTTTGTTCCACTGTTCCAAGTAAAGATATCAGATACTGTACGAACCTTTCCGTCTACTTCTGCAACAAAACGTGCAGTTACAATATCTTTAGAAACCTTACTGTTTATAGGATATAACATTTTAACCATTCAAAACTACCTCACTATTGATTTCAGCAAAACGATTTAAGACAGGGTTATATACGCTAACACGTGCCCCACTAGGGATTTTAAAGTCCTCAAATAACTTCTTCAAGTTCTCCACACTATTTAGATAAGAGGCATCCTCACAGATACTAGGGTAAATAATAGAGTATGACATTCGATGTCGTAACTTCATCACAAAAGGAACACCAGTCTTATCGTTGAAAACTTCATTCTTCATAGGGATGGGAACCCAATCTCCCAACGTCCTAAGCATTTCCACATATTGCTTAGATTGATATGATGAGAAAGAATGTATATCTGCTACATCCAAGCCCATTCTAAGCTCCTCAACAGAACGCTCATACTGTAGATAACAGAGATACTCAAGATTACCCTTATTTTCTAAGGACTCTTGAAGAATACGAGAGCGAGTATAAGGGTTCTTAGACTTGTACTCCCCTACAATAGCTAACTCACCCTCAGTATAACGTCGCATCCTAATCCCTTGACTACAAGATAATAATCTTTCAAGATACCCCAAGTACGATTCTTCTATTAATACTACATCACACAAGTTATAGTAACTAAAGCCCTCTCTACGAAAGTTCCTCCACTTAAAGATAGAGTCATGCCCCATAGAGGTATAGTAAGGAGTGACACCACAAGTAATAGGAGCCTCTTCGCCTTTTCTAAATAACTCAACATAAGTAACCTCAGCAAGCCCAAAAGTACTTCTAGACCCACTACGATAACTTTTAATGCCTGCTTTCATTTTAATTACAGCATGACAACGCAATGCGTCGATTACTGTCTGCAAATATTTGCTATCCTCAGACAAATTAAAGTTAATGTGGTCTAATTCCCTTCCCTGAATGATAACATCACGCAAAGTTACACGGTAAAGCTCACCCTCAATATAGATAGCTGCTACCCAACCCTGCACGGCTACGTGCTTACCTAGAAAGGGCTCCAATACTTTACGACGATAACTACCACTACCATGTCTAGATTCGTACTCTTCTCTCTTTTTTAAACGTCGATACGCAATGTCGACTAAACTTTCTACCATTAAATAAACTCCTCTCTACTAGAATAAGTAAAATTCAGCCCCTATAAATAAGAGCTAAACCAACGATTCATATACTCATATTATACCAAAATCTTAGATAAAAATATAACCTATTCAACTAAAAAACTAGCCTATTTAGGCTAGTCTATTTAACCCCCATTTTATATGTTAATAAAAAATAGGAGTTTTCATAATTTCTAGATTTTCAACAACTGCAGAAGAGAAATAAACCTGTTTAAGTCCTTCTTTTGGAAAGAATAATTCTCTATTGTGAACATACACATTGCGAGTACCGTCAAGAATAGATTCCCATACATCGAAAGAGCTTTCGAGTAAGAAATCTTCATTTATAGTTACCTCACATAAAACCTCGTCTGGTTTTAATTTAGACTTATCGATAACCTCAGCAGAAGGATACCCCCATAAGCCTGTTTCATTTTCTAAGAAAGGAATTCCACACATCCTTACATAAGAACTACGCATGTCCAAATAGGCATCCATAAACAATTCATGCTCAGCTGCAAAACTTTTATCTAATCTCGGTACATAATTACCTTTCATTATAGCTAAAGCTACCCACAAAGGTTGTACCGTATATACTTTTACTAATGCCACAGTACCACCCTCCAGTGTAGAAGAAAAGGTTGGAAACCCAACCTTTCAAATTTAAACTTCTTCCTGTTCGTCGAAAGATTTAAGATCTTCTAGGCGAGCTTCGATATCAGCAATATCTTCATCAGTCAAGTCTGCAGTCCAGTACTCTGGGAGGAAGTTATCAGAACGATGACCGTTATCATAGATTTCAAAGGCTTCTTGATAGTCTGTGATAAAAGTTGTTGGGAAATCACCTTGAGCTACAAGGTCTTTGTTTTCCTTTGCAATCTTGTTAACGATAGTCATTACTTGACGTCCAGTCTTGTTTGTACCATCTGGATTTGAGAATACTACTGCTTTACCGTTTCCTGGGAAAGCTACCCCTGTAAGGTTGCCAGTTTCTGGGTGCTTATACTCAATAACTGCACCGTGTAGGAAGAATCCGTTTTGTGTTACAAAACGATTTGCTTGCCATTCCATTTTCACCATAGGTGATTTAACCAAAGTTACGTTTTCTGGGAAATTTACTGCCATTTTTATTACTCCTATTTATCTAAAATTTCAAAAAGTGATTTGTGGGTTACCCCAACTGAGCTAGTTTGACCAAGCATAGTATCTCGATTAGCATTGAGATAATCCCAAGCCTCCTTGACTTCCATCATCAACTTAGCGTCACCCCCTAAATCGGGGTGGAGGTTCTTAACCTTCCTACGATAGATACGCTTAGCCTCTTCGTAAGACGTACTAGGACTAACACCTAATACTCGATATGGGTTACTCGTAGCCATCTCGAAATACCAACTTTCTAACTAATTTTTATAATATTATTTTACCCAAAACTTAAGAAATAAGCAAACTGTTTACCTATTTCTTTCCTAAGTTCTTGGAGTCATCAAGCATAGACTTAAACTCACTAGCTGCACGACCTACACTTCTAAAGAGTTTGCGTCCAGCCCAACCAGTAGCTTCCGTAGCCCCACTAGCACCTGCAAGAGTTGTATTACCTACGGTACTTAAGACTTTACGGAAAGTACCCAAATCTTTACGTTTCCAAACATCATTAGCACGTTGCCAAGATGCCAACCTCTTACTACCTAACCAAGCTTGAGAGAGTCTGTAAGCTTGCTCTGCCCTACGAGGTTGGTAGAATGGGTCTTCTTCTTGGTTTCTTGCAATAGAATTAACACGTGCTCTAGTGTATTCTTCACTTCCTACTACAAACTTTTGAAGTCTTGGTAAGTCTTCAAATAACTGTTGAACATTAAAGTTCTTAGAATACCCCATTCCCTCTGAGATTTCTGTAAAGACAAACCTAGAGGAATCTACCTTCAAAGTAACTACTCCACTTCTACGCAACAGCCTCCAATTGAAGTACTTAGCTAGTCTACCACTTCTAATGTCATCAGCAACATTACTTGGTAAGCCACCTAAAAGGTTCTCAGGGATTTTGAGACCAATCATTACCTCATTGATAACTAAAGCACCACCAAGAACAGATATAGTCTTAAAGCCACCACTAGTTTTGGCTACTGCTACTGCCTTTTCTGTTACAGTTTTAACTAAAGCCTGATAAGAAACCTCATGTACGCTTCCGTCTAATTTAGAGATATTGTCGTCTAAGATAACATCATCATAAACCGAAGAAGTCTTATCTACTTGAGATGTGTCAATCTTGTAAGCTCTACCATAGTTATCATAGGCTACCCCTAGCTTACCATAACCTAGTTGTTCGTCATTAGGATTTTCAATATCGGGCTTGTTTGCTAGACCCTTAAGAAGCATATCATAGATAGCTTTCTGCTCGCTAGGAGTAAGATTTTGAATATCTGAAATCGTTAAATCCTTGAGACGGTCTTCTTGAGAGAACTGAACACTTTGGGCATTATCATAAATATCATGCTCATTACCTAGGTCAATGTCATCCAATAAGCCATCTTGTTTGAAGATTTCCTCTACTTCATCTGCTGATGCATTTTCAGAATTAGCATAGACTGCTTTACCTAGACTTGCAAAGTCAATATCTTCATAGGATACATCAGACTCACCAGTCTCCTCCCCCTAAACGAGAAATATCGGAAACTGTGAAGGCTTCTGGATACCCCTCCCTAAACTCAGAGAAAGTTTTGGCATTCAAATCCGATAAACGTTTACCAGTTCTAAGAGATTCTAATACATTATTTGCATGGAGCATATACTCTGGACGCAAATCCTGTACGAAGTCCCTCCAAGTACCCTCATAACCTAGAGCAGATACAACACGCTGAGCCATATTACTTGCTGCTTTTAAGGAACTAGAGATACTAGAATCATCCATACCAATATAATTTAAATAATCTTTAAAACCTACTGCTTGATGAATTCTATACTCTGTTGTATACTTATGTCCTTTATTATCGCTAAACTGACGTTTTTCAAATTTTATTGGGTTACCTTGTTCATCTTCTTGAGCATTGTCTAAGATAATGGACTCAGCGTCAATACCCGACTCAATTGCATAAGACATAGCATTCTTAACGAAATACTTATCCATATCAGCATCAGCTAAAAGTAAGAGAGGTTTATAATAAGTAGGAACATTTCTAGCGAACTCTTCGTTACCACTTTCAATTTGTTTCTTGGTACCCCTATTATAGGTTGGAATATAAGCAAACAAACGAGCATCTTTGTCTAGTTTATCCTTTGCAAAACCACGAGACTGATTCAAGTAGTTTGAATGCTTAAAGGTTATACCCCACAAAGATATCAGCTCCACCTGGTGATACTAAAGGAACGAGGGGTTGAGTCTTACCACTACCCTTACCACTAGCAAACTGTGCACGTTCTGTGTTCTTACCTCGGTGAGTTGGGAAGAAGTCATCGAAATCTTCTGCAGATTCAATAACATCTGGTAAGTCCTGACCTACAATAAAAATATCAGATGCTGCTGCTTCCCCGTTCATATATCCTGCCTTAGTACCATCAGCCAACATCATAGCCGTATTCTTTAAGGACTCAGTAAAGGCAGTACCCCAATAGGCATTTTGACTAGGTTTCCTTACAGAGTTTTTCTTACCAGTCTCTTGGGCGTTACGTTCAGCTTCAGCATAATCAGTTCTAGCATAGTTGAAGTAAATCTTTTGCATTAAAGGTCCAAGACCTGAATCCTGTGTTACGTTAAACTCATCGAAGAAAGCAACGATACCATTAGACTTATCACCTAAGTCTATCTTAGCTGAAATATCGTCTAAAGTCCTAAAGTAAGTAATAAGCATAATCAACTGCAGAGCTCTTGCGTAGAACACTGCCCCCAACTGACTGTAAGACCTACCCCTAAATAGGGCATCACTAGAATTATATAAGTAAGACGGAACACCTTGAGGGTTAACATTAGCTAAGGCTGAGCTACCCATAAAGTGACCACCAATATTAGTCCCACCATCAACAGAGGATGTAACCAACTGACCATTTACAACAAAGGCATTAGGCTCAATATCTAACAGAACTGCACCAATATCAGGTTTATTATCTAAGTAAAAGACGAGGCTTACCTGACTTAAGTGCTGCTGCTAGTTTTGCCATACTGTCAACACCCTTACCTGCCCTAGAGCCTGCTACCAAGAAATGACTCATATTAGGTACGAGGTTAACATTACCACTACCATTCTGCAAGATAGAATCATCCAAGCCAAGACCGATAATCATATTCTTATAATTTACTTCGTGTCCTGACTCTTTAAGAGATTTAGCTGCATGATAGGCATACATTGGCTTACTGTTAGCTAAAGAGTGATTATACTCGTGGGTGTACATATGATATACCCCATCGTGAATAGGGATACCCTCAAACGGGTCAGTTCCCAAAGAAGAAATACCAACCCTCATAGCCTCGGTTGCTACGTTATGATTATTATGTAATTCAAAAGGTAAAAGAGTTCTAACTTTTAACAAGGATGGTAAACCTTTGATAAGAGGAAACTCGCCTACAAGAATACAAGTAGTAAACACATCCTTAAAGCGAGTTAAGGACTCAGTAATACTAGACTCAACCTTAGCATCAAAATAATCTACGTCTTCAAAATTTCCTAAAATCTTAGCAACGATACCCCTAGTAACCTGACGTAAGTTCTCGTCTACCTCACTAGCATAAGCGTCCCAGTTCAACTTTTCAGAGTGCTTAGGATAGTTAGTTTTACCACCCTCAGTTGCTTTAGGTGTCTTCCTACCGTAAGCAAACTCTAGCATCTTATAAGGGAAGTACAATCGAGTATCTGGAGAAATAGTTGCCCCATCAGGAGTTACCCCATTTACGATGATAGAAGCGATATGGTCAACCGAACGATAAGGAAGTATCGTCAAATTATACTCAGCAACCGTAAGCTGATATAAAGCACGAATAACTGGGTTAGGTTTCGTAAAGGTCTGCGAACTACCACTCAGAGTCATAAGTTTACCTGAGTCACCCTGCTCACCAAGAACACCAACAGGTCTCTTAAGTTGATACCCTGCTTTAAATAGTTTTGTGTAGTTAGAAACAATATCCGAAACTACCGTATCAATATGCGGTGCATAGTATTCAACTGCATCTTGGATGGTATAATCATCAGCTGTAGAGGTACTCTCTTCTACACCTTCCGAATCTAGCTCTTCAGTACCCCCAAGACCGTTCCAGTCCTCGTCGACTACTTCTTCAGTACCCCTAGTATCTTCTTCGCCCTTAGCAGTACCATACGTGTTAGCGACAAGCTCTTCTACTCCCCTAAAGTACTCAAGACCCTCAACGGCATCCCAAGAGTAATGCTCGGGCTGTAAAGGATAAATATGAGAGAAATCTACAATCGATCTAGCATAAGAATAACCTAAGTCCTCTATACTAGCCCCTGCATCTACCCCACTAGCACAAGTATCAATCTCTTCTTTGCTACCAATAATTAAAGTAGATAGACGTGCTCTTTCTTCAGTAGCCTTATGCATATAGCTATCAATAATCGGAGAATGTGAATACCCCTCATAAACAAAGAGCTCCTCGGCAGTACCATAAGTCCTCTCGTCCATGAAGAATAAAGGGTCATCACTGCCTACCAAACTAGGGTCAAACGGTATAAATAAACTAGGTTGAGGGTCATCGTCTTTGTGTTTTCGTAGATAAACAAAATCCTTACCTACTACGATAGATTTGACCTCGTTAGGCGAATTTAATTGTTTAATGCCACTAAGGACTTCTTTAATATATGCCACTAGTTAATCCTCCCAATAATATAACTACATTTGTCAGTGTCTGAAAGATTCTTCCAAGGTTCAGCACGCAACTCAGCTAAGCTACCCCTCGTTACCATATGACAGAGACTGCTTAAAGCATCGGTAAACGATAAGTCAACCAAGCCTTCTAGGGAATCACTACCCCCACAATACCCCAATAGAGATAGGGTTTCAGCATGACGTTGCAAACCTAACTCACTCAAAGCCTTTTCAGAGAACTTCTTATCGAAATCTCTTTCTTTTGCCGTTAAGAGCATACCTGCTGTTTCCTTGTACCTTTCTTGTAAAGACTCCCATAAGTCAAACAATCCTACCATTAGGCTTTCTGGTAAAGAACTCTCGATACTAGCTTTCAACTCTTCGTTAGCAACTTTAGTTGCATCATCTTCTACTTTAGAGTCTCGGAATTCTGATTTGACCTTTTTGTTGTCAGTACCGACAGTTTCGGAATTCAAAATCTCAAGTACTGACATCACTATGTAAGTGCGACTAGAGTCTTTAGGTAACTTAAGATTACCTAGTAAACCATCGTTGTCTTTCTTAATTACTTCTAAGACAGAAGTGTAAGAATTATTTGCTACAGATTCCATCTTTCTTAAGAAACCTTTAGCCTCGGAGTTAGGTTTACTAGAACCCTTAGTGTCTAGATACCCCAAGATTTTATAGACCTTATAGATTGGGTCGCTAGTACCACGTGAGCTAAAGTAGTCCTTAAGCCCCTCAAGATAACAACCACTATTTGCAACAGAATGAGCCTTCAAGGTTGTATAAAGCTTAGGATACCTCGTAGCATTTTCTTTATTGTTTAAGAAATCAACAACACTATCCCAAAAGCGAATATTCTTTTTATCGTATTCAATGTAAGAATTTACTAGAGAAACTTTGTTGCTTTCAGTTCTTTTAGAAAGGACTTCTGCTTTTACATTGTCAAAATACTTCCGTAAACTACCACCTGGCTTATCTAACTCATATAATGTAGGACGTAGATAGTATTTTGTGTAGTAGTCTTCATTGTGAGTTGAAATCTTAGTGCTACCATTTATAAAATCAGAAAGAAGTAAGTGTTTACCACCTTCCTGAGCATTACACTTCTCAATAAGAGAGGAAATGTCGGAAGTCTTAACTTCCATAGGGAGTACCCCTACTCTCCTAAGCCTGTGCGTATCAGAAATAGTGGAAATAAAGTTATTTACCATCTTATCAGTAACTAGAGTAGAGGAGACTAATAACTCCTCCAAACAAGACAAAGCCTTGAACTCAAAAAGAGGACGGAGTGGGTTCTTATACTTAGCTCCTTGGGCTAAATCCTTACTAACATCTTCTATATTAAAAGGTATAACACGACTACGAGAGACACTACCATGGTACTCTACTACAATACCATCTGTCAAGATGGCTACCCTCTTAAACATATTAGGCGACCAACCCTTTACAGTTATACCTTCTTTGGTACTACTTACTAAGGGTTTGCCACCTAATGAAGTAACTACTTTATCATAAACATAAGACATAAAATTAGTACCCTCCTCACAGGAAATAATATATAAACTCTACAAAAAATACAATATTCGAATCTACCCCTTACAAAGAAAAAAGACTCCTAATGGAGCCAATTTTCAACCTATTCTTCTACTTCAGCTAAATCAATATTGCCTTCAGCAGAGCTTATACCATCCGTAAACAAGAATACTGCTTTCGGGTCGTATTCCTTACCACTAAGGTCATAAACATTAGCATACTTGTTAGGTTTCTCTACGCTATAGATTTTACCTAGGTCATCAAAGCCGTACTCAATCATAATAAACTGGAAGTCTTGAGCGAAGATTTTAATGATTTGCTTAAGCACTTCTTTCGCTGCTCCGTGAGTACCCCCTAAGAGCTCGTCCTGAATAAATAGCTTACGACCACCTGAAATTTGAATTAAGCAGATACAGAACAAGAATGAAATAACTTGTCGCAAACCTGTACCAGACTGCAACATCATGTCATACTCAGTACCATCAGCATCTGTAAGTAGAACCTTAAGGTGAGCGTATCGACCTGCGTGCATCTGTTTCTTCAAGAAGATACGTCGAGTGTCAGACTTAAACAACTCTCCTAGAGTTTTATTGATAACACCAGTAATATAGTCGAGAGTATCCAAAGACTGTTTGTCAGCTACTGCTGAGATAAGCTTAGAAGCTGCCACCAAGTCCTCATACTCTTGTTTTTGCTCTTTAATTTCTTCACGTCGCTTCTCTAAGCGAGACTCTAATCGTCCCCTTTCGACTAAGTCACGCTTTAACGAAGTGATGGTTGTTGCATATACCCCCATTAAGATTTCCTTTCTACTAAATCAGATAGTTAAGATACCTTAGTATTAGACAAGAACGCTCCACTATCGTCCGAAATAGTTAACTGAATACCACGAGGTTTCACAGGTTCGAGATAAAGGAACAAGTTATTACTCATTACCGAGTCATCTCCAATAATCATAGATGCAAGCAATGAAGAATTAACCTTAAACTCCATACCTTCCACATTTCCCTTAGAATTGCTAATAGGAATTACACGAGAGAAACTTTCTGTAGTGATATGAACACCGTCTTCTTGAATAGAGACTTTAGGGTCACTACCCATAATGGAAAGGCGTCGGATAATATCCTTAAGGAACGCACGGTCCAAAATGATACCATTTTCTTTGGTGATTTTCTCAAGTGTTGGTTTATAGTTGAAACGTACCCCTAGTTGGTTGATATACGCTTCAACCTCACCGCTCTCAGAACGGATAGCAAACTTGTTACCACTAATTACTACACGCAAATGGTTCGATGTTTGAATAAGCTTACGCATATAAGCTACAGAAGTGTAACGGAATGAAGAGTTACTAAAGACTTCTGGCAAGATATTCTTATAGAAGATTTGAGAACGGTTATCCATTACAAAGATTTGATCACTTGCAAAGTGAATTTGGTTATTGTTAAGACCTTTCTTGCTGTCCATAATAGGTAGCAAAGTGGAAAGGACAATATCCAACTCCATTGAGTCAACATCTACTGCATTTTCATCGTCAAACTCAACGCTAATGTCTTGGAGAGTCTTCTCCTTAATGTTGATACTATCAAGACTATAAGAGGTATCCCCTGCAAAGTCTTGGTAATCTTCATCAAGAGCAGACTCATGAACAATTACCTGTACCTTAGATTTGTGAACTTTGAACTCGATAGATTCAACACGAGTCCTACTCAAGTTAGAGAAAGTACCCAAGATTTTGCTAAGCTCTGATGAGTTTACCTGAACATTTCCAGCCTCTTTTACAAGCTCTGGAGTAAACTTAACACGGATGAACAAGTCAGAGTTCTTAGCAACTGCAATACTTTCACCCTCATCCTTAATAAGGAAGAAGATAGTCTTATCAGCATCCTTAAGGGCTGAGTCAGAAGTTACAGACGTTGCATTGTCCAACAAGTAAACCAAATTATCGTAATCTAGGAAAAAATGTGCCATTTATACTATACCCCCTTTAATCCCCAAAGTAAAATTCGCCACCAGTTTTAATAGGTGCAGTACTTGTAGAGATTGTGCTAGTTTCTTCGTCTGAACTAACGATTCGTGGACGTCGACGACGAATAGGACGTTTAACTTCTGTGACTTCCTCTTCTACAATAGAGTCAGTGGCAGACTTAGGAGAGCTGGAACCATTAACCTCCTCACCTGCAACACTATCAAGGTCATCCAAAGATACCCCTCCTTCGTTCATGTCGAAGTTTGTAGTAGCAATCGGACGCTTACGAGGACGTCTAGTAGGTTTTACTACTTCCTGGACTTCCTCTTCATCAGTACCACCATCAAGGTATTCTAGGTCTTCGTCTTCTTTAGAGGTTGTTGGAACTTCTTCAGTAGGGAGGTCTTCTTCTTCGATTACCTCTTTCGCAACCTCCTTAACTTCTTCTACTACATCCTCTGCAACCTTCTCATTGTTTAGAGGATGAACCTCTTCAGGTTTATACCCCAAGAGTTGTTGAGCCTCTTCGATATTACCTGAGTTAATCAACCCAATAACCTTTTCAGCTCGTTCAACTTGTTCCTGCAATTTAGATTCCTGTGTATCGAGCAAATCCTTTAGAAAAGCACCAAACTCCTCTAAGTTGATAATACTCGGAAAACTAATACCATACATTTCCTCAAAGGCAGATACCTTTTCGGAAATCTGTTGTAAAAGCAACTTACGTTTAGCTTGAGCTTCTACGGAACTTTTATTTACTTTTTCACTTTCAGCATTGACTGCCTTAATGCGTTGTACTAAATCTGTCAAATCTCTTCTCCTTCTTCTAGTGGATACCCACAAACAATTTCTATATTATTATACCATATCTATTGCATTTTGTAAATACTGCTTAGCTAAGGACTTTGCCTCATCTGATGCGTGGGGGAAACTATCAATCTGTTTCATCATATCCCCAGTTACAATCCTGTACCCCATAGCCTCGTTCAGAATTTCCGTTAAACGCTTGTTAGACTCCTTACGCTCAAGCTCTTCTTCTAAGGCTTCTTGGTTCTCTTCATCTAGCTTAGATTGTAGAAAAACTTCACTAGCAGGCTTAAGACCGAAGTTTTTAATCTCATAGTCAAAGCCACCTTCGTCCTCGTTATAGAAAAGCTTGAAGTAGAAACAATCATTATATTGTTCACTAGAGCTTACACGACTTACCGCTCCTGGGTAGAATAAGAATACCTCATTGCTACCAATTGTTTGAGAATAGATATCTGGGCTAGGGTGATGAATATGCCCGCTGATAACCCAAGATACATGCTCAAAGTTACCAAGAGTTGACATCTCAACTCCATTCTTAGAATAGTACCAGTTAGTCACCCCAGAGATAGAATAATCGTTGTGACCAAATACAATTTGATGGACACCATCTTCTACCCCCTCATAACGTAGGGGGCGTTTCTCCTCGCCATACCCCACGAAATGATAACGAACCATAAGTACATCATCTACATAGTGGTCTACCTCCGTAGGAGTCTTAATCAACCCAACACCCTTGAAATACTCGAACTGGGGGAAATCTCCAATGTCATGGTTACCCCTAACTACAAAGACGTTTCCATTAGTTAGGTTATTTAGAGTCTGCAACCATACAGTAACCTCTAAAAGGAAACGTAAGTCACGAATGTTCCGTTCAGACACCCCAATCAAATCCCCTAACAAGACTACGGCATCAAACTTCTCTTCTTTTACGATTTCAATCATACGAGCCATAGAGTCAAGGTTTTCTTCTTGATAGTTCTTATGAGTTCCCTGAAAGATAGCCGAATAATGGGTATCCCCAAAGATACCAACACCACCCTTACCATCGATACGGTAGTGTTGTTCTGGACTAAATATTGACATTAGCTACCTCCTACTCTTTAGTCTCTCCTACAGATTCTACGCTAGTTCCTTTGCCTTCATCAGAGCCTGCAACAAAATCACAATACTTGCCTTCTTCGTAGTTCTCTTCTTCTAAGGCTTCTGACTCTTCTTCTTTTTTAAGTACATTAATCATAGACTTCTTGATTACATGATACCAAGATGCACAAGAATAGTAAAAGAAAAGGACAACCAATAACCAAGCCAAAGCCTTTACAAGATAAGGACTACTATCAAACAATTCTCGGAAAGGCTTATGGAAGAAATACCCCACTAAGAACAAGAAAACTGCCAAGTCATAAACACGAATAGTCATCTTAAAGATTTTAAATTTCACTTTATAACACCTAAACTTTCTAATATTAAGTAATTACATTACAAATGCACATGACCTGCAACACCCTGAACTAAAGCACCACAATTGTCACACTTACTAATAGAAATTCCATTCTCACGAGCATACTCCTGAATCTCAGAACTTTCATTTTCTAGCTCTTCAGCCCTACCACTAAGGGAACTAATAATGTTTGAAATTTCTACCAATTCTTCAAAGCTATTCCCTAGAATTTTCAAGGAATTTAACATACCAAAATCAATTAGTGGAATATCCAAAATTAGAGTGTCGACGTTTTTATAAGAATTTTGCAACTCCCATAATTTAAGTAAATCAAGGTAAGAATTATAGTCGATCCTGTCTACATTAGGAATTTCCTTAATTTTAGCTAACTCCTCTACAGATTCAGCTACCCCTAACAAGGAAGAATAGAGATCGCCGTCAATCATAGACAACTCAGGAATACCCTTCGGCAACTCAGAAATGTCTACAAGTAAATCCTCTAGTTCTGCTAAACGATTATATTTACGTTCAACTTCATCATACTTACTATCTAAGTCAGAAAGTAAGAGAATAAAGCCTTCGTCTAAATCTTCATAACGTTCAAGAGAAGTTTTGATAGCCTCAATATCTGCTAAAATACCATTAATACTAGAAGATAACTGGTTAATATCGTTCTTAATAGCAGTGGTTGCTAGACCAGTTTCTTTTAGCTTCAGTACCCCATTCAAGAGTTCTACGTTCTCAGAACCTGACGTTTGAATAAGAAACTGTTTGTCATAGATAGACTGGCTATTAAGGTAATTACCTTGTGAGGTCTCCGTCATAGCCAAGTATTCTTTAATTTCAAGAGGGACATCTTTAACTTGAGTTAAAGTGTTTCCTACCTTAGTGCTAAAGATGAGACTACCCTCGGAATACATTTCATATAAACTAGAGCCATTCAAATACTTGTCACGCACAATAGTTACACCGTCATCGAAGTGCAACTTAATACGGAAATAATGCTCTCCGTGGGTGATAAAGTTTTTCTGAGCTCGCTTATAAGAGTCAAACAACAAAACATCTAAAGCCCGTGTGATAGCAGACTTACCACTATCATTATAACCCTTAAGGTTAATAATATTTGTCTCATCAAAGACTAACTTAGCTTCTTTGATGGACATAAAATTCTCAAGCTCTAACCCAAGAATTTTAGACATACCCTTTGCCATACATACCTCCATTTTTATTTAACTGATATACCTAAAACTACATAGGTTCAATGTCCACATACCTTGCAACATAAGAAGTATCTTCGTCTTGATACCCCACTGGGTTCATTAGAACCCTAGAACCATTAAAGTCCTCATCGCAACATACATGCTCATGTCCACAAATCCAGTAACGAGGACGAACACCACTATCTTTAATATGGGAAAGTTCTAGGTCCTCTATACGCTCTTTTCTAAAGCTTTTCGGTGGGAAGTGAGTTACTAGTAAGTCAATCTTCCTATCCTTTAGACTTTGCAAGAACTTGAAGTCACGGTCGTAATGTCTGTTTGAGTCATCCCAATCACGGTGTACATAAACATAATCATTAGAAAAAGTTTTCCACCAAGCCTTACTATAATTATCAGCCAACTCATACCAATAAGTTGAACCTGCAACAGTAAGACCGTCAACTTCAACCACCTCATTATTTAAGAAGTGTAAGTTACTAATACTAGATAACAAAGCCTTATATAGTTTTTCAGTACTCTTGTAAGTTGAGGGGGAATCATTTCGATATTCATGATTACCCATCACAAAGAAAACATGAGCGAACTTAGACGCTAAATAACCTAGAATATCCCTAACAACAGAAGGACTCGAAGAAATATCACCTGCAACTACTACCCAGTCTTTCCCGTGGTTTTCTTCTAAAGGTAATACCCCTCCCAATTCGGAAAGATACCCCTCAAAGCTTTCTATATGTATGTCGCTTAAATAGTAAATCCTCACGAAACAACCTCCAAAACCTAATAATCTTAAATATATTCTACCACAAAGAAAATAAAAAAGACAGTGCACTCTGCCCTACACTGTCATTATTTACGAGAAGATTACTCGTCTTCAGGATCGTCAATTTCGTCGTCATCAAGACTTGCCAAGGCTTGTTGCCCTTTAGGAGCTGCCGTTGTTGCAATAGCTTTGGATGGTTCAGTAGTACCCTCACCAAGCTCAAGCAAAGCAAGTTTATCTTTAACTGGTTGAATCAAGCGATCAAGTTCTACACGCAAATCTTCAACTGAATAGAAGTGGTTTGCGATAACCATTTCGATTGCTTTTTCTGGAGTCCAATCTTCAGCTGCCTTGTCCAATTCGTCAAGGGAATTCATCCCCAAGATCAGCAATTTCTTTTGGTGGATTTGACATAACAACTGAGAATTTACGAGCTGCGTTAAAGGCTGACCATTCTTCATTAGGTTTACGATTGTAATCCCCTTTGATTTGGAAGAAGAGACCTGCAGGAGTAAGGAAATCTTCCCCGTACTCTTCAGAACGGTTGTTAAGCTCTTCCTTCCATTTAGCATTATCATTGTAGAGGTTTTCAGAAATTGAATACCACATAACTTGGTATTTAGGTTTACCATTTTCGTCAAGAACGAGTTTGTAAGACTTACGTCCATTCTTTTCTTCAGAGGTACGCTCAAACACAACAATCGGAAACGTATAAGTACGTTGTTTTTGTTTGATGATACGACCTCCATAGATATGAGAAGTAAGTTTACGAGCTTCGTCTGACTGATCGTCTGCTTGGAAACCATTAGCAACCAAGTGGCGTGCTGCCTCTTTCTGTGCCAACTCTGTTACCAATTGGAAAGCGTCTGCAATTGGATCGGTACCGTCAAGACCAAGAGCTTCGTCTACAATACCCTCAGGTGAACGAAGTTTCAAGAATTGACTGCCATCTTTTACAGAATACAAGAAAGGCTTATCCATGCGAAGTTCTTCCATACCTTCTTCGTTTTCTACAACATAGTTAGGAACGTAGATAAGGTTGTTTTCTTGAGAAATGCCGAAAACTGGGTAGTTATCGGGATCCTCTGATTTAGGAACAGATTGATAAAAGCGTTGAGCTTTTGCTTGTTCTGCAATAGCTTTCAAGTGTTCTGGGTCCACTTGACGTGGTTTAAGTTTATTAAATGCCATAAATTTTTAACCTTTTTTCTTTCTTCATTTTACTTTTAGCTTTTTCCTGCCTAGCTAGACAGATAACTAGACGAATGCTCGCTACTTCTCAGCGGTGAGCTATACTTGGAGAGGGGCTCGAACCCTCATCACCTACCCCTTAAAGATAGGTACGCTGTCACGCTTTCCGATTCATGATAAGGAATTGCACCTCACCGCTACCCAAGTACCGTGTAGCTAGGAGATTCTACACCATGGAATGCAAACCCACTTCAGATTACTGGAAGTAAATAGCTAAAATACCCCATATAATCCCCACGTCCTTTTCATGTTACTATCATTACCCTTAGGAACCCCTGGCTAGGAGGACTAATAACATTCTGCATATATTATTAAGAGATATGTAAATATGTCTCCGCAAAAGGAAACCAAACCAACTGCTCAATTTAGCGAGAGTAGAGCTCCTCTCCTCCCCCAAAGGAGTACGCAATGATTTATAAACCTTGAGGTTTTATACTGGGATAACCTCTAACCACATACACCCACCGAGACTCGAACTCGGACGTCCCTCTGGACACAGGATTTTAAGTCCTGAGCGTCTGCCAATTCCGCCATGGATGCTGAATATAATGCAAGTTGAGTAATCAATCTATTCCAATTGCATTTTGAAGAAAACTAAAAGCAGTATCAATATTAAAGATTACAACTAAGATACACACCATAAACAAAGTCCTACTAACAGTTTGAGATAGAACCTCTTTGGTGGAAAGTTCTGACTCCGCTAACTCTAACTCTAACTTAAGTTTGAAAAAGACACTATTTAAACAAACTAGAAGAACTAATCCGTTAACACTAGGCTCTGGAAACCCAAAGTAAACATGCAACTTATAAGTAAGCATAAAGAACAAGAAACCAATAAAGCAAGAATTAACAAACGCTACTAAGTTAATTAAAAACCATCCTAGAAACTCTTTCAAATCTTCTCTCTGCATGATACCCTCCTAACACTTGTGACGGGAATTACACCCGCAAGCCTGCCATTTACTGAGGCGACCGTTAATTCGGTACTTTATGGGGTTTGGCGAGCATGGCAACTCACTAGGATACCCTAGCTATAGCACTGTCCCATGTGTCTTCTTAATTCCACCACACAAGCTAAAAACGATAAAAAGTAAGTAATTTAAGACATTAAGGAGATGTCAATATCGTTTTTGCAACTGGGTTTTATATTGATTTAATGAACGGCTTTTTACTTACCCTAAACCGTTTGTAGAGAGTTACCTATAGAAAGAAAGGTACAAATCTAAATTATACTAAAAGGGGATAACAGCTACACAATGCATTAAATCTCAACAACCTTATCTGACTAAATTTAGCTATTAATCGAACCGTTGTCGTCACCTCGTATCGCTGAGGGGCGTTAGTGAATATTAACCCTTCACTTAGGCGTCCTTGTAATTAAGGAACTAAAGCACTCACATAACGGTTGCACATTATGCTTGCACCTAATGACTTAACAACCTTACCCAAGCTATTAAGCCGAAATGCAATCTTTTTGCCATCGGGAAGACAGGATTCGAACCTGCGACCCCTTGGTCCCAAACCAAGTGCTCTACCAAGCTGAGCTACTTCCCGATATTAAAATTTGTCGCTTACACCATCAAGCAAAGCTTGAGTCGGACATGAACCGACATCTCCTTACCTAAATACCAGAGGTAAGGCTATGCTACCTTATCGACAATACACTGTAGGAGAATCGAACTCCTGTTACTGCCGTGAAAAGGCAGTGTCTTAACCACTTGACCAACAGTGCTGAAGGATGGGGTATATCTCGTACCCCTACATAGCCGTTTCTGTTTCAACGACAAGTCACCGACATTATACGGATTGTCTCCGGTCACCGACTATAGGTTGCGAGCTTTTTGTTTATTTATTGCACTCGATTGACCTATATCATACCTTTCTTCACGGTAGGGAGCTACCCTAGAATAAAGCCCTTAAGCATATCACCTGCATACGCTGACTTTACACTAGCCCTTTTGGGTTAACCTAACTGTTTAGGATTTAGGGTCGTTAGACACCCTGTAGACGAATATGCTAACAGATGTTTGGTAGTCGTTACCCCTAAACGCTCAGCTAGAATATAACTACTAATAAATACTATACATATAGTTTACCATAAGCTGAAACTTTTTACAAGCTTCTTACCAACTAGACAAGTTCGATTTACATGTCAATGCATAAATTTTCTAATAACCTATCTAAATCTGGGAAATAAGTAAAAGCTTCCCCTCGGATAAAGTCGTAAGCGTAACCACCCTTAACGTAAACATTAGCATAGTGTCTTCTAGGTAAACTTACATAAGAAGTACACCCCTCATAGTAATAAACAACACAAACATACTGTTCATAATTCGTAACCTCGACGTACATAGTCTCAGTTCCATAAATGGTATGGCGTCTAGCTGAATATTTTACAAAATTTTGATCTTTACGCAAGTTCTTAGTTACCTTTAAGGCATACCCCTTTAACAATTTTACTTGGTCCACTTCTTCCCCCCTCAGGATAATAAAGGGATACCCCCTATAACATTTTGTGGTGTAGGATAAGACTACTCTGACAATCGAATAAACAGTTAGATAAAAACCTACGAATATCTCCTACTGCATCGTAAACCTCGTAATTTCCACTCATTAGAGAAGTTAGTAACTGTTGTGAGAAATAAAAACTTCCACCAGTAAAGTAAGCATTACCAAGGTAGTCTCCAGTACCCCTGTCATAAACCTTGACTGCTCGGGTACAAGGTACAAAATTTAACCATTTAAGAAAATGCCCATTCTTTTTATTGATTACCCGTTTAAGACTTGTAGGTAAAGGTTTTCTAACCTTGTGCATACTACTTTTCCTTTCTTTAAGTATTTAGTATGACTTTGGAGGGAGTCCAACCCACGACACCTGTACATAGTGTATAGCAATCATCAAAGCCACGTATGTTTTTAATTCTGGATACTAGACCTTTGCCCAAGGCTTTCAACATACGAAAAACACCGTTAACCCACTTACCTCAAAGGGTAAGATGCAACTTCTAAGCGGAGTACACCACTTAGAGGGCTGGCTGTCGCCCACTGAGTCAAAGCTCAGCTGTAAGAAGCCTAAACAACTAGGACGGTCTCGAACCGACTTAAGTAAGAGTAACGTTAACTCTCTTACACGCATCACCCACAAATGCTTCTTGCTATATAGGCATGCACCGTAAGGGAATCGAACCCATACTACAGACGTATAAGCCTGTCGCCCTAACCATTAGACGAACGGTGCATGTTCAAGGACACCCTTATCTCAGCTAGGTGACCTTTATAAACATTTGTTGCTTAATACTACTAGACATCTAGGTCTAGGCGGGACTTGAACCCACATCTCACTTCTGAGCAAGTGCGTTTTATTTTCAACAATGACCGAAGTAGGAATCGAACCCACGAATGACAGAATCCTTCTGCTGTTTTACCACTATACTATTCGGTCTAGAGAAAGTACCCCTAACTAGGATACTATAAGTTTACCATACAGGAGATATAATAGCAAAGTAGTTACAGACCCCCTTATAAGGACTGAACTATCGAGGTAGTGGGACTCGAACCCACGGTCATAAGTAGCTGTGAGCCTTACCCCTTGGCTACAAGCACGACCTAGTCGTCTTGAGAGGATTCGAACCTCCGTTCCACAGTTCTCTTACTGCCTTACCACTTGGCTATACCCCAATAATAAACCTAGCTAAACAATTAGACTTGCCTAGCTAGGTCTGACTAACCGTATTCCTGTCGTCTTATCGATAATTATACGATTAGCTTCAGTAAAAGGGAAATATCTGGGAAGATTTTTACTGAACTCCACCAACAGGTCTCGAACCTGTGACAACCTGATTAACAGTCAGGTGCTCTACCAACTGAGCTATGGTGGAAAAATACCCCTATAAAACAACAAGCTCTCACCCCTGCCAACTACTTTCAGATAGAATCATCTGATTGCGAGCTGATCAATTCTCGACTTATACAGTGTCTATCCTAAGGGCTACTATTTAAAAGGTTTCCTGGCTGTACCTGCAACGACCTCTCAAGTTGCACTTATTTACTCGTTATTCTATAAAGGTTCACTAATACTAAAATATTAGCTATGACCTAAGTAGGGCTCGAACCTACAACCCGTGGATTAAGAGTCCACTGCTCTACCAATTGAGCTATCAAGCCTAATGGAGCCGGTGGGTTTCGAACCCACGTCCAAACAACCTCAACTAAAAACTCTATAGCACTCTGCTACATTTAAACATTCGACTCTAGGTAAATGCACAAACCCTAAAGCTATATCTCATATTTAACTAGGGGGCTGAGATACCCCACCTAGCGAGTAACGTGGTTTATAGCTACTACTGCACCGTTACTTACAGATAGTCGCTCACCTTAAACGGTAATTTACTTGTGTTGATTAGACAGACGTACAAGCCGAGGGAGACTTGTTAGGCTGCCATCTCAACAGGTTGAACTGTTTTTGCAGTTATATTTAAGTTTGGTGATTACGTCACCACTCGGAGTGAAGTTCTTAATCTCCGTCGCCTGTCGAATCCAAGACGACCCCTAAATAATATCTTATAGCCTAGCAAGGAGATACCCCTAACAAACTATACACCTATTTTAGCAAAGACTTACAGAATATGCAAGCAGTCTGCGTAACGAACTACTTGCATATTCTAATAAAACTTAAGCTATCTTTAATACCCCCTACAAGACGTTGCCTTGTCGCCACCTATTAGCACTAACATTCAAATCAGTAACCCCAACAATCTCATCCCACTTACTAGAGAAAGTATCTTTAAACTTCTCTGACGGGGGAATTTCCTTAGAGTAAGCAATAACACCCTTAAACATCAATAAGGTAGGTTCAACAACAGAACTTTCTTCTGGTTCTTTCTCTTCCTTCAGCATTACCTTGCTTACGATACTACCATCATCCTTCATAGATAAATGATTGTACACCAAAATCTCACCTAAAGGGTCACGAAGAACGAACGTTACAAAATGTTCACCATTCAGAGCCAAATACTCTAAAATTGTCCGAATGTTTGTACCAAGCTCCGATATACCCTCTACTAATCTAACAGTTCTCATAATAAAACCTCCAACAATCTTCTACTAACTAGGGGAGTTTTCTACCATTCCCTCCAATATTTTAATAATGTGAGACATTACTCCTTCGAACATCTCTTCATCCCTAAGACGAGAAGTAACCTCTTGTAAAAGTTTTAATATTAAAATCTCCTTGTCACCAAGGTCTGGGAAATTCTCTACACTTGCTTTAGGTACCTCTTCAAAGTAAATAATGCCACTAGGACAACTCAAAGAGATATACCTATAAGACTCCTTAGCCTTCTTAGCCCAAATAAGAGCTTTTTCTAAGTCTTGTTTACCACCCTTATGCTTGTGACGTATTACATACTTAGAAACTACCCCTAGAGGGTAAGGGAAAAGACTTTGAATGGCAAAATCCCAAGCTTCAATCTTATTTTGTATATACCGTTCTGGATTTACTAGTTCTTCGTCTTTTACGAATTTTTCTTTCATGACTACCCCCCACTTCGTTAGTAAGCAAGATACTTCTTACTCCTCCAACATTGTTGCATCGAAGATAAAAGCCTTCTTAGTACCGTTTAAAGTATCACTTTCGCAGTTTCCTACCCCCTCAGCCACACTCATTGTAGGTTCATACCTATTCATAGAAACATTAGTAGAAATACTTGCTAAGAACTTTAGAAAGTTTTCTTGCTCCTTAGTACAGATAACATTAAATACCGTTGAAGCTTCTGGGTGATTCAGCTTGACGCACATTGTTGACTTATAATTGTCTTTGTTTTTCATACCTATAACCCACTCTTTCCAATAGAAAAGCAAGTAGTCTTCAGAGCAAACTACTTACAACTTAAAATTAAGATTTCCACAAGTACCAAGCCTGATAATACCACTCCATAGCTTCTTTAGAAAAGTCTGTCCTTCCATACATACCCCAACTGTAATCCGGGCGGATAAGAAAAGGAATCTTAGATTTATTAGGCAAAATCAATTCTGCATAATATGCATACTCTTCTGAATCTCCTGTTAGTCGAACACGCAAATTTAAGCCAGCTTCTCTTGCCTTATTGTTAAACCAACGTACCCTGCGTTTTACGTCTGAGTAGGTAGTTATAATTTCACTACCTCTATAACCATTATTCATTACAATGTATTGCCTTTGCATATAAGCCTCCTAAAACTTCTTATCATGATTTAGAGTTATCCAAATCTAAATATTCCTTCTTGAATTCATTAAACTTACCATCTAGAATACCACCTCTCTTAAAATTATGTACCTTGTAGGACTCGAACCTACGGTGACTCGGTTATGAGCCGAGGGCTTTAACCAACTAAGCTAAAGGTACAAATAGAAAAGGTAGGACGCTTTAGACATTTCCACCATGACTCTTACACGTATTAAATGCATCCTACCCTAGTAGCCTAAGCTACTATACTAATAGTTTACCAAAACTTAAGACTAAAGGCAAGCTAGTTGCCTAAAACTAACATACCTGCTCTAACCGTAAATGAACTACAACTTTGTCCCTGTAACAAGTACGGTCAATATCACGCTGTAAACGATAAGAAATGTAATGCTCTGCAATGTGAAGGTACCCCTCAGATAGCAGTTTCTCTTCTACCAAAGCCTGTATCATAGAAATAGTAACTACTTCTGTTTTACTTTCTAATAGCTGTGCTTCAATACTTCTAGCAATACGGTACAAAGTTTCAGCTAAATCATCAGATACTGCGTAAACTGAACGTGCTGCCTTATACATTGCATTATAAATTTTAATTGCGTCGAAGTCGACTTTTGTTCCGTTACGTTTGATTACTTTCATATACTCTCTCCTTTCTTGCGTTGCTATGCCCTACACTGAACAATGTAGTTTAGAAAATACACCACCTCAGCAGTCTGAATAGCTTGCAGACAATCCTCTAAAGTGTAATCTACTACAACTGAACCACAATTAAGGTCGAAATATACTCTCTCAACTGTAGCTTTGCGAGTATTGAAACTCTGTAATAACCATACAGAACCAATACCTATTTTATTCTTCCAGTAAGAAACACGCTGTTCTATAGAAACTTCTGACATTTAGATACCCCTCCCATAACCTATACAATAAACGAAGTAATTAGTTATTTAACTGCCCCAAACTACCAAACTTACCAATGGCTAAGCCTACCATACTACTATAACACTTACCAAAGTTTAAAGCAAGGTAATCTCACCTAGTTTTCTAACTTCTTAGATTCTGTGAACGCACGACCTGAGGATAAGACTAATAAATCGCTTGCATTAACCACATACTTTAGTAGAATAACTCCTTAAATATAAGATACCCCCTGCAACGAGGGGAATAATAAATAATATAAAGTCTTAGTTTAACTTACCTTACATTTAATATTTCTAACTAACGCTTCCTCAATAGAGGATAGAGGGAAAGTAAAGCACCAATAACCATCAAGACCAAAGCTAATGGCTCTAGTATATTCCCAAAACCTAGCCTACCCAATAAAACTAAAACTAGACAAATTAACACTGCACAAGCTAAGTTAAACACCATTGCAGAATTAATTTGCTTTTCAGATAATTGAGCGTAGTACATGAACTCAGGGGTGTGCTTCATGAAAAATAAGTATTCCGTCAAACTAAACCAAAACAACCCTATAATAATCATTTGCCATCCCCTAACCCTTGTTAACGTACCCCAGTGCTACCATTATTTACCTTCTTTCCTAACCCACAACTCTTTCGTCTTCTTTTCTAGAAGTTCCTTATACTCTTCTTCTGAGATTTGTAAGAACCCCCTCAGACTAGCTGAAATCAATGAACAAAGCATAAACCTCATACATACCTAATTTATGAAGTTTATAGAACTCATGCTCTAACTTCTCAAGACTATCTATATCAGTAGATATAGTTACAGATTTAGACCACGGAGTCCCAAAAAGAAGAGTAATATCTTTATAAGTAACAGTAACTGTTAACTCACCTTCCACATCTTTATCTATAACAACATGCAATTCGGGATCTAAACCTTCAAAACTGTCTACATTACGGCAAACTAGTTTAGTCTTAAAGGAAGAACGTTCCTCACAAACTAACTCATAACTACCTTCTCTATAAAGAACTCCACGTCTAGAGTAATACCCATTTACGTACTTTTCTAAAACGTCTAAATTTACCGAAAAACAAGTTAAACGTAACTTGTGAGTACTTAAAGAGTCAAAAGTGATTTCTTTGTTTCTTCTAAAACACTTAAACATACTACTACCCCTAAACTATTACCCATCTCAAAGCTCCAAGGAGTTGTTTTAGCTGTGCATACCCATAGCTAGGGCGGTCATAGTAAGCAAACACCGTTAACTCCACTAAACCAAGCATACCCATCAACAATAGCGATTGCTGGACTGGGTAGTTTAACGAGCTGACTACGTTATAAACAATAACATAACACATAGACATAACAATCTTATAGAGAGCTTTCCTAACCATGTACTTATTTAGTTGTCTAAACTTATCTTCATAGAACTTGTCTAAAGCAACTCTAACAATTAGTGCAACTGCATAGTTCACTCCCAACCTAAAAACAGACGCACAACCAATAATAAGCATTACTGTACTAAATTCCATTTTCTTCTTTCTCCTTGTCTAGAGCAATTGCACGTTTATAAGATTTAGGTGTAGTTATCCTAAAAACCTCTTCAAAAGTATAAGTCATTAGTTGACGAAAACCTGTCTTTTCTTTATGATTAAAAGAAAATAAGATAATCAATACCTGAAGATAACTTACAATAAACAAGATAAGAGAAACATCCTCGCAGACCAATTTAAAAATCGTCATCTGCACCAAGGTTGAGAGATACCCCAAGCCTGTTGCTAGTACCCATTCAATCAGTATAGCTGGGTATAACACCTTAAACTTACTTTTCATTGAAATCATTACCACTACCTTCTTTCTCTTTTTCCATTTCCACAAGCTTCTCAAGTGATTCTAAGATTTTAGCAATATAACTGTTAAACTTCTCTTCATTATCTAGGTAAAAGGTTAACAATTGAGCGTGCTGTAGAATCAAAAGCTGTTCCCATGAGAGATCTGGGAAGTTAGTTTCATCTACAAAAGGTACACTCTTAAAGTATTCAATCCTAGTAAGCTCCCTAGGTCTACATAACCTAATATACTGATAAGACTGACTAGCCTTCTTTGCCCAGTTAATTGCCTTCTCTAAGTCCTGTAACCCACCCTTATGTTTATAGCGAATTACATACTCAACTACCGTTGCAATAGTATGAGGGGAATAGAGACTGCAGAGTGAAGTCCCAAGATTCAATCTTGTTCTTTGTATAACGTTCTGGGTGAACCAATTCTTCACCCATTACAAACTTTTCTGACATCTTATACCCCCCTAAGCGTTCCTACAAACCTCAGCAATAAGCTGACTCATAGGTGTAACTTTATACTTCTCAGTACAGTAAATAGCATAATGGCGTGGCATTGTGTACTTCAAGAAACGTTTAAACCCTGCATTAGCGCTAGGAAAATCGCTCTTGCGAAGATATACCCCATCAGACCAAAAGGAAACCTACCTGAATTCCTAAAACGAGCAAACTCACCGATAAGAGAAATCCAACGAGTATATACCAACTCGGTCTGAGCATCTACCTCAATAGGAGTTCCGTCATATTTCGTATATTTAGCCATTATACCATCTCCAATTCTCGTTCAGTAAGACAGACCTCTGCGAAAGTGCATCCATAACATGAATAATTGAACCATCCTGTTTGATGTATTTAGTAATTAGGTTAGTGTTTGTCATAAAATACCCTTTCCTGACTAGATTGAACGCATAAATCTTTCTTATCTTCCCTTTCAACAAACATACTATACAAGAAGTAACAAGTACCGTATTTTTCTGTAAAATCATCTAGTACTTTAACTAAAATTTTCCCTAACTTAAGGGCAGTAAAACTACTAGCTGTACCAGTAACTACAAGGGAGTATAAATATTCACCTTTTCTGTAGCATGGCTGATTTACTAGACTTACCCCATGAATAGGTACGAAAGACACAGAGATAAGCTCATCCAAATAACTTCCTTCCTTTACTAGCATGAATTTGAAAATATCAGCCATAACATTACAATTAGTACCCCTTTGGGTACTAATATTAGCTAACAAACTTACATTGAAATTGTTCATAAAATACCTCTCAGTTAAAGCTAACGAGCCAATCTCTTGAATTCCCTGAGAGTATCCCCAAACTGACCGATAAACTCACTTGCATGATCGGTGATATCATATTGTACTACCCTACCAATCTTTGATTCTATCATAGTACCCCTTTCTCCTGGGGACTGGTGTAGTACCTTTAAGTTAGTATAAACAGTAGAGTACTCTTTCTCAGTTAACTCTTTACGGAAGTTTCTAAAAGACAATATATCCCTACCCCTAAGACATAGTATGGACACCCCACCTACAGATACATCGAAAGCATTTACCACACCACCTCGAGCATTTTCACACTCTTTCTGGAAACTCTTTTCCCTGTAGGACAAGACAACCTTAGAGTCATCTGCAAACCGAGGATACATTGTAAAGAAATCTGCTTCTTTAAGAAGCTCTAGAATAACCTTTTCAATCTTGTTAAAGGCTTCTTGCTTATATTTTGGATAAGCCTTTGAATATTGTCTTGCCATGGAAATACCTTCTTTTATTCGTTTTGCCGTCCGTTTGGGTAATAATCTGTGTCGCCATACTCAATACATGCTTTATTAGTATTATATTTTTCATAACCCAGCTTATAGGAATCAACAAGAACCCTAAACAAAGTTACATCTTCAGATAATTTATATAGTTTAAGAGCTCTGAAACAGCCCTACTTAACTTACTAGTATCCAATAAATTTGAAAAATCTTTAGAGTATGTTTGCTTCTCTTGAAGATAGCGATACCCCCTGACTTGCGAGTTCTTAAGTTGAAAAATACCCATAAAATAACCTGCGTAGCGTATATCTACCTCAATTAGATTTTTATAAACATCTTTAGTTACTAAAAACTCTAATAACTCCCTACCATTGAGAGAACCCCCTGTTTGCGGAGAAGTAAAACCACCAGTATCTTTGATAAAATCTTGGGCTATCTTATTCAAGGACAAATATGCAGCTAACTTCGCCTTCGAGTATTTAAGTTTTTTATCTTTAACCATTAAACTAATTTCCTCCTTTACTATGATAATCAGACACAGAGGTATAAACTAAACCAGTTTGCTTATTGAAATGATAATAGCTACCTAACCTGACCGTCATATGTTTAGAATTCTTCTGCTCAGATACAGACGAGAAGATAACTAAACCTGCCTGAGATTTAGTAAGTGCACCCCTGAGAGCCATATGGATATACCTATCTACATCTGCATGAGATACAGAGTCTACATGAGCCAAGATAGATATATGATATGATAAAGAAAAACGGTCTTTATCTTCGGTACGAGGAATGAAATTAAGGTCATTAACCTTATCTATAGATACCGAGAACTCTTCAGAGTCAAAAAGACTTGTTGAAAGTAAAAACTTCTTAAATTCCCTAGTAAATTTTGCAAGATAAGCCCCTAAGTTACCCCTACTGGCATAAGGGAAATATAATACCCCTGTTAAAGAGTACCGTGTGAATTCGCCCATAATGGCTCCTTTCTATTCATCGTCTTCACCATTAGAGAAGTAAAAGACCATAACCCCTACGAGATAACCCATACTAATAGTTTACCAAACTCTTAGTATAGTTACAAACTCAATTAAAGGAGAAAACACAACTAAGAGGAAACCCAGTTGTGTACTTTTAAAGATAAAAGGAAAGACTTAGTCTAACCCTTATTGATGTAACGTGTACCGTTACTAGAGATAAACTTACAATAATCCTCAGTAACCATCCACTGGACGATAGGAGCTCCCAAAGTGCTAGAGACATGACGGAATAACTTCTCTACATTATTTTTAAGAACCTTGACTTCCAAGAGAGTTAAAGAACCTCTCGGACTGCAACTAGACAAACCTGAAACCTTAGTACCAACAATAGATAATACCCACTGGTCTTTAATGTAAAAGTTTACCGTTCCATTTACCCAATCTTTCAAGTTACTACCTACGGTAATAGGAGTATCTTCCGAATTCCCAGACCTGATATAATAGTCCGACTCCTTAAGTAAGCGAACTGCTAATTCCCTAAGTTTACCGTAAGCTTCTTGTTTGTACCTGTAGTAAGGTTTTACTACTCTATCTGTCATTTAACATACCCCCTACTGGATTTCTTTGACTTCTAAGGAAATATTTTTATGCCTAGCAAAAATACGTTGAGCTTGACTCTCTGCAAGAGCTTGGCTATTCCATACCTTAACCTTAGATAAATTCTTTGTAAACTTAATATCATACCACCCGCCCTTACGAATATAACGTACTCTAGAAAGATACTTTCCAGTAGCTGAGTGAAATAATACAAATTTTCTTGTTTGAGGTATCTTAGTGTTTCTCTCAGTACCTACAATATAAAGGTCTGTTCCTCCAACTTCAACCCTCTTATTCCTAAAATTGTATTTTATATAAGATAACCGTCTAGAATCAACAATAACCCTAAACTGTGCTATATTATCAGTCAAGCTGTAATTTAAAAGCTCTGCAATAGCCTTATTTAATTTACTAACGTCTAAGGATTTAGGTAAGTCTTTAAAGGAGTTACTTCCTCCTTCAGTAGAACGATACCCCACTGTGCTTTCGTCTTGTTGAAAAGTACCCAAGAGATGACCTCGATAACGTATTTGTACAATTATAAAGCCCTCTCTAATGTTCTTAGTTACTATAAACTCCAAACGCTCTGTACCTCGTAAAGGGTACCCCCATTCCGTTGTAGAACAACCAGTATCTTTAAAGAAATTCTGAGCTAACTCGTTTAGAGATAAGTAGGCATTAAACTTTATTTTTGAATATTTAAGTCTTTTTCTTTTTACCATTACACTACTTAACTTAATACTCCCCACGCTTAACTAGCTGAGAATAAACCAACTCGGCTAGTTTATAAGTGTCATCATCTACATCTGGACAGTAAGTACCACAGTGCTCACACTCAATCTCACAACCCGAACGAAGGTCGCTCTCATTATGTTCACCACACTCTTCGCAATACCAAGAGAAAGCTGAAAAGTGATTATCAGCAGATAATAGCTCAGAAGTCTCAACCTGCTTAGCTAGTTCTTCAGACTCAAGCATCTTAATAGCTCGGCTTTGTTCTATAGATAATAATTTAATATTTTCTGTCATGATTTACCCCTCTACCCTACAAACCCTTAAAATTTCCAATTCGGAAGCGGTTTCCCTAACCGTGTTTCAGAAAGAACCTCAATTAGACGGTCACCTAACGTTTCTCTAGGTTTACCGAATTTATTTACCCCTGGGAAGTAAACTCTTTGATACAGAACCTCACTTACAGTAAGATACGAATATAGAGATAGCAAACCACTCTCCTGTAACAATTCAATTGTGTCTTCTAAAGCCTTCTTAGATTTAATGACAATCGGACTTCTCGACATACCAACAATCGGTTGACCATTCGCCTGAGAAACTACACTACCATAATAAATAAGAGGTACACTAGCTGCCATACCAAAGTCTTCACTTGGTCTAGAAAATAAGAGATAACCCTTCTTTGTTTTGGGTTCGCCTTGTTGTAAATTACTCATAAATCGTTTCTCCTTAGTTTTTCTAACTATACACCCTACTGGAATCGAACCAGTATTAAAGGATTAGAAGTCCTCTGTCATATCCATTAGACCAAGGGTGCTAAAGGGGGCAGATACCCCCAAGGGAGGGAGTTATAAGCTAGTATTACCGAACTAACTTATGTAACTATTATACCAAAGTCTTAAGATAGTTACAAACTCCTTAAAGCACAAAAGATAGCTAGGTTCTACCCTAACTACCAAGCACACCTTTTCGATGTTAATACAGACAACTAATTTGTCTTACTTCCAATAACGATAAACCGTGTGGGCATCTACGTTTTGCTCACCGATAAAGGTTTTAGCTGAGAAGTCAGTTCCTTCAGGTAGCTGATACCCATAAGAGTCAAAGTCGTAAACACGACGATTGATGTTATTTAAAGAGTATCGTGATTCATCGTGAATAACTGAGGCATCTTTCTTAGCTTCCCAATAACGAACGATGCTACCATCACTACGTTTGTACTCCCATTTGAAGTTGAACAGTTCAAAGTTAGTGTTGTAGCTTAGGTGATTACCATCAACTGTGGTGTTTTCGATGTAATCGTTATTATCGCCGCCTACACCATATCGGTTATAAGAGGTGCTCGGATTATAGTAAACATCCGCTTTAACAGATTCAACTACTGAGAGAGCTGAGACAGTTAATACCCCCAAAGCTACAGTTGAAAGAATACGTTTCGACATGCTTTTGATTTTCATTGAAATCCTCCATTATAAGAAATCTACTTCAAGGTGCTTAAAGCACACCTGAAGAAAAGTTATTTTAAGTTAGAAGATTTTCTAACCTAATAATATTATTTTAACATACTACCCTACTAAAAACAACTTAATTCAAGCTAAATTTTGAACCATTGCTAGACACATCTTCATAGCATCAGTAAAAGGGTCAGTAAATGTTGGCTTCCTTTTGCACCAACTATGCATACGCTTTAGTAACCATTGAGTTGCTTCGTCTTTATTGTCAAATAGAAAAGACTTACTTTGGTCTTCATAAGGTTCACCGATAAAGATTAAAATGTAAGGGTTAGATACCCCTTCTTGTTTAACGGTTACTTTGTTATACAACTCGTTAGATTCGATGCTTGACCAAGAATAAATGGTATCATAAGTTCCAATCTCAATAGATACCCCTATAGCTAACATCTTAGAGACGTCTGCGAACTCCATTTTAGAATCTTCACGCTTACTTAATTCAGGGTGGAGCTCTTGGAATTTATACAATCTATATCTCCAGTAGTTTGCTCTTTTAGACGCTTGTTTCTTTGTTTCTTCTTTCATAATTGATTCTTTGTTTAATCTTCTCTCTCTTGACTTAAATCCCCCTTCGCTTTCGCATATCGTAACCAACGTGAACCTGCTCTGAACGCCAATTCATTTTCATTTCCATACCATTCTTCAACGGCAACTTTGAAATACCATGCAATGCTTTTATCTTCACCATACCTGAAAATGTCCTGTTTAGCTTTAAGGATTGTATGCCACTCTTCTTTGGTGATTGCATTACGAATATTCAATTTACTTGACGACTTCACTTCACCTGAAGCAGTATTGATAACCAATAACGTATGACCACGCCAGTTAATTTCAAGTTCATCAGCATTCATTTCATCTCTCTTATGGTAAATTTCAAGTTCTTTTCTAACAATATTTGGATTTTGTTTAGGAACGTTCGCCTCTGTTAGAAGTTTCCATGCTAAATCCAAAATACTGTTTACGGCTTGTTGTTTGTACTTGAAGTACGGTTTTGTTTTAGTCGCCATATAAATCCTTTCTAATCCCAATCAGCAAATATACCAAGCCAATTCACACTCCCAACATAGTAAGGGTTCATAAATACGGCAATTTTTCGGTTTGGATACTTATTCAAACATTCTTTCGCTAACTTATTATAATCAGTCATTTAAGCTCCTTACCTAATTGCAGACACAATGTTTACAATAAACCCCAGAGTCATCAGAATGCTTACTGATACCCAAGCTGTCATTGCAAGTTTAAATCCTAGATTGTTTTCTTTCATGTAATTTCCTCCTTAATTCACACCTATAAGCCATTCCATAACAGATACAATATAAGGATAAGACAAAAATAAGATAATACATACTAATACAAGTAAACAAAGTACAGTAGCTTGCACCATTGTTATATCTTCATTATCTTTTATTTCCATACTGTAGTTTCCCCTGAAACTGAATGCAACAAATCAGTTAGACACCCACTATAGATAATAACGAATGCTAGAATGGTTGCAGTTGCAATAAAAATCATATAAAATTTTAAATCGTCTTTGAACGCTTCTGATTCAAAGCGTTTCTTTAGGTTTTCCACTTTATTTCTCCTTCAGTTAACAAGCTCCCTGCTTATATTTGTAGCGAGGTTTGAGTGTTGTTTTTGTCATTATATACCCCCTATTTTAAAACATAAGGGCTGATACCCCCATGGTACGCTAAGTCTCCCTTGCTCGCATAAGCTACCACGGATAATGTAGTATCGCTATTAAAGTAAGATACCTGAGAAGAATAACAGTTAGCTACAAAGCTATGCAAAGTCTTAGGGATTACTTCACCCACTCTAGCCAACTCGTAGAACCTCTTAAGTATAAACGAGAACTCTGACGCAGTTAGTTTAACCTTATTAGGTCTTTGACCGTTTCCTGAGTTTACTAATACAACCCATTCCTCAGAATCCAATAAAATCTGAAGCAACTGGGCAGAGCGTCTGGAACCTGTTATAGTAACATTCAAGAGCCTAGGTGAGAAATCTTTTTGAAACTTGGTTGTTAAGCTAAACCTAAGACTATACTCTCCCCCATTTACCAACTTAACAGACTCATATAAAGGGGAAACCCTTTCAAAGAGAGGTGTTAAGAACCGAACTAACTCTTGATAAGCCTCTCTTTTGTAAGAGTAATAAGGTTTAATAGTTGTTTTTGTCATTAGATACCCCCTACTTAACTTCTTTGTACTCTCTGCCTCTCTCCAAGTAATGACCAAAAGTACCAGTAAACTTAGTCTTATCTCTGCTAAGATAGTAATTAGTGATTTTACCTATCTTGGACTCTATTGTAGTACCCTTCTCTCCTGCAAACCTATGTAGAATTTCTATGTTCTTGTAGATTGTACGGTACTCTTTTTCAGATAAGTCGCACTTAAAACCATTTACACAATAGACACTCCTACCATTTACGACAAGGCACTGCTCAACCCCAAGAGAAACAACAAAACTACGAGTACTTCCACTATTGTTTTGATTGCTAGAGTCGGTATATCGTAAAATCGTCTTAAACTTACCGTTCATATAGTAAGGGTTATGACTAGGAGTGAAACCTGCCTTAGTAATTAAACCATTAACTACCTTTTCAATTTTCCCAAAAGCCTCCTTTTTATACTTTGGAAGTTCTTTCTCGTAAACGTTAGGAAATTCAGTGCCCCAATCTTTGTTTAAGAACCTAGTCTCCTCAACGACAAACTCACAGTAGATTTCCGTGACCTCCCAATAACTAATCCGTCCACCTAATTCTGTTGGGATTGTCTTAGGATAAGAACCCATGAAAAGGAATTTTAAGTTATCGCTAAACTGATAGAACTCCTCGTCTGTAAGACATCTACGGAACTTATACTGACCTGAACCCTCAATATTAGGTCCATTAAATCTAAATACGCAAACTCCATTAACAAAGACTGGAGTCTCCCATTTAGGGAAAGTGCCATCGTCACCAAAAGAAATTCTAATCTTGTCAGGCAATAAACCAGTCTTTTCAAAAAAGTCACTTTCTTTTAAAACTTTAAGAGCGATACCCCTAATGGCTTTATACTCAAGTACCTTGTGATAGTAAGGTCTTAAAATACTCTTCGAAATTTTTCCCTTGTATGGCATTAGTTACCTCTCTTATAATAACCTGAGTTACCTGACTCTATAACTCTACCCCTGCTATTTAGGCGACTATAATAAATCTGACTGTCATCTACATAGAGCTTAACAGATGTAACATTCTCCTGCAAGCTGTAATTCATTAACTTCTTTATAGGGGATAATATCTTCTCAAAGAAGACGCCACTCACTTTAGGATAGTTAGGAAACTTCATTACTGCATGGAATGAATTAGGTTCATCAATACAAAATAGAGAGCAAATTGGATATCTTTCATAGAACCCTTCAATACGATATCTATTTTCTGGTACATCATACTGAATCTGAAATTCTAAATTATCAGGACTCGTTACAACATACCCCCTTGGTAGCCTAGATTTGACAATTTCTTCCATTTGTTCTAAAACCAGCTTATTCAAATGTTTGTAAGCTTCGTACTTATAATTTGAATACTTGATTTTCTTTACGTTGCCCATTTAATACCCCCTAGCCTACATAGAGTTTTAATTTATTTTTCTGGATACCCCGACCTAGCTTTTTCAAGTTCCATATAGCTCCTTGTCATATAACTATAAGAGATCTGATTGTTGTTTGCATAAAACCTAACAATCTCAACAGTATCTGGCAACTTATATTTGAGTAACTCCTTTAGATAAGATTCCATTTTATTAGAGAAGTTGTCTCCTACATAACAACATCCCACACTACCTATTTCTACACTAATTGTATATTCATCGGAGTCCGTATAAGATATTGTACAAATAATACCCCTTTCTCCATAAAATACTACAATACGATATCTATTACTGGGTATATAGTACTCTATCTGGAAATCTAGAAGAACAGACTCAGTCCCTGTAATACCAAGCTGTTTAAGTTTATTTAGGAACAACTTATTTAACTTCTTATAGGCTTCATACTTATAATTTGAGTACTGGATTTTCTTTTCTTTTTGCATTTAAAACTCCTATATACAATTAAAGCTAACCTAACAACCAATAGATTAGCTAACATAACGATTACGAACAGAAAGCAAAGATGAGAACTCTTTCTCATTAGGTATAGCCAAGTAGTTGAAAAACTTCTTAAGCCTTGGGACTAGGATACCAGTTTGAGAGGATAAATCTTCTAAAGAGATACCCCATAGAGAATTGTCATTACATTCCTGAACTAAATCTAATGCAGTGAAATTACTTTTTGATACATTTCTTGCGTACTTTACACACGCATAACTACCACGGATCATAAAACCAAACACCTTTATTTAAAAATTTATAAAGCTCTTAGAGGGAATCCAACCCCCTCAAACCTAGCAAGGAAAAGCCGTCTTAGAGTACAAAACAATCTGATTTAACTGGGAAATTATGAAAAAGGTACACTACTAACGGGTTACCCCTAAGACCTAAAGACCGTAAAACCCTAACAGTCTACGCCACCGACAGGACTCGAACCTGCATAAACCCTAAACCCCCTAAATAGGGGCAAAGAACGCCAATTCACCCTAAAAGGCTACGGTGAACGAAACTAACCACATACTAAAATATAAGTGGTCCTACCTAAAACAATAACTTAAGACTACAAACGTGATAGAGCGTACTTTTCACCATTCTCCAACTCTACCTCGAAGCACCCTTCAGCACGTCCAATGCTTTGGATATCTCGATACCAACGTTTGAAAAAGCTAGAAGAAAGCTCTTTTGAAACTTCTCCACTGCCATAGTTTACCACTTTGCAATAAACGTCTTCAGAAACAGTGTTAGTCAAAGCTTTAGAGCAGTCTCGAACCAAGGAATTAATGATTGCTTGTTCCTTTTCTTCATGTTCCGCAACTGTTTTAAGAACTTCTGCAGAGTCACGTGTCAAATACTGAATTAGAAAACGACCATCATTATCATACTCTACATTTTGAATGACACATCCATCAGCATTTAAGTTACTTAGTTCATTATTGATATCCTTTAGATAAGCTACGATAAACTCAGAGCGTCCAAGCAACTCACTTTTATGAGAGAAAATACTATAACCCATAAATATATACCTCCAATTTCTATAAATATATTCTACCAAACTTTTAAGATAGTTACAAACTGATTTATACCCCTATAAATAAGAAAAACCTAAGAAGTGAAATTACTTCTTAGATAATTCTTCAAGTCTTCTAAAGAGTCCTTACTATCAACTGTACGACTATACTGCACAAGGTAGCTACCCCCTACCTTGCTTACCACTAAGACAAGAGGTGTATGTACATCCTGATGTAGGGTACTTAAAACAGTAGAAACATTTTCTGGAATACCGTCTTCAATATCCAAGTAAGAAGCATCATAAGGCTCTAAGGTTGAAGTCACCTCTTCGTCCCAAGCCTTACAGACTTTACAGTGCCTTTTGTAAAGGACAATAATCTTACGAGAGTCCATTGTTTCCAAGGACTTAACTACACTGGTATTTTGATTGCGTTCAGCAAATATAAAGTAATCTGCTGCGGAGTAAGCTCTGTAAAGAAACAAACCCAAAGCTGAAACCAACGTTACTAGGGCTGCTATTACTAGTTTTCTTTTAGTTGACATAACTCTTCCACCCTTGATGCTACCAAATAGCCTTGCCTTTCTAGTCTTCCTAGAGTACCCCTAATTGCCGATTCCGCTGTATAAATCCTCTCATCACGTACACGAATCAACATAGGTGCCCAATCATGACTAGGAGTTAACTGGAATTCTTCCTCTTTAGTTTGAGGATTAACGATATGATACACTGGACAAAGCTGAGACTCGATATCCTTAGATAGCAAGTCCATGAGCTTATTTACCTTTACTAAACCTAACATAACACTACTACCCCTAATTGCTTCTTAATTTTTAAACAAATCAGCAATACCATTAAACAATCCCTTAAAGAATGATACAAATCCATCAAGGATTCCACCACCATCACCGTCAATTACTTTCTTGTAGCTATCAGACAAAGAATTGTAAGCATTTTTTGCAAAACTATCAAGCTGGTTTTTCACTTCTTTAGAGTCGATGGCAGAAGTGTTTTGATAAGCGTTAGCAAATGATACAAGCTGTTGAACTTGGTCAGCAGAAATGATTTGGTCAAGACCATTGTCTTTCAAAGCCTTGTTAACGATTTCTTCGATTTTAGCGTTGTCTGCAGTTTTACCATTTGAGTTTTTATAGTCAGCCAAATCAGTCTTAATTTGAGCTAAAGCCAAATCAAGAGCTGCTGGGTCGAATTTTTTGTTATCTTTGTTCTGGTCAGCAATATTTGCTGTAGTAGCCAACTCTTGGTTAGCAACTTCTGCACGTTTTGGATCTACTTTCTGACCATTTGCCTCTAAGGCTTTAGATACCCCCACTAGGGCAGATTCACCTGTTACGGAAATAGGGCTAGCAATATCAATATTTACATCACTAGCTCCTGCCGTAATAGCTGCATTTTGATACTGCAAGGTAGTCACTTTGGTAATATTTTGTGGAGTTTTAATATTTACTTTTACACCATTACCTTTATCCGCCTTTTGTACTAAAGCTGAAGAAATAAGGGCTGGAGTTTCACCAGTAGTTCCCATCCATTTGTTAAAGTCGTCTGAAGTTGTAATTTGACGGTTTACGTTATCGATATTCTTGATACCGAAAGCGTTGTTAGTCTCTGCAACCTGTGCATCCGTAAGGTCACTACCGTAAACCAAAGTAGGTTTGCCCCACTTCTCATTGATTGTATCTGTCTGAATATCAGCAGATGCTACACTACCCACCAAACTAGCAACTGTTGTTGCCAAAACTACGCCTGAAAATAACTTAACTTTATTCATTATTTTTCCTCTTTATTCTTTTAATTATTGCTTAAGGTGCCCAAGTAAGATACCCTAATAAAATATACAATATTCTAAAATACTTAAGTACACACCCTAACAAGGCTACTATATACACTTAACCCACGCTAATTACTACCAAAAGTTCACTTAGGTAAATCCATACCCCTAGACCGAAGTTAAAGGATTATTTCCTGGTCTAAAAGAGAGGTAGTTCCTTCCTCACTAAGATGAGTGTTCTCACTGGTATCTTCGTCTGAAGTACCCTCCTCATACGATGTGACTACATTGTCTGCTTCTTCTACAACGGGAGGATTAAATGGAGAGAAACTTTCTTCCTTCTCTTCCTTCCTCAAATAAGCAAGACGTTCCATAACCTTAAAGATATCACTACGATACCCTTCAGGTACAAGAGTTTCCCAATCCTGTTCCCTAAAGAGGAAGGCATTATCGAGAGTATCTAAGCCCCACTCAATTAGACGGTTACCTTCAGCATCATAAGTAACCTCTACCGTACACAAGAACTCCTCACGATTAATAGGTGCTCCTACATTGATATAAAATTTACCTGTGTCGACTACGAACTCCTCACCGTTTAGGATACGCATAATAATATCGTAATCCCCATCGCTCAAAACGAGAGGGTCTTCAGCACGCCTCTCAGCCTGATATAAAGATGCCATAAAGGCAACCTTTTCACGAGGAGTTTTATAGGACTTATTCTCTAGGAAATTACCTACCTGCTCACTAACAATTAAATACTGCTTACTCATAATTTAATACCTTCATTTATTTTCTTCTACTCAGATTCATCATCTTCAAGTTTATCTAGTTCTTCTGGGGATACCCCACATGCTATGGCTACATCCTTAAGGGCTGCAATTAATGCTTCTTCAGGATTTTGACTTTGAAATACGCCATCTCGGATTGTTTTAGAGATACCAAGAGTTGCTGCCAACTCCAAAGGATGAAAACCAAAAGATGAAATATCTACTTTACCTTTTGGATCGAAAGATAGTAGCACTGCTTTATCCATAGTAGAAACCTTGCTAGACATCTTTGTTAAAGCTTCTAAGAACTGTTTGCGTCCTTCCAAGCTACCGTTACTTTCTCCACTTGCATTCAAATCCATATATAAAACCTCCACTAAACTATATCTATATAACATAGTTTACCATAAACACCCCCTGAACGCAAAGCTACTTAATAAAACTACTAAAAGACTCTGAAGAGTTATACCCCAACAAGACCTCTTGATTTTTATACAATTCAGCTAGTTCCGACTTATCATCAGCCACAAGATTAAGGATATTACTAATCCCTTTCATGTCTTTAGAGTGCAAAAGCTCGTTGGTGATATGCTTGCCACTAGATACCCTTACTACTCCAATTCGCAACATCGAGTTCTCAACAGCTCTCTTATTTGCATTAAATACAGTAGAACCAGTAGAGATATCTAGGAAAATACCTGCTGTAGCAAAGCATGAAGTAACATCCTCCTCACTAGCAGATGGATATACAGAGACATTAGGCAATTTACCTAAGTCTTCTAACTTGCTAGATACCAATGTACTTGCTAAAATATGGAAGTGAGTATTCTTACATTCATGAACTAACTCTTCAATACCAACTAAATTGTCTGTGTCAGTAGTAATCACCACATCACTAGGACTACCTAGCTCAGAAACCTTTCTAAACTTAAGACCTGCAAAACCTGAGTTTGGATACTCCTTTTTAACAGTATCATACTGGAAACGATTAGTAAACAAAACCTTACCAGTCTTAGCGAACTCTACAATATTTTCTGGTAAATTGTCATCATACCTACCAGTTACCACTAAAACATTCTCAGGATTATACCCCATACCTTCTACAATACCCATGCCAAGCATTTCTTCTGTGAATAAGATAGGCTCGTTGAGTTCTTTCAAGTACCCCAAGTAGAATTCGCTTAAGCTACTGTAAGACTTAGAGCCTACCATTAAATACCCTGTATAAAGGTTATGAGAGATAACCTCTTTACCTTTATCATCGAAATAAACACTAGATACCCAAGAGCCACTAATATAGTAGTCCCTACGGAAAACAAATCCACGGTTACAATAGTTTTCGGTAACTAGAAGTTGCCCTTTAGTGTCAAAATAATCGACACTCTTGACAATACGGTCTACCAATTCCCCATAGAAAGAAACCCTTCCAACAATACCAGTCTCCCCATAGAGATAAAAGATACCATCCTCAGACTCCAACTCTACACCCAGTGGTAGAGGTAAATCATTCACATGCAAAGGTTTAAAAGGTAACTCCCTAGTGTAAAGGTAAGACTCCCAAGGAGACTCCACATCACTCGGCAGAAAACCATTAAAATCCAAAGACAAAGTCCTATTATGAACTCCATCAACTTCCAAGGAATAATGCAAGTCCCAAGCATCTGAATCATAATAACTAAATAGACTTATCATTTAACAAAGACCTCCAACATTCTTTTACCTTATCTTTAAGATACCCCTCAGCCAGCTTATATACACTACTCCTATTTCTATGCAACGTTAAATAAGTGCCTAAATATCTCTCAATACCATCAGCGAGTGACAGTACATTTTCTTCTCGCTTACCTTCTACATAAGGTACTAGATAACCTGTCTCATCTTGCTTGCAGAACGTAGGATTCCCATAATTAACATCATACCCCACTAGGAAAAGACCTGAGCCAACTGCTTCCATCAAAGATAAGCCAAAGCCTTCACCCTGAGAAGCACTTACATAACATGAGTAGTCTTTATAGATATCTGATACATCTACGTGACCTTTTAAGAAGATACAGTCTTCTAACCCTTTAGATTTAATTAGAGACTCCAACTTAATTCGCTCAGAACCCTCACCATAGATGTCTAAAATAAATTCATAACCTTTACCCTTTACTGTTGCAAGAGATTCAATAAGAATATCTAAGTTCTTCTCACTAGATAGACGAGATACAGTGACTAACTTAGCTAAATCTCGTTCCAAATCTTTACCTTTTAACTCTTCAAGATACCCCACTGGTACAGTATACGTTGTGATATTTTTATTATAGCAGTGTTTTATTTGCTTTTTCAAGATATCAGACTGCAACTCTGTAGAACAGATAAAGACATTAACCTTGTCAGAATTACGAAAAACATAATCATAAAAGTTGTTCCATAGGATATTGCCATCCTTAGTACCTTCGGGAACAAAATGCTCTGCATGAACTACTACCCCCAACTTAAATTTGAGACAGCCCTTCAAAGAGAGTAAAGCCTTAGCCGTACCACTAGCACGATCAAGTAGTACAAAATCCTTATTAGTTAATACTTTAGACATCATTAACTTAAATAAGGCTTCTTTTGTTGGATAAAGTTCTCCTTTATAGAGAAATCTTGAGTTTTTTGTGTCATCAATAAACTCTTGTAAGTAGAGAGTACCATCTGTATTATAGAACTCCCTAACATACCGAGTCGCTACCCCACTGATAGGGGTAAAACGCTCTCTACAATAAACAATGCTTTCAGAGTAATACTCTTTTAAGACTAAACAACCAGCATTTACATACTCAACAGACGTAACAAAAGATGAGTTAAAACGACTTAAGTTAGCAACGATAAAGTCATTCTCATCTCCAAAATACTTTCTGAATTCAGAAGAACGAGACTCATCGTTAGTACCCCACTCCTTTTCATAGTCTGTCAGTTTCTTAACAGAGCTAGAAACCAAGGAATCCCTAAAGTAATCATACAACCATACTACCGAATCAGACGGAATCCCTAAATTACTAGCCATATCATATACTGTATCATCGGGCATGAAATCTAAGAAAACATTCTTTTGCTTTCTACCCATACTTTTTAACAACCTACTACGATAGGCTTGAGCGTACTCTACCCCACTAGAGGCATACCCAATACCAAGGTTGACATTTACTACTACCATTAAATCACCCCTATGCACAGGTACTAGACCAACGATCCAAGTACCATAAATCCAGTAAAACCTTAGATAAAAATCTAAGGAATTCCTATAAAAATTAAAGCTAATTAAGCTATTGCATTTAATACTAAAATTAACTGTCAATAAAAATAACGAAAATTTCTAAGACTCCAAAAGATAGCTATTTACGAGTAGCTATCTTTAGGTAAGTTATACCACTCCCAAAGAAATACCCCACTCCTATAAGGGATAAAGTCGTCAAAGTATTACTTCCTAACATAAACCTACTAAAAATAGCTGATACACAGAAGATAACACCTATAATCAAAGATAGGAAACCTTCTTCTGAAAGATATTTTCCATCTGCTTTTGATAGTTTCATTTTACTTACCTTTTAACTCAATATACTTACTAACGTGAGAAGTTTTTACCCCAAAGACATTCGTTGTATGAGTTGTCTTCGTAACGTTCTTAATGCCACGAACTTTATCGCCCAAATAGAAATCTCCACCGTTCTTAACATGTTCTAGAGAGATAACATCGCCATCAGATAAAAGAGTCATTCTATAGAAGGACATATAACTATACTCTGTAGTAACTTTAGCATCGACAACCTTAGTTTTAGAAGTAGACGTAACTTCTGTCTTAGTAGTCTTAGCGTAGAATACAAGAGTTCCAACGCAAAGTAGAGCTACTACAATAAAAACATCCTTTACTTTGCGGTTATTTAGATACCCCCTATCCAAGATAAGCTTGGCTGAGAACATAAAAACAATAGCCAACACCACACCTAGAAAGAGTGATATTTCTCCACTACCCGTTAGGAAACCTACAAATGGCATTACTGCAAGATGTAATAAAACAAATGTACTAAAGACTAAAAGCGTTTTATCCCAATTTTTCATTTTTTATTTACTCCTTGCTTGAACTTAAAATATTTCCTTTATAATCTACCCTATCTCCAACATTTAAGGAGTAATACAAGTCAGCCTCAACCGTAATAGTTTTTGCTTTACCTGAGCCGTCTTCTACAGTTACATAGTATTCATTGTACTTAGCTAAGATACCACCACGCTCTTCCATGTTGAGTTTAGTTACAGTGTAAACTGCATTTTCCCTAGCATAATCACTAATAATCCTAGACCGTGACTCTTTAGTGTAGTTAGACTCGAGTTCGTTGATATGACCACTTCCAAAGAACTGAAGTACCCCTCCTAGAACCATTACAATAAGTATGACTACAATAGAACAAGCAATGTAGAAACCCAAGCTCCGTTTAATCATCACTAACAACCTTTCATTTTAAGATAGTCTTCTTTTTCTCCATATCTTCCGTAACACCAGTCCAAGATTTAAAATGAGTAACCTTACTTTCTTTCGAAATGCTTGTAACCGTATCACCAATAGATAAGTCGTAGGAGTTCGTTACACCCTCAACCCTTTCAAACTTGCCGTCAATATTTAGTAGAACATAGTCCCTAGAAATATTTACCACTACTGCGTCCACCTTTCGTACATCCGAAGAGGTAACTTCTACAGTCTTTGTAGAAACAAACGCAGACAATCCAAGGAAGAAATAACCAATAGCTAAGAAAACCATAGCCAATATAAACATCGACTTAGACTTCTTGTTGTTTTCTACTTCTAATTGCTTCATAGAAAAATTAACAAAGACTATTGAAATTAGGGCTGGGATCGAAATAATTCCTACATCATGTGATGGATAGGGAACCTTATAATAAACAAGGACACCAATAGAGATAAATAAAATAATACCTAAGAGAATAAACACAAAGAACTTAACTACTTCCCAGTCTGAATATCCCTCGACCTGGTTTTGCGAGAAACCTAAACTGCGTTTAATCATAACTTGTAACCTTTCAATAATCTAAGAATCAATAATCCCATCACGAACACCTACTACCCATAGCAAATCACCCTCTTCGATAAAGTCTAAACACTTAGCCTCATAGATGGGGTCTAACTTCAAGTCACCAATTTGGTTGTTTTCATAGTATTTATGGTAATCATAGGAAGATTTAACAGTGGTTAGTTCATATCTTCTGGTGCATAAGTTTGAAGACGTTTCTCATACTTACCACCAACCTGAACACCTACAACGGGAACATCGATACCCCAATAGAGCAATCCCCAAAGGACACCACTCAAACTCATACCTGAGCCAATAGGCATGATAATACGAGAAAACTTACCTTGTTTGTAAGGTTCTACCAAAGACTTAACCTGCAAGGCTGTCTGATATACTGCCTCCCAACACTCCATACCAAAAGGAATTTCCGCATAGCCCATAGCCTCTGCATCGTCCTTAGCACGTCTAATAATTACATTATTATAACCTGCACGGTGTTGAAAGATTTCAGCTCCATTAGCCTTAGCTACCTCCAACTCCTGACCCAATTCACCTTGAGGGCAATGTGCATGGAAAGGAACTCCATAATGCTTAGCAATAAAAGAAACAATTTGAATTTGAGGACTTTTCTTAGAACCTGCAGTTACTAACCCATTCAAACCACTTTTCAAAGCCTGCTCACACAAATACTGACAAGAACGAGCCTTACCACCCATTGCTCCGAAAGCAGAGTACAAATCATCACGTTTAACTAAGTGCCCACCGTGCTCTTCTACTGGAGTTAGCTCATCTGCATACCCCTCAGCTACTAGAGTATCTAACTCCATAAAAACTTGCATACTGTTATCCATAAATTAGTTTAGCCCCCACATTTTCGTATTTTTAAAGTGTAGTTTTACAAAATCATTTAAATCGAAACCACGTGATTTAATGGCTAGTACATCGTCCCTAACATGAGAAGTAACACCCTGATGTAGGTTAACACCTGACTCTGTAGATAAAGACTGTATCTGAGCTAGAAAAGCTGCCCTAGCCAAGATAGACGCTGCTGCTACTGCCAAATACTTACCTTCAGCATGAGGAATTAACCTAGCCTTAATACTACATTTTTCCTTTTCCGTAGCAACATACTTATCCCATGACGGTTGAAGAGTAAACCCATCAACAATATAATTTTGATACCTAAGATCTGGATTAGCTTCTTGCAATTTAGATGCACAGTAATTATGCATAAAAACTTTAAGTGATACTTGGTTATAACCCTTGTCGATAGCCCTATTATACTGCCTTGGAGACAAACTCATAACAAAATAAGGGCAAATCTTTTTAACCTCTTCAGCAAGTTTTAGCACTTTACCGTCACTGAGGGTTTTAGAGTCAGCTACCCCTAAAGCATGCAAACGAGATACGGCTTTCTTAGGAACATAAACCGCTGCCGCAGTCATACCCCCTGTATAAGAGCCGTTACCAACTTCGTCAGAACCCATAATAAAAGCTTGATTACTAAAAGGGTCATCCTTTGAAGACTTTGTACCCTTTCCCTTCTTAGATGATTTAGGCTGAATAGCCTTAGAACTTAGCATCCCACCAATAAGTTGAGCATACTTCTCTTCTTGCTTACCTTGAATAAGAAGAGTACCAGTCCTGTAGATAGTAATTGAAGCACCTGGAACTTTATACAAATGGACGATGCCATTATTACCCATTCCTATGTCACATTCGTGATAAGTTGACTCTAAGAAGTCAAATAATTCCTTACCAATTACAAACTTTGTAGCCATACTACATCACCTCTAAAGCACTAGGGAAAGTATAACCTACATAGTAGTTAACGCATGGCATACCTTGAGGTAACTCTTTATGGAAAGAGATATTTGACTCCTTAACTGTTAGGTAAATAGTTTTACCGCTATAAGTTTCTGGGAAATCTTTTACTTCTCCTGGTTCAAAGATGCCTACAAACTGTTCCAAGGTGTCGAAGTCTTCAATTTTGAAAGCAACCTTTCCAGAGTACCAATCAGCACGCTTAAACTTAGGAAAGATGTCCAATCCGTCACGCAACTTACGAGTTACCCCATTATAATTAAGATAGACTTCCTTTGTACGCACCTCAACGATAGGACTGCCTTCTTCTACACTTCCCTCTTCTACTACCTTAAAGCTTAGACCACCAAGGCTAAGTACCAAGGGGAAAGAAATAGCGTCTCCAACCATAGTCAAATTTAACAAAAGACTATCTCTAGCAATATTAGGAATGAAACGCTCATCAAGATAATCATACAAACGCTTCAACGCACTATAACTCGTTACTTTAAATACATAAAAATCACCATTTACCAATGAGGAAATAATCTTCCCCACGTCTTTCTTTCTTAAATTTAAATTTTAATAACTCTTCCAAAGTCTTATCAGAGAGCCAATCCCTAATGTTCAAACAAGCTGGATAAAGAGTCCTACCCCTAACTGCTGAACTTAGAATATTCAAAGGAATAGCAAACTCACCGTAAGCATTGTTCTTCCAAGTGAAGTCAAGCAAATCTTCTAGCTTAAACTCATACTCAACAACACCTACTAACATCTTCAAACGACCGTCCTCTAATGAAAGAGTATAATCACTACCGTCTGCAAGATGCCCACTAATCTTTTCCATAGACTACCCCCTAATACTTTTTAAATATTATACCATAACAACAACAAAAGGTACATACAACTGTATGTACCAAGTAAACTCACTTAGAGTGAAATTTCTAAGTCTTCTGCTTTCTTAAAGAAAGTATCAAAATTCTTAGGCTTCTGATAAATGTCCCTTTCATAAGAGTTACCTACGCTATGAATAATCATCAAACTACCCACAATAGGAACGTACCACCAAAGAGATTCCCTACCAAGAACACCCTCAGAAACAGTACTCCAATACTGAATACTTAAGAGGTAAGGTACTACTGCAAGTACCCCTCCTATAACCATTAAGTTAAAGTTTGGAGCTACTAGCACTAAGGCTAAACCTATGATATAGCTAAGTAACAAGACCTTAAATAAAACCCTAGTTTTTGCACCCATACCACAAAGCTCTCTACCTAAACGATAATTCAAGAATATGCTAACAAACGGTAACTGAGATAGGAGGAAAGAACCCTTGATAGAATAACGTCTAGCTAATACCCATAAAGACCAAGACCTTAAAAACCGAGATAGAAGTAATACCCCTAATACTGCTAGGAGTATCCTTGGATTGATAGACCTTGCCATAGACAAGTATCTATCTTCCAAAAATACTAAATTGTTTGGATTAAACAAGTTACTCACCCTCTCCCCAAGCATCTTTATCTCTTAGGATTAGAACATAGTTACCATTCTTTATTTTCTTAGTTTTTACAAGATTCAACTTACCCGTATAAGCTGCCGACATATTCCACTCAAGACGGTCAACAAGAATACCCAACTGCATGAGACCCTTAATAACGTCTTGGAAGAATGGAAGTAATGCTTTTTGGTCGCCTCGCAAACCAACTTCCTGCCAAGCACGAGTGTACTTGTTGCCACGTTTAGGACTTACATAGGAGATAGAGTTCTCTGACAAGTTTCTAATTTGTAGAGTTTGTTCACCTCCATCAATGTCGCCTGCAAGGAATTGAATAACTACCCCTTCAGGGGTGTCTGCGATAATACCTTCTTCGAAAGAGAAATCATCACTAGCTCCAATAACAAACTGTGAGAACTTACCTAAAGCATTCTTCAGATAACGAAGACCTTCTTGATTTAACTTAACTTCACTCATTTTAAAACCTCCAAGTTTATTTCTTTTGTTTTATTATTATAACTTATAGTTAACGCATCTACTTCCTCCTCAAGATTATGCAAGGAAGAGATAACCAATTTTCTTAGCAAATCCACATAGTACTCATCGTAAGTAATTACATTATTCAAGAACATATTCGAAGATTTATTACTAGATTCCTTTGAGTTTGGATAAGTTTTAGATGTTATAACTATAGACTTACTAAACCGTGCTACATACTCAATGTACCCATCTTTTTCACTAACAGTCAAACTAACTTGACTTAAAGGCTTACCACCTAACTCTTCTTTCAAAGAAGAAACATAAGCAATAAGATTTTCTGCATTCCCTTTAACAAGTTTATGCTTCGAACCCCCCGACATAGACTAACTACCCCCTTCTATACTTCTCACGAAGATACCCAGTTATCAAAGAGTACCTAAGATTGTAAACTCTATGCCAATCTAGACTAGTTACACTAAAGAAATCAGAGCAACTAGGTAATACCCCTCTGAGCTTGCAAGAGTCTAGATAACGACTTACATAAGACGGATTATCATCTAACCACCTAATTACTTTCTTTGTATCCTCTGTATCTAAAACCTTTGGCATAACTACTACCCCCTAAACCTACAATTCTAACTTAACTATTTTATTTTGGTTGGTCGCTAACTCTTCATCAATAACTTCTTTCAAGGCTACTGGGTCAAAGAGTTTAACTAAGTCATCTATGTCCTTGATTTTTAAGTTCTCCTCATCTACCTCAGACATATCAAACTCACCAACCCAAGTTAGATACTTCCAACAACTCCACCTATCATAATCTCTAACAGAATTGCCGACCCTATCACGGTCGGATACCCCTACTACTCTGCCTCCGAGCAAGGAGTACATCAACTTCTTCTGCCTAGATAACTCAACACCCATAGTGGCATACGCTCGATACCCCATAGACCGTAGAGACAAGGCATCAAAAATTCCTTCGCAAACAAATACAACACTCTCCCTACCGTGAGTAGATAACTGCTCTAACCCAAAGAATAAGCTAGAACGGTGGAAATACTTACTTGGAGTTGTGATGTATTTCTTCTCGTCAGGAAACCAACCAATCAAAGCTAAAATATTACCTAACATATCCTTAACTGGGAAAACGAACCTACCCTCAAGCAAACATCTGCCTGTTTTAGTTTCTAGTCCCAAATTCGAATAGCTCTGTAATTCCCTCAAGGGCTTTAAATCTACCGTATCTGGTAGCTTTATAAACCCTACTGTCTTTAATACTTCTACCATTTTAGGGTCTTGGTACAACCTTAGAGAACACAACTCTTCGTAAGTGGTACCACTATCTAAGGTCTCGAAGTACCCCCAAACCTTTTTAAAGTCCTGAGCGTAAAGCCCAAACTCCTGTAAATCTAACATCTTCTACCCTACTTTGAACTATTTAGTGATATCAATAAGGACTGCAGTGTCAGTTATTTTGACATTTAGGACTACCCTATCATCAGACCCAGCAGTGTATTTAGCTATCCCAACCATACCCATAAAGCCGTCTTCCAACTCTTGTGGAAGTTCTTCAGAACTAATCTTACCATCTATACAAGCCCTAGAACTATCTTCCGAGATATACCCCAGAGTAGTTTTTGTACTAAGCCCCCTTAAGAAGATACCATAAACTTCTTCACCTTCAAAACACTTATCTGGGAGTTGGCGAAGGTTTCTTGCTAGAATATTAAACTCTTTATCCTCAGTATAAGAAGATGCTACCAACTTGATAGACTCCTTCAAAGACTGAGAATCGTAAAGATTAGTAATCTTATCTCCGAGATTTCCCTCAACCTCCGCTCTAAGAGCCTTAGCAAACCTTAAACGAACAACTAAGTTTTCGTAAGAATTAGAGATTTTAGGTTTAACTTCTCCCATATTTTGAGATTTAGCTTCTTTTTCTATTGGATTTATAGGAGATTTAACATTTACCAAATCAGTTTTCTCAGCTTTTACCTTTTTCTGAGTACTTGGTACTTTATCTAAAATAATATCGTTTCCGACCTTAGATACCAACAAGTTAGAATCCAATTCTAACTTAAGATTAATTACAACTGCGGTAAGACCTGATAAATCTGTATCACCGAGAATTACTGAAAAAAGATTCCCATAAACGGGTTTTAAACTACCCCTCTCTAGATAGTAAACACCCTCACCATCTCCCCAATTTAAATGTATACTGTGTTCTCCTGCACAACCCTTATAAGGCTTAGCATACAAAATAAGAGAATCTACAAAGGTTACAACTTTGAAAAACCCTTTAAAGAAGTCACTACCTTGAGGAAACACTGAGTTAAACTCTTGTGCACTCAGTAAACCATCCAAACTTTTTCCTATTTTTATTGTCATAAGTTTTCCTTTCATTACCTAATTATATCTTTTGACCTAAATGCTCTACCCAAGAAATACCTTATTCGGTATTTTAATTTCTGGTGCAGAACCATTACTAGTCGGAACTAACTCCTCTGCAGATACAGCTACTAAATCTAACATCTTCTACCCTACTACCAAATTATCAACTATAATATCAGTGCACTTAAACCCAAAACTAGATACATAAGAGTAAGACCACTGCCCACTCGAATTACGAACATAAGTATTTCCATCAGACAAAGTAATTGCTGATACTACACCGTTATTAGTTGCTACCCCAGTAATCTTTCTTTCCCTAATATATACCATCCTAGGACTACCCACTGTTAAGGTGATTACAGATACAGAAGAACCTGCCTTAGCAACTACAGTGCTAGGTTTAAAACCTACAAACAACTTATGAGGGTGAACATGGGAGTTATGGGATTCGGTTCTTTCTAAGAAATCACCATCCTTAAGGTTGAATAACGCTAACTTAGTTTTTATAAAGTTGTTTTTCCTACTTACCTGTAGTACCTCTTCCAAAGAAGATTCAACTTTAATAGACTGACCTAGCGTATAGAACATAACAACATAGCAACCCCTAGTCACTTGGGAGATGTTGTCTAGACTTTTTGCCATTCTAAGCCTCCTTTAGCTTCCTTAACTTGTTAACATTAAACCCAACAAAGAAATTCTTAGGGTTAGATACCCCCTGAGGTAAGACGATAGGTACAGTACGAACACCGATCTTATCAAGGAGTTCCTCATGTTGTGGGTTATCTCCATCAAACATGATTTCCTCGAAAGGAATTGAACCTTTCTCTAAAAATTTCTTAACCTGACGACACTGAGGGCAAACGCCCTCCGCAGGGTTCTTTGTAATTACTACTACTGACATATTTATTTTCTACCTTTCAATTAGCTACATGATATCAAAGCGAAGAATATCATAATCTTCTAAGATAACTATTTGACTAGTACCTTTAACTACTATTGTGACAGAACTTACGTCTGACCTTTTTAATGAGTTATTTAGTTTGGATAAAGTAGCCAAACTACCTGAATTAGCATAACTTACTACACTTTTAAGTAAATCATACTCATTTTTAGTTTGTGCATACCAACCTAATCTTTCTCTTACAGTGTATGCGTTCTCATAGTAAAATGATGTTCGATACTTAGGAGATAAAGGTAAGGTTCTACCGTCTCTAAGGACGGCAATTAATTGGGGGATATAATTCATTAAGTACCTCACTTTAACTTAAGGCGATAAATATTATCACCCTTAACTTGATAATAATGCTCTACCTTAGAGCCATCGGATAACGTAACTTCTACCCCTAAAGGCGTCCATATTAGTCTGATAGACACCATACTCCCAATTACCCGCACCATAGATTCCGTCTAGCTTCTTAGCTAGGAAATCCTGCTCTTTTCGGTAGGTAGTTATATTTTTAGTAAAATCCTCCTTAGGACTATCAAGCAGATAAGCCCCAAGTAAAGCCAAAAGACTAACCACTAAAAGCGTACTGAAGAAACCCAAATGCTTTAAATATTTAGACCTCAAAGCGAGTTTTTCAGAGTCTGGCATCTTAACCAACATCTCAGGACTATAAAGTTTACGATATGCAACCCGTCTGTGATAGTTGGACTTTATTTTGGTTAGAAATTTATTTACAATATTCATTTTAGAACCTTTTCAATTAAAGTCACTGGTAGAGAAGTTCGACTACTGTGAGAACCAACAACAAGAGATGTATCTCCAATGAAAGATACCCCTTGGGAGGAGTTGATAGAACGTACAACAGACTCTCGACTAATCTGACCACGATTACGTTGACAAACTACAAATGATACACGAACTGGGTATAACTCAGCAACATGAGACGGAAGACAATAACCATGACTTAAGCCGTCTTTAACAATTCTAAGACTATAGTCACCATTACCTAATTTAACAGTTGCATAATCTCCGTCATAAGTTTCTAAAGTTCCTAAGAAAGCACTAGACCAACTACCAATAAACGAACCCTTATAAATAAGTCATAAGTAACTCCCTCAGAAAACACAAGAGTTCCAGACTCAATTTCAGACATATCCTCTACCGAAGTGAAGTCACTTAACAAACGTTTGCTCAAAGACTCCCAAGACATAGATTTCTCAAGGTCACTAATAACACGCACATCATTCCTAGACATACCTGCTTGAAAAGTCCTTTTAAGAACATCACGAATAGAAAACAGAGTATTAGCAGAGGGAACACTACTCAATTTCAGGTTTTTACCAATAGAAAATGTTAAGCCACTACTTACGGTTGCTAGGGTAGACTCTAAAGCAGAACTACTAGTTTCTGGTAATACAATAGCAGATGAATACCTACTAGCCAAAGAGCTGAATACCCCTACACCACTCCAAGGACAACCGAATAAGTAAACTGCTGAACCTTCAGATAAGTATTCTAAAATAGAATTTAGTTGTTGTAAAGACATAGTATGTGCATTATTTACAAATACCAAACTAGGTTCATTCCATAACTCACCCTGCTCCACCCTGTGAGATACATGATTAATGTGTTGGAAATGAACGTCTTCATACCCACCATACCACTGGCTAGGCTGGAAAGAGCTATCGATAACCAAGAGTTTGCTTAGGTACCCCTTAGCCCTACAAGAGCGTAGAATTACTTCTTTCACCTCGTCGAGCCTACTGTGATTAGTACCAAGGAAGATACCAAAACCAGTGTTTAAGTTAATTAATGACCGTAGCATATCGGTACTGAATTGACGTTCAGAGTTCTCAGATACCAAGTCAATATGAGGTTGAATATCTTCCATTTCATAATCAAACTCAACACTAGCAAAATTACTAGCCAATTTTACTAATCTTAACTCCAACTCAGCTAAATCATATACAGAATAGTAAGACTTCTTAGGATTTACAATAAAACCTGAAGATACTGCCGAAGAGAGATAATCAACCTCTTTACCTAAAGAGTAATACATGCCATCAGTGTACAAAGACTTGTAGTTGGAGTATTTAAGATACCCCATGTATTTCAGTACGTTCAAGGACTTGCTATTCAAAGGACTTTGAGAACTCTTATACCGAGAAATCATAGTATCACTAACCTTACAAGTCAATGGAGAAGATAAAGTATTCAACAACATAGAATGACCACGTCTCTTATAGACACGTCTAGCCCCCTCAACTACTACTGAGATACCCCTCAACTTAGATGGAACAGTAAAATCTTCACCCTTAATAAGAGATGAAATAAAGAACAACATCTCACAAGTGTCAAAATCTAACTCTTCAGATAGATAATAGTAAAAAGGGTCTTCAAGCAAAATGTCTGAATTCAGGTGTTTTAAAGAATCTACCCCTACCAATAAGGATAAAGCCTCAGAATAAGTTTTGACCTTTTTAGAGACAACATCTTTAAACCTAGAAGTTGTTTCTGGAATTAACCTACTAGATACTTTTCTTAAGTTGTTAAAGGACTTTACGAAGTCATTTTTAATGCTTTCAGACAAAGGGTTGCTATCTAATACATTTGAAAGGAAGAAATCCCTTTCACCTTTCGCTTTACTCAACAAGGAACTAAGTTCTTCCTCTTTCTCACGATTTACCCTTTGAGTAAAATCAGTAATATAAGACAAAGAACCTCTACTTACTTTATTATCGTCTTCAATGTAGTTATAGAAGTCAGTTCCATCAAAACCTACAACAGACTTAGTCATAGTTAGATAATAAGGCTCAAACTTTTCGTACTCCCTAAAGAGCAAGTCGATTTCTTTAGATGTGGTACCTTTAAATAGAGTTACGGTATTAGGTTCAAGTTTCCATAAATCTTTCCCCTTAGCGAACACTGGAACAAAATAACCTAAACGATTGTTCTGCATTTTTTGACGTCTAAGTTTAATACCCCTACCACGGTTTCCTGAGACAGTTACTAACTTGCCAATAAGAGACTTATCCTCAAGTACAAAAAGAATTGTTGACCTTGGAGTCAAAAAGGTTGTTTCCCCAAAACCAAAGTAATTCTCACCTTTTACAGTGATAGCATAAAGCTCTAAAACTGCCCAATCTCCACTAGAAGGAGATAACCCCTCAAAACCGTTAGGGGAGCTGATAATACCCCTAACCTTACCGTGTAGGATACAGTTTTCTAGTGCTTCTCGTTTATCTATTTCTCTTACAATGTCTGCCACTTTCATAGAATATCTCCTAATTCATGTATTTTATATTATTTTACCAAATTAAAGAAAAAATAGCAAACTGATTAAAGTTTGCTATTCGGTATCTAGGGAACTCAGAACAACCCATGAGGGAGAAACAAAGCAATCAATTACCCTTTCTGCGAAAGACAATTCCCAAGGAGTAAGGTCTGTAGCTTCCCAAATCAAAACCGGTTTACCAAAACCGTAACCACCATACTCACTAGATGGGTTATACAATACCCTCTTTCTAGCAATCACACCATTTGATTGTATTATAACCTCTCTATTAAAGCTACTTAAAATAAAATGATAGTCATTCTTCGAATAGTTGTATCCTTGTCTATCTGCTTCTAATAGAAGTTCTTTAGGAATAATACCTAACTTTAAAGCACCTCCCATAAGTACGCCCCTATTCTACTCGGTACTTACCGAACTCTAGATTCAAGCTGCCAGTAAATGGTAGCTTTTCTTCCAACATCTGCATACGAGATTCATACAAATCAACCATGTGTACGATATAAGACTCAATAGTATGACAAGGCTCACCGAACTCACCATGGTGTTGCTGAATAACTGCCTGCAAACGATAATAGAAATCTACCCCAAAACCTTCAAAGTGCTTAATATCATTCATAGGTTTAAATGTATAATCAAAACCGTTGATGATATCATCTTTAAATTCAAACAAGATTTCTTGACCAAGGAAGTTATGGGTTGCAAAAGCAATATCAGTTCGAGTACCATTATTGTACTCCAAGATTTTACCCATATCATGAATTGCTAACCCTAAGAACACAATGTCTTTATTGACATGCTCCTGCATATTAGGGTAATTACCCCAAGTTGTCTTTAAGATACGCAACATTTTGAGCGTATGTGCCAACAAACCACCACGACTGGCATCGTGAATAGTTACCGCTGCATACTCTTGACGAAAAGCTGGACGAATTTTGTCATAAATCTTCTTAAAGAGTTCAAAGGCTTCTTCAGAAAGTTCTTCCTTTAGAGTTCGATAAAATTCTTTTTCATTAGCAGAAATGTCATACTTGGTGGGGTCTAACAAAGTAATATCTACACCAAGCTCCTCAGGATCTACAGCAATAACACTTGTCAAAATAAGAGAGGTAGTGCCATTCCAAACATTAACTTCACCAGTTACAAGTACTGGAGTTCCTTTGTAATCCTCTGCATCTAACTGCTCATAAAGACTACCACCCCAAACCTTAAAGTCTAGAGCTCCCTGAGCCTTCAATACCCCATTAAAGTAAGGACTACCATTCTTCGCCTCAGCAGAATTATATGATTGAATGATAGCAACACCCTGCACCACCTTTTTGTTAGTAACTTTACAACCTCTTCTTTGTTCAATAGACTATAAGTAGCCATAATCTTTCCACCTTTTTAACCTTTCACTTAACTCATTAGCTCCAATGTATTCTATAACATTAGCTCTTCCAAACTCCGAATATAAATTTTCGAACCAAGAAACCCAAGAATCGTCATAGTCAATCCCACCTCGGTCCCTAATTCGTTGCATAACCAAATCAAAGTCCTTCTTTAATGGTAATACTACTAATACACGCTTACCAAGTTCTACCAATTTATTGTAGATTAGAATATTAGTGTTTACCAAGGGAACACCACTACAATGTTCTAGAGATTCAATAAATGTATCTTCCCAATGATTGATTGGGATAAGACTATCCGAACCCTTTAACTTATCGATAGGTAAATGAGAAAGTTTATTAGGAATTCGATAGTGATACTTAAAAGTGTCACAATCTACAAACCTAGAGTCCTCCTCAGATACCGTAGTCTTTCCCAAAGCTGGGAAAACCATTACAATATCGTATTTTTCCATGTTAAACCTTTCAAAACTAAATTTATACTAAGAAAGGGTATCTTTAGGATACCCCCTTTATTACACTAATACACCTTGGAGTAAAACTTCACGAACAGTTAGGTTTAGTGTCATTTTAGTATCACCTTTATTTTGATAATACTATTATAACAAGCCCGTAAGAAAAAATCAAACTAGTTATAAGTAAGACTACTAACTACTCAAAGTGTAAATTAGATCTTCTTTAAGAAGATACCCCTCTTCAAAGTAGGCTGTAATAGCATCACGACCAAGTAAGTCAATAGTTGCCTTAACCTGTACAGAGCTAATACCCCCTAAAGAGAGTAATTCTCCTTCGTTGTCGATATAGACCTTAATCAAGTTATCTAAACTTAAGGAAGACTCAATCATACGTGACAAAGCAGAAATAACATGCTTAGGAAACTCCGTCTTAGAATCTAGAATAAAACAAGGATAACTTACAGTAGTGGAACTATACCTCTCAACACCCTTATCAACTGTTTTAGGTTCTTCTTTTACCTCCTCTACTACCTCTTTAGGTTCTTGGGAGATAACCTTCTCACTAGAGTCCTCCAAACTAGGTAAAGAATCGTCTTTTTTGTCTACCTCTTCAGGCTCTTCTAAATCTTCTGGGAAATCTTCAAAGAACTCCTCTAATTCCAAATCTTCCATCTAATACCCCCTTCTCCCTACGCTACTAAGCTCCAATCTGCCTTTTAACCTTAAGACACATAGTACAAGAACGACTAGCTTGAGTTGACGGTAGATACAAACTAGCTTTATGTAAGTCCCCATCTTTTGTAATTACGAACTTAACTAGAGTGTACTCAGCAGAACCTGACTCAAAGCTATTCTTAGCTTTTACATAAGCATCACCATCACGTTTAGCAAGAACTCCATTCTTTTGAAGATACCCAACCATATAGTTCAACAAGGCATCATTAGTACCATCGAAGTAAAGAGTACGCTCATCATAGTCACGATAGTAACCAAATCCGTCTAGGTACTCTTTCATCAACTCTTCTTTTGGCACATCATCAAGTTGAGGTTCATAGGTCTCTTCTACTGCCTTTTCCTCTACTTCTACCGAATGAGGTTCCTGCAAGTTAGCTTTTTCTACTAAATCCTCACAACCAAAAGCCTTACCAAAAGCAATTAGATTTTTCTTAATACCCCCTAACTCTACTTCAGTAGTTTTAAGGTGTGGTAAGAATTCCTCAGATAGCACCTCCTCACAAACAGTAATAACATTAGAGATAGCTTCTTTAATCTTATCCATGTCATTGAAAGTTTCTGTTAAGATGTTCTTATATACTGGGATATTAAATCCTTCTAACTCGTCCTTATCACCAAGACTGATATCAATATCATCAAAGAACTTAGAGAATTTTTCAGTGTGTTTATCTAAGTGGACACCGCACTTCTGTAATTCTTCGTAACCGTCTACCAAAAGAGTCAATTCCTCTTCAGTTAAAACTAGCTCATCTTTAAGGGAAGTTGCAAACTTCAACAACACTTCAGCCTTTTGTTTAAGCTTACCTAAAGAACTTACATAAGGCATAACCTCAAACAAGAAACCTGAGATAACAGGTGAAATAACCGTTCCAGTATTCTTAGGGTCTTCCATGTAGTCCTTGATACGGTTAACCCAGTAGTTGTAAATTCCCTTAACTTCCCATGCATACAAGTTATGGATATTACCGTCCCAAAATGGGAATCCACTTTCGCCATACTTGTCTACGAACTCTTGTTGAAGTTGTACTGGTACCTCAGTCTTCTTGGCATTATACCAATGACTACCGTAACCAAAACCAATATACAAGGGACACCAACCTTCGATGTCAAGCATCAAGCTATCTTGAACTAACTTAAGAGCGTGAGCTGGATTAATAGAGTTGTGAGCTTCCATAACAATCTCATCATGGACAAAGCAAGGAAGTAAGAACTTACCCCACCAACCTTTTTTAATGATAGCCCCATAAAGGTTTACCATTGCCTGTTTATACAAGTCTGCTGCCGTACCTTGGATTGGGTGGTTACCCCCTTGTCGCTTAACCGAACCGATACGCATAGTCGGAGGGAAATAACGTCGTCTACCAAAGAAGGTCTCTGCATACCTATTTTCTACTGCTTTTTCTAGATTTTTAGCAATGAAATCTTCTGTTACGTCCATACCTTTAAAATAAAGCTTACGCAACTGACCACCGTACCTAGTAGACTCGGCACTACGCTTACCAGTAACGTTCTCACCCAATGAAGCATCACCCATACCATAAACGATACCGAAGTTAACCCCCTTGGCTGCACCACGTTGTTTCTTAGATACCAACTCATAAGGAATAGAGAACATCTGTGACGCCTTCAAAGTATGATAATCTGAGTCTGGGTCGAATAGGTATTCAATCATAGGCTTCTCTTGAGCCATTGACATCATGATACGAATTTCCACGGATGAATAATCCGAGTCCATCATGTAGTACCCCTTACGAGGGGCGATATATTTCTTGACCGTGTCATTGTAAGACTGGTAGTTAGGTTAGATACCGACAAACGACCAGTTTCCAAGAACTGCTTAACTCCTGAGAACATGAACCCGTCAGGAGTAGAGATTGTATCAATATTCTTAATGAAATCTGAGAGCAACTTAGCTGCATCACGATACTTCAACAAGTAATCTGCGATAGGATACATAAGGTTACCCTGCTCGTCTTTATAAGAGAGATACTTCTTCATAGCGTCTTTAGAGGTACTAGGAGCTCCACTATTGGTGTATTCAAGTATTGGCATACCTAACTCTTCGAAGAATAACTTTTTAAGTTGGGCAGGAGAACGTAAATTAAGACTATAACCTGCAATTTCAAAGATTTTATTAGAATATTTAGTTGCATCTTCCTGCAATTGTTTACGCAACTTAGCAATCTTAGATACGGCTACGTGGTGACCAAAGAACTCTTGGTAGGCAATTACAAGAGTAAAGGCAACCTCCAACTCGTAAACCCTTCGCATACCCCATTTATCAAACCAATTCTCTTTGACTGCTAGTTTATGTAAAGCCAAAGTAGAATCAGTATCGGGACACGCATAGTACTTAACGGACTCATAAGGAAGGTCTGCAAAGGTAACGTCTCCACTACCCCACTTCCCTTCGACAAAGTCACTCAACTCAAAACTGTCCCTACCCAAGAATCTTTTAGCATTAGGCTTCAAACCTAGCTTCATAAGAGTATTCTCAGCACCGTAAGACAACCTAAGTTGAATTAGTGTATCATGTACAAGGTTAATCTTAACACCGTAGATAAACATTACCTTGGCATCGAAAGAACCATTATGGCAGACAATTTCTTTTTTCTCTAGAAGGGGTTTAACATACACCTCGATAAACTTATTAACCTCTTGCTGAGGGACGATATTCTTGATGTTTTTGTGCTTAATAGGAATATACCAAGAATCCCCATACAACGGGTCACCAAAAAGATTTTTAAGTTTAATCTTTTCTTTCTCAGATGCCGTACTTTCAATAGAAAACACCAAACCAACCAACTGGTCACCTTGTCCAGTAATTGACTTAAAGGTAATATTAAGACCAGTGGTTTCCGTATCGAACGCAACTACATCTGGGTGCTTCCAAATACGCTTAGAAATCTTCTTCCAAAGTTCCAAATCATTAACGATGTGATAGAAACGGTCTTTAAGCCAAGCGTAAGACTTGTCTGGGTTACGTTCTACAATCTCTGCAAGAGAGTAAACGTCATCACTACCAATGTCCTTAGACAAGAAAAAGTCCATCCCGTCAACGGATAAATCATCTGTTCTAGAAAATTCAGTCAAATCTAAACCATACTTACGTTGTGTAGAAGTATTCTTAGACATAGGAACTGGTTCTGAATAGACATCCTCTAAGATTAACATCTCGTCCCCATTAGAGTAAGATAACTTATCAATCTGATTTTCTACCAAGGTAATTTCTTGACCAAAATAGTTATAAGTATAAACAGACTTACTACCAAAAGATTCCATATTGTTGATATTATAGAAATCTTTTTCCCTTTGAGGGATACAAATAGACTTCATACCCCTAATAATAGAGCCAATACGAGTGAAAGCTTCAGCATTAAAGTTGGTTTTTTCACCTTCAACCCTTAAATCGTCTACCTTAATATCACCAGTATTTACTTGGACATAAAGCTCTTCCCAAGGATAATACTCAGTTCCACCCTCAATAACTACCCCTCTATCTAGGAAACGCTTGTCCTTAATAGAACTACAACTAGCGATTAAAGTAATATAATTATCAAAGTCATAACCTATTAAGTTGACCTTGTGTCCATCAGGACTTAGATAATAACCTTTTAACATACAACCTCTTTCCGTGCTACCATATCATAAGAGATGCCACACTCTACGCCAAACAATGAAATATTAACCTTATCACTGTTCCCAAGAAGGTAGACAACATCACCAATAATCTCCGAAACCAAGAAACCATGACGTTTACAAATATAACTTAAACAAAATTCTTTCAAGGATTGTACCAATTCTTCTTTTGAGACAATACCCCATTTTGGAGACCTGTAATATTGTTTTCCTTCAAAGTTTAAAACTAGAGATTCATTCCCCGCATAAATTGTATCAATTACCTCGGAAGAAGCCTGATTTAAATCTATAGAGATAAGACTCTTAGTAGAGAAACCTTCTACCAAAGCTATTCGCTGAACTACACTCCTTACTTTTACTGGAGCCTCAAACTTCTGGAGAGTTTCAGAAATAGTTCCAATACCCCCTACTGTAGAAAGAGCTGGAGTAGACATAAACTCTGAAACCTTAGGTAAATAAATGGTAGTGATAGCCTGCAATGCAGAAACTATCGTCTTAGACGAATATTTACCTAGAATTTCACTATAGTCAAACTTCATCTTATTTCTTTTTAGTTCTTTAAAGAACTCATAATCCTCTACTACATACGGTAGGAACTCAACTATACACTCAGATACCTCACTACTAAAGTCTTCAAGCAAATCATCCAACTCAGAATTTATATTATCCTCTTGACTAGAGTCTACTAAGAAGTTTAGAGTCTCGTCTTCTGTAGAGTGCTCTTTCTTGAAACTATTCTTGAGAATATTCTTCATAGTAGAGATAATATAATTACGAAGTTCTCCTTTGTCTGGAGAATAATATTTTAATGCATTATGCAAAGTAGCATCAATTGCATCATCAGCCCTACTTTTCCAAATAACCGTAGCATAAGCTTTATTTTCTTGAATTGTTTCGTTAATAGCTACAATCAGAGAAGGTGACATCTCTGAAGTATTGTATTTAAAATAACTTAACTTAGACAAAAGCACCAATCTCCTTAAACTCTTTTAACCTATCTAAAATATCGGGTAACTTATCTGGTAGAAAAATACTTTCTACCCAGTCTTTAAAATCTTCATCTTCAGAACAGACCTTGGATAAGTTATTCTTGGCTTCTTCTACCCCCTCGATTACGGATAAAAGAAGGTAAACTAGAGAATACCCCTTACGCTCTAATCGTTTAGACATATCCGAAAACCTTGACCACGCTAGAATATAATCAATATCCATATCCAACAAATCAAAGTCAGATTCTTCCTGTACTAACCTATTCTCAGAATACTCTCCATACCCATCAGAGGTGTTTTCAGCACCACCCTTATCTATCTCATTGACAAGATAAACTTCTTTTTCTAGCTTTTTATACCTAGTTAAAGCTGCATAATTACGATTTACATAATCATACCCTCCGATGTTGAAATCATCTTGTGATAAATCGATACCACCAGCTGCTGCTTTTTCAATTAGCCTGTCAGTAAAATCAAACCTATCAATCGAACCATTTCTAGATTGAGAGATGATTTCCCCTTTTTCATGCTTACCAAAATTAGCAAACAAATTCCAAACTAATCCTAACTTAGAGAAGTCCTCTATACCTAGGTTAGAGTAATAGCTAAGTTTAACCATATTAGAATTCCACCTTCTGAGAAAAAATCTTAGAGAATGCGTCTTTCTTCTTATTAACTTTAACTTTAGGTTTTTTAGGTGTTGATACTTTTTCTTTAGGAGTCTTCTTAGCCTTTTTAGCTTTAATCCTAATTTTAGGGGCTTTAGGAGACTTAGCTTTTACGCTATCTTCAAATAGAATGTTTTCAATACCCCATGTCTCTTCCACTTCTGAGTATGTTAGCTCGTCAAAGAAGTCATAAGAAGATAGACCTTCTTCATGGTAAATCTTCGAATCATCCTTACCTAGAATCCCATAATCCTTAGCTACCCCTTCATCAAACCTACCAACGGGAACACCTTCAATCTCTAAAAGAGTACCCCCATAAAATCGGGTATTAGGGAACTTACTAGCTTCTTTGTAAAGCTCTAAAAGATTAGGAACACCACTTACCTTGCGTAACGTAGTAATATCCTTATATGAGTTGTTACCCTTTAAGAATACCCTACCTGTCCACGCACTAGGAATACTTACATCCTCCTGCAAGTCACCATCAATAGTTACAACCTTAATAATTGACTTACTAGGGTCTAAAGTCTTAAGAGCAGATAAGAGGTCTTCTACCTCTTCATTAGAAACCTCTAAATTCAAGAATAGAAACTCTTTTTTAGGCTTGCCTTCCGTATTATCCTTTCGGAACGTCCTAACTAGGCGATAACCTTTCCCTTTTCCACTAAATTTATTAACATCAACTAAACCGATGCTTGCTAAAACCGTCATCTACGATCCTTCCAAACCTAAATTCCTGTAATAAATGTAAAGGAACTTATACAAGTCCAACTCATTTGACCAAGCCCCCTCATTATAAAGTAAGAGGTAAAGTTCTAAAATACGAGAATACTCAATATCTATAATTTTACCAAAAAATACACGATAACGCAATAACCTCTTAGAGTCGTACCCCTCGGGTATGTTTGTTAAACTCTTATATACCACACCAGAGAGATATAACGTCTTAATGTCTAAGATGTCTTTTACAGAGTTAGTTAAGATAGTTTTAATACCCCTAACCCCATATACCTTCGCTAATTCTGAAAGAATGTAAGACCTATTCTTTATAATTCTTTCACGAGACTTCTCCGTTTTAGGAGGTTTCCCTAAGAGCTGAAAGATAAAGTGTTGTATGGAACCAGTGGATACCCCTACCAACTCCGTAATATCTTTCCTTGTCTTTACGGAATGACCGTCCTTAATATACTCTAGAACAGACATTACCTTCTCTACTTCAGAACGGTAAGAATAAAAGATAAACTCCTTTAAGTCCTTACCTAACTTCGTATCCCTAAAGAGAAAAGCCATATCATCTTTCCTTAGAGTCTTAAGATACATAGAGTTAACTAGTGCACCTAGGTCATCATTGAATTTCTTGAAATCAGCGTATCTATCAAAGCTTACTAGTACCTTAGAACTTACTGTTTTTGCCTTTATAAACTCAATTAGTTTTCTTCTATGCCTTTTGACTTTATTGTAGTTTACAATAAACAACCACTGGTCAGCACTATAAGGCATAATAAGACTTAAGTCCAACATTTCTTCAACGTCGGACTTTTTATTTACATAAAAGATAGTATCCTTATTTCCATTACAAGCTTGCTTTAATAGGTTATAAACTAGCAAATCTAGTTTACCACTATCACACATAACTGTATGGTAATTTAAGGTTTTGTCTACTAAATCCTTTAGCATAGATACCCCTCAAGTTGTTGTTTGACATAACTTTTGGCAGACTCATACTTTTCTTGGTACACCTTTTCAAATCTATCATCCATCAAGGCTTTTCGAATTTGATAAAATGATTGGTTCTCTAATTCTTCTTCTTGACCTTTTACCATTGCTTTAGAGTAATCTTGAGCCAAATCCCAAAGTACCTTAGACTCAAAGGACATAAATGGCGAATACTCTTCAAACAACTCAGCAACCAAGTCAGAAGAATAATTAAAGCTAGAAGTCCCCTCAATAGTACAGAACAAAGAATCTGGGCTATAAAGGAAGATAGGCAAGCAATTAGCAACTAGAGAGTTATACCCCTCTAAGCCATCACATACACGCTTAAGACCTCGACCATACCCCCAAGAACCTTCAAGAGATTTTGATCCAGCAAAGTAAACAATAATTGAACGTAAATTTTCTTTGGTAATACCATAAACAAGCTCAGAACCAATAATAGGGTAGTCTGCTACACGCTGAGTACCATTGACTGATAAGTAAGCATGGTAATCAGACTTACTAACATCGTAAGCATCTTCCGACAAGTTCAAATCAAAGTCAAGTTCTGGTACTTCCTCGGTAGCCTCGTTAAATTTAAGGTAGTCAACTTCTAACTCTTCGCTATCAGCGTAGAATAGTTTAGGAGAACCTCCTTTTAATAAGTCACAAGCAGAAATAGAAGAAACAGAATCACGGTCTGCAGAATAAGTCTTCCACACTGTAATCAAATCTAAGCCACTAGCGAAAGAAGATGGCATAGTGTCTAATTTGTTTAGGTAAACTGCCTCTACCAAATCAAATTGATTCATAAAAGCCTGAGTGATAGAAGAATTTTCTTTAAAGAAAGCTGCATCACTAATGAACACATAAGTATTATTAGTAGGCTCTAAAGCCTCGTCCATCAAAATAAAACGAAGCAACATTGCACCACCCTTAGAGTTCATGCTGTACCCCATTGAGCGACCTGCTAGAGTTACTTCGGACTTACCTGCACCCTTAGAGTCAAGGAAACCTACATAAGCAGAATTATCTGTGTTATTTACTAAGATTTCTTCGCCCATCGGGTTGATACCATTAAACCAATCAAAATCTTCTTGGCTGTCTGTAGTACCCGAATACCCCAAACCTGAGAAGTCGTAAACTGTTTCTACTCCTTCCAATCGCTCAGAAATAAAATCGTCTACCAATTGAGAAATCCCTTCTTCCGAGTTGGACATAATCTCTGCCAAAATCTTCAGCTTTTTAACTAGCAACTCTGTGAAAGGAATTCCCTCAGAGTCGGCTGTTCTAATAATCTTTTCAGCCAACCAACGGTTATAGTCTTCGCCCTCGTACCCCTGAGAGGTTTCGATAAGCTTGAATAGACTATCTGGGGAAATATGTAAAGTATCCAATGCATATTTAACTGCTTGAACTGTTTTCTTCATTCTACCACCTACTAAAATTACATTTCAAAATTACTTACTGGGATATATGATTTCTCTAACTCTAGTCGATTAACAATCGGATTATTGTTAAGGACAAAACGGTACTTACAAATAAGTTTGTTTAGTGCAATATGGGTTGCAGTAAATTGCTCTAAATACTTAGAGTTAGGAGAGTCCTCTTTTAGCCAGTTATAGACATAAGAGTCATTGACTTCAATAATGAGGATATCTTCATGTTCAATGAAGTCCTTTCCTGCTACAATACCACGTTGCAAATTCTGTAACAAAAGCTGACGCTTATTGCTACCAGTAAAGGCTTTTGCAATAAGAGACTTGCCGTCTCTAACTAGAGCGAAACCTTTCTCAGAAATAGATAATTTAATCATATAATCTCCTTCATAACTATAAATAGTATAACACAACATCGCAATAAATTCAAAGTAACTTAAAAACAACGATACCCCATTTCTAGCCCCTTTAAATATTTAAAGGAAACCCTACAATTACCGCTTACCAAGATAAAGCTGAACTCTTAAGGTACTAAAATCTATTACTAATAACTACTAAATAAACCAACGATCCAAATAGTAGAAAAACCCTAAAATCTTACCGAAAAATAAGACTAATTCTACTAAAATTAACAATAATTCAAGATACAAAATTTAAAAGGATTTTATACCTTGATAAAATTTACTAAAAAACTGGCAACCCTAAATTGTCGCCAGTTGTATAGCAAGTATAAAACTACTTAATACCAAGAGCCTCGTCAAAAGCCTCAATGAACTCTTTAGCCGTATAACCTTGAATTTTCACCCCTTGAGCGTCTAGCTCATAAGCACGTTTAACCTTTGTAGTTAATCGAGCAGGAGTGTCATCGAAACCTTTCCACACTACAATGTCGGTTTTCTTCGTTACAGAACTACCAATAGTGAAATCTACTAGACCACTATAGCGTTGTTTGATGAAGTTGTAGAACTCTCGTTTCGTTTTGAAGTCTCCTCCAACCTCATCACTAGCTACAATCAAATACTCTCGTAGGTTTCCTTCTTCGATAAAGGTAACATACTCAGCACCTTCTAGCAACTCCTCCTTGTATTCTTCTAGGGAAGTGAAAACCTTCATAGCCTGTACCGAAACAATAGGATTACCAAAATTATCGTAAGAGTCCTTAATACCCAACTTACCTTGGATGAATTCAACTCCACCATCTTCCATATCGGAGTAAAAGTCTTCCAAAGAAGAGTACCCCTCAAGGAGAGTTTTTGCAGAAGATTGAATGTAAGGTAGTTGAGCATTAGCAACAAACTCCCACAACTTCATAGACCGACACGCTAAGATTTGAGGTACAATCTTATCACTTAGAGTATCTGTCAACCCTCCCAAGAGTTTTCCTTCATAAACGTCGAAAATCTTTAAAGGATTAACAATACCCTCAGCCTCTACCCACTTTTCGATAGAAGATTCTCCAAAGTGCTTAATACCATAAGCCTCACAAATCTTGCGAATACGCATAACAACTTTATCCCCACAAGAGGGGGTTGATGCAACTCAACTCCGTTAGAGCTAAGTTCAAGTTATACGGAGAACCACAAGATTCACATACAGTCGGCAAGACCTCAAAGAACCTTGGGTCTAAACTAGCACCTATCTCGGAGCTTTTCAATTCATTAACTAAAACCATAATAAATCTAAACCACCTAATAATTATATATAACTATTTTACCACCAAGTACCCTCAGAAACAAGTCGAGTTACAGTAGTAAAAATAAACTCTAGAATACTGTAAACAGCACCTGAAGCAAGCAACCAACCAATAATCTCAGTAAACACAAACAACTTAATAATTCCTGCAGTTTTCAATAGTTTAGTTTCCTGCCTGAGTAACGTCTTTATCGTGACTTACCCCATACCTTCCGAAGGTTAAAGCACTAATGAGACTAAACTCAAAGTACACATTACTCTTATCAAACAAGTAAGCTACAATCAATGCGAAACCAAATACGAAGATGGCGATACCCATAAAGGCGATTACAGTTCTAATGAAGTCGATAAGGTCGAACTTTTGATTTACTACATCTTCCTTAATGCTAGCTGCATTAGTATTTTGTTCCTTAGATAAAGCACTATCTCCTTGAACTGCCTCACCTGGCAGAACAACTGGAATTTGATACTCATACAGATAGTGGTTTCTCTTAATCATACCTACCAAGTCTTCCTCAGCTACTAAGCCACCATCACCCACATCAGAAGATGATACCTTTTTATCATCCCCGTCCTTACCGCCTTTTGTTGGCTTAGAGTTAGAACCGTCCCTAACTTCATTAAGTCTTGGTAAGTCTTTACCTTTAGTTCCATCAGGAGATTTTAACTTGTAATACCCCAAGATAGAACCTGCACCCCACTCACCTGGATCGTCAATGAATACCCCCCTACGACCTGAGTCTAGCATAGCAACCTTGCCGTTCTCTATGTAGTCTATAGTGAATACGTGGCGTCCACCCCCACCCATGGCTACCATACAAACAAGACCATACCCAGCTTCCCAAGCCTTAGTCATACCATCAAGACCACCTTCTTCGTAGCCTTCAAGTGTCCAATCCCCCCATTTGGCTCCTGGGTTATACCTAGCCATAGGGAACTGACCACCACCATAGTCACCTAAATTGTTCAATTCGTCGAAAGCATCATTCGGTCCCCAGTTCTTATCCCTTTGACCACTCTTCCTCATAAAAGGTGGCATAAGACATTGTCATACAACCCTCAGACCAATGGAAACCACCCATATTTGTCTTAGATGGTGGAACAGTACCGTTATACCCCATCTGGTCCCCAAGTAGCAACGTCGACAATATTATAACTACCTGGTGCCGTAGGGAGGGTCTGGGTTATAGGCTAAAACAGTAACACTCTGAAGTAGGCTTAAACAAAGGAATACCTAGAAATTAGGTACTTTAGTTTCTTTTTCTTTTCCATGAATATACTAGTCCTCCAAGAGGGATAGCTAAACCTACAACCGCTGCTACTACTTTCCAAACACTTAGCTTCCTACTTTCTTTCTTCTTAACTTTGTTACCCCTTTCGAGTTTGACTGGGGCGTCATCTTTAGGAGAATACTTACCTAATGATTGATTATCTTTATTCTTATCTTTAGGTTCTTCATAGGTAGAGTCGGCTTTTCCTGCCTTACCTCCGCCACCTCCTAAGGTTTCCTTATCTCTTTCACCGTCTTTAGAGTAAACGTCTTTCCAACCCCTACGCTCCCATAGTTTTGGTAACTCTGTTGATTTCGCCTTGTCAGATGATAAGGTAATCATACCCACTACATCACTAGGGGAATAGGCATCAGTAAATACTGCACTTGGCTTATAGCTGTCAAATATTTTAACTGAGTTGTCTTTCTCTACCGAGTCAATAGCAATGAAGTGAGTGTAAGGGGTTTCTTCAGTAAAGTTGTCGTTCTTTACTTGCAGAACTACCAACTTCCCATCCTTAAATTCTTTTCTAGCAGAATCAAGGGTTGCATTCTTCTGAATTTGAGAACCGTTAGGTTCAAGATCTGCATGCCATCCATTAGACCAAATACCTTCAGCACCAAAGTGAGGTAAGCCATTAGCGTAAGCATGCATTCTTTCTAGGTCAGCATTAGCGAATGATGGAATATACCCCGCCATTTTGTGACCTGTCTTAATGGCTAAAAAGGTGTAGACATAAATTAAATCACCACCCTCTGGGAAAGATACCCCACTAGAGCCATCTAGCATCTTATGACCTAACCAAGACTCAGGCATATCATCAGCATTAAACTGATTCCAAGATAGAGGGTCAAACTCATTCCAAGAGATATTATCAGTACTTGTAATTTTTCCGTCTATATCGGAATAGGCATAAGCACTACCCCCACTAAGAAGACTAATACCTATGACCGTAATACAACATAACTTAGTAAACTTCATCTTTCATCTCCTCGTGGTCTCGTATAGATGCCATGTTTTCTTTTAAGTCTGTTCCTGGCATTTTGAAACGACTTGCATCATAAGACGCTTGTTGCAAAGCCTTATCAGTAGTAGATTTACCTTGACGTTTAGCCTCATCAACAATAACTTTCGCATACTTCAAAGCACCAAACAACTCTCGCTTACCTACGCCTTCAAGTTCTTTAAATTCTTCTGGGGACATCCCAATCTTACCACCAAGACGCTCAATAACGTGAATCCACGTATGCAAGTCCATACGAACAGTTACCAAGTTGTCTAAAGTATTCTTACCCCCAAGATACAACGGAATAATGTGGTGAACCTGTAGAACTGACATAGCCATAGTCATCTTAAGACCACTATCAAGACCTGTTCCACTAATCTGACAAGAATAGTTATCACGTGCTAAAGCTGCTTGCTTAAGTTCCCTTGGGATATCCTCTCCAGCTCTACGGTTAATCTCTACCCCATCGTTCTTTCCGCCTGCCAAGTCGATAAAGTCCTCATCTGATAAGTTCTCAATGTCAGACTCGTCGAATTCTAGAAGTTGTTTAACCTCATCATAAGATAACTGCCCATTACCGTCAGTAATATCTCCGACTACCCCATCAGCACCTTCGATTTCAGACAAACTTCGTTGGTCGTCCCTTTCAAGTTGGTTTTCCTCTTTACGGAGTTTTTGTAAGTTGTTATAACACTGTTGCAAAGTTTTTGCTTCAGATAACAACTCATCAATAACTTCTGGGTACTCACAGAGCATTACATCCTTAAGCTTCATAGCCTCACCTGGCTGGAGCTGAAGTAAATACTCCAAAGTAGCTGGCGTCATTAAAGCTGTAGTCTCTAAGATTTGATATAAGCCCCAAGTTTCTTTCCCAATCACGATGCTGACTCCTATTCAGTAACAAACTAAGAGGAACTAACAACTCCATGGCTAAATCCATATCTTTGAAGTCCCAAATTACCGCTGGAGCAGTAGGCATCTTATTAGTAATACCTGCCCATACCCTACGGAAACCGTCAATTAAGATATACTTATCGCCAAACTCTTCTTTAGACCACTCTTCCGTTTCGTAGCCTTCTTCAACATCCTTAAGGTATTGCTTATACCCCTCTGTGTACATTACGTGGATAGGTGTTAAAATACCAAGCTCCCTAACAGACTGAGTTAAACCTTTATAAGTCTGTTTACGACTCTCCTTCAAAGGAACTGTAGGAGACAACTCCAACAGATTTATCCTACCCAACTCCAAAGTATAGGAGTCAGAACGCAAATTCAAGATAGAAGAAATCCTTTCTTCCTCTGTAAATGTAGCCTGAAACTCTTGACCGATAGCAGTATTCCCACTAACAGCCTGTTCCATTTCCTGCCTAAGTAAGTCCCTACCATCTACTTCAGAACTAGAGTCCTCATCCATAACTTCTTCAGAGCTATAATCCTCATCTGTTAGGACTTCCTCTTCTAATACTAACTCTTCACTCATAATCAATAAACCTTTCTAAATAGAAAACAACCAAATCCACTAAGATAAGGTTGCTAGATTTTATAAGACTACGAAAAGTGGTACTAGTCTTGAGGTTTAATGATACCCCAAAGAACTTCTTTTAATTTCTTGTACTTATCGTCATAAGAGCCAAGGATGTACTTAAGAGCCTCCTCCAAAGGTTTCTGGTCTTCAGAGGTTTTGAAAGCTTCAAAATAACTATCCAAAGAAGTATTTCTGTACTGGTTCTTAACTAGAACACCAGACTCAACTACATAATACTCATAGTTGTAAGTGTCAACTAGGTCATTGAAGATAGCAAGAGTATCTACTGTACGGTCTTCTTTAAGTAAACGGAAACCGAAGTCTTCAACTGTAATGTCTTCCAAGTTAACGATACCCAACTCCGTTACTACCTTAGCAGTAAACATAAGAGTCGTTCCACGAAGAAGTTTACCACTTAAAGCTTGGAAGTTGATATCTGACAACTTCGTAGTAAACTTCTCAGAAACTAGATTTGAGATAGAACCCTTAATAGGAGTCAATACAGAACCTACCTTCTCGCCTACAATCGAAACATACCCCAAGTCAATGAAGTCTTCATGGAATGACATAATATCAGCAGTGAATACCAAGGTCTTTCCTTCAGACTTAACCAATAGAGAAGAATCCCCAAGAACTTTCTCAGCATCTTTCTCAGCAATTGCCATCTCCAAACCTCGTACAAGGTTGGAAACAACCAACTCATTTACCGAGAAATCTTTAGTTGGTTTAGACAACTCCTGACGTCGTTCAACAGTAGAAACCTCTACCTTAGTGACCTGTGCACCCAACTGTTGAGGGGCATTTTGATTTTCTTTCTTACTTACCATTTTAACTTCTACCTACTTTCCTAATAAATCATAAACTACAAAATCTTCTGATAACAAGCGACCATCTGGGAAACAAGGAACTACCCCAGCTTCACCCCCATACTTAAAGTTGATAGGACAACCCAAGTAGGCACTTAAGACTAGAATGTTTTTGGGATTGTACAAAGGTACATTCTTAACTCGATTACCTTGTACTGTTAAAACACCCTCATCGCTATCTAAAGATTCCGAAACTACTGCAACTGGACTAAGTTTAGACTTCCCACGTTTCCACTTAATCTCTTGAATATACCCAGTGTATAAATCCTGTGACCAAGAATTAACTTTTAACGCTAGGTTGTAGTCATGATACTTTCCGTCACCTTCGTTGTCTTCACGAACAAAACTATCGTTAGCCTCGAAAACTACCCCATCACAGAAGTAACCGAAGTCATCTAGACTTTCTTCTAGGTCTGATACGACTGTCTGCATTGATTCGAAGAGCTCCTCTTTTGGTACATCCTCTAAAGAAATGTACTGAGGAACGCTATACCCCCAAGCCTCAAGGGTTGTATAAACCTCTTCAAGGGAAGTAAACTCAAAATCGTCAATGTAAATACGGTATGCTAGGAAATCAAGTAACTTAATTTCCTCTTCTGTAGCACTAGGCTTAATTAGAGAAGATACCGCTGAGAAAGCCGATTTAAGAGTTGGATTGAATTTACGAGCATCATCAAGACGGTCAAGACGTAGAGCCAACTCACCTCGAACCTCGACCAAGCCCTCATCAGCCAAGAATTCATTGTACTCACCTAGAAGAATTTTCATGTGTTCTAGGATAGAACGACCATTAGTAGAACGACCACGAGTTGTAGCCTCTACCATCTGCCCGTCCTTATAAACGATACGAATACCATGACCATTAATCTTATAAGCCGCAAGATAAGATGAAACTTCTGGCATTCTTTGGATGAATTTAGAAATGTTTTCATCTTCCCAAGACTTAACTGTCTGAATAGACGCCATAGGGTGCTTATCCAACAAATCATTGAAAGAACCAATAACTTCGGAGTCCTTAGACCACAACTCTTGCAAGATAGGACTACTTGAGCGAACCTTAGTAAGAACTTCTACCAATTTATCATAGATTGCATCTTCTACCAAAGGCTCGTCATTGCTGTTCATTGCGTCGTTACATTCTTGAATGTATCTTTCAAGATTTTCGATTTGGTCTTCTTGTAAGCTGGATACCCCATAGGCATCTACGCTATGTAACAGTTCACCAATTTCTACTACCGTACTCAAGCCTTTTTACCTCTTGTTCTTTCTTGAACTGCTGTGTGCAAATCTGCACCACACTTAAAGCATTCTTCTTCATCATAACGACCTAAGTGATTCAAATAACCACAATCTGGACACTCAATTTTAACAATATGCTCAACCAAAACTAAAAACCCTTCTACTTACTACTTACCTAACACTAACCTACAATAACAACACGACCTTGACTTGTACTAGCAACCATTGCCACTTTACCGTCACCATTCACTTCTAGAGCAATCTCAAAAGGAGTTACATCGTAGAAAGTAAACAAAGACTTAATGTTTTCAATACCCTTAACAATTTCCTTGGCACGTGTTGCAGATAGCTCTTTAGTAGCTCCTGTAGCACTTAGAAGAGAAACCTGCTCACCACTAATAACCAAGTAAGAGTGGATGCGAGTATCGACACGACCTTGAATGGACACTCTATCTCCTTTAATACCCAAGTGGAGAGTATCAAAACCTGCCTCATAAGGGAAATCTTGCATGAGATTTCATTCCTAGCAAATCTGCAACAGAGCCAATCAAGGCTTTACCATGTTTATTTAATTCTTGTTTTAGTTTTTCATGTTCTTTAGACATAAATCCTTCTCCTTACATAAAGTCTCGGTAAACAAATAACTTGCCACACACCGAGGACATACAAAATATTCTACAATAATAAGTTTACCATCTTCGTCAGAAAATTGCCATTGGTTTAAAGTCAAATGTTTAATGCCTGGTTCATTTAAACAACAATGTCTGGTTTCACTTTTTCTATCGTCATAATAAACCGTCTCAGCATAAGGGATGCCTAAGTTATTCTTAAGCACCTCTACAACATAAGATTTTGTAAGCCTCATTTTCTGAGGTTGTTGGTTTAAGTTGTTTTGATTGTTCTGATTATTCATAATAACTCCTAATACCTAAATTATATTAGATACCCCACAACACCAAAGTCCCCCTAACTCCCCAAGGTATTTCTAACATTTTTAATGCTAAATCTAACGGCTTGTCAGATTGTACAATAACAAGCTTACCCCTATGGAGCGATACAAGATACTTAATGTACTCTCTAGTAAGCTCCTTCCTACCAATGTTAACTTCAACAGTCGGAAGAACTCGGTACTCCTCAGGTACCTCAACCAAGGACTCAACATCTTCGGTGACAAGATACCTAACCTTAGACCAAGTAATCTTAGGAATTTTAAAGGAGTCGAAACTGCCTGTTCTAGCTTTAAAGAAATACCCCACTAACATTCCTAAGGAGTCCAACCTATCTTGATAACCTTTACCTTCATCAGTAACACCGAGATAAGCTAACAACTCTTCGATCCTAACTTTCTCGTTTAGTCCTTTACCAATCTGGGGTTCAATAGACCATAACCAAGACTTCCAAGACTGATTATTAGCCCTAACAAAATCCTTACAATGCACGTCACCGTCAAGAACCATCTCGTCAATTACAGTATTTAAAGAGTAAAGCATTCTAGTCGTTGTAGGGTTCTCACCTTCAAAAGCATCCTCTACGACAATGGTTTCAAAGGACATACCCCTAAACTCTTCTAGGAAGATGTCCTTAAGTTCACGTCGCATTAAAATCTCCGCAAACTTAACATCCTCACTACCACTAAGAGTTCTATTCCAAGAACGAAACTCTCCGTCCTTTACAAGAGTAATACCTGTCGACCTTTTGGAAATATCCAATCCCAAATGTAAACCAGTCTTAGGTAAGATATCATAGACAGTTAACTGTCTGTACTGCCGAGTACCATTGTCTTCTTTTACTTTTGGTTTCTTAGACTCTAAAGTGTCTCCGTTAACAATACCATCAAACTCACTCTCGGGAGTAAGGTCGTCAATAACTTCATCCAAGTCTAGCACTTCCACTCAACAACCTTTCCTTCTAACATAGAGTACTTATAAGCAATAGGCGAATAAATACCATTCTGATAAGCAATAATCATCCCATCAGTATTAAATTCTACTACATACCTAGAACTACCTACCAAGTTAAGAACTAGGTAATCTTCCGATGCCGTGAAAACTGGTACATCTGGATAAATTAGAGAACTATGAGAGGCGGGTCCTGCCCAAGAGACACGGTCTAAGGACTCTCGGTTTGCATGAATATGCAACTCTCCACCTTCTTGATAGTAATCATCAATAGCGATAGAAACCTCTCCATTAACAATGCTAACATAAAACTTATCTACATCTGAAGAAGATGATACCCCAATCGCCTTTTCTAGAGCCTCATCTACCACTGCTAAGTAACTCTGTACCTCACGATAAAAAGATAAGTAGTAATTTACATCTACTTTAAAGTTTTCATACTTCTTAGCTAACTCTTCTTGTAACTTCTTCTTTCGATATTCTGCTTCTCCCGTAGAGAAGTAATCGTCTGCTTTACCCCAAGCCATACTATTCTCCTTTATATTGAACACGAGTACCTAAACGACCTGCAAGTCGTAAGTACTTATGAGTCAAGTTAAAATCTGTGATGAGGATTGTGTCAGAACTATTTAAGAAATAATTCTGTTTTTCTAACTCTTGGAGTTTTTTAATAATCTTCTTCGCTACATTATAACTGATAAGAGGTTGGTCTTCTGCAGCTTTAACTACCCTTGGGAAGTCTCCATAAAGTTTTACTTTAATCTGAATACCCCCAACCGATATAATAAGCCAAGACACCTGAAACCTGTAAGTAGCAGATTCAAAATCTGCATAACTAAACCTATTATTGTATAATGGGTTTAACTCCTCAAAGCATAAACGAGCAATACGCTCCATGGCTTCTAACTTGTATTTAGGTAACTTTTTAGTTATTAAATCACCTGTCATGATACTTCCTCACTAATCAATTCTAACAACTTAGCGTTGTAATAAGCTACAGGTCTCTCTAAAAGTAAACCTGTCCTAATATCCCTATCAAAGTCAGCAACAGTGTACCTATTCTTAAAGGCTTCTAATTGCTGTTCTCTAGATAAGGAAACTTCTTCTTCATTAACAGTTAAGCTATCCAAAGGTATAGAGAATTTTTCTGCTATCTCTGTGATGGCTCGCTCTTCTGTAAGGGTTCTAGAGTTAAAGATTTTTTGGATACCCCTGTAGAAGTCGATATAATTACCAACTACACCACACCCAAAACAGTGATACCTATCTACCCCATCCTTACCCTTAATAACACCAAAAGAAGGGTCGTTATCGTCATGGAAAGGACAAACAACAGTATTACTACGTTCAAAATCATACCTTGAAAATTTTGACGCACGTGGAGATACAAAAGTCTTATACAAATCCTGAATTGTTAAGACTTTCTCGTTGTTGCGTTTATAATTTAAGAAACGTTTTTTATCCATTCTTCTACCTTATTAAAACTTGTACCACTATTCATAATGCCAACTCCTTGCAGGCTTATCCTTTGTAGAACTTATCGCATAAATCTCGTCTTCCATAGTACGACACCAACTAGGGTAACATTCACTTCGATTAGCTCTGGTTTGAGTTACTGTCAAATGTCCCCTCATCCAAGACTGAATCTGTTCGCTTGAATAAGACTCATCAAGACCTGCAAGCATTAACTTGTGTAGCATAGACTCACAATTCAGTAACTTAAAAGAGTACCCCTTACTAGGAGATTTGGTAATGTAACCTAATGTAGTTTCAAAACTAGTAAGGACTAGACGAGAAAACTCTTTACCGTTAGATAATTTAAACATTTAAATACCCTTCCTTATTTTAAAACCAATAAACTATAACTATTGTTTCAGTATTTGGAGCTTATGGTAAAAGACTTCTGCATCCTCAGCTACAACTTCTACACTGTAACTTTTAGGAACAAAACAACTAGAAGCCTTCTCAGCAGAGTCACAAGCAGTTACCAAGGCATATACCAAACCTTCCAAATCCTCCAACTTTTCCGACTCTCTGTGGAATTGGGCTAAGTCCCTAAAGGAGAATCTACTCGAGTATTTCCCACTAAAACGTAATACGATGCTACCCCTCTCACTAATGGTTAGAAGTACCGAATCATACCCCTCTTCGATAAGATCTTCAATATGAGACCTTTTAACGTTTCCACCAAAATATCCACTTAAATTGGACTCAAATATGCTAAAATTTGTCATGTACAAAACCCCGTACTAAATTCTTTTAAACTATTTTACCAAAAATTCCCTTGGAATACAAGGGAATTACAGACAATAAAGGAAATACTAAATAGGACTTAGATAATTACCCCTTAACGATATCTAGCATCAAACCGTTCCCACTAGGAGCAAGCTCAAGCTGAGAAAGCAATTTAGGATAGTTTGCTTGGATTAGAGCGTAAGATGCTGGAACCTTACGACCACCGATAACTAAGGAGTACCCCGCATCACGCAAGAACATAGCAACATTTGCCAAATCCATGTTGAAAGCCTTATAGACCTTACCACTAACTGTGATGTTTGGGCTATCATTTAGGTTGAAGATACCAATTTTCGCTTGCTTAACACCTGAACGTAAGAAACTTACAAAGTTTTCTACAGACTTCCTACGGAATTCCAAGGCTGCCTCTTTAGCTTTATTGTCGTAAAGTTCTGGACTTACACGAGTCAAGATACTAAAGATAGTTTCGATAGGGGTAGTGATAAGTACCCCGTTCTTAACTTTATAAACAGTTACCAAGTTAGACTTTTCAAAAGCCTTAGTTTCTAAAGAGTAAGTTGCAGACTTAGATGAGATAAACGCCCAGTTACAACCGTTCATTAAGTTTTCTGCATAACGTACAACAGAATGTTGAACATCATCTGGTTCCCTCTCCATACGAGCTAGGAAACGATTTAATAAAATTTCATCTTTTGTAGCCATAAAATAATTTTCCTCCAAAATATAAATAAAAGATACTAAAAATAAAGCAATTTAAGACTTACAACTTAAAATCCGTTCAAGAACTTATCAATATAATAAATTACATTGCTTAAGCCAATATAGATAGATCCCGACACAAGTATAAATCCTATAATAAGAGCAAGACCTACCCTCTTCAGAACCTTAGACCTTGACTCGCTCCGTTCCTTACCGTCTTCTAAAGCTAAAACAGTTACAGAGCCAAAAGTAAGCATTGATACTAAACTAAACTCAAAGTAAACATTACTCCTATCAAACAGATATGCCACAACCAAAGCAATTGCCCAAACAAAGAACCAAATTCCCACAAAAGCAACAACAGTTCGTAAGAAGTTTACTAAGCAAAACGGTCTCTACCGTGGATATCCTCTTTTAGACTAGCTACTGCAGCCCCTTGTGCGATAGTTAAACCATCATTATTAGGTAATGCTACATCATTTTGCTTATCGTACATATAGTTACGTTTAGTCATACCCACGAGTTCCCACTCATCGGGAGCTCCTGGTCCACTATCTTTAATGTCTTTTGCAGATTTCTCATCTCCCTTATTGTCTGATGAAGGAGAACCATTAAGTTTACCTTTAAGAGCCTCAGCCATTTCTTTTGCCAACCTAACACGTTGTTCCCAGTGGTTAATGCTAGGAGCATAAGACGGACGTTCCATTACTACCATGAAGATTTTAGCTGCGTCTTCTGCGTTAGTCATTTGTTTGAACTCATCCCAAGAATTAGGTGCTTTTGAAGAGATTGATAAGCCATAAGCTGCTAACTGAGAGTTTACTGTAGCCTCATTCATTTCACCCTTCCAAGAAGTCTCAGTAATTTCATAGTTCAAATAAGCCATTTGACCTTCCATTGATGAGAAATCACCGTTATACTTTTCTTGGATGAATTTTTCCATAGCAGTACGTCTTTCGAAAGACCACTGAATCAACCCCCTACCGATACCATTTCCTGCTTCAATGGTAGAGGTATCAAAACCTGACTCAGAGTTGATATTCGCTAACAAACCTATTGTAGATTCATAGTTAAAGCCCTGCTTCATAGCTGCATTACCAATATCTATAACGGTAGATTCCGCTCCACCTGAAACAATTTGTGCCCAAGAGTCATACCCCGCCTGAGCAATAAGGGGAAATATAAACTGGAAAAGTATCAATAACCCCACAAAGAGAGACTTTAAATTCTTCTTAACCTTTATTCGTAAATCCTCTTGAGCTATTAAGAAGTTTACCCATAAGATATTTCCTGTTATTAGTAAGTTATCCAAAGAATACCACCACCTTTAACCTCGAATATACCAAACTGGGCAACGTTATTAATAAACAAATCAGTAATCTTAGAGTCATACTTATTCTTCATAATACCAAAGAACTTACCTCGAATGCTTTGACCTTCACCACTCGGAACAGAATACAAGCTATAATACAGATAGTCACCCTCTTCATTTTTGTATTCAGCTAAATCTACCCCACTAGGAGATTTTACAAACCTAGAAAACTTAAGGTTATCCTCAGATACCCCTAAACCTTTCCAAATAGACGGTAATTTTTCTAATTCAACGTCTGTATCTTTAGGAATATTAGAAGTAGTTAACTGATTTACCTTTATAAGAGGTTTATCCTTGTTAACTAAACCGTTTGTGATAGAGCCTAAATAAAGCACTCGCCCATCACCTAAAGAGATAGTTGAAAAACTCTTACTAACTTTTTTCAAAGTTGCATCAGAAAGAGTAGACCTGCTAGTAAAACCTAAAAGAGTTCCATAATAATCTGTAATGAACTCAAACCCACCTACAGAGTCTGTAACAACAACACCACTAGACTTCCAATCCAAAGAAGAAACAGTTGTATCCTTAATACCAAGACCATAAGTTTTGTTAAAGACTTGGATACGCTTAGATATCGAACTCTCATCTAAGTCTCTTAAGCTACTGATATCCTTACCAAAGCTAACAGAGATATCGCTTTCCTTCTTAGAAACATGCTCTACCTTAGGTTTAGCAGGTTCTTCTTTTATCTTAGTTTTAGATATCAAGAAATTAGCTAACAGTGCAATAAGAACTGATAAGAAAACTACTACCCCAAACACGAGGACTTTTATCCGTTTATCCATAAGTTTACCCCCAATAACTTCAAAGCAATATATGAAAACAAGAAAGTAATCGCAATTATAAGGATACCTAAAAACAATCCTACGACAAACCTAGCGAATCCACTAATCATCTAAATAACCTCCAGTACAATATTCAAAAGAAACTTAAAAATATACAGAAATTACAAAAGGCAGTAACAATAACTGCTACTACCCCTTCTAATATAATTAATTAAGCGACCTAAACTGGCAATACCCCAAGTCTACATAAATGTCAAACTCTGGAATTGCATCGTAAAAACGAGTTGGCATAGGCATAATGGTCATCTTGTTATTAGTAAGGTCTTCCGTGCTTGCCCAAAGAGCAAAGATAACATCGGAAGTCTTAATAATCTCATAAGAACCACCACCTGCTGTACGCATATCACGAGACTCACCCTCTTTTTTGCGTTGCAACTCATCAACAACATCCTGTTTGTACTGGGCTGGGGAAACTACTGCAATATTGTTTTTCTTACAATACTCCAACAAACGAGGGTATGCCGTAGCAATACGCTCACGTTCACTCATAGACTTCTCAGAGTCAATAAGTTGAAGATAGTCGATTACAAGCATTTGAGAATTGTTAGCCTTAATAGATGCGTCAATCTCATCTAGGAAAGTCTCAACCTTAAAAGGTCTATCGATAAAGTGCATGCTACCATAAGCCGAATTACTAGCTAAGTCTAGCTTAGAAGTAGCTTCCAACTCACGATAAGGGCTACCCTCTGGGAACTTGTCGTGTAAGATAGCCCCCTGAGTTACCCCAACCTTAACTTCAGTTGCAGATGCACCTGTGTTATAAGTGTAGTCAAAATGGATAGCCCTCATCTGAGCTGTCCATGCCTCGAAACCACCCTCGAAAGCCCAAACAGATACGTTTACACCGTAGTTAACCATTGCAGTGTGGGAAAGTCTCGCACAAAACTTAGACTTACCTGACTTAGATGGAGCCATTACGGTGTAGAGGTTGCCTGTATAGATACCCCCATAGTGGTTGTTAAGCTCTTCAATAGCACCAAAGTCGGAGATTTTAACAGACTGACTTTCTTGTTTAGGATTTAGGATGACCTCGGACATATTTACAAACCCTACACCCTTGTTTTGGTCTACGACTCCCTCAATTCTAGCTAAGTTATTCTTAACGTAGTCACGACTTGCTTCAAAACCTTGTAAAGTCTTACGACCTACTTTTAGACCATCACCAATAATCTGAAGACTATCAGCGTAAACCTGCGAAGTTTCAATCGCCTTGTATTCAATGAGATATTTCTCAAATACAAGTTGAAATTCATCTGGGAGTACCTTGTCCATCTTCGATAAATTAGCGAAGTACTTCATTACCCCACCAATATACCCCAGTACAGGAGAGTCATCTATATCACCGTAGGAGTTAATGTCAATCTTCCTCATGTTAGAGGCAGTCTCAATAATATCCTGCTGATGCATAAGAGAAAGCTTAACAAACTCTTCGTCGATAGAAATATTCCTATCCTTGAACTTATATAGAAGAGAGTAAATAATGAAACACTCGTCCCTAAATAACTCAGTTCTAGCATTACCGAAAAGAAATTGCCTATTTTTTATTGCTGTTTCACTTTTTCCTAAAGCACTCGCAAGAAGAATATCCCCAAAACTCTTCAGCCTTTGCTCGGGAGAAAGAACTACATAATCCTCTGGCAAGATATACCCCCCTAATCTACTGCTACATAAATATCGTTTTGTTTAACATAATCCATAAACTTAGATAACAAATCCGCATCCTTAAATAATTCTTTAAAGTTATGAATGACGAAAACCCTAATACAATCCTCATCTACCTTAAGAGCATCAGTAACTGTAGTAAGTAAGTCATATACATCTTTGATGGACTCATCAGAGATATTCTCCATACTTACTTCTTCTTGCCCAATGTAGTTAAGAGACAAAGATGCATCTTCGTGTATAGTGGTAAAAACTATCGAACCTGGACTATCATACAAGTTAGAGTCCTTCCTTTGAAGATAGAATTCAATACCCATACAATAAATTGTAAAATCCTGTTTAAGTTCTGCTACCTCGAAGAGAAACTTCAAATCATTTTTGCTAACACTTGAAATCTCCCCTTCTACGAGTCTTACTTCTGAGCTACCTTCAATTAAAAGTTCTGACATTATACGAACCTACCTTTCTCAAACTCAGTTCCATCAAAGGATACATCTCCTTCTTTCACCTTACGCAACTTACCTTCAAAGCTTTCCATATTTGTAAAGTAAGAGTGGCAAGATTCTAAGTCACAAGTACCATATTGAGTAATATTCATATCCTTGCTACCACTAAAGGCACGTGTCTTCCCTAGACGAGATTTCACTGGCAAGTTCTTCCAAGCTACTACCCCTAGTTTGAGGTCTTTCGTCTCGTCGGCAACATACAAATACTCGTCCAAATCTTCTTCATTGAAGACCTCTACCAAGTTAGTATTAACATCCTCTGGTACCCCATTTCGAACGAAACGTTTACGTTGTTTTTTACGAAGAAACTCGTTAGTGTCTAGTACAGACATCTTACCATCACGGTACAACAAACGCTTAACGCTACCATCAGCTACAGTTAAGTACATGACTTTGTAGTCTTCTACAAGCCCTGCTACCCCTAGATAAGTTTGTAAGTTAGTCTTACCATAAGGCAACTCATCACCATAAATACGGAGAAGATTACCCACATAATCGAAACCTACCAATAAGCTATTGGCACGACCTTCAATAATCTGAGCTACGCTTTCCATGTCCTTAAAGCCTTCAACTGATGAGGCTTTTTGAATAGTTCCGTCCTTATACAAGACATAACCACAGTAAGAATCGTCTACTTCTACAACTTCTTCACGTTTAACAAACTTGTAGTCTTTAAACGTAATCTCAGTCTTACGAGGGTAAAGATGAGCATACTTATTTTCGATTTCTGTTAAGTCGTCGTAAATATAAGTATTAAGGTCAGCCAAGTAACCTTTGTAAAGCTCAATTGTATTTGTGATATCCTCAAAACGTTTGGCATACTTACCACCATTAAGGAATGCATTAGCACGTCGCTTAGAAATCCAATCACAAGCTTCACTTGAAATACCTTCAAAGATTTCTACTAAGTACTCGTTAGCTGCATATACCCCTTCGTTGGCGATAATGTCCAAATACTTGTTTTTATGTTCGTCATTTGAAATTAGACGGATAAAGTAATCTAAGATAGGTAACTCTTTTGAGAGAGCATCAATCTGTTTGTTAAACTTACGAGTCAAAATCTCCTTACGTTTAGCAAACCACTCTCCGATTACCCCATAGACCCCAGTCATCACAAGTCTATCACCATTTGTGAAAATCATGTTAGAAGTGTAATTATTTTGAGTGATATTCTTACGTGCCAACTCTAGCAACATAGGTTCTACGTCTGCTGCCTTACGGCAAGTAATTTTAATACCGAAACCTTTTAGATCAGAAGTAAGAATAACCTGGTTCTCCGAAGTTACATAAGGAAACTTTCCATAATAAGGATTTAGTTCCCCATTATTAAGTTTCCTAGTTTTACTTGAGCGAATAAGAGATTTAATCTTATCTATTACCTTACCATCAGTCATAATGTAAGGTAACTCTTCAATAAGAACATCACGCTTATTCACCGAAATACGTGACTTAGATTTAATCTTACCACGACCAGTTGCCATAACCTTAGCCATCTCGCTATTATTAGCTACCACTACACCCCCATTTGGAAGGTCTGGGTAAATAATTTGATTATTGAATTGACAACCGTCAGCAATGTACTCTTTAGTGAGCTTCACTACCTCCCCAAAGTTAAAAGATGGAATCTTATTAGCGATACCCACACCCAATCCCTGTACAGAGGCTGTAAGAGCCATAGGGAATCGAGCTGGAAGATAAACTGGTTCAAGACCTTCATCAGTCTCAGTAGGCTTCCAAGGAACACCGTCCAAATCTCTTAAGAATAAGTCTTTAGCAGAATCCAAAAGACACATACTAGTGTAACGTTGATGAGCTGCACTTGCATCAGAATAAGATAGTCCTAGATTTCCTTCCCCTTTAAGCATAGGGGGAGTAATAGAGCCGTTGGAGTCAACCATACGGACTGCTGTATCATAAATTGCACCATCCCCATGGGGGTGATAAGCCATGATATACCCAACTACTTTATTAGACTTAGTTAGAGAAAATACCTTTTCTTTGTATAATACATAAGGAATACGCCTCTGAGAAGTCTTAAGACCATCGACAATACTAGGAAAAGAACGATTAATAGCTACCTCGATAGAGTAGTCACGAAAACCTTCTATTACCTGTTTTAATCCTTCTGAACTACCATTATATAAATTAGCCAAAACGACCTCCAAAAATATTCTATACTACATTTTACCACTAAACCAACTATAAAACAAAGGAATTAACTACTAAAAATGTAAGTAATTCCTACCAAAATATAGCTATTTTAAGGGCTAAAAATAAAACCAATCAAGATACTAAAATAAGTGTTAGTGAAATTAACGAAAATTCTGAACTATACTTATTTATAGTAAAGGGAAGAGTAACTGCAATACAAGAATTACAAATAGGATACAAGCTAGAATAAATCCACGCCCCCACCATTTATTTTCTTTGATTTTTGCTTTTATTCCTTTCTCATAAGCAAAACACTTAAACAATTCCCAAACAATGTATAGGAAAGAAACACCTACCACCCAAAGAACTGGTCCGTACATGCCCAAGTAATACCCCTGAGTGAGAATTCCTTCAGATACATTGAACTTAGTTCCAACAGACCTAAAGACATAAACAACTTCTTTAATGGTGTAATATGTGCTTTTGATGTCTACCTTCATATCAGATAGAGAGTAAGTATCTGGTTTCTTATACAACAACTCAGTTGACTCAAAATACTTAGTATTGTAGAATAAAGCGTGATTACCCCTTCCTACCAAGTACAGAGACAAAAGTAACATAATAATAACCATTGGAAGAATAAGAGTGCCAAGATTAACTTGCCAACCCTTAACCCTCTCACGGAAACTAGTAGTATATTTCTTCGACTTCAAGCTCATCCTCGAACTCCATTTCCTTTAGTACTTCGTTTAATGCCTCTAAAGAATCCTCGTAATCCCCATCCATTAACGCTTCCAGTACAAATTGTTTACGGATGGATGCATCAGAACCTGACATGATTTCGATAGCTCTTTCAGCCTCAAAATCATCCTTATCGATTTTAACTTGAGTTAAGATACGAGTCTCAGGATTCATAGTAGTATCCCAAAGAGGTTGAGGGTCCATCTGTCCTAACCCTTTATAACGATCATATTTCTTACCAACCTTACCTTCTTCTCGGGCTTTTTGGAATTCTTCCTCAGTATAGTAATATACCCCGTTCGCATGGTATTTTGGGGGATTAGCAAGATAAACTAAACCTTCTTCCAAGAGAGGACGCATATACTTGTAAATAAAAGTAACTAGTAAAGCCTTAATGTGCTTACCATCCTCATCGGCATCGGTCATGAGAATAACCTTACCAACTTTTAAGTTATCTAAATTGAAGAGACTGTACCCTTCTTCCTCTACAGTCATACCAGCCCCAACAACATTCATAATTTCAACTGCTTCTTTGTTGTTAAGCACCTTTTCAACTGTAGCCTTAGCAGTATTAAGAGTTTTACCCCTAACTGGGAGAACTGCCTGAAATCTAGAGTCCCTGGCTGCTACTGTTGAACCTTTAGCTGAGTCCCCCTCTACAATGTAAAGTTCAACTTCTTTATAATTACCTTTAAGTGATGCCTCACAAGATACGAACTTGTCTGGCATAGTAGGTTTGTTAATCTTTTTGTTTGCTTCCTTGATTTGAGCTTCAGCTGCCTTAGCTGCTTCCCTAATTGTAGCAGAAGTGATAGCACGTTCAAGGATTTTCTTACACCAGTCTTCTTCTTTTAGCCAAGAATTACTAAGAAGTTTATTAATTGCATAGTAAATTGCATCACCAATATAAGGGTTATCAATAGAATCCTTAGTTTGACCACGATAAGATTTTTCATTAGCCAAAGTTGTGATAATCATAGAGTACTGCCCTAGAATATCACCATCAAGTAATTTGACTCCTTGTTCTTTACCTTTAGCTTTATAGAAATTCACAATAGCAGAACGAGAATAATCCTCGTGTACCCCTCCTACAACCTTAACCTGGTTGTTGAAGTAACGAACTCCCGCACCTTTTCCTGACATTACTACATTAGCCTCACAGACAAGGACACCTACTACATTTCCTTCCTTATCTTCAAGCTCTTCATGGTGTAGATAAGAAGACTCTGCAACAAAAGAACCAATACGGCTTGCTAAATGTTCCTTAATATTTGATGCAGAATAAGTCATTTCTTTCTTGCCGTCAGACAGAATTACATCTACCCCTGACACATAAGACATATCCTCACATACGGACTTAAGCCAAGCGAAAGTAATATTTACATCTGTAAATACCTCTGCATCGGGTTTCCATTTTACAAATGTACCATTTGGTTGAGTTTGTTCAGCAACATGCAACTCTTCCCAAGCTGGATAACCTTTCTCAAAGTGCATAGAGTACTCTTTCCCATCACGGTAAGAAACTACATCAAAGTATTCTGAAGTAAACTGAGAACAAGCTGCCCCTACCCCATTCAACCCAATAGACGCTAGATAAGAATAGTTAGAGAACTTAAAGTTGTCCCAGTCATCGAAACCGATAAGCACTGTTTTAGGGTCATCCATTTTACCCCCTGCATAGAGAGTGTTATAAACGATAGACCAACCCCAGTCCTGTTCCTTCTCAGACCAAGTAAGAGGAACACCACGACCAAAGTCTCGTACAGAAATCGAGCCATCTTCTGGGTAAAACCTAATTTCAATTCGGTCACCATACCCCGATGAAACTTCATCGAAAGCATTACCTACAATTTCCCAAAAGGTGTGTTTCGCACCATCAAGACCTTCACTACCTAACATAGAGGCTGGACGTTTACGAATAGGTTCTGCACCCTTCAGCTTCTTCAAGCTATCAATACCATAGCTATCTAAGTTTTTATTGGACATAAAAACTCCTTTCAAAATATAAAATATAAAAGACCTATAAATAGTATATAAAATATCGAGGAATAAAACAAGTATCTGGTAATAGAAAAAAGCACCAATTAAGTGCTTTTGCTTATTGTAGATTTACTTTTTATAAGATGACTTGTCTAAAGTGTGTAGCCATAAACAGTCGCTACAAACCCTAAAGGTCATGCAAATCATCCATAGAGATACCCAAACCTACACCAGTACCCCTTAGATTGTCGGATGCATAAGAGTGACTATCTTTAGTTTTTGTGCGTTCAATAAAGTAAGGACTTGCTAAGTAATAACTTTCATCATCGACACTACCCAACAGTAACAAACACTCATCAATGTCGTTATTTGTTACAAAAATAGTAGGTTTATTAGCTACCGCTCTTGCCTCCATCAACCCTCGAATACACATTAGCTCCTTATAAGATGAACCTGAATTAACCAGTACAAACAAAAGGTCTAAATCATAGTACTCCTGTAAGTCCTTGTCTTTAATGTAGTAAGAGTAATAAACCCTACTGGATAAGAACTTACCACTTCCTAGCCCCTTCTCATAAGCCAAAGCTAACATAGGAAAAGCTAATCTATCAGCATACCCCTTCCTAGCCAAACCAAAACACATAGACTTACTAGGCATCTCACCCCTCGATAACGTACCACGAAGGTCATTAAGAGCATCCCTAACACTAGCATAAGACTCTTGGTCAATTAATGGTTTTTCCATGTCTGGAATTAGTAAATCGAAATCAAAATAAGAAGTTAAGTATTTATCAGAAAAACCTAACTCCTCGTGAATACTTTTACTTTCTTCACTTTCATCTACAACTCCGCTCTCGATAGCTTCTTTACGTTTTTCCTCACAGTAAGGACAATTTATAAAACGACCTAATGCCCTATCAAAAAGTTGACCATTAGCATTACAATTATGAGGACATTCTTCGAAATGTAGTTTCATCTAACTACCCCTCCTTCCTTAGAGCTATAACTAGGTTGTAAATATCAGAGCTAAAGATAACACTTAAATCCGATAAGTCTGCCTTCCTCTCTAATACCACACAATCATAGATTTTCCCATCTAAGTCAGTGTAAGAAAAATGCCACTCGTTAGGAGAGACAATAGCAAATCATTCACTACTTCAAGACCCTGACCACTACTAGACAAGAAATCCATAATAACTTTCACATATTTTAACGATAATTTCATTTTAACCTTTCTTAACAGTTAGGATATACCCCCTAAGCCCCTCTCATATCAATCCGAGGCACATCCGTCCATCTTCAACATTTTAAATTTTATAGGCATAATACTACTCCATAACTTTTGTACTATTATAACATACCCCATAAATAAAATAAATAGACATTATATAGAAAAGAACTGACCTGAGCCAGTCCTATTTCTTCTTATTTGCATGTTCTTTAAGCAAATCCAATACCATGGAGAAGTCCCTACCCGCAAACTCACTACTTGCCTCAGCACGTCTAGAGATTTCAGATAATAGCTTACGCTTCTCATCACCCCTAGTTACAATCATATAAACGTGCTTATCTACAATATTAAAGTCCCGTGTAATACGACCTTCAAACTGAACCATGTTATTTGGATTGCCATCATAGTTGTAGAAGATACAATGATTACAAGCCCCAAAGTTCAACCCGCGCTGAACATTAGTAATCAAAATACGAATATCCTTACGTTTAAAGGCATCGATAATTTCATTTCTAACATTAATAGGTGTACTACCGTTCATAATCTCAGACTTAAAGCCGTTAGCTTCTAGGAAACGTTTTAGATGCTTATGAGGTTCTTTCAAGGTAGTGTAAATAAGAACTTGTTCTACCCCTTTAAGCTTCCCATTCAACAAGTCTAATAATGCTTCTGCTTTTGGAACATTTTCAGCATTGTACTCAATATGATCACCCCAATAAGAAGGACAATCCAATGCCATCTGAGGCATAGACGATTTACGAAGTATTTGCTTCTGAATTTTAGAAGTACCCACCTCTATTAATTCTGCAGTACAACCAATCATCTGAGCTCCTTGACCCTCACGAGTACGTTTTAAATACCTTAAAGCTATCTTTTCACGAAAATCTTCGGCATTTTTGTACTTACCCCTAAACTGAGGGCGACCAAACGACCAATCTAACTCCTGGTACCTTCTCTGAAACTCCGTCTTAGTAAATAAGAAAGTAGGATCTACAAAGTCTAATTGAGCTCTAAACTTATCTAAAGCATTCTCGAAAGACCCTGCATTCATTAAAATAACATAATCAGCCTTATCAGCCAAAAGCCTACCCGACTTGAACTTTGTAGTTTTATCATTAGTTAGAACAGAACCTGACTCATCTACAACAATCATATCAAATGGGAAATACCCATAGTAATCTTCGTACTGGTCACACCAAGCATGGAATAGAGGGTGACTCATTAGTGAGTGATTTCCACAGACATTTACAGACATAAGCTCATTACGTTGGCTAAATTTAAGAATTTTATCTTTTTCCCCACCAAGCTCCTCAAAGTAAAGACCACTAAACTTAATTAACTCTCTAGTAGATTGCCTAGTAAGGTTCTTTTCTGTCAGATACAATACATTAAAAGAAAAACCTCTTTCCTCAGCCTTCATAGTAAGGTACTTAATAAGACTAGAAACTTGTACCGTCTTACCCATACCAACTGAATCTCCTAAAATCATACGCTTAGAAACGTACATAAAGGATACCCCTACCGTTTGAAGGTCTGTCAAAGTTCCTTGCTTTCTATCCTCTGGAGCAACTACATCCGAATCCCTAGCTTCGATGATTTCATCGACTTGTTCATCTGTTAGCTCATCAGCCATGTGCCTAAGCTCTTCGATACCCCCTTGCCCCTCTGATACTTGTTGCAGTTTTAACAACATCTGAGCCTGACGCTCGGTGAGATAATCACCAATCAAATGGTTTCCATAATATTTTACTTCTTTTCTTCTACCCAAAATAACAACTCCTACTCTAAAATATCTGTATTTTCGCTAAAGCAATTAGGACAAACACCTGCATTTAAATCCTCTATTATAGCTGTATACTCTTCCTTACACGACAAACATATACGGTCTTCTTCTAAACTAGACCGTGGACATGAATACTTATACATATCACTTACTAGGGAAGAAACATGCTTCCCCTGTCTCCAAATAAGAATTATACCCCTCAATAACGATACCCTTCAGCTTGAAGAAGAAATCCCTATCAATGGGGTGACACAAGTCCCTACTAGACCTACTGTTACTAGATGACTTATCCCTACCCCTCTGAGGCATTACAACGATACCTCCAGAGAACACTTTGACATCATGTATCATGAATACATCGTCAAAAGTAATTGAACAAGCAACTAGAGGATGAGTCTCAGACGTCCTCTCAATAGGAAAATATTTTATTTTTGTAACTTCCATTATACCATACCTTCAAAATTAAATAAATAGCTTCTGACCACGTTTTATAACACGACCAAGCTGTATCTCTTTCATAATATCACGTCTAGTGAAATACTTTTCTGCAACTTCCATAGTTGACCTAGGATTTTCTCTTAAGAATTGCCTTAATGACATACCCTCGTGATAAGTGATTTCACGAGTTCTAGGTCTTTCCTTAGTAGGAACACGTTTAGATACTACTGGGTTAGTACCCATAATAGTTGACTCATCTACAGAGTTTAACAAGTCGTCTACAGAAGAGAAAGGGTCGTCTTTAACTGGGGAAACAATCTTAGTTGGTTCCTTCAAAACGATGTTAGAAGATGGTTCATTTACCAACTCTTCCTCTTCTATCATTTCTTTCTCTTCTACATAAGCAACCTCTTCGGGGGCGGAAACTTCTGAAACACCTTCCTCAATCGAATTATCAAAAGTACCATCTTCCTCTTCCCCGTCTTCCAAATCTACCCCATAGTAATCGAAACCGTCTTCGGTAGTCTTTAGAACTAAATTTTCTACTTGAGACTCTTCTATCTTAAGATTTTCTACAGAAAGAACATCTTCGGAAGTATTTTCCTCGTCGAAGAGATTAAACATATCAAGGTTGAACTCTTCCTCTTCTCCGACAAACTGTACCTCGTTGATGTATTCAATCTCTATTTGCTGATTCGCAAAAGGAGTAACTTTTTCATATTGAATATTGAACCTAAGTTCCCGTTCTTCAAATTCTCGAAATATAGAGTTTTTAAACTCCTTAAAACTCTTAAGACCAACCTTAGACCAATTTATAGAAGAATATAGGTCGTTAGACAACTGACCTATACTCGTTTCTAATAAAACTTCTACCATAATACCCCCTAGATATCAATTACCATGTTGAGAATATCGTCCATCTCACTAGGACTTGCATCTTTAATTTCCTGAGAAACTGCCTCTTTAACATCTAATTCCTCTTTACGAGGTTCTAGTTTATTCCATAAAGCTTCGATATACCTATAAGTATTACCGTTATCTACAACATCTCTACCGAGGATTGCACCAATCATAAACGAAGTCTTACCACCCCTATATTCTGGTGTACGGATAGCATACCTACCAATTTTACCTGAAATATTGTATGGGAAGTCCCTTGGTTTAGTCTCAGTAGCTTGTTCAATCTCTGATGCATCCGCACCTGCTACCATACGCAAATCAATACCCACTTTAACGTCTTTCGGTATAGCACTGTCTACAAGACGCTGACTCAAACCGAATAAGCGTACCCCAATATAACGTAAGTTGTTGATTATTTCACTTATAATCATACGATACTCTTTGTATTCATCTATGTTGTTCTTTTGGAGATGGTTACCTAAAGACATCATTTCTTCCATGAAGATATAAAGGAACGGCATATTTACATCAGGATGTAACTTGTGCAACTCTTTTATATTACTCATTTTATATTGTCCAAGTAATGCCCTACGCCTTGGAACCTCTTCATTCATTAACCACCTCAATACCTTCATAGTATCTTCAGTAGATTGAACCTTTTGAATAATGTGGGGGAAGTCCATAGAGAAGAAATCCCCCTGATACCCCTTAGGGTCTGAGATAATAAACTGCACCTTGTTAGGGCTATTAAACATAGAAAGCTGACATATAATCGACAAAGCTAACCAAGATTTACCAGTACCCTTCATACCACTCAAGGCAACGGCATCTACATTATAAAAATCAAGTAGAATAGGTTTACCCATTTCATCAGAACCCAAAGCTACTGGCATAGTAACTTCTGAATTTTGGATAAAACTTAGGTCAGATGACCAAACATCCTTAACACTAAAGCTAGGTGGTTCGTTTTTAAGTATGTCTATATGAACGTTACCCCCAATTTCCTTCGTCATAACCATAACGTTAGGAGCAACCTCGTTACCCATATCATCGTAACGTTCTTGATTTTCAATTGATTTACCAACTTTATCTGCTTTGAATTTACCATTAGCTGCTACAACTAACTTATACATGAAACTATTTTCATAGATTTTTAAAAGTCTGTAGTCTTCATCGTTAAAACCTTCACGACTAGCTGCATTAGATAACAAGAAGTTATAATGCCTAAATACTTCAGTATCTTCATAAATCTCAACCATGTCATAAAAGTTTGGTGTCATGGAACGTAAGATTTTAGAGAACTGTTCGTGCAAATATAACCTACTCTGCATACCTGGTTGAGCCATATCAAGTTCCTGTATAGCATCATCCACGCTTTCCGGTTCTTCTACCTCTAAAGGGGTATACCCCTCATCGGCTACGTCTGCTAGTGAAACATACTCCCCGTTATCTTCTTCTGGGTATTCTTCGTAATCACCAAAGTCATCCTCAGAATAAGGAACTTCATCAAATTCTTCTTCCTCGAAAGACTCTTCAGGTTGAAAATCCTCACTACTGAAATCGGCAGGTTTATTTTCAATCTCATCGGTTGTTGTAGCATGTGAACCAGTCTCCTCTACCCAAGCTAGAGCCTTACCTACTAGGAGAAAACGACCTGAAAAACCAACTACACTACAGAGTACCCCCAAAACAACTAACCACATAGCAGAGGAAATACTGGTAATAAAGAACCCTAGAACATACAAGAATAACCCAAAAGCTGCCAAACCGACACCGTATCTTGAAAACATTACGAAAGTATTGTTCCAACCCACGGGGCTTGTAATCTTAATAGTGCTAAACAAATTAGCTAGGAAAGAACCCATCAGCTTACAAAACGCTACAAAACCTTTCCAAACATGACCTAAGATTACCTCTTCTTTAGACATATTCATATTATTTTGTAGATTGTTATCAGATGGCATACCTCCAAAAGGTGGCATACCTCCACCACCCCCCTGGGTTGCTTAAACCTGCAAAACTATCTACATCCATGTGGGAACCTTCAGACTGCAATCCCATAAACCAATCATCATCCTGTCCTGCACCAAACTCTGGTGGGTTAGATTTAGCTCGGTGGTTCTCTAGAGCTTCTTCTTCTGAACCAAACTCATCGAAAAAATTAGCCATATTAACCTCCAAAAATAATATTCACTAATACATAGATAAACAAAGGAGTCCATACAACCGCATGAACCGTGTTTTCTACTGTGCCGTTATACTTGTCAATAGCTCCAACGTATGAATCTAAAAACAATGTAAAGAAAAATAATAGTAACATCCCACTCATTATTGGTCGTCCTCCTCAGTAACTTTCTTAGGTACCCCTGTACCTTTGGACTCTTGTTGCTTATTTATAGCATAATCCCTAAACTGCTCTACAATATAATTTGTTACCAATTTACCATTACTATATTTAGCTGCATCATCAACGTCCTTGTCGATACTTACCAACCAACCTGAGTCAATATCTGGATAGCGTTCCAAAGTAATATCGAAAGAAATATCACGTTTAACTGCATCTTTTGACTTATAGTAATTCAAGATATAATCGTACAAGAAAATATCAAGCTTAGTAGAGTCATTTTCTTGGGTTTCATAGAGGGACATATTCTTGAACAAGTTATCTTTATCTTCTTGCCAAAAATCTTTACTTGTTAAGTCAAGCATACTAACCTGAACAGTATAGACTACCTTATTATTAGCAAAGGTTGCACTAGATTCTACCCCTTTAATTTCCATGGATGTTAAGGCTACCTTATACATATTACGAAGAAACTGCTCTTGGTAATCTGCCTGAGCTGCCGTCTTAGAAGAGAAATAATCATTGTAGGTTTCCACAACTTTGGTACCCCTAGAGTATTTCTCCGCTGTAGCAAAATCTAACGTAGATAAAGCTCGTACATAGGAATATAACACGTCTTCACTAGACATTGACTTATTACCTAGAGAAATCGTCTTACCATCCAAATCCCAAATAAACCCTTTTGGGGGAGTACCGAAAGACTTTCTTAACTCAGGTTGCATATCCATCAAGTAAGCGTCAGTACCTTCGACATAGTTATCATCTTTACTAGAACTCTTTACTTCAGTCTTCGGTACAGAAACCTTATTTTTCTGTTGAGCATGCTTATTAGCTTGCACCATTAAGAAAATCAAAAGTACAACACCAACTATTGCGAACGTAGCCTTCTTATGTTCTTTCACCCACTCCCAAACATTTCTTAGAATTTCCATCTTCTACCACCTATTCTACAAGATCGATACCCGTTCTAAAGATATCAGATTGAGCAAGCTCCTCTGGTAAGTTCATTTTTACCAAAGAAACAACCGACTTATCTAATTTGACTAAGAATGCCTTATCATAAATAGAGGAAACAGTATTTACCTTACTAGAGCCTTGTTTATGATTTATAACTAACTTATCCAACTCAAAGGCTAGGTCCTCTATTGAAAGAGCTCTACATAAGTTTTTACGAACATCAGCATCACCAATTGCTCCAATAGCAAAAGATGTTGTATTCTGGAAGATACCAAACTTATCGTGTTCTCCAAGCATCTCAGAAACCTTATTGGTTACGATGAAGTTAACATCACCATTCTTACGACCACCAGTAAGGGCTGAGTTTAGAATTGCCTCAGAACCTTCCATCCTACCCCAACGTTGGAACTCTTCCCAAACCTTGAAGTTATACCTACCTTGAGCCTTAGCATACATAGACCTAATTTGAGAGATAATAGCTGCATAAGATTGAGATAAGCTAACTGAGTTAAGTCTATATCTGCTTCAGACTTACCTGCCAAACCAAATGAACATACAACCAACTTAGCATCTACCAAGTCCTTTAATGAAATCTTTTGTTTAAAGATATGAGAGTTTACCCCACCATTTTCAAAGGTTTCAAAATAAGTCCTTAAAGAAGATGCTGCTGAGTCAATGGCAGATATATAAGAGTTGTTTAACTTATAGTTATCTCTTGCGTTAGGTTTTTCTACGCCGTTCTCTACGTCATATTTGTACTGAACTGCTTCTTCATATAGTTGCATAAATTTATCGTAGACATCTCTAAGAGTTAGATTCCTAGACCTATCCCAAGTTGCCATGTCTTCCGATACCCCTGCCTCTGCATAAGTACGAGAAACAGACTCAGATAAGATAGAAGAAACCCACTCAGAGTCTTTTTTGTTATCTTTAAAGTCTCCGATAAGTACCTTCAAGATTGCTTTAGTGAAACGAATAGAGGAATTAAGCATGTCTTTGTCTAATTTCTCGATACCTGTTAAGGTAATAGGGACAGGGTCATAATACTGCCCCTGACCTTCCGCCATGTTAAGAACTACAACCTTATCGCTAGCCGACAAGAAATCCGCAAGAGGTAAATACTCGAAACCTTCAATATCCATGATAGTTCCTGTATATTTGGGGTCTGCTATGAGTTGTACAATCCAACCCTTTTCTATAAAGGACTTACCATGACCAGTTTCCGCTGTTATTAAGATATTTTCAGCTGTTTCAGAAGTCTTTTTGAAAATCTTTAATACTGGGAAACCTGAATAGATATCACTACCTATATAGATGCCACGCTCGCCTATCTTACCTTGGTCATAAGTATTAAACCGTGAAATAACTTCGTCAGTTAGAGTAGTATTACCCACCAACTTTTTCGCTTTTTCTGACATTTCTGCGGACATAGGACTAAAGGCTTTAAGAAAAATACCTATATCTTCGGTAACTCGAACTGCAGTGATACCCAAGTTTTTAGCTACCGTCATACAATCCTGAATAGTATCATCAAAGCTAGTACCCCTTTTTCCTGATATTAACATCATTGTCCTATACTTAAATAGCTTACGTTTACGCCTAATTTCAGCAGAAGAAAGGTAAACCAAGGATTGCCTTCTTAAAGTATCCAAATCCAACATCCTAACGTTTTCCCTGAAAGTAAACTCATCGACATCTTCTGCCTCCTCGGATACCTTTTTCCAAATCTTTAGTTTGTTTTGCAACGCTGGACTATCCCAGTCAATTACCGTAGGCTCGATATAAGATACAAAAGAAACTTTAACACCTACTCTAGTTACCGAACGAAACTCATCTACAAAAGCTATCGGTAACTCACTAGGAAGACCATCAAACGTGTAGTAATAAACTACATCGTCCTTTCCTGAGTAAGTCCCATAACCATCCGAATAGAAGTTATAGTTCTTAGTTACCCCTTTTAAGGATAAGTCTTTATATGCCTCTCCGAGATACCTTTTCTTCCAAACCTCAAGAAGGGAAAGCCTGCTCTCCTTTTCTCTAATCTTAGGTAAACTTAATAAATTCATTACTAACCTCGCTTAACCAGTAATTTATACATTTCCATACAAGAGTTTAAATATAAATTCTCTCGCTCAAACCTATTCTTAGGGTAATCTAAGACAGGAATAGAAAACTCTGCATTAGGGTCACTTACAACAGAACTAAAGAACTTAAATTTAGGTGACACTTTCTTCAACCCTAACCTATCTACCATGCTAGGACTAGATAAAGCATAATGGACAGTCCTAGTAGCCCTACAATTAAGTAAGTGTTCTTTAGAGTTACTAGTTCTATCCAATACAATGCAAGTATCGTAAGAGATATCCTCTAACAATTTTAACAATACCCCTTGAGTAGGGTAGTTCGTCATAACTATACTATGCTGATACTTGGCAGAATCTTTTTGATTATTTGCTGTAATCCAAGTATAACTTGAATACATATCCTCATATACCTTACCAACTGGTTCTAAAACTATTAGTCTTGGACGTCGGTTTAATACCTTCTCGCAGAACACTTGTAAACCTAGCATAAAAGAGAAAAGGTAAGGGAGTCCTTCCAATATCCTTTACCCTAATAATATCCTTCTCTTTACGGAAAGAAATACGAGGGAAGAACGAGACACTAGCACCCCTTCCCACTTGAGGAGTAGTCTCCTCAACGGAAGTCTTAATATCTTCCAAAAGTTTTGCTAAGTTTGCACGTTCGTCTTGAATGTTTCTTAAACCAATAGAGGTGTCCTCTATAACGCTAGTAGCCTTTTCTGATAATACTACTAACTGTTTAGATTTTTCTGAATAGCCCTCACTAATCTGATTTACGGCATTATTTAATACTTTTAAATAATTGGCAGGTATAGGAGAGTCATCGCCTCCTACTAGATAGCGAGATAGGAAGTCATTAAGAACCCCCATACCCCCTAACGCTACTAATTCACCGTTCTCATCTTTTGATGATACAAGAGATTTAACTAAATCCACATCCTCCAAAAAGAACTCATCGGAAATATAAGTACCCCCACTACCTATAATCGCCATTTCTACTAAATCGTCTTTTGTTGACTCCTCATGCACATACCACAAAGAACCAACACCCTTACCTTTAAGTACAGACAAATTCGCTGCGAATTCATTGTATCTTCATTACTTTCATAATAGATAAGGTCTGAGATAGTACCTACTACCTTGGTTGCTTCTAATAAAGAACCTACAACCAAAATATCATAATCTTCGACCAAACCTAAATCCTTACTAGAAACAATTACTATCATTTAATTAGACCTTTCCAATTAATCCTAGAGAATACTGCCCTAGACAACAAAGAATGAACTTCTTCTGAGACAAAACCATTAACAACTGGAGAACTCTTAGCGATACCCCTAGCTAGAGTTGGAGAAACATCTTCGTATTTTAAGAGTTGATATTCTAACCTTGCAATATCATTACTAAATACTGGGATAATATGGTCAAACAACTCTAACTGAGACTCCAAAAAGTTTAACAAATCTGTTGAAGCATTCACGATAACTTTTTCCTTAGCTGACAACAAGTTAGGTAAATCTTTTACAGTTGCATTAAGAATGTAGAAGTTACCACCTTCTTCATAAAACTCACTGTCGGAATTCAAATATGAAGATTCGTCAATGTAAGGAGATAAATCAAAGGAACGACGGATATCTACAATGTAATAACCACTAGAAGTCTTTAACTCCTTAGCAATAAAACTAGAGGACTCGTCACCCACAACTAAAGTAACGCCCAAAGTAGGTAAAACTCCACCGGATTTTTGAAGTAAATCCTCCGAAAAATCAGAATTTGGAGAGCCAAAATTTTGCTCTACTGGAGTACCTAAATCAGCTACCCTAGAAATTTCCGAAAATTCTGAAGACTCCGGAAATTCACTAGCTGAATTCAAAGATTTACCCGAGTCCACAGGCAACCAATTGCTTTCCTCTTTAGATTGCTCATTTACTGTGTCATCCTCTAAGTCATCCTCCGGAATGAAACCAGTCTGATAATGGCTTTCACCAAAATCACTAAAGTTCAAAGATAAATCACCTGTAGGTTCTTGAGATTCATCTTCTGTAGTACCCCCAAACAACTTGTTGATAGATTCCTGTACCTCTGAGTTACTAACAGAAACTGCTGGACTTACCAAACCTGCAGGATCAACAGACGGAGTAATTGGAGTAGGGCTAGATACTGTAGGAATTGGGGTTGGTTGTTCAACCTTACTTTCTACAAATTCCTCTTTCTCCTCCACCTTTTTATTAGCTTCCTTTTTACCACCAAACAACTTACTAAAGAAACCAATTTTTTGTTTCTTTGGATTATCTTTACTTGTTTTCTCAAGAGCTTCTTTAGCCTTAACCTGACTATCATCTATAGAGAAATACTTAGCTTTAATCTCGAGGATAGGTTTTTCTACCATCTCAATTAGAACACCTGTAGAAGTCTTTTCTGGTAAATACGCTACCGTGTACATAGGGGCAGAAAAAACATTAACAAATGTATCAGCTAAGGCAGAACCACTTTCCCGTGAAATAGCCATTACTACTTCAAGATTTGGAGAGTAAGACTCGATATAGTCTTTCAAGAAGATAAAATCTTTTTCCTCACTACCTGAATTTAAGGCGTTCTCTGCAATAACCAACCTATCGAAAAACTCGCTACGCTCACTAGTTTCAGATAGGAAGTCTACTAAAGCTACCCCTCCCACTAGATCTAAGCTATCTTTAATAGATTTAAGAGTTGTGACTACGCCTTCTGATTTAGTTGATAAAAATGCTACTTTCATTTAATTATACCCCTTATAATTCGATGATTTCTTCATCGCTTTCTTCTACCTTTTTATTTTTGTTTTTATTTTTCTTCCTGTTGTTTCTTTGCTCTTTAAGCCTACGCTGTTTCTCTTGTTTAATGAATTTTTGAAGTTCACGTTGCTCTTCAGCCTCTTGCCTACGTTCAGCAACAGTTTTATTAAGCTTAGTAACCACTCCTCTACGTTCCAAAGTAATAGGAACGGCAATACTTGAAGTTGTTGATACTAAAGCACTACGCTGAGCATCTACTACTGAGAAACTATTTAAGTTAAACAACTCAGCTGTAATAGACCTAAGACCTTCCTCATCAAGGGAGTAATACCCCACATAATTTCCTTCTAAGAATTTCTCAATAATACGTTGAGCAATTGCTACAGCCTGTACTTCTGTTGCAGGCATAATAAGAAAGTAAGTATCGAAAGTACTTATTTCGTGTACCATGTCTTCTTCCAAGTGAGAATACATACCGTTAAGTACTGCCCTCATATCTGGGTTAGGTGATTTACCTGCCTGTGCATATAACGTATTAATTCGCTTATCTTTACCAACGTGAGCCATGTAATCAATATGGTAAAGGGCTACTTTGTGTTTTGCACACTCGTTATAAGCATCTGCAATAGATTCATAATGGTTAAATTCTGCTTTTGAATCTAACCCTACGATAACGTCTTTCTCAAGACCAAAAGCAATCCCAATCTTTCCGTTACGATAATGAGCAACCTTTAACTCTTCACCATCTATATCGTAGATACCCCAAATTTCGTCGGTAGATAATTTGTAATCATTATCTAGTTGTTCGTAATATTGCTTTCTTAAGCGACCTTCTCTTAAGAGTATGAACCGTATACCATAGATGAGGATTGCATATAATACAGAAACTATAATAAACTTAACAAAGAAACTACGGTCTCCTTTACTAAACAAGATAAGTAATCCTAAAAGGAAACCAATTACCCCAAACATCCAAGATAAAACCCTACGTGTCTTATTTGACTCCGACCTACCACCGTTGTAGTCAAAGGTTACGGGCAACCTTACAGTATCATCACCCAACTGTGGTTGGATAAAATCTCGTAAACTTTCCAAAACTTTGTCTCCTTATAAACCTGTTCTAGGGGGAGTCGACTTCGGTAAGTTCTCATTAAGAAAACCTTGACCGTACCCCAACAATAATACATAGCTTGGTCTAAACTGCATACTAGAATCATTCAAGTAACCAGTTACATATACCAACTGATGACCTTCCTTATCACTTACTACAAACTCGAAAGCATAAATACCTTCTTCGTCTGTAGTATAGAAATTTGCACTATCTATTTTTAAATCATTAGCAATAAGTACAAACTCTGCTAGTAACAAAGGATTATCTTTGCTACCCCCAAAGTATTTTGAGAGAGTCTCCTTAAAAGCTGTCTTAGCACCACTAGTAGTAGACTTTAAGTACTCTTCTTTAACGATTGAAGAGATAGCCTCTTTTAGGTAAGTCTGATAATCTACTAATTTATCACCCTTTAAGCGTTTTACACCTTCCTCAGCTACAGTTGAGTTGTCTAAGATTAAGGCTTGATACTGCTCAACAGTCTTTACACCTTGAACCCCTTGAGAACTGTAGTCGGGATTTAGCTCTACCCCTTCGTAAGAGAAGTCATCGACTAAATCTTCTGTCTTCTTCTGCTGTAAGACCTCTTTAGGGGCTTCTTTTGGTGCATTTTTACTAGCTACCTGACTCCTATAAAAGAGTACTAAAGAACATACAAACGCAATCAATAAAATAACTGTTGAAATCATAACTATAACTTTCTTATTTCCCATATTAACTACCCCATTGCCTTTACACTACCTACTATAGTGTAACCTGCATCACCTAAATTAGTGAAACCATTTCCACAATGTGTAGGTATATCTTTTGCTGCTATCAACCTATAGTTCCAAGTATTAGGTTTTCCAATAGTATTCCCTGACTTAGGAGTATTTTGCTCAATAACTAGAATATCACCATTCTCGAAAACATGTGATACAATACCAGTATGTATACTAGACTCACTAAATACTGAACCCATCTTAGGACTATTTGTAACCTTAGCCCCAGACTTCTGAGCAACAATGCCTGCTACCTCGTTACCATTACCTTGAGCATTTACGAAGTGTTCTCCACCTTTCTCCCAAAGGTTATAGAGCATTGAGGCTGAAAGCTCAGTACACTGACCAGCCCATCCTGCATCAAATACCCCTACAAAGTCAATCCATCCGTTGCTATTCGGTCCAGTGATACCACCCTCCCAAGGGGCTCCGTATTTCATACCGATAGACTCAGGATCTATTGCATACTTCTTCAACTCATCTGGTAACTCATCTTTCGTGTAATAGTTACCTGCTGGGTTAACAGAAAGACCATGAGAACCACTACCGTCCTGCTCTAGGTTACCTCCACCTGTTTTCTTATCCGAAGAATCAGAATCCTTAGAAGAAACTTTGCTAGTTGAGAAGTTACAACCGTGTTTTCCTTCTTTTTTCTTCTTGTCATCTGCATTAACTTTAGCGTCAAGTGCTTCGTTAACTTTAGAACTTGCTAAGTGGAATAAACCGTTCACATAATGAATTTCACCACCACCAGCTGCTGTAACAGAAGAGTCAGAAGTGGAATCAGAACTAGAGCTAGATTTAGAACTAGAACCACCACCATAGAGGTCGTATAAGCCCTGAGTCTGGAAGTCTACATATTTCGCATACCCCTCAGCACTCATGTGGATATTATCACCACCCTGATAGCTAGACCAACCGCCGTTATTATCAACGTAAGTTTTCCAATCAAGATACCTCATGTTATCGTGAGAGTTTACAAAGTTTTTGATTGTAGAGTTTATAGTTCCGTTGTCTACTCCACCCTCAGAAGCTGTTAATACCCATGTGATAGTTTTAACACTACTAGGAATATTAGAGTAGAACTCCTGTAAAGCGTCAGTTGACATATCGTTGTTAGTACCGATAGCTACAACCAAGTTCTCCTTAACTTTATTTTCACCTGCCAACTTTTTCAGAGTGTCTATTGCAGTTTCACCAGTCTGCTGACCTCGGATAGAAATTAAACCCCTAGATGGGTCAGAATCATACACTGCATTAGGAAATGCACCTTGGAATTGACTAGCTGAACCTGCACCAAGGGAGTCACCAATATAGGTAAGTTCCCAACTTTTTGCCCATGCTTTTGCTTCTTCAGTAATTGGTCCCTGACCTGCAGTCTCACTAGTACCAACTTTCTTATTCTCGTTAGTACCCTGTTGTGTGCTAGTATCAGACTTTTTAGAAGAACCAACAGAACAATCATTAAGGATAAGGATGTAAGCTCCTGCCATAATTACAGTAAGAATTAACAGAGAAACAACAACCCCTAATAAGATACCTAATGTGGATATTAAAAATGTAATAATATCTACGACTATAATAAGAAGATTTAATAAAGCAATAAGTGCCTTTAATGAAATATATACGGCTAAAGAAGATGCTTTAACAACAACATTCTTAGATTTGCCTAAAGATTTCATACCCCTTTGCATTAAGGATGCTGGAACAGACATCATTGATAGGGTAAGCTTAGCACTATATAAAGCTAGACGTAAAACAATGCCTAAGATAAAAAATATTACGTTTAAAATGAATAGAATTACTACTCCCATAACTCACCTTCCACCTAAAAATATAGGATATGGGGGAATCGAACCCCCATAATCTTTCGACCTACCATTTATCCTTAAGACCTACCACTAACATTGTGTTTATCTTTACCACTGTCAGAACCTTTGGTCTTATTGCGTTTTAACCAACTATTAAAGTTAGAGTAGCGTTGACTAGCACTCTCACGACGCTCCCTCCAAAGAGCTTTACGTTCTTCACGGAGCCTTGCTTTTTCTTCAGCACGTTTATGAGCTCGACTAGCACCTTTCTTAGTAACACCAACCCTGTCATCAATAGCTTGGCTTGCTTTAGCTACACCTGAGGCTGTAGCTTTAGTAGCTTTAGCAACACCACCTGCAGCTGATTTAACAACTGCTCCACCGATACCTAATGAGGCTGCACCTACAAGTGCTGCTCCTCCGAGTACCCCACCTATGTGAGACAGAAGAGCTTTACCGTGGGTTTGGAGAGAACCCCAAATAGACTTAAATACTTTCCAATATGCTACAAAGACTACTGCGTTAAGTACAACCATTGCAAACAGAGTCATAGCTGGGTCTCCTAAAACAATAGAAGTTCCCGTATCACCTGTCACGGCTGTAGAACCTTTACCCATAAAGAGGGATACAGCCCAAGACATTGCTATCGAGACTGCTAAGAATTTAATAGCTGGTAAGAATACCGACTTAGCTACTTTCTTAACCGTTTCTTTACCGATATCTTCATTTACAGATAAGGCAATGTAAATGATTACCATAATAGCACTAATAAACATAGCAATGATGATAGCTACCTTAAGCAAAGGAATAACATAGATAGCTAAAACATCTAGAATCAAGAGGAAGATACCCGTTGTTAACGAGCTACCCTTCATAACCCTTTCGTAAACACTTCCGTGCTCACCCTCATCAGCAGTAAGACTTTCACCAGTTGAATTAGCAATAATCATACGAAGAAAGGCATCGTAAGTGAAGTTCTTAAGCTCAAAGGACTGAGGATACAAGTTGATAGAATCACCCAACAACTTAGTTTGAGAGAACTCTTGGTTGAAAATAAAGGCTGCTTCCATTGATGCTGAAGTGTTTAGAGCTACGTCAGTAAAGTTGTAGTAGTTTAACAAGTCAAACCAACGTTTCATTGTCTTTTCAGAAACATTCATAATCTTACGTTCAACGCTAGTAAGTTGGTCTTCTGTAAGACCGTAATCATACATCTCTGACTTAGAGAACACCATCGGACGTTCTTTAGGGTAAGACGCTGGGTCAATTGGGTCAGAAATTGTATAAGACTTACCTTGGAAACTAATCTTTTCTTGTTTAGCGTAGCTTGCATCATACATCAAGTCTACCCATGGAGTATAGATGTTATACAACCTAGCAACGTTAACGTTATGCCAATATTTCTGAGCTAACTCTGGGTTAGAAGTAATATCTTCGTCCTTCTCATGCCCCTCCTCATAGGTTACCCCATCATAGAAGAAGATACCATAAGTCTTATCCCATTCACGAACTAAATCGTTACCTTGTTTTAGGTAAGGAATTACATAAGTGAATAAAGTTCGCATATCCAAGTAGTCACGCATCTCATTGTTATGTTCTACATTGTAGAAGTAACCTGAGTCGGACTTACTAAGGAGAAGATCCTTGAAACCACCGTTAGGGTTAGGGTTTGACGCTAATCCCTGGTCATACAAATTCCAAGAGAAATAATAGAATGGGTTCTCAGACATAACACCGTATGCTGCTAAAGATTTAATATCTTCGTTAGTATAAGTACCACCGTTAGTTGCATCAAAATCTTCATTAGACAATTCTTGAACCAAATCTTGGTTACTGTTAAGTTGTGCAATAGAGAATTTAAACATCCTCTGGTCGATACCCACATACTTACCTAGTGTTAAGTCTTTAATCGTACCTTGTTTTGCAACATCCGCTGCATCTGAGTAGATATTACCTGCAAGTGGCAACCTTACACGGTAGGCTTGGCTACCATCAGTAGAACCCTCAGAGTCTTTTACCCCATATCCGTCTTTCCTATCGTCTGTATACCTAGTTGTGAAGTTAGCCCAGTTGTCTTTAAGACCCTTAGACCATCTAGTAGTATTAGAAGTATCCGTCTTAGTGTCTACACCCTCACGTGCTTGACCGTTAGAAACGAGATCCCCATACATAAACATTGAAACGTTTGCAATATCAGTATATGAACGATACAGATATGTAGAAGATGTATTACCAGTAAAGTGCTCAACGGAACTCTTACCACCAGTAACTACTTGAATCATTTGCTTGAAGTCATCCGAGTAGATGTTCTCTTCATTTTTAGACATAACCAAGTTTGCCATCTTCTTAGGAGCTTGCCACCTAAGTACAATGTTGTCGCCACCTTGATTTCCTGACTCTTTTGCATTCTCGTTATAAAGATTTAACAAGTAATTCTTATAAGTTGAATTAGATGAGTCAATAGAGTCAGCCAAGTCTGCGAAGTAAGATTGTTGCTGAACGATACCCCAATAGGCGAACTTGTCACCAAATACAAAGTTTGCAAACCTGTTAGATAAGTTAACAGACTGTGTTACAACTATGATAGGGGTATATACAAGCACAGAAAACAGAACTAATCCAAGTATTGATTTCTGGAATGTTAAAATTCCTAGTAGTGTATAAGCCATCATAATTACAAAGATACCAATGATGAGGTAAATAATGATTGACTTATACCAGTTTAACATGGCGTTCGTCCAAGACATATCTTGAAGTTCTGGTGTAGTTACATACCCACTAAAACCGATATATTTAGTAGTACCTGGAAGTACACCAACACCTTCTGTACCAGCCATGTCATTGTGCCAACCGATAATAAAAGCCTTAATTTTATTAGTAATCCAAGTTACAAAATATTTAAACCCGTCTGTAGGGTGCAACAAGTAATACAACCAGTCACGAATTGCTTTAGTTACAGAGTCATCTTCATCTTCTTTTGAAAGGTTAATAGATTCACCTGTGATATCTGGCAAACCTTTATTTTTACCATTCCCTGATGATGGGTAGTTAATACGATACCCCAAGTAGTCGCCACCTGCAAACTTACCGTTATCTGTCAACCCTGCAACAAGATAAGTAGTGTAGAGATATTTCCAAGTAGTTTTAGCAGTTCCTGAAGAATCTAATTTTGCATAACCTTGGTCTTTTGTTTCTTTGTAGGAGTTACCCCAAGTATTTCCCGAAACGTTAGCACTACCAAATGCACTTTCAAAGCCATCTCCTGCTTCGTTGATGATATCTGCTTTTTGGACTAGGTTATATTTACCACCTTCATCATCAGTTTTACCATAAGAGTCTTCAGATGAGTCACCAGTATCGCTTTTAGAACCATAAGAACCTGAGCTATCAAGTAAGGCAAGACCACCCATTACATTAACCTTGCCATCTGAATACCCCAAGGTAGGTAGCTTTGTACTGTCGTCCCTAAAGATATCATAAAGGGCATTATAGTCACCAGAGAATTTAGTTTTATCATTAAGATCTATACCACGTTGTTTTAAGAAGTCCTTCTTAATTGCTTGACCGAGTTTATCTTGAGCTGAGCTGTTGTTACCAAAGGCACCTGCCAAGGTATCCCCCCAGTGCTGGGTATCGGTAACAGAAGAACCAATTACCAACCTAAGGTCAGTAACCTCACCCCTCTTCGACATAGGGAACGGGTCGCCATTTTTGTGGCGATAGTTCATAGAACGTACCCCTCTTTTTATCTTCTTCTTTACTTACACTACCCAAAGAGTTATTACCAATATGGGCTAACATCTGAGCATTTGCTACGTTAAGAGCATTACCTGCCTTACCGTAATCTTTACCATCCTTGTCGGTACGTTGCCAAGTAAACGGATTCATTGCACCTGGAAGAATTACATATTGGTGGTTTGCTCCCATCCAAATGATATCACCAAAGGCAGAAACCTTAAGGGGTGCACCATAGATGGAACCACTTTGTAAGTTCTTCTCTCCTACAGTCTCTAGCAACTTTTTAAAGCCTTCTGCAGTTACATCAATCTCTTTGTCCTTAAAGTCTAAGGCTGCGAAACCGTAACCTTTGTCAGTATCCACCATTTCCATAGCTTTAAGGAAAGCTACCATAGATGCTGTATTATCTTTAGCTTGAGTATCGAAACTAAATACGGGTTGGAAACCGTCAGAGTTCTCAAAACCTAGATAACCATAACGGTAATCACCTTCACCATAGTCCTTACCACCATAAGATTCAAAACTTGGATCTTTCTTATGCTCATAAACATACCCACTAGCCATAAGGAGTAAGTCAGCATAGGTAAACTCTTTTCCTTTAATCTTAGAATCTTTAGGGGCGTCTACAGTTTTAGCATCAGACTGCTTACCTTTAAAACGAAGAGTTAACTTTTGAGCTGATGCCCTAGTAATACCCTGCAAATAGTTTGCAAAGGTTTTAGCAGTAGTTTCATCGAAACCTGCATAGTCTTTGAGGGCAGTCTGCATAGCTTCTTGAGCTGCCTTAGAAGTCTTATCACTACCACTACCGAGGTCAGTCATCCATGGAGTATAGAAGTTACTGAGGAATACCCCCATAAAGCGAAGTTGCTCTGTATTCAAGCTCTTAACTAAGGCAGAATCCAAAGTCTTACCTTCTGCGAAGTTAATATAAGTAGAAACCCTACTATTAGCAGAGCCGTCAGAAGAGGCACCCTTAGTGTCAGACTTTGCACCCTTTTCGTTACCTTCGCTATCTTTCTTACTGTCCTTACTGTCCTCTTTTTTGCTATCCGACTTATCTGAACCAGTATCCTCTTCGTCAGAGGTAACTACTGAACTATCATCATCCGCAAAAACAACACTATTAAGGCTAGGTACTATAGTACCACCTAACAGTATAAAGATTAACCCTAAACTTAATAACCTATTAACAAATTTTCTAAACATTTGCCAATCCTTTCCTACTACTCTGCAAAAGCATCCGAGAATACTTGCATGAACCTACTAATAATATCAAAGATAAACCCACTATTCAAATACCCCAAGGCTATGAATAATAGAGCAACAACCCATATACGCTTCATGAAGTAACTACCCATATACTTTCCTTTACCCATCATGTCTTGGTCTCTTGTTACAAAGTAAGCTTGAGATGAGACAAGCTTGGGTAACTTGCCATTATGGTTGTTATCTATCATAGTTCTAACCATAGGAAGTACCATATAAGCTATATCTATTACAAATGAAATACCTGTACCAATAAACAGCTAAGGCTACAATACCTAAGATAGTTGTAACTGGTCCGTTAAAGGGTTCCCACCACTCACGACCACTTGCAATATCGGCGGATACATCATCTTTTAGGTTTCTCAATATTTTAGCAGAACCATTATCTTGGGAAGTTAAGAAATTGTAGATTTTATTCTTCCCTTTCGAATCTATCTTAGAATCGTTTACCATTTTAAGAGCAAACTTCATAAAGTCTTGTCGCTCCTCTAGGTACATATCCTGATAAACTGCGTTGTCAAAGTAAATAACTTTGCTCTTTCCATCGTAAGATAGAACCTCCCTACCTGAGTGAGCGTTACTCTCCTTAGCAACCTGCATGAATAATGACATCGCAGACTCATCACCTAAGTAGGAAGAAGATTTGATCTTTATAGTGTCAGAACTGAAACTAGTTTGAGTTTCTGCTCTGACATGAACTGTAGGAGTTACTACCCCTATACAAGAGAAAGCTAAGGAGCATATAACACCCCCTAGCACGATTAGTTTTCTTATTTTCATACCTAACCTCTAATCTGAAATACTTCTTCGAAGACCTTCAAGAACCAAGACGAGATATCGTAGATTTGACCACTAATTAAGTAAATCAATACAATAGCCGTAAAGATAAAAATTCCGACCCTCTTTCCAAAATATACACTAATGTACTCACGATAAGTACCCGATTGCAAACTAAGGTCAACTTCTTTTGCAGTCTCCCAAGCTTCTCCGGTAATTAGGTTAGGTTTACCATCCTTATTATCGAGTAATGTTCTAAAACCACCGATAGTTAAGTAAGCTAGGTCAAATACAATAGACGCTGAAAGAAATACAAAGATAACAATTGCCAAGAAACCAAATACAGTAGAAATACCCCCACTAAAAGGTCTGAACCAAGCGTACCCCTTAGATAGTTCCCAAGAAGTATCAGAGTTAAGAGCCTGAATGGCATCTGCAGTAGCATTATCTTGGTCTGCAATAAAGTTAGTTACCTTGTTTTTTACCTTTGTAGGTAATTGTGACTCTTTGATAGTCTTTAAGGCAAGCTCCATAACTTTACGTTTATCTTCCTGAGCCATAGGCTTATAAATGGTGTTACTGAAAGAGAACATACCATCAGAAGAATAAACTACTAAGTACTTACCACCTACAGAAGAGTTAATAGTATTCATGATACTATTCATTAAAGCCCCAGTTGCTGGGTCATTAGAGATAAATCTAATCGCATCTGTCTTATGTCTTCTAGAGTCCTCAACGTAAGTACGCTCAACCTTGTTGGTGTCTACCCCTTGGTTTTTACCACCGTTCCAGTTTGCAGAAGTCTTACCACCCTTCTTCTTTTCCTTGGTTTTAGACTTAGCTTTAGATTTGCCACCCTCTCCATCAGAACCTGACTTACCTGAATCACTGGAATCACCTGAAGTATCAGCACCGTTAAGTGCATCTACTTCCGCCTTACTTGTACGATCCCACTCCTTGTCAGCAAACTCTTTACCTCCATCCCTACGGTTCAAAGCTCTAGAACGTTCATGTTCTGCAATTTTCTTTTGATTTGGGTTGGAGGAAATCTTCTTATCTAACTCTGCAATAGCCTTATCGTGTTTTTTAATACTGCTCTCAAGATCTTTTATAGCTCTATTTAATTTAGCTTCCTTGATTGGGTGAAGAATATCGTTATTCTTCTCCTTTTCTTTCTTTTTCTTATTTAACGTTCTTTGAAGGTCTAAACGTTCTTTCTTCAACTTAGAAGCCCTTGCCTTTTGTTGACCTAAAGTATCAGCTTTTACAACAATGTTAGTAGTACTTACCGTCATATAAGAATTATATGCAAAAGCACCAACACCCCCTACTACCCCTAAAGTAAGGAGAGTTAAGACAAGTATCAATCCTTTGCTAACTTTTTTCTTATTTTTGGGCTTTGAACTACTATCAAATATATCTAAATATTCTTCATTCTTACTCATAGTTCTTCAACTCTCCACTCTAAATAAAAGAAGCTTGAGGCTACCCCCAAGCTTCGTTGACCGACCACTGGCTTAAAATCCGAGGAAACCTTGTACCAAGTCCATGATGTAACCTACTAGTGTATAGATTTGACCTTGTACCAAGTAAAGTAAGGCTAATCCTAATAAAATCAAAGCAATAGCACGACGTTTCAAGTAAATCCCTACTGCGTACTTGTAGCCACCTTGACTACCTTCGCTGCTTCCTTCTGACTCGATTACTGCTGATACCGCTTCGTGAGATACTAAGAATTTAGCTGCTCCGTCACGTTTACCACCTTCACCTTCACCACCACCCATTAAAGCACGGTATGGAGGAAGAGTGATGTAAGCCAAGTCTGATACCATGATGATACCAAGGAAAGCTAGGATAAGGATTGCTCCCAAACCTAAAACTGTACCAACCAAACCACTGAATGGTTGATAGATAGCGTTACCCCTAACGAAGTCTGGCTTGGTATTCTTAAGAATTTCTGTTAAGAGCTTAGAACCCATACCCTTCTTAGTTTGAAGTTTTTGCAACAAACCTGTTACAGTAGAGTTAGTAACACCATTTTCACCAACCTGTTCGTTAGCGTGTTCTACCAACTCAGTTGTAAAACGTTGTTGTTCTGCTTTAGTTAAGTCCTGGAACTGAGCTTCGTTGACATCGTAGTTAGTACCACTAGAACCATTGTTTTCTTTGTTAAATAACTGCTTACCATCTACAGAACCACCACCCTCAAGAGTGTATTCTTGCTCAGCCATCTTATTATAGATACCTGTTGTTAAGTTTGACTCTGCTTGTTCGGTAGTTACTGCACCAACAATAGTACTTGAAAGACCACCAAGTGCCATGGCACTAAGTAAAACTATGCCGTATAATGACTTTTTAGCTTTTCTCTTCATAACTTATAAAACTCCTTAGTTATTTTAAAATTTGAATATTAATTGATATGGCAACATAGTATATATAATGTAGAAGAATAACAAGAAACTTACTACCCCCATACCCCATCGCCACCAGCTTTCCCAAGTTCCTCCTGTTGAGAAGAACTTATGATTTGGTACGGAAGTGAATCTTTTCGGGGAATACCTTTCTCCCTATCAACTTATTTAACCCTACGAACGACAGACACCATACACCACTAGGGGTTAAACTATCTAGTATAAGGTGTGACAACAATCCTAATATAAGTCCTATAGAAATTAGTTTGATGATAATTCCTTGAGCAGTAAGTAACCCACCACTAGAGCTCATTACCCCTAACAACATCCAACAAGTTAAGAAAAAGGATAAGTCGGAGTGAGTTTGCCAAGATCTATGCTTGGCATCAAATACCCCTAAGACCCGATACAACGTACTTTTCTCGCTAACCCCCTGAGCCTTCATTCTTTTTCTTAGTTTGGTTGTTAAGTGTAATATCTTACAGAATGTTAAAGAGATTACATCCTTCATAGGAGCTGACTCCTCATGATGGTCTTGGTCTGGTAACAAAGAACCTACAATACTGAAAGGATAGATGATAGCTAACTGAACTAAGGGAGTAACCCCTTCTATCAAGTAACCCTGCTCCTTTAACATATAGTATCCGCCAAGTGCTGCTAGAACTCCACCCACTCGGTGAGACTTACCTTCCATAAGAAACTCCTATCTAAAGGGCAACTTTTCTATCTCATATTTCCAATATGGATTAAGTTTAACCCTAACGTTTCCCTTAACGAACTAATTCGAGAAGAACTTTTAACACTAACCTTATACGAGTCTCTAGGAGAGAACTTAAGAATGCCATAAACAACCACAATATTTTTTGAAAGTAAATTGTTTTTAATAAGTTCAGCATACCTTGATAAAATATTTTCTACTACAATGTACTCCAAACTTAAACGTTTAGATACTGCATAGTAATAATACCCCAAGGGAGTTGAATTCCTAGAACCGTCAACTGTGATTATTGCTAAATCTAAGTAATTTACAGAATTTCCGTTAGATACTTCCTCTACTACTAAGTTATTGTACTCGTCAACGATTGACTTTACCAAAGTCTGAGAACTGCCAGTCCACCAAGAAGAGGACAAAATCAAATTTGATGAATATAAAACACTTGCCATTAAATTACCCCTTCCAAAGTTACCATTCTTGCTTCGAATAGTGTCTCAGAAATCTGTACTACATCAAACTGAGAAACTAATAGTTCATCCTCTAAAACTGCAACTGCAAAAGGTAATGAATCACTCATTACCTCGAATACTAGAATATCGTCGGGTGAACTTAGCTGGTCTTCACACAACTTAAGAATTGCGTTCCTAACCCTCACCCTCTGTAATTGATTAGTTGCAGCTGATTTACCTTTAGAGAAATACTTATCTTTTATGACTTCAAGAACTTCATTCATACATAAACCAACTTTCTAAAATTCTACCCAAAGTGGATGTTAGACATCTTCTCAACAAGCATACTCAACAACTCTAATACCATACCACCCACGTTAATACCAAAGTCGGTAAATGCTGAAGTGAAGAGCAACACACTCGCTAAACCAAGGAAGAATAGGAATACAACCCTTTTCTGTAGGTATACCCCAATAGCTACACGTCCACCACCTTGTTGTTTCTGAGGGCTTTGAGCTCCTGGCATTCCCATCATACCCATTGGCATTCCCATACCCATTCCTGGGGCATGACCAGTAGCTTGAGCAGAACCACCAAGCATAGATGCTACCTGAACGGCTTCATCAGATACCCACTGACGACCACCAATAGAGCTATTACCTGACATATTCATACCTGACATACCGCCTGCACCATCTGTTCCTGCAGTGTATAAAAAGCTACGAACTGGTGGGAAAGCCATATAAAGAACATCTAACGCAGTTATAAGTCCAATACCCAAGAACGTTAAGATTACAAGGATACTAATAGCATAACCAATGATGTCAGTTAACCATGACGAACTTTGCCTAGCCTTAGCCATGTCTTCCTTAGTTACAGGTTTAAAACCCTTTAAGGTGTCAGAAACATCACTTCCTTGACGTTGCCCAGTACCTGTATTTACATCACCAGTCGTTCCACTATTTGTTTCAGCAGAATTAGTTGTATTTTCTTTAGTGGAATTACTATTATCACTACTATTACCAAAATTGTCAAGAGCATATACAATATTAGTATCGTTATTGACAAAATGACTAACCACTGGGGTGAAACCTACCCCTAATAGCATAGCCCCACAAACCAAAGATGTGTACAATCTTTTCTTCATAATCAACCTCTTATTTTATTACTTTCTGTACTTGGAAACTGTCCAAGTTGTCCAAGAGAGATACCCTCTCTACCTCCGAAGATAAAGCCAACTGTCCTTTAAGTTCTGCTTCTTCACGAGCAACTTCCTTATTATGGTTTCGTTGAGAAATCTCTTCTTTCTTAGAGATAGCTACCTTAGGAGCAACTTCCAGTTCCTCTTCAGCACTATATTTAGTAGCAATACCATCCTCTAAGTTCTGGCGATAAATGAAGTTAAGTAAGTTAGCTTCAATATCACCATTACCTAGAGTTAGTAACCTAGATAACAACAGAGATAACTGAGTTACATCAAATCTACCAAACAACTCAGAGAACTTACGAATTTCTTCCTTGTGCATACCCTCTACTTCAATTCCATTAAGGATATAGATACCCCTAGTAGTGAAATTTCTTAAAGAGATTAAGAAAGACTCAAAAGTCATGGTTGTTTTTATATTGTGTAAAACAGTCATATAACGCATATAATCTCGTTGGATATAAGCATTGTAGAAGTTAAAAATGACAGAGTCTGTAACTAAGTCGAACTCTTTAGATACCTGTTCAGCCATACATTCGCCATTAGCATCCACTACCTGTTGTAGGTAGTTTAGAGATTCACGAATAATATAATCGGCTCGAGTTGCAATCATACGAAGTGCTTCTTCTTCGAATTTGATTTCTTCTTGCTTACAGATAGAACCTAACAAGGTTAGAATATCTCTCTCACTAGCCTTCTTAATGTTGAGTACAAGCTGTGCCCTATTCCTAATAGTAGGCAATAACTTATCTGGGTCAGTTGTAGCTAGAATATAAACAACATGCTCTTCAGGTTCTTCAATAGGTTTTAGCAAGTAGTTCTGCAAAGCGTCAGATGCCTTATGCACTTCGTCAAAGTAATAATATTTATACTTTCCATAGTTTGGAGCATATACCCTATCTTCTAAGAGGTCAACAACATCACCCTTACCTGAGTTTTCGGCAACGTTAATTTCATTAACATCTGGCAAATTATCTAATACGCCAGTCTTAATGTATTCATCAAACTCTCTACAAGACTCGCATACCCCACACGCATCTTCACCCTTCTTGCGACCAGTACACTCATACTCCTTCATCAAAATACGAGACAAGGTGGTCTTCCCACTACCAGTAAACCCTGTAATAAGAACTACCTGAGGGCGTCGACCCCTACTAATTACATTCCGAACAGTATCCTTTACTTGCTGGTTACCAACGTATGTACCCAAAGAATTCGGACGATAGTACCTAGCAAACGTTCTCTCTTCTACCATTAAGTTCACACTCCTACCAAATTAACTAAAAATACTACTACAATTTAAGACAAAAGAAAAACAGGGGGCAAACTGCCCGACCTGTCCTCCAAGATTACAGAAACTATTAACCACGACGAGCATTGAATGCTGCTGCGAAGGCTGCTGCTTTCGCATTACGTGTAGTTTTGTAAGTATCTTCAAGTGCACCTGCAGATGCTGCTGAAGCCTTACGAGGTTTTTCTGCGATAGCTGGTTCAAAACGTTCAAATCCTTTAACAATCTTACGAGTAACGATTGGGAATTTTGGATTCTTAGGATTTGGTTTAGAATCAGAAGTAATAGCTGTACGCAATTCCAATTCTTTAAGAGATTGTCCACCTTTACCTGGTTTCAAGAAACCACGAGCTGGAAGAATTTCTGGGTTAGAGTTCAAGTCTCCACCCGCTTTAGGAATAGTGTAAGCTGCGTTAACAGTAACTTTACCACCAGAGATAACACCATTCAATTTAGATCCGCTGCCAAACCAAGTGCTTCTGCAACAGTAAATTGAACTTCTTCACCTTTCTTAGCTACTTTGTATTCAACATTACCTTCGAAACGGAACATGTTGTCACGGTAGTAAGAGTTAATCTTAGTTTGTGGGTATTCAAGACCATCTTCAAGGGCTTTCAAGACATAACCAATGATTTTACCAGTAGAGATATCTTTTTCTTTACCAGTCTTAGGGTCTTTGATAGTGTTGTTGTCTTTTACTGAATCGTCAGTAATTGCGGCAACATATGCCCATTTGTCAGAGAGTGAGCCAAGCTCTTCAGGATTGAAGTTTTCTACTACTTCTTCATGTTGTGGTGCTTGTGCGTCTGCTGCAGGAGCTTTTACTTCTTCTGCTGCTTCAACTGCTGGAGCTTCTGCTCCAAGAACTTTCGTATCGTTTAATGCCATTTTCGGCACCTCCATAAATTTTATTTAGGTGATCAATAGGGAAACCTCCCCTACCAACTTTCTGATATAAGTATAACATAAGTATTTTTAGATTGCAAGCCATTAACGAATAAAATATAAAAAATTTATAAATCCTTCAGAAATACTGCAACCACCTCCGAAACCAAAGGAAAAATACCTTCGAGCTAGAGGAATAAACTAATGTTAACTAAATAACACTAACAATAGTACAACTGGCTCAAAGGTATCTGCTATTTAAGATTCGTTCAAAAATTTTCTAAATCGTGTTAACAACTGCCAAAGCAACGGAGCCATCAGAGGATACCCCATATTCTACAGATAGGAGGTCACCCACTTTCACAGTATTGTAATTTACACCTGAAGTAAAGTACTCAACTGTTACTGTTCCTAACTCTTTTGTTGGCAAAGTAAGTTCTAGGGCAAAGACTAAAGTGTCACCCTTCTTGTAAACCTTTTTAGCACTAACAACGGCAGTAGATTTATCTTCTGACTTAATGCTAGGGTAATTTACCTGAGGGAGGTCCGAAGACCCTGATTCAGTCTTAGATTCCTTACCTTTTGTTTCGGAACTGCTACTAGAGGAACTAGATTTTTTACTAGAACTAGATTCCTTAGTAGAAGAACTACTCGAAGACGAAGAGTCTTCTACCTTCTTGGGCTTAGTAGCATAACCCTTCAAGGGATTATCCGAAGACTTAGCGACAGAAGATGAAGTTGCTGGTTTAGCAGATTCATCCCGCTTCGTAACACCTACACCCCCTAGAGCATAAGCTACCACTAATCCAATAAACCCAAGGAAACAGACAAAACAAACTGCTTTCCATGGTTTCATAGGTTTCCCTGGTTTCTCTGATTTCTCTGGTTTCATACTAAACAACCTCCTCAAGCAAATCTAAATCCTCTTTTTCAAAAGTATCTAGATTATATACATCCAAAACTACTTCCAAACCATACTCGCTACGATGTAGTACCCCAAATGAGTTTCCTTCTAGGTAATACCCATACCCCAGAGCCGTGGGGTAAGTTCTTAATTGCTTAACTGTTTTGTTGTAAACAGGTTTAAGTAACTTCTTAAGACCAAGCTTACCACTATTCAATAGATATTTAATAATTGGAGATTTGACACCTAAAGCCTCTACAGTAGATTGACAAACACTCAAACTATTATATTCTAACTCTTTAACACGTTCAATGTCTGAGTTCTTTAGGGCGTCAACCAATGAAAACAAACTAACTGTGTCTGCTACTAAGACCAAGCTAGAATTAGAGATATAAGATACATATCCTGACGTAAAGATGTCAGGCATGAACTCGATAGAAAAACTATTTTCTTCTAGTTGACTCTCTAGCAATGAGTTGACATACTCTAAATTACGAGCAATAAGCAACTCCTTTAGAAGTTGATAGAACACGCCATCTTGAAAATCCTGTAAGCTAGACAAAGAGTGAACACTCTTTACCGAAAACCTAAAAGCAAAACTACTTGTTAAACTGTCTTCTCTAGATTTCCTTACAATAGTTACTAGAAAGCTACCCCCTTCAGATGATACAAGATACCCCAACTTAGGAGTTTTACCAAACTGAGATAAAGCCTTTCGTAACATCTCGTCCCTCTCTAAGAGAGACTTACGAAGTTCGCTTGCAGTATAGATAAGAGGTACTATCTTAGGTAGTTTAGCTACCTCTTCTTGATACAAAGCAACAGACTCTTCGAATTCTGCCTTTGTTAGTAAATCTAATTTAGTTTTTACCATTTTTCTTCACCTTTCCTAGTATAGTTTTTTCAAACCTTCCTAAAAAGTTCAACATATTTTGCGTACTTTCTAAGTTTTTATTTACTGGAGATTTAACCTGTTTAGGTTTAGTTTGTGGAGGATTAGGGGCAACTTGTGTTTGTTGTGGAGACTCATCATAACCTTGGGTGCTAGAGGATTCAACAACATTCCGATAGGTGCTATTTTCTGGGTTGTCGGGGTCATTTTCATAATCTTCATCTTCATCAGCATGGCTAGAAGATACTAAATCTTGATAATTACCGTTGTCGGGATTATCTGGGTCATTGTCTTCGTCATACTCTTCGAAGTCATCTTCGTACCCCTCTCCTACTAAATCCTGATAGTTACCATTATCTGGATTATCTGGGTCGTTTTCTTCGTCATACTCTTCGAAGTCATCTTCCACCAAATCTTGATAGTTGCCATTGTCAGGATTGTCTGGGTCGTTCTCAAAATCCTCCTCTTCAAAGCTAGGAGTTGCTAAATCAACATAAGAACCATTATCTGGATTATCGGGGTCATTTTCTTCGTCGTACTCTTCGAATTCTTCGTCATACCCCTCAGACTCATTACCTACCAAGTCAACCACTACTCCACTTTCTGGGTTGTTCGGGTCATCCTCTTCGTTATAATCTTCCGAGTCTTCTTCATCGAAATCCTCTAACTCAACACCATAAAGGTCAAAACCGTCAGAAGACACAGTCTCGCTAGTCGGCACTTCAACAGTACTTACTATATCCTTAACGTCTTCATCTGGAAAATCAAAGTCTGTAGAAACAAATTCAGTAGATTCAGATACCCCATCTTCGTTTTCTTCCAAGACTTTTTCTTCCAAGTCTTTTTCTTTCGACTCTTCTTCGTTTGAGACATCTTCGTCTGGAAATTCTTCTTCCAAATCTACCCCATAGACATCTAGACCATCCGAATTAGTACCAGTTAAACCTGAGTAATTAGAAACATCTTCATTTCCCTTATCAGTGTTTTCTTCTTTCGTTTCAGAGCCATCATCTTCCTCCTCAACATCGAATGGGACACCATAAGAGTCAAACCCATCTAACGTAGTACCAACTATACTAGAATACTTACCAAAAGGTGAAACTATAGAAGCAACTTCCTTTTCTTCTGAGTTTGTTTTTTCTTCTTTTACGTCTTCTGTACTTTCTACGTCGTCTACATCCTCTACGCTCTCTTCCTCAGACTCTAAAGCCTTATAGGAATCAGTAGTCAAGACACGTTCCTGAAATTCTAAATAAAACTCAGAATACCAGTAAGACCTATAAGTTACAGACTCATCTAAGCCTGCAATACTATAACCTTCACCAACTCTTTGTAAAAATGAGTTAATCTCTAGGAATGAACCTAGAGATTCAGAAGTGTAAAATAAGTCCTCATAGCTTTCTAGTTTGAGAGGGTAATGAATACCAACCCTAGCTAGAGCGTTTATAATATTCTCTAAATATAATTGATACCCATTCATTTCCTACTCCTACTAATTATGCTAATTTAACGATTTGATAAATACGTGTTGTGTCGATATTACAGTAGTAACCATCTACACCTTTCGGAGTTACTACCCCAAATAGGCGTCTACCTTGAACTAAGTTCTCATTAGAATTTGATTTTCTAGGTTTGTAGTTGCTCTCCGTAGCCACTAACTCTTCAAAAGTTGCTAAGTTATCCTTAGGTAACTCAGGTCCCCTACCAATAAAACTATCAAACCCTAAGTATTCCATTACTTCATCAAAAGTAAGCTCACCCTGACCAAGGTATTTTTTAGCTTCCCTAATGCGTACCCCGATAGACTCAAGGTTCTTACGGTAATCTGCACCATAAACTTGGGATAATACGTCTTCGTTGTTAGTTACATACATAGTAGAGAATGAACCATTCTTCTTAGTTGTAACTACCTTAAGGACACTATTATTAAGTAAGTTCCTAAGTTCTTCTGTAGAGATATCTGTAGGTAACTGCTTATAAGAACTACTAATCAACTTAACTAACTCTTGAGGGTTCTCAGAGTGCATACCCCTTTCCCTAAACATTAACCAAGTATCTTGGAGTTGTTGGTCTGTCATATCTCGTAAGATTAAGTTAGCTGCTTCCAAAGATACAATAGCATCACTTGGCATATCTTTTGGTGTAACGATGTCATCTACAACTTCCAAGAACTTCTCTTGGGTAATGATATCTACGATACCACTAATATAGTTGTTATAAGTAGACTGCAACTCTTCAGAATAATTACGTGCAAGCTCATTACTGAGCAAACTTGTAACAACTAAACGGAATTGCTCCACCAAAATCACTTACTTCAACAAGAGAACCATTGTCTTTTACAAAACCAAGTTTCTCAAGCAAAAGCAAATCCACAGAGGTCATACCCACTGTATTAGATGTAGCACCAACTACTGGGAAATAAGCCTTGTGTCTAGCCAACTGTAGTAAAGATTTAGAAGATACATCAGAGGCAAACCCCTCAGAATCAGAGTACTTACGAAGTACAGTAGCGTTCATGGTGATATATCGTTCTTTTACTAAGCCTGATACAATCTGTTGCGTATAAGCAATCCTACCCTTAGATAGTTGGTCTTTAATAATACCTACTAAAGCAGATACGCTCTCCAAGGGTACAAAAATGTAATCATCTGCAACTAACTTAGTTCTAACAGTCAACTTAGTTAACTTAGCGTTAAAAGTATTTTGGGAAGTATAATCAATATCAACCCTTGCTGCGTTTAGTACCCCTTCTACATTCCATTCATAAGTTTTACTATTGTTAAAATTGTAGCTAGGGGTAATGGCAGTAAATACTTTCTCGCAAGCAGTATAAAGAGCTACCTTTCCACTAGGCTTATGGTACCCAAAAACTAAACTCGTAAGAAGTACCCCTTGGAGCAACTGGATGTCATAAGCTACATCACCATATTTACCAGTCTTTGCCTCAGTCGACTCGAACTTTCCTGTACTAAGTCTCGTAAACCCTTATGAGAATTAAGTAAGCTGGCTACAGTCGGTAAAGTAAGAACCTTTCCTACACCAACCGTAGATACTATTTCTGATTGAATGATAACAACCATTCCACTAAAAGGAGAAGGAATACCCCATAAATCTTTATCTTTCATGCTAACTCCTTAGCTATTCTAAATCATCTAGGTCATCCAAGATACTTGCAGAATTAAAGCCACCTAGATTAACCTCACTCGCAAGACTAACCCTCTCTCCAGTGTAGCCACCGAACCACTGAGGATTAGATACCATAAATAAATATAAATTACGTTGGAATGTAGTAGATAGAACTCGGTTCATCAAGTCAGCCCAATTCTCAAGTTGATAAGAATCAATCTGGAACTTATGACGTCCTTCAGAATCAATCAAGCTGGATACATCGAAACCATCAGCAACAAGTGCATTAGCTACACGACCTACCTCATCCAATGTAAGTTTTGAAAGTTTAGAAGAAAAAGAGAAAACAACTCCATCCAAGTCTACCCTTGCAAACTCCATGTCCGGCTCTACCCCATACTGAATTTCAGCAATCCTAGTATAAGATATAGCTCTAATACCTGAACCATCGTATATGCTAGAGCCAACCTCTGGCACTCGGATATACCCCCTGTCTATAACCTTAGAGCCAAGGAAGTCACCATCGTAAGCACTCTCAAGCATACCTGCTACAAAAAGAAGAATCTTTGTAAAGGTCTACCAATAACCCCTCAGACATACAAGTATCCAACTCTCGTAAAGTACCGTTGTCTTTAATAAAGGTTACCCTAGCTACGTCAGAATGAATACGTTTATACAAAGTGTCTACATAAGACTTAAGAACGAATACAGGTACTACCCTAGTACCCTTCTTAGATAAATCTAAGTAAGAACGAGGTCTTGTAATACTTCTACCATTCTTGTTTGAACCTAGCTTAAGAATAGGTACTTCATAATCGTCTGTTTCTACTTCATCAAAGTGAATTACCGATTTTTCGTACTTAGAAACAGTCTCAGATAAGTCACCATCTACCCAAAAGTTAGCTACTTCCAAATTTGCAGTCGCTAAAAACTTAGTATAACTAGCTTTCTTAAGACCAGTCTCACGCTCAGTATGGAACGTAGGAACCTCAATATAACAAAGGAAATCCCTTAAGAAATACTTAGCTGCTGCTAGGTAAGGAGATACATTTGGATAAAACATTTTAAGTTTATTACCCAAAACTTGTCCTACATTATCCTCTAATTTTAAGACATCTACCTGTCGGTCGTCTACCCTTCTCCCAAAGGTGAAACCTTTTCCTTCTTCAGCTAGAGTGCTTACATACCCCCCTAACACCGACCTCAAAGGGTTCTTAGCACCCAATAGGTCGAAATCTACTTCTTCTACATCAAAAACTTACTCATTTACTACTACCCTGCTATCTATTTGTCTTCTAAATAATCAACACCCAATAAATCTAAAACTTTTCCCCTCGGTACCTGACCTAAAAGAGTTACATCCTCTTCAAAGAAATACTCCCTGAACCCATAGAATAAAGGTAATGGTACTGGGCGACTACCTAACCTAATGTCCTCTAGATACTTACTAAATAAAGTATCCGAGCTATACTGCCCAAGCCTAAATTCTGGAACCTTTTGACCTTCCGTCTCTACACTAATTATAGAAATCTTCATTTTAGGGTCACTAGGTTTATACTTACCTAATGCTGGGAAGTCTTCCTCACTCCTACAAGCGTAAGCTAAAAGATACCCCAACTCTCCATAAGTTATAGGATAAGAGTAGTCCCTTAAACGATAAGGTACATAACCCTTATCCTTGACTAGCCCTAACTTATCTAGCAAGCCCATTACAAAACCTACACTAGCATACCCCTCGAGGTTGGAAACACCTACACTCCCATCAAACTGTAAAGCCTCTAGATATTCTAACCTCTTGCCTGCTTTACTCTCTTCTAAAGAGTAAAGGAAAGGACGACTCTTTACCTGTACAATATGCTTAGAGCTAGTTTCAAAAAACTTACCACTATGACCATAAGACTCAGTAATTAAGAAATCAGTCCGTCCGTTTTTGTTGGTTATCTTCAATACTTTCACTAATAGATAACCTCCTTTCTAGAAACGTTTTCCTATCAACGCTACCCTCAAATAATTGATGCATAATATCGTTAAGACGTTCCTCAAGCTCCGAGGGTAGATTAAATACCCTTGTTAGGGGTACATACTCTTCAGTTGCTAAATCCATAATAGGCTGATATAACTCAAAAGAACTATGTTCGAAATCTGGTTCTAAAGTCTTCAAATCATACCTAACCAAGAATCTAACAATGCTTTGAGAGATACTAGAATAAATAGGCTTCTTAGAGTTCAACCAAGTAGGCAAATCATAAGATTTCAAGCTATCACTTAAAGGTAAGAAATCATTACCCTTTAAGACCAAAGGTAAAGAAGTAAAACCATCTTGGGTTAATCTTACCCCAAACAAGGCTTTAACTACCCCATAACCTGAGTACTTGTACTTCCTATCCCAAACTTCGACAAAAGACCAGAGATTACTATCTCCTTTACGGATTTTCATTTTCATTGTTACCCTCCAAGTAAGCTATTAGCTTTTTTAATTGCGAGGTCTCTTTCGTCGGAGCTATAATACCCCGTTAGGAATCGGAAGAATAAACCTTCTTCTGCTAATTCATGACTATTTACATAATAATCAACTAAGCTCATCTCCTCCCGTAACGAGTAAGTGCCACTAGGTCTAAATGATAACTCCAACCCAAGATCATAGATTAGCGATGACTCGCCTAACCCCTCAACTTGCTCTACGCTGACATATAGAGACTTCTCGCCATTCTCATCAAATAAATATATAGGACTACCCACAAAATTGAGTCCATCCTCACTAAATAGAGAACTACTAAGAGTAACAAAATCTCCGGTGATACCATAGTAATTATTTAGAGATGATAAAACTTTACCACTATCATAGTCTACGCTAAACGCACCGAAAAGGCAACTTCTCACGATAACCTGTATCCTTATCCGCAGAGAAGTAAAGATGGGTATTCCTTACACCCATAAAATCCCCATAACGAGATAAATCATATTCAAAAAGGTGCTCCTCTACTACATCTTTATGCTTATGTAGTAGGTTAGAAATAGACTCCACTACCGAACCACCTACCCCTAAAAGTCGAGTAAGGAAATCATTGTCGAGAACAACACCTCCAGTCAAAAGGTCCTCAGCATAAGAACCTAAATCATATAAACTGATACCGTCTAGCACAGTAATAGCTTCCATAGAGAAACCTAACTCCTTAGCAATAACAAGACTTACCAAAGAAGAAATCTCTACTTCTCGGATGTACTTATCTTCGGAAATAAGTAACTCATACCCCACTCGACCAAGCTGCGTCGCCCTAGAAGTACCCCTCATACCTGAATAAGAATAAGAAATACCCCATTGGAAGGGTTTGGTTGATTTAGCCTTATACATTTTAGAGTTATCGTAGATAAGGTCAATCGTAATACAAGCCTCTCTATACTCCAAGAGTTGGTACATATCATAGTAAAATTCGCTCTTACGACCTGATAACAACCACTCAGTATAGAAAACCCAAGGTTCTAATTTTACTTTGCCATTTCGGAATTTTAGGTTAATACCTTCGTCTGAGTAAGATGCTAAAAAGTCTTCTTCTTTAAAGACAGACACCTCCGTTGTATAACCCAAGTCCCACATCTTTAGCAATTGAGCCTGATATAGACCCATGTACTTTCTTTTTACTTCGTAAAACCTCTCTGGACGTAAAGTATATTTGTTATTAGTTAAGCTAAGTAGCTCTTCAAGCATTGGAATACTCCCCCCTAGTCTCTAGTAAATATTTATTATATATTATAACACAAAAATATAAAAAAAGACAGTCAAATTAAGACTGCCCAATAACCTTCTCTTATAGACTAGCTAAAGCTGTAGATTGAGATTCTTTAGAACTATAACAGAAAATATACTGCTTGTAGCGAATACCCTTAGTAGATACCCCATCTACTTGAAGAGGGTACACAGAAAACGAACTTTTCATTAAAGTCGCTAAAACTTTTGGAGCAGAGGTAACTTCCTTCTCAGATACCCCATCATACACGCAAGCCCCTGTACCTACCTGCACTAAAGAGATAACATAGCACTCGGAAAACTTAGGAGTCCCACTAAAACCGTTAGAAACAAACCTTCCCGATGAATTAAAAGTCTTTACTACCTTAGTGTCAAAGTCTGCTAGTACAGAACCCCCACCAACCCTTGCTAATTTATAATTACTCATAACCTACTACCCTACCTTGTAATTCATTCTTTTTGATTGCACCAAAGTAACGAGAATCATTAGAGACATCCCTATTATCCCCCATAACAAAATACTCGTCTTTAGCTAGAGTGACTTCGCCCTTTAATAGACCTTTTTCATACCCACTATCCGTAACATAGGGCTCCTCTAAAGCCTTTCCATTTCGATATAAGGTATCACCCTTAAAGACTAAAGTATCTCCCGGCGTACCGATAATTCGTTTAACCATACGCTTGTCAGATTCCTTTAGAACAACAACACTCCCTGCTTGTACTTACCCCAAGGGAAGTTTTCAACCCACAAGTGCTCCCCATCCTGTAAAGTGTAATCCATAGAATGACCACTAACAACTACCCTAGAATAAGAGTTCCTCCCAATAAATACCCCCACTACAAATACTAGGATAAGAGCTAAACAAAACTTTAATACCGTCTTAAACGCTTTCTTAAACATCTATTATGTCCTCGATTCCTTTAATGTTAGCGTCTGCCAAAGAAGAAATCTCTACTGGATTATACTCTATTGAGTCATAAGCAGGAACTATAGGTGTAACTCCTATATTTTCGCCCTCTTCTGTCATATAATCTACGGGATTAGAAATAACACCTTTAGACTCTAAAACTTTAGTTAACTGGGCTACGTCCTTGGTAAAATCTAAGCTTTGTTTTACCTTTAAAATGATGGTACTTTCATAAGTTCTTCCCACCTTATACGGTACAACACAGATATTTAGAATACCCATGTTCCATGTCTTTATAGCTACCCCTGAAAAACATTTCATCTTCTTTGTAGAAATTGCTAAGGCGTTAAAATTAGTCTTATATAAAACAGAAGTCGGAAGTATATAGATATACCTACGCTTACCACCCTCTTCTATATAATCTACATAATCATACCCCTCTGCCTTAAATGAGAAAGGCAACCCTAAAGGCATAGGAGACATAACTGCAACAGAACCTCTAGGAACGCTTACCTCTACAGTCCTAATATTGCCGTCCTTATCCCTACGGAAACCACCTTCGTCTTTAGCCTTTAATAGACGTCTTCGTAGCTCAAAACCACGAGGTACAAGCATTACATTACTATCGTTTAGTTTCCTGTAATACTCTACCTCAACACCCTTAACGTTATAGAAGTCGTTTTTAGGTAGAGACTTCGGTTTAATACCTAAATCGTATATTGAGATATAACCCTTCAAGTTATTCCTCGTTTTGTTAAACTCGCTCTTAAATATTTCGTCTAGTGTTGCCATTACTGCACCCCGTATCTTCTTTTTGCATTACCCTCCCACCAAACATCAGAAAGGTATTGACCTAGTTCTAATTTTGTTTGGGGGTTTCTTACAGTTATGTAAATATCAGTTATTCCCGATACCCCTCCTACAAGCGACGCTAGGACACCAATAACATTCCTAGTTGTTTCCTCGCCTACATTACTTAAACTTGGTAGAGTAGGTAAGTCATATATAAGTTCATACGCAGTTGTAAGTCTATGGGACTTTAGGATATTACAAGCACGTGCCCTCAATCCCAAACTATCGATAGTTATAGTTCTTAAAATAGGCATGCTTACACCAGTGGTAATGCTAGGAGTAATTGCCTCAAAAGTAGTAGGAGAAATAAAGAACTCAGAATCTTTTCTCTCAACTTCTTTAAGATGAGCATTAATACTAATACCCAAGTCTCTAAGAGCCTTAGACTCTATTTGTAAAATTCTAGTCTTTGTTACTGTAAGACTATTTGCTAGACTGTTAGCAGATAAAAGGGGGCTATTACCTAGCCCATAAAGTAAAGAAACAACATATTTTTGTCTGTCGGTAAGGCAAGAAAGCAAGTCCCCTAAGGGGATAAGACGGTCTACATAAAAGACCATATCTTTATCCAAAAACCCACGACTAGCTAAGTTATTTAAAAGCCTCAATTTCCCTAAACTTTGCTGTGAAACCATACACCAAAAACCCTCTCTAAATAATTTAAATCCTAATTGAGACTAATACAATTAGTCCGCACTTACAGTTCCATTACTGTAGTTAATAGTAAAACCATCCTGAATATTGTAAATATACTTACAAATACTCAAACTCCCTGTAGAGGAATAAACCTCCATCAACACGCCACGTGGAACTAACTCGTCACCTAAGTAATAAGGAGTTACACGGTAAATTACAGACTGATTGCTTTTTTCTAAGAAGTCTCGAGTAGCATTCTCAACCTCTACCATATACTTCTGATTTAACGAGATAGTACCAGTAATAAGGTTTTCTAAGTTATTACTGCCTGCAAAGGTATATGCCTTCAAATGAGAGCGGTCATAGATACCCCCTTTAGACCTACTAACCCAACCTGGAGGATTAGGTAACTCAGGTTTACCCTTGGATGATATTAAATCTTTCCTAGAAAACACAGATACAACACCTGTTGCCCTACCTAAATAGTCATTACCTGAATATTTTGTAAAAGTTGGGCTATTTGTTAAGTTCTTTTCCTCAACCGTAAAGAAAGGAACTCCACCGTTTATGTCTATGGACTGCTTACCACTATAAGCTGGTATAGCACTTCCGTCAGAAAAGTACAGACCACTATTTGCCTGCTTAGTAGACCGTACAGGTGCAGTCTTGCCTTTTGTCCAATGCTCAATCTTAGGTAAATACCCTTTGATGTGGTAGGAACCAATACTACCCCCAAAGAGGAAAATAGATGCTAAACCTATACAGAAAGTTAAAACTATAGCCGAGACACGCCTGCTACCCTTTTCTTTTAACCTTCGAGCTTTTAAGTTAGTCTTTGCCATTTAATACCCCCAGTCTAATCCCCACATCTACCCAATCCTGGACTACTATGTGAGAGGACTTACTCTGTAAGATACTAAGATAGTAAGCTAACCCCTTAGCCATTAAGAATTTTTTACTAGCGTTACTAGATTTAAGATAGTTAGGGTTATCATCGATAAAGTACCCCTCGGACATGTCTACGCTAGACTTATCTTCGTGCTTCTTAGAGTCTAATAGAATTATAGGCAAATTCAAAGACCTAGCAAAGTACTCCTTATAAGCATACTCTTCCTCGGATACATACATCGAAACAAAAGTAATGTCAAAAGAGCCTTTAAGTAAACCCAAAACCTCCGTAAAATAAGGCATTGTTTTTATCTTATTATAATTAGAATATAGATAAACCCACGCTGCATCAGAAATATCTTTACTATCTATCCCTAAATCTTCTTTATTGTTTTTTAGGTACTGTTTAACTTCCCCTAAAGTACCATAGGTATCAAACACTACCCCATCCATGTCTAGATATAGTTTCTTCATCCCACTAACCTTACAAACCCTTTCTCAAAATCAGTGGCAGTCTTACTTTTCTTATATAGATTAGTAACTTCCTCTATAGTTAGTTCGAAGTCTTTAGCTATTCTTTTAATATCATCGTAACTGAAACCACCCAAAACAACATCATAACTC
>BNJU01000499.1_pt1 | contig 186985 bp, 261 predicted proteins | sample 8539281 | NCBI WGS metagenome assembly BNJU01 (sample SAMD00202456, study PRJDB9452) | human saliva metagenome | isolation source: human saliva | place: Japan | reverse complement strand
TTTTATCATTTTGAAAATAAAAAGAGAAGATAAAATTTGTCTTCTCTACATGAAAATATTGTATGGCATCAAAGCAAAAGTAACTGGCTTTACACTATTTGTTAAGATGTAATTTGATTCAAAAAGAAAAGATAGATTTAAAAGTGGGGCAAATGATGGAGCAAATCAGTTATTGACAAGCAAAAAAGCCTTGGTTATCAAGGCTTTTTCCTGTTGATTTAGATGCCCCCTACAGGGATCGAACCTGTGACCCACGGATTAAGAGTCCGCTGCTCTGCCAGCTGAGCTAAGGAGGCAAAGAAAAAGCTGTATTGGTGCCGAAACTTCACGGTTTGTATTGAACCCGCGCAATTAAGCAGGTGGGCAACTCGCTCTAACTGAAGCTGTTTCCGTGTGAGACGGCCTACATGCTGTTAGAAGACTTTTGTTTCCCTAATAATACAAAAAAATAGTCGGTCAACACTTAAAGTGTGAAGTCATCACCACAGCGTTTCTATGTTTATATAATACCACTTTTTCAAAAATCAAGAGGAAAGTGCAATTTTTTTGAAAAAGGATTTCAGATTTTTCGCAAACGGTCGATAGCTTCCTTTCTTTGAGCCAAAGCTCGTTCATATTTACCAGTATCTTCTGCTTGGAAATAGTGATGATTACGAATTTTTTCTGGTAGATAGTCTTGCTTGACCCAATTTCCAGGATAGTTGTGTGGATAGAGATAGTCTTGGGCGTTGCCCAGTTCCTTGCTTCCGCTGTAGTGCCCATCACGCAGGTGTCGCGGAATAGGCAAGTGTCCTGATGTTTTGAGGTCAGCAAGTGCCTTATCCATAGCCACATAGGCTGAGTTGGACTTTGGAGAAAGGGCCAAATCAATCACGACATTGGCAATGAGAATGCGGGCTTCTGGGAACCCAATCTTCTGGGCAGCATCAAGAGCAGTCACGGTGTGAATCTGGGCTTCAGGATTGGCCAAACCGATATCTTCATAGGCGATAACAGTCAAACGACGAGCGAGACTTGGCAAATCACCAGCCTCAATCAAACGGGCAGCGTAGTGGAGACTGGCATCCACATCTGAGCCACGGATAGACTTTTGCAGGGCGGATAGAACATCATAGTGACCGTCTCCATCCTTGTCCATGGTGATGTAGCTTCTCTGAAGACTATTTTCCATGATGTCAAGCGTGATATGACGGATGCCGTCATCATTTTCTGGGGTGGAGAGAACTGCCAAATCAAGTGAGTTAAAGGCAGAGCGGAGGTCTCCGTTGGTAGATGTTGCGATAAAATCCAGCGCATCATTATCTAACTCAACAGGGAAAATCAAAACCTCGTTCAGGGTCAGTCAGAGCGATCTGAATGGCTCCTTTGACATCTTGGTTAGACAGAGGTTCCAGTTCAAAAATCTGAACACGGCTACGAATGGCTGGAGTGACAGAAAAGAAAGGATTTTCAGTCGTCGCCCCAATCATGATGACCAGTCCGCTTTCCAAGAGAGGCAAGAGGAAGTCTTGTTTAGTCTTGTCAAGACGATGAATCTCGTCTAGTAGCAGTACAAGGCCACCTGAGAATTTAGCTTCTTCAGCAATTTCTTGGAGACGTTTTTTACTATCAACAGTGGCATTGAAGGTCCGAAAAGCATACTTGGTCGTTCCAGCGATGGCTGAAGCGATACTGGTCTTTTCCGATACCTGGAGGTCCCATAGAGAATCATGGATGATAGACGATTTGCTTCCACCATGCGGCGGATAATCTTGCCTGGTCCAACCAGATGCTCCTGACCGATGACCTGGTCGATGGTTTTGGGGCGCATACGAAGCGCGAGATTGTCTGGCATAGCAGTCCTTTCTAACATGGATTTTCTGATACTAATGTGGTAATATGGTAGTATCTATTTTAGCATATTTCCGAGTATTCGGGGCGATTAAAGAGTCGTATAGAAAGAGGACAAAATGGCAACATACGGATTTTTTTAGATGTTTTACAGGAAGAGTTGGACAAGAACTTTTCCTTTTGATTATGAGATTAGTTGGGACAAGCGCAATCATGCGGTTGAAGTGAGTTTTCTGTTAGAGGCACAAAATCCTGCAGGGGTGGAGATGCTGGATGAGGATGGAGAGGTGTCGTCAGACGATATCCTCTTTGAAGAAGCAGTGCTTTTTTACAACCCTGCCAAGTCAACAGTCAATGCAGAAGACTATTTGACAGTCATCCCTTACCTGCCTAAAAAAGGTTTTTCTCGTGAATTTTTAGCTTATTTTGCACTATTTCTCAAAAGATACTGCTGAGGTTGGACTAGATGCCCTTATGGACTTTTTGGAAGACCCAGAAGCAGAAGAATTTGTCATGGAATGGAACCAAGAAGTCTTTGAAGAAGGAAAAGCAGGCTTGGAAGAGGGAGAATTTTATCCTTATCCGAGATATTAGGAGTTGGTTGGAGATTTTATGAAGAAAATTGGGATTTATTTGGTTTTATGTGCTAGCTGTTGTCTTTATTATGCTAGCTTTTGCTTGTGGAACAATCGCATTTGCAGAGTTGGGGTATTCCGCAGTTTTAGTCTTTACTTTTTGGTTATGCTTTTCGCCTTTCTAAGCATGTATTTAATCTTTATTCTTCATGAGCTGGGACATGCTTTTTGTGGCTACTTGACAGGCTATCGGCTGGTGGCTTTTGGATTAGGAAACTTTCTTTTGACTAAAAAGTCAGACAGGTTTTATCTTAGCAGAACAGCAGTTTTGAAAAATGTTGGTGCTCAGTATATTGGTTTAAAAGAGAATGAAAGTGATCAAAGAATCATCTTGATGCTTTCAGGAGGCTTGATAGTTCACCTTTGCTTGATATTATTGGCAACACTTTTTGGTTTTTTGACAACAAACTGGTATTTTGCAGGGACTTGGATTTTTCTTAAATTTATCTCTTCTTCTTTTCAATGCTCTGCCAGTTGGGATTACCGATGGAGCAAAAATTTGGGAATTACTACAACACCCTGAAAATACGAAATACGCCTACCTGATGTTGAGGCATTCTGCCCAGACCTTGCTAGCTCCTCAAGAATATGATTTAAAAGACTTTATCATTTCTGTTGATGAGGATGTGAGAGGGGGTCTTGCAGAAAGTGTTCAGGCTCTTCAGGGATTGGTATTCATATTGGATGATAATATAGAGCTTGCAAAGCAACAGTTTCAGTCTGTGTTAGAGAAAACAGATAATCCAATGTCTAAATCTATTTCTCAATTATACCTTCTTCAAATTGCTCTGATAGAAGGAGATAATAAGAAGGCGGAAGAATATGCAAGTATTCGAGGGTCAAATCCTTTTTATCTCTAAAAACAGCAGATATGCAGGTCATTCAAGCTTGGTATCAATTTAAGGCAAAGAAAGATGTAGTTCAAACTCACAAGGCTATGAAGATTGCTAGACAAAAAATGAATAGCAGCCGGATGTTACGGGATGAGAAATCCTACTACCAGCAGTGGTTAGATGAGTTGGAACAAGCCATACAGGAAGAAGAGACTCAGTGAGCTGAGAAATAGAAAAGGGAGCTGTCCGATGCTTCAGAAATTTAAGCGGTTATTTAGTAAAAAATCCCAAGAACGTGAGTCGTTCCTTCCCCGCAATCGCTTTGCGGATCTAGATTTCGAGAGAGTATTGAAGTCAGGAGCTCGTCGCCTTGTTAATGAGGAAGGACGCTATGCTGAGGATGGGAAAAATCACAGAACTTGAATTTCCTGAAGATTTTTGCGGAATTTGAATTTCTAGTTGGTTTTAAGACGGAGGAAGAAGAGCAGTTTCAGCAACTATTAGCTCGTTTAAATAGTATTGATAATGCCATTCAGTCCCATTTGGAAAGCGAGTTGCAACAACCCATCCCTCAGTATGCTAAGGATCTAGGCTATACTCAGAAGAGGTGGGAGAAAACCTTTTACTTCCATCCTTGGATATTAAGTTTTGAGGAAAACCCGCCTAATCTTCGCTATGTTGCAGATTATGTAAATGATGAGTTTACGGTTTATTTTGCTAAAAAACATGGCAGATGGCAAGCATACTGGGATGCAGAGTGCCAAAAAAAGTAATCGAAGAAAGCTAGCTCGTATTTTCCTAGAGAGTAATTGTTATCATAGAAAAGAGTAAATATCATGGAATTATTGGATAGCAGAATGGATTTCCAAGGTTGCAAGATTGCCTTGATTTGTGGGGATAAGGTCTTGACTATCTTACGTGATGACAAGGACGATATCCCTTGTCCCAACATGTGGGAGTTGCCAGGTGGTGGTCGTGAAGGAAACGAAAGCCCTTTCGAGTGCGCAGCGCGTGAAGTTTATGAGGAATTGGGAATTCATTTAGATGAAGACTGTCTGCTTTGGAGCAAGATTTATCCTAGCGTAATCTTTAAAGACAAGCAATCGGTCTTTATGGTTGGTCAGCTAAGACAAGAACAATTTGACAATATTACCTTTGGGAATGAAGGACAGGCCTATAAACTGATGCCTATTGAGGAATTTTTGAAGTCTAAACAGGCAGTGCCTCAGCTACAGGGGAGATTGTGGGATTATTTGGAGGAAAGTTTATGATAACACTTGTTCGAGCGGGAGCAGAGGATTTGGAGACCATCATTGCGATTCAAAGAGCTAGCTTTAAGTCTGTCTATGAGAAATACCAAGATGAATATGATCCTTATCTGGAGGACCGTGAAAGAATTAAGTGGAAACTAGTCGAGCGTCCCAATAGCTATTACTACTTTGTAAAAGAAGATGAAGAAAACATCGGATTTTTACGAGTTCAGACCAATGCCGAGTTAACGAAAGCTTGGTTGGGAACGGCAGCGATTTTGCCTCAGTATCAAGGAAAAGGGTATGGATCTAAAGGTTTAAGCTTACTGGGAAAAGAATTTCCAACCATCACACAATGGGATTTGTGTACGGTGTTACAGGATGCAGGCATGGTTGCTTTTTACGAGAAAAAACGGCTATCGTCAAATCCACATTGAGCCTGAAAAAAGAAGGCATGGATATGGTCTACATGAAAAAATTGATAGAGAAATAGAAAGGATGGTTCAGTTAAATTTCTAAACTGAACCCGCCCTAAACACGGTGCCAAAAAGATAAACTTCTCTTAGACACAAACGTCTTCAGAGAGTTTCCGATTTTGGCTTTGTGTTTTACGGGCTTGGTATCTTAATGATGGAAACATGGCAAGAGTTAAAAGTTACAGTGAAACGTGAGGGAGAGGAGTTGGTCTCTAACCTCTTGATTGAACTAGGTGCCCAGGGTGTTGCAATCGAAGACAGCATGGACTATGTGGGAAATGTGGACCGATTCGGTGAAATTTTCCCAGAGGTGGAGCAACAGGAAGAAATCGTAGTGACCGCCTACTACCCTGAAACGGTTGATGTAGCAGCAGTTGAAGCGGATTTGCAGTATCGTCTGGCAGAATTGACAGATTTTATGGACCTAGGAGAAGTCAAGATCGGTACGACTGCTTTGGCTGAGGAAGACTGGGCGGACAACTGGAAGAAATACTATGAACCAGCTCGCATCACTCATGACTTGACTATCGTGCCGTCCTGGACGGACTATGAGGCGACAGCAGGAGAAAAGATTATCAAGCTGGATCCTGGTATGGCCTTTGGGACAGGTACCCACCCAACAACCAAGATGAGTCTCTTTGCCTTGGAGCAGGTTCTTCGTGGTGGCGAAACAGTGCTAGATGTAGGGACTGGTTCAGGGGTTCTTTCTATTGCAAGCTCACTTCTAGGTGCCAAGGAGATTTTCGCCTATGACTTGGATGATGTGGCGGTTCGTGTCGCTCAGGAAAATATTGAGCTCAATCCTGGTATGGAAAACATCCATGTAGCCCCAGGCGATTTGCTTAAAGGAGTGGAAATTGAGGCAGATGTTATCGTGGCTAATATCTTGGCGGATATCCTCATTCATCTGACAGATGATGCCTATCGCTTGGTCAAGGACGAAGGCTACCTCATCATGAGTGGGATTATCAAGGACAAGTGGGACATGGTGCGTGAGTCAGCTGAGTCAGCTGGATTTTTCCTTGAAACCCATATGATTCAAGGAGAGTGGAATGCCTGTGTCTTCAAGAAGACTAAGGATATCTCTGGTGTGATTGGAGGCTAGCATGCAACAGTATTTTGTCAAGGGCAGTGCAGTCTCACCTGTCACCATCTCGGACAAGGAGACCAGCAAACACATGTTTCAGGTTATGCGCCTGAAGGAAAATGATGAGGTTACTTTGGTCTTTGATGATGGGAGCAAGCGTTTGGCGCGCGTGCTAGATGTAGAAGCTCGTCAGTTTGAGTTAGTCGAAGAATTAGCTGACAATGTGGAACTACCAGTCCAAGTGACCATCGCATCTGGTTTTCCCAAGGGAGATAAGCTGGAGTTTATCACTCAAAAAGGTGACGGAACTAGGTGCCAGTCAGATTTGGGCCTTCCCTGCCGACTGGTCAGTTGCTAAATGGGACGGTAAAAAACTAGGGAAAAAAGTCGAGAAACTAGAAAAAATCGCCCTTGGAGCAGCCGAGCAAAGCAAGCGCAACTTTGTCCCAAGCATCACCCTTTTTGAGAAAAAGGCAGACTTTCTAGCACAAATGAGCCAGTTTGACCGCATCGTGGTGGCTTATGAAGAGTCGGCTAAAGAAGGAGAATCAGCCGCACTTATACAAGCAGTTGCTGGACTGGAAAAAGGAGCTAAATTGCTCTTTATCTTTGGTTCAGAAGGTGGTCTCTCACCTGCAGAAATCGAGAGTTTTGAAGCTAAAGGAGCAGTCTTGGCAGGTCTTGGTCCTCGTATTTTGCGAGCAGAAACAGCACCGCTTTATGCCCTGTCAGCCCTTAGTGTTTTATTAGAATTAGAGAAATAAGAGGAAAAAATGGAACAAAAACACCGTTCAGAATTTCCTGAAAAAGGAACTTTGGGATTTGACAGCCCTATATCAAGACCGTGAGGACTTCTTGCGTGCGTTAGAGAAGGCGCGTGAAGACATCAATCAATTTAGTCGAGATTACAAGGGCAATCTTCATACTTTTGAAGATTTCGAGAAGGCCTTTGCAGAATTGGAACAAATCTACATTCAGATGAGTCATATCGGTAATTACGCCTTTATGCCTCAGACGACAGACTATGGTAATGAAGATTTTGCCAATATCGCCCAAGCTGGAATGGAGTTTCAAACAGATGCCAGCGTCGCCTTAACTTTCTTTGACGACGCTTTGGTGGAAGCTGATGAGGAAGTATTAGACCGTCTTGGTGAGTTGCCCCACTTGACGTCGGCTATTCGTCAGGCGAAAATCAAAAAAGCCCACTATCTTGGGGCTGATGTGGAGAAGGCCTTGACTAATCTGGGTGAAGTTTTCTACAGTCCACAGGATATCTATACTAAGATGCGAGCTGGAGATTTTGAAATGGCTGACTTTGAAGCCCATGGTAAGACTTACAAAAACAGCTTTGTGACCTATGAAAATTTCTATCAAAACCATGAGGATGCTGAAGTTCGTGAGAAATCCTTCCGTTCCTTCTCAGAAGGACTACGTAAGCACCAAAATACGGCTGCAGCAGCCTATTTAGCCCAAGTAAAGTCTGAAAAACTCTTGGCAGATATGAAGGGCTATGACTCAGTATTTGACTATCTTTTAGCTGAGCAAGAAGTAGATCGTTCCATGTTTGATCGTCAGATTGACCTCATCATGAAGGACTTTGCGCCAGTTGCTCAGAGATATCTCAAGCATGTTGCCAAGGTGAATGGTCTTGAGAAGATGACCTTTGCTGATTGGAAATTGGATTTGGATAGTGCGTTGAATCCAGAGGTTAGCATTGATGATGCATACGATTTGGTCATGAAGTCGGTAAAACCTTTGGGTCAAGAATACAGTCAAGAAGTTGCTCGCTATCAAGAAGAACGCTGGGTGGACTTTGCTGCTAATAGTGGTAAGGATTCTGGTGGCTATGCAGCTGATCCATACCGTGTGCATCCTTATGTTCTCATGAGCTGGACAGGTCGTTTGAGCGATGTTTATACCTTGATTCATGAAATTGGTCACTCTGGTCAATTCATTTTTCTCAGACAATCATCAAAGTTACTTTAATGCCCACATGTCAACCTACTATGTTGAAGCACCGTCAACCTTCAATGAATTGCTTTTAAGTGATTACTTGGAACAGCAGTCTGATGATCCACGTCAGAAACGATTCGCTCTTGCTCACCGCTTGACAGATACCTACTTCCATAACTTTATCACCCACCTCTTGGAAGCAGCCTTCCAACGTAAGGTTTATACACTGATTGAAGAAGGGGAGACCTTTGGAGCAAGTAAACTCAATAGCATTATGAAGGAAGTCTTGACTGACTTCTGGGGAGATGCTATTGAAATTGATGACGATGCAGCCTTGACTTGGATGCGCCAAGCTCACTATTACATGGGCTTATATAGCTACACCTACTCAGCAGGACTTGTCATCTCGACTGCTGGTTACCTTCATCTGAAACATTCAGAAACTGGAGCTGAAGACTGGCTCAATCTTCTAAAATCAGGTGGAAGCAAGACACCGCTTGAGTCAGCCATGATTATCGGAGCCGATATTTCAACAGATAAACCACTTCGTGACACGATTCAGTTCTTGTCAGACACGGTTGATCAGATTATTGCCTATAGTGCCCAGTTGGGAGAATAGGGAAATAGGCAGATTTTAGGAGAATAATATGAATAGAATAAAAAAATGGCTAGAGCAAGATCCCAAAAGAATACTCTTTATCAAAATTGGTATAGTTTTGTTGGGAATCATTTTATTGATTGCTCTACCTACTCTCTATCTTGTTTTGAGTGGAGTTGGTATTTGGTATTTTGTAAAGAAAGCACCAGATATTCGAAAAAGAAATTTAATGATAGGGCTTTTCATTGTCAGTTTTGTTGCAGTTGCTCTCCAAACTCCAACAGTCACAAAGAAAACTTCATCTGATCAGTCAGAAACTAAGCAGACTGTGACATCTACTTCTTCGACAACTTCGACGACGGATACTTCATCTAGCATAGAGGAGGCAAAACGAACCGAAGACGAGAAAAAAGCTAAAGAAAAAGCAGAAGAAGAGAGATTGCCAAAGAAAAAGCTGCAAATGAGTTGCAAGAAAAAGGTGAAACCTTAGTCAAACAATTGGAAGAAAGTCAAGATGCAAGTCAAGTGAAGTCTGCTAAAGAAACAGTTAATCAGATTGAAAATAATGATAAAAAAAGGCAGAATTACTTGGTAGGATAGATGCAGTTGAATCTTTAATTTCTCAAAAAGAAGAAGAGAAAAAGAATTGCACGTGAAGCTGAAACTAAAGCCCAACAGCAAGATAGAATTGTCTATGTTGCAAACCATGGGAATGCGAAAGTTTACTGGTATAGTATGGATAGAATGCCTTCAAAAAAACTAATAAAAGCCAACGTTGTCGAGATGACAGAGGCTGATGCAATTGCTGCAGGAAAACGTCCATCTAAAAAAGAATAAGATACAAAGTCATTTTAAGAACGGCTTTTTGATAAGTCACCAGAAAGGTAGAGGTATTGATAAAATATCCTCCTAATGATAATGAAAATTAATAAAAGAGGTTGGCTGATTTTTCCATTCAATTCTTGTCAGACACAGTTGACCAGATTATCGCCTACAGTGCCCAGTTGGGGGAGTAAATTAAAAGAGTCTGAGACAAAAAGTCTAACCTTAAATATAAAAAAAGCGAACAAAATGAGTTATCTGACATTCAGAATTCTGTCTTGTTCGCTTTTTCTAATCTATCGATTTTAAAAATTTATAATAAAGAATTCCCTAAAATCAAAAATTTTTTGTCCTGGTCTCTTAAATTATCCTCAAAAGCTATCTTCTTCAGCTTGATCTGAAGAGAAGAGCCAAACTTCTTTGATTTTTTTCCGTCTTCAATACGGAAGAGGTCAATCCCTGTTCATATTGAGTTCAGTACCATCAGCACGTGTTCCAAGAAAAGTAACATTGGCTGCGATTAAATCCTTATTGTCAGAAACCCAATTTGTTATTACCTTAAAAGGTTCCATTAGTTTTTCTCAGCAAATGTAGCTAGGTGAGTTCCTAGCTTGTCCTTACCAACAACTGTACCAGATATACTATGAGTACCAGGTTGATGCCAGATAATATCGTCTGCCATCGTTTCAAAAGACACCAGGAAAGTCACCAGCAATTAAAGCTTGGTTATAAGCATTGAAAAATTTCTAAGTTTGTTGACATATCTATTCTCCATTTCTTTTTTTATGATATAATTGTAACAGTTACAAACAAAAAAACAAGTAGACACTTTTTCAATAGCTAGTATCAAAAAGTAGTACTATTATTGATACTAAAAGATAAATTTTTTAAAAAAATAGAAAGAAGATATTTTTATGCCAAATAAAGTGAGTGAGTATGGTGTTTGTCCATTTGCGACAACGCAGAGGGTTTTAACAGGGAAATGGGCACTAGTAATCATTTATCAGTTGAGTACGGGTACCAAACGATTTAAAGAATTGCAGAGATTATTGCCTGGGATTACTCAAACTATTTTGACCCGTCATCTCCGTCAATTAGAAAAAGGATAAGATTATTCAACGAAAGGTCTATGCGGAAGTTCCCCCACGAGTTGAGTACAGCTTAACCGAAATGGGACAGGAATTCAGAGTTGTTTTAGATGCTGTCGAGAAATGGGGTCTAGATTATATCAAGTTGCTAAAATGCTAATGAGATAAGTAACAGATAATTCCTATATAGGGAAATGTATTTTTATCAAATCTCTCAATTAAAAAGACAGTAAGTCAAACCTGAAAATTTTCCAAGCACATTTTCTTGAAACCCTTTCTTTCTTTTGATAGACTAGTATCTAGTTTTTGAAAAAAAGGAGAAAGAAAAATGAAAAAATTTGTCGCTGAGTTAATCGGTACGTTCATGCTTGTGTTCATTGGAACAGGAGCTGTTGTTTTTGGAAATGGTCTTGATGGCCTTGGACACCTTGGAATTGCTTTTTGCCTTTGGTTTAGCAATCGTAGTCGCAGCTTTCTCAATCGGAACTGTTTCAGGTGCTCACTTGAACCCAGCTGTTTCTATCGCTATGTTTTGTTAACAAACGTTTGTCATCTTCAGAGCTTGTAAACTACATCCTCGGACAAGTAGTCGGTGCTTTCCTTGCATCTGGATCGGTATTCTTTCTCTTGGCAAATTCAGGTATGTCAACTGCAAGTCTTGGTGAAAATGCCTTGGCAAACGGAGTAACTGTCTTTGGTGGTTTCTTGTTTGAAACAATCGCAACATTCTTGTTTGTTTTGGTCATCATGACTGTAACATCAGCAAAGCAAAGGGAATGGCGCAATTGCTGGTTTGGTGATTGGTTTGTCATTGACAGCTTTGATTCTAGCTGGCTTGAACATCACTGGACTTTCAGTAAACCCAGCTCGTAGCTTGGCTCCTGCTGTATTGGTAGGTGGCGCAGCTCTTCAACAAGTTTGGATTTTCATCCTTGCACCAATCGTTGGTGGAGTTCTTGCAGCCCTTGTTGCTAAAAACTTCCTTGGAACTGAAGAATAATTGAAACTCAAAAAGCCTTGCTTCTCAGCTTGAGGAACAGGGCTTTTTCGTATGATACTCTTCGAAAATCTCTTCAAACCACGTCAGCTCTATCTGCAACCTTAAAGCAGTGCTTTGAGCAACCTGCGGCTAGCTTCCTAGTATGCTCTTTGATTTTCAGTGAGTATGAGTTTAACGGTTGTCAATTTTCTCTGGATAAAGGTCGTGTTGGAAGAGGCGTTGTTCTGCCAAGCCTTCATACTTGGTTCCAGGTCTACCGTAGTTGTAGTAGGGGTCGATTGAAATGCCACCGCGAGTGTAAATTTTCCCCAGACTTCTAAATAGCGAGGGTCTAGCAAGTTGACCAAGTCTTTCCCGATAGTGTTGATACAGTTTTCGTGAAAATCTCCATGGTTTCGGTAGCTAAAGAGGTAGAGTTTGAGGGATTTTGACTCGACACAGAGCTTGTCAGGAATGTAGGAAATATAAATAGTTGCAAAGTCTGGCTGAGCAGTGATGGGACAAAGTGAGGTAAATTCAGGGCAGTTGAACTTGATGAAATAGTCATTTTCTACATGACGATTGTCAAAGGATTCGAGGACTTCTGGTTGATACTCGAAAATGTAGTTGGTTTCTTTGTTGCCCAGTAGGCTTAGATTTTTCATTTCTTCTTGTTGTGACATGATTTTTTCTTTCTAATCTTAAACACCACGTTGGTTGTCGTAGAGGAGGGTATGCAGTTGAGGGAGGACGCGGACATTGCCCCAGCTATCGTCGGCAGCGACACGTTCCCAGAGTTCTTTGAGGCGGTCCAGTTGGTCTTGGACAATATTGCCTCTAGCCTTGGGCTCAGGATTTCCCGCCGATAAGAAGAGGACATCTGGTTGGTAGCGTTCTTGAATACCTTTGGCAAAGGCTGAGATCTGCATCATCAAAGACAGGGATTTTTAAAGGTGACCTTATCTGGGTCCAGTTGGGAAACGATAAAGTCCAAGGTCTCAAAGTTGACTTCCATCTTGGATGAGGGAGGTTTGGGGCTGAGAGTGACCTGGTCGATGTCTTTTAACCAATTTTGCCAGCGGGAACCTTGGGTCTCAACAGCCAGAGTGACACCGCGTTCCTTGAGCTTGGTGACGAGTTCGGCCATGTTGGCTGCTAGGATAGCAGGATTTCCGCCAGATAGGGTTACATAGTCGTAGCTTCCTAGCTTATCTAAGGCAGCAATGACTTCATCGGCTGTCATGCGAGTTGGCTTTTCAGAACCATCCCAAGTAAAGGCGGAGTCGCACCAGTCGCAGTGGTAGTCGCAACCAGCAGTGCGGACAAACATGGTTTTCTGTCCGATGGCACGGCCTTCACCTTGAAAGGTTGGGCCAAAAATTTCTAGAACTGGTAGTTTAAGTACACGTTCCCTAGTCATCTAACCACTCCCGTCTAAACTCCGCAAAGGCAGTCGGAGTTTCATAGAGGCGAACGTATTCCAAGCGAAGACCGCGCACATCTGGCAATTCTTGGCTCATGGTTTGGAAAATCCAGTAAACCATATTTTCAGCAGTTGTGTTCATATAAGGCAGGGTCTCATTGAGATAACGATGATCCAAGTGGGGCTCTATGTAGTTCTTGTAGATTTGTTTGATATCCCCAAAATCATAGGTCATGCCCCGTTCATCTAAAAATCCACTGACAGCGATTTGCAGATGATAGGTATGGCCGTGCAGGGATTTGCATTTCCCCTCATAGTGAAAGAGGTGGTGGGCAGCATCAAAGGTAAATTCTTTTGAGACTAAGGTTCTGTGAGGATTGTAGACAAGGGACTCCCCGGTTTCTTGTTTGATTTCTTTGGGTGCAAAAAACATCAGGCCTCTCCTTTCTGAGAGAGATAAACCTCTAAACCATGTTGGCGTAGATGGCAGGCAGGACAATCCCCACAACCAGTACCGATAATGCCATTATAGCAGGTCAAGGTCTTCTCACGAACGTAGTCAAAGGCACCGAGTTGGTCGGCTAATTCCCAAGTTGCAGCCTTGTCTAGCCACATGAGAGGTGTTTGGATCACAAAGTCGTAATCCATGGCAAGGTTGAGCGTGACATTGAGTGATTTGACAAAAGACATCCCGACAGTCAGGATAACCTGAGAAGTCTGTTTCGCACACTCCTGTCACGATATTTTTAATGCCTCGCTGCTTGGCAAGGACTGCAGCAAAGGACAGAAAGAGGTGATTGCGACCGTCAACGAAGGTATTAGGCACCTCTCCTTCTTTTTGCTCAATTTCTAAATCGGAAGTCAAGGCATTTTCAGTGATTTGTCCTAGTAGAGACATATCTAGGATATGATGACGAATTCCTTGTTCCTCAGCGATTTCTTTGGCGACTTGAATTTCGAGATGGTGGCGTTGGCCATAGGCAAAGGTAACAGCTTCGACCTTTTCATAGTGTTGCTTGGCCCAAAAGAGGCAGGTTGTTGAATCTTGACCGCCACTAAAGACGACCAAGGCTGATTGACGTTTCATAGTACTCCTTCCAAAATGGGAAATGTTCAGAGCACGCAAAAAGCTCCCTAGAGGGAGCTAAAAAATACCAAGTAGAGGTTTTTTTTAGCGATGGCATGTCCCAAACATCGTGATATTCTAGTTACAGTCTAGCATATTTTTTGAAAAATGGCAAAGGGCAAGAAAAAAGAGACCAAATGATTGCACTTGGTCTCTAGTATGATTAGCTCAATTCAGCAACGATTGCCTTGATTTGTTCTGCTGTATGAACACCAGCAACTTGTTTAACCACTTGTCCATCTTTTTTTGAAAAGAAGAGTAGGGATAGACATGATACCGAATGAACGAGCTGTGTTTGGGTTTTCATCAACGTCCATTTTAACGATCTTCAAGACATCTTCTGAAAGTTCTTCAGACAATTTGTCCAAGATTGGACCTTGCATACGACATGGACCGCACCAAGTTGCCCAGAAGTCTACCAAGACCAATCCGTCTTTAGTTTCTTGTTCGAATGTTGCGTCTGTAATTGCTTTTGCCATAGTATTTCTCCTTTTTAGTTATATTGGCTTAAATCTTGTTTCATGAGATAGAAGAAAACATCTCCGTAAGTCCCATGGTAGTCCAAATCATGCCCCTTGTAGGTTACTTTTTGGACAGGGTAATAGTCTGCGACACCAATTAGGCAGGCATGTTGAGAACGTTCAAATTCTTCGTATGACTCAAAGGTCATGGTTCTCTCTTGCTTGCTGGCATCAAGATAGGTGATTTCAATCATAGGATTCTCCTTTGCTAAATCATGTTTTCATTTTACTCCTTGAAAAAAGGAATGTCAAGAAAAATGATTGCGCACGCAAGTTTTTTAAAAAATATGTTAGGCTAACCAATTAGCTTTTGTCTCTAAGCTCTCTTCGACAGCTGTTTGTAAATAAGCCAAGGTAGTCTGTCCTTCGCTTGTCAGGCAGATAAAACTAGCTCGCTTGTCCTGGTCGCAGCATCTCCGACTAAGTAAACCGCAGTTTTTTGCTTCTAAGCGAGCCACCATCCGTGAAACAGCACTAGGGCTTAGGTGGAGTTTGTCTGGCAAGTCGATTTGTCGTAGGGATTTGCCTTCAGCCTGATTTAGAAAGTGCAAGAGGTAAAATTCCTTGAGTGTCAAGGTTTGTTCACTCTGCTCAGCGATGGTCTCTTCTAAAATAGCTTCTAGCTCTACTTGCCTACGGTTGAAGTTAAACCATTTTTCTAAGTAAGTCATGTCCATCTCCTTTCCCTCTATAATAGTGTAATCATACTAGTGCATCTATGATGCTTGCGCACGCAATTAGTATACACCTTTTTGGCTTGGATAGCAAGAAGGATGTTTCTTATATATTTCCTTGAAATTTTCTGAAAAAAGAGTAAACTGGTATGCAGAAAGTCTATTTGTGGAGTTTACAATGAAGTTATATGTTCAGTTAATGATTCTCTTTGTGATTTCTCTAATCGGTGAAGGAATCTCCAGTTTTTTTCATTTGCCAATACCAGGCAGTATCATCGGCTTGATTATTCTGTTTCTAGCCTTGCAGTTCAAGTGGTTGCGCATCCGCCATGTCAATATGGTGGGGAACTTTTTGCTGGCCAACATGACCATCCTCTTTCTACCTCCTGCGGTTGGAATTATGGAAAAGTTTGATGTGATTGCTCCCTATCTTCTGCCGATTGTTTTGATTGTCTTTTTTGCAGCAGTAATCAATATCATCTTGATTGCGCTTGTGGTTCAATTTATCAAAAAACGCTATGAAGGTGACTACGAAGAAAGAGGTGCCAAATGAGCGAATTTGTATCCAATCCCCTATTTGGAATTGCTTTGTCAATCTTAGCCTATCTTGGGGGAATGATGATTTTCAGACGCTATCCTCATCCCTTAACGACTCCCTTGTTGCTGTCAGCTATTTTTATTATCATCTTTCTAAAGGTGACTGGTATTTCCTACCAAGATTACTACCAAGGTGGGGTTTATCTTAATAACTTGATTGTTCCTTCAACAGTGGCTCTAGGAATTCCCCTCTATAAGAGTTTCCACTTGATGAAGCATCATGCTCGCAGTATTCTCTTTGGTAGTCTGCTGGCGGTAGTGGTCAATACCTCCTTCACAGCCCTTGTGGCCAAAATCTTTGGTATGGACTTTTTCCTAGCTATTTCCCTCTTTCCTAAGTCAGTAACAACAGCCATGGCAGTAGGGATTACAGAAAAGTTGCAGGGCTTGACAACTGTGACCCTAGTAGTTGTCGTAGCAACTGGTATTTTAACCAGTGTAATCGGACCAACACTTCTAAAATGGCTAAAAATAGACGATCCAGTAGCTGCTGGACTAGCCCTGGGTGGAACAGGTCACGCCGTTGGAACTGGAACGGCCTTTCGCTATGGACCAGTTGCAGGTGCTATGGGAGGATTAGCTATCGGTGTTACAGGTGTTCTCTATGTATTTGTCAGTCCTATTGTAGCTAATTTGATCTTGAGTTAAAAAAATTAACGGCAAAATTTCGAAATTTTAAAAAAATTTTTTTCAAAAAAATACTTGACAATCTACATGAGAAGATATACAATGAAACCAAAGAAAACGGATACAAAAATAATTTTTGCTTAACAGTATATGAGATTCTTCTTTTCTATAAAAGAATTATACGTATAATAAATTTTTTTAAAAATTAAAAAGGAGGGAAAGCGATGCTTAATTTGACTGATGTTATCAAAGTTGTAAAAAGGTCACCTAGCCTCAGTGCAGCAGCATCCAGATAAATGCCCAGGGCGTTATCGTTAGATTGCCTTGAGTTGCTTATGTAAAAGCGATATTTTATCACTTTACTATTATAATGATGAGGCTGAGGGTAACCCTCAGCCTTTTTAAAAGTGGGAGATAAGTTATGGAAACAATTTATTCTTTTTCTACAAATGATGTAGTTTATTTAAAAAAATTTATATACAGGATCTATTTGTGAAATTGATGAGGAACTATTCAAGAGTTATCTTTAAAAAGAATTTCCTTATTTGATAAGTGAGATTGATAAACAAGTGCCCTTTATTCACTCTAAACGAATAGTAGAGGGAGATGAATTATCACTATATATAGTTACAACTATGTCGTGTAACTTGACTTGCTCTTATTGTTTTGAGAATGATAAGGATAGGAAACCGTCCTTAAGTAGTGAGTATGACGGTAAAAAGATTGTGAATTTTATATTAGATGAACTCAATTTTAAGAAGTATAAATCTCTGGATATCTGTTTTACTGGTGGTGAACCATTATATAACTTTCAGTTTATAAGAAATTTATGTGAAACTTTAGATGAGAAACTCCCTATTCCTATTTCGTATACTTTGATTACAAATGGAACGATATTCACAAATAAAAATAATGTCTTTTCTTGACTGTCATAATTTCGCTATTCAAGTTTCTTTTGATGGTGATGAGCACTATCATAACCTAGAAAGATGCAATCGATTAGGGAAAGGAACTTATCATAGAATCATAAATAACTTGTCAGTTATGTTGGAAAAGTATAAAAATTTATCCATTCAGGCTAGAGTTAACATATCTAAAAGAAATTATATATCTATCCCAGAAATTACTTTTTAGATTTAAAAAGTATACAGAATTTGAAAAATTTTTAATCTTTATTTTTGATTTTGTAGCTGTACCTAACGATTCAATTCTATATATTGATAGTGAAACTAAAAAGAAGATTTGTCTAGATTTATTGCTGTTTTTATCAAAGGAAAATATACCGTATTATCATGATTTAAAAAAATAGGAGGGTACTGTATGTTCAAAAATCAAGATTCTCTTACAATTCATGCCAACGGTACCTTATATAAATGCTATTCATTAGTAGGGAATGAAAACTATCAGTTGGGAAGTATTGGTCAGGCTACTAACGAATTAACAGGTCTGGGAAGCATGTGCCCATATAAAGATTGTGCTTATTATGAATTTTTGTTATGGAGGTTGCCCATTTAATACATTTGTAAATAATGGGAAGATGGAACGTGATTGTCAGTTTGACTATTTAGAGTGGTTTCACAAGATTGTATTTTTAGATGAATTAGGATTATTGACAAAGGAGGATGTTGAAGGGGCTATTCAACATATATCTGTTCATAAAAATATGTGGATAAAAATGTTACTATGGAGGCATGCAGATGAAAAAGATTGTTATCCTATAACAATAAAGTGCTATTTCTAAAAAGCTTTTATTTTTGAATGCCCTTGTTACTATACTAACTGTAGCTATTCCTTATATTAGTAAGTTATTTGTTGACCATATTCTATCTCATAAAGTTCATGCTATGATTGTTTATAGGGGTGCTTTATGTAGGAATTTCTCTGTTTATTCAAGTTTTATATTATTTTTGTGATGTGATTCAAGGAGAATCAGAATCGCATGTTTGGCAGAATATTTGCCAAAAACTGCTGAAAAATATCCAGCTCTATGATATGGTAGAGACAGAATTGTCTGAAGCTACCATTACACAAGAATTAGGGCAGACTTATGAGCTGTTAAAACGATTTTTTTTAACGAATATCCTGTTGCTCTTCTCCTGTACTTGATACGAGCGCTTGTTATTATAGGGATTTTTATGGAGTATTTCTCCTACTATTGCTGTGATGATAGGTATTTTGATACCTGTATTTATATTTATTTCACAGAAATATAGTGTACGACTATCTAGGCTTGGATCTGATACAGTGAATTGTATGAAGGATATACGCGATTATCTAGTGGATAGCTATAAACTCATGCCTAGTATGCGATTTTCAGCTCATTCTAGCTTGATTGATTTCTCTCCTTGGTGAAAAAAATATATTTCATGTAAAAAAATAAGGAAGTGAGAATGACTTCTTTATTTGAAAAATTTTTCTTTCCTATGCATTTTTGAATTTTTATGATTATGATGACGACGATTATATCAGGTTATCAAACTTATAAAGGTTGGATTACGATTGGTGATCTAATGGCTATCCAACTATATATTTCACAATTTTGGACACCTATTGAATACTTCCTTGATGTTTATAAGGAGTATTCAGGAAGTAAGCAAATTATCGAAAAATTTTATCAATTTTTAGAACCTGTTCAGATTTCGTATGAGTCTACTCCAATTTTAGAGATAGTCTTAGAAAAGTATGTTAGCCTGGGGAGAGATGGTGAAGAACTGCATGAGCCATTAACAACTCGTTTAGAAAAAAAGGGCATATTTATCGTATTGTTGGAGAAAAATGGTGTGGGTAAGACGCGATTGATTTTAGCGATAGTAGGCTACAGCATGAATTATCATGGTGAGATTTACTTACCTAATTATAGAAAGAATTCGAATTTTTCGTACTGCCCTGCAGAACCTGTTGCGAGTCGATTTTATAAAAATGAATTGAGTCAAGGTGCATCTATGGGACAACTAAAATTGTTGCAGTTGCAAGAAGCAGTAGCGGTGGAGAAAGATGTTTATATTTTTGATGAGCCAAGTAATTTTTTTAGATTCACAAAACAAGAAAAAAAGTAGTGCAAATCCTGTCCGACTTGTTATCAAAAGAAAAGTTAGTGATTTTGATTAGTCATGATGATGATTTAGTTGATTTTCCAACAGAAGTTATTACTCTTCAATCATGTGATAGTGAGTAAGGAAAATTAGAACTTTATTGAGTTTAAGAAATATAGTGCATTGACCCTAGAATAGTATGCTATGGATTCTAAAAACATTTCTAGAAATTAATTTTGACTTTTCCTAATCTCTTTGTTCATATCTTATTTTCAATCCACTATAGATTAGCAAGAAGAGACTGGGTAAAAAGTTTTAAAATCAGAAAAAAACGCATAATATCGGTGTGCAAAAAAAGTTGACATTATGCGTTTTTATTGTGGGAAAGATTTACTTATTTTTTTCCTAATACTCTTCGAAAATCTCTTCAAACCACGTCAGCGTCGCCTTACCGTAGGTATGGTTACTGACTTCGTCAGTTCTATCCACAACCTCAAAACACTGTTTTGAGGTTGTGGATAGCTTCCTAGTTTGCTCTTTGATTTTCATTGAGTATTAGGTGAATGACTTGGTCGTAGTGTTTTAAGTCCTCTTCTGTGTAGTGGTGAATGACTTCTATGACTGTTTGAGGTAGGGAGAAGAGCAAGTCACTGATCTTTCTGCTATTTTCCAAGTCAAGATTGGCCTTAATCTCATCGGCTAAGATGAGTTGGCTATCATGATAGAGGGTGCGAGCTCTTATCAAACTATGAGAATGTGGAACTTGCTAAAAAAGTAATTCTTAAACCATACCAAACGCTAGCGATTTATGTAGATTAAGTTCAGAAAGAGCCTTCTTCTAAGGAATAAAAGGGCTCTTTTTTAGCTAGCATTCATTTTTTTGAAAGCGTAACTCAAACTAGTCAGGCGTAGGACTTTATGGTATAATATAGAAGATTCAAAAAGAAACAGGAGAAATGTTATGAACCTTATTTTTAGCAATTGTATTGATTCTTTTAGCTTTTCTAGGAGGAGCTCTTGGAGGTATGTACTTGGTGCGCAAGCAAATCGAAAAAGAATTTGCGGATAACCCACGTTTGAACGCAGAAGCAGTTCGTACTCTCTTGAGTGCAAACGGTCAAAAAGCCAAAGTGAAGCCAAAAGTACAACAAGTTTACCACCAAATCATTCGCCAACAAAAAAAGCAGCCCTTGCTAACAATAAAAAGAAATAAATAGGAAAAGTCTGGGATGAAAGTTCCAGACTTCTCACTATGTTTGACTGATATTTAGAGACAAGACTTTTTCCTTGCATTCTATTGATATTTGATTATGATTAAGAGGGAGACAGTGGGGAACTACCCAGTCTGTCAGCAATTTCAGAAAGAAATGAATAATAATGAACTATCAATCAGGAAAAAAATACTAGAAAAGAAGACTGTATGGATAATCGACCGATTGGTTTTTTGGATTCGGGCGTTGGAGGTTTGACGGTTGTACGTGAACTCATGCGCCAGCTTCCCCATGAAGAAATCGTCTATATTGGAGATTCGGCACGGGCTCCTTATGGTCCCCGTCCTGCTGAGCAGATTCGTGAATATACTTGGCAACTGGTCAACTTTCTTTTGACCAAGGATGTTAAGATGATTGTCATTGCTTGTAATACAGCAACGGCAGTCGTCTGGGAAGAGATTAAAAGCTAAGTTGGATATTCCGGTGTTGGGTGTGATTTTGCCTGGTGCATCAGCAGCTATCAAAAGCAAGTCAAGGTGGGAAAAATCGAGTGTGATTGGAACCCCGATGACGGTAAAATCAGATATTTATCGACAAAAGATTCATGATCTAGCCCCAGATTTACAAGTGGAAAGCTTGGCCTGCCCTAAGTTTGCTCCCTTGGTCGAGTCAGGTGCTCTATCGACCAGTGTGACCAAGAAAGTCGTTTATGAAACCTTGCGTCCCTTAGTCGGAAAAGTAGATAGCTTGATTTTAGGCTGTACTCATTATCCACTCCTCAGATCCATTATTCAAAATGTCATGGGGCCTAAGGTTCAGCTGATCGATAGTGGCGCTGAGTGTGTGCGCGATATCTCAGTCTTACTCAATTACTTTGAGATTAACCGTAGCCGAGATGCGGCGCCCCTTAAACACCGTTTTTATACAACTGCAAATAGCCAAAGTTTTGCCCAGATAGGAGCAGAGTGGCTGGAAAAAGAGATTCATGTGGAGCATGTAACATTATGACAAACAAAATTTATGAATACAAGGATGACCAAGACTGGTATGTTGGATCCTACAGTGTTTTTGGTGGCATTCGGACTTTGACGGATGATGAGTTAGATTTTCCGCTATTTGATTTGGCTAAAATCTTTCGAGATGAGGAGCGAGGATTCCACTTTCAGTCACTGTTTTACGATATGGTTCAGTCTATCGACTACTCTCCTTTGTGGTAGATATTCTCAACCAAGAAGCGGACCGAAACTTGGAAGTCATCCAACGTCAGGGTGCCCTACTTTTAGTTGAAAATGGACAACTTCTTCATGTAGAATTGCCTAAAGAAGGAGTGAATGTTCAGGACTTTTTCGAGACAAATAAAGTCAGAGAAACCTTGTTGATTGCAACTCGTAACGAGGGGAAAACCAAGGAATTTCGTGCTATCTTTGACAAACTTGGATATGATGTGGAGAATCTCAATGACTATCCTGACCTGCCTGAAGTAGCAGAAACAGGTATGACCTTTGAAGAAAATGCCCGCCTTAAGGCAGAAACTATTTCTAAATTAACAGGCAAGATGGTTTTAGCTGATGACTCTGGTCTTAAAGTCGATGTCCTCGGTGGATTACCAGGTGTCTGGTCAGCTCGATTTGCAGGAGTAGGGGCTACCGACCAAGAAAATAATGCTAAACTCTTGCACGAATTAGCCATGGTCTTTGAACTCAAGGACCGTTCGGCACAATTCCACACCACCCTGGTCGTAGCTAGCCCAGGTAAGGAAAGCTTGGTGGTCGAAGCTGATTGGCCAGGCTACATTAACTTTGAACCTAAGGGTGAAAATGGTTTTGGCTATGATCCTCTTTTCCTAGTAGGAGAAACAGGCAAGTCATCAGCTGAATTAACCCTCGAAGAAAAAAATAGTCAATCCCACCGTGCCTTAGCCGTTAAGAAACTTTTTGGAGGTATTTCCATCATGGCAAAAGCAAACCATCATTGTAATGAGTGACTCCCACGGAGATAGCTTGATTGTAGAAGAAATCCGTGACCGCTATCTTGGGAAAGTTGATGCCATTTTTTTCACGATGGTGACTCGGAACTTCGCCCAGACTCACCACTCTGGGAAGGAATCCAAGTAGTCAGAGGAAACATGGACTTTTATTCAGATTATCCAGAACGCTTGGTGACTCAACTAGACTCTACCAAGATCATCCAGACCCATGGACATTTGTTTGATATTAACTTTAATTTCCAGAAACTAGATTTCTGGGCTCAGGAAGAAGATGCAGATATCTGTCTTTATGGGCACTTGCATGTTCCAAACGCTTGGATGGAAGGAAAGACCCTCTTTCTAAACCCTGGTTCTATCAGTCAGCCACGTGGGACTATCAGAGAATGCCTCTATGCCCGTGTAGAGATTGATGATAGCTACTTTAAAGTGGACTTTTTGACACGTAACCATGAGGTCTATCCAGGCTTATCCAAGGAGTTTGCTCGATGATTGCCAAGGAGTTTGAACAGTTTTTACTGGAGCAAGAGGAAACCTTTTTAACTCCTGCTGAAAATTTGGCTGTACTCATTGATACCCACAATGCAGATCATGCAATTCTCCTCCTTAGCCAGATGACCTATACAAGAGTGCCAGTAGTGACTGATGAGAAAGAATTTGTCGGAACCATTGGACTTAGAGACATTCTGGCCTACCAGATGGAGCAGGGCTTGAGTCAGGAAGCTATGGCAGACACGGATATCGTACATATGACCAAGAAGGACGTAGCAGTTGTCAGTCCAGACTATACACTGACGGATGTTTTACATAAGTTAGTGGATGAGTCTTTCCTACCAGTCGTTGACAAGGATGGTATCTTCCAAGGCATTATCACACGGAAATCAATCCTTAAGGCTGTCAATGCTCTCTTGCATGACTTTAGTAAGGAATATGAGATTCGAAGCAAATGAGAGAAGGGATTTCAGCATTTTTAGAGGAAAGCAGGGCTTATCTGCCAATTCCAAGCAGTCTTATAAGTATGATCTTGAGCAATTTTTAGACATTGTAGGCGAGCGGATTTCTGAGACCAGTCTCAAGATTTATCAAGCCCAACTGTCAAGTTTGAAGATTAGTGCTCAAAAACGTAAGGTTTCTGCTTGTAACCAGTTTCTCTACTTTCTCTATCAAAAAGGGGAACTCAAGACCTTTTATCGCATAGAATTGCTTAAGCAGGCCGAGCAGCAACAAGCAAAACCTGAGCTTTTGGACCTAGAATCCTTTTGGCAGGAAAGCGACTTTCCAGAGGGACGCTTACTGGCGCTCCTCATCTTGGAAATGGGACTCTTGCCAAGCGAGATTTTAACTCTAAAGGTTGCGGATATCAATCTGGATTTTCAAGTTTTGAGAATCAAGAAGGCTTCCCAACAGAGAATTGTAGCTATCCCCACGCGCTTGCTTCCAGAACTGGCTCCCTTGATGGACCAGACCTATATTTTTGAAAAGTCTGGCAAAGCCTACTCGCGTCAGTGGGCCTTTCGTCAGTTAGAAGCCTTTCTAAAAGAAAAAGGTTTTTCAGACTTATCTGCCCAAGGATTGAGAGAACAGTTTATATTAAGACAAATCGAAGAAAAGGTTGACTTGTACGAAATTGCTAAAAAATTAGGATTAAAGACAGTCATGACCTTGGAAAAATATAGATAATGGATATTAAATTAAAAGATTTTGAAGGGCCTTTGGATCTTCTTTTGCACTTGGTTTCAAAGTACCAGATGGATATCTATGATGTGCCGATTACAGAGGTTATCGAGCAATATCTAGCCTATATCTCGACATTACAAGCTATGCGTTTGGAAGTCGCAGGTGAGTACATGGTCATGGCTAGTCAACTCATGCTGATCAAGAGTCGCAAGCTCTTGCCAAAGGTTGCAGAAGTGACAGACCTAGAGGATGACCTGGAGCAGGACCTCCTTTCTCAAATCGAAGAATACCGTAAGTTTAAACTTTTGGGAGAGCAGTTGGAAGTGAAGCATCAAGAACGAGCTCAGTATTACTCAAAAGCGCCGACAGAGTTGATTTATGAGGATGCTGAACTTGTCCACGATAAGACTACTATCGATCTTTTCTTAGCCTTTTCAAACTTGCTTTCCAAGAAAAAGGAAGAATTCTCGAAAAACCATACAACCATTTTACGAGATGAGTATAAGATTGAGGATATGATGGTTATCGTCCGAGAAGCCTTGGTTGAAGGTGAGCAATTATGCTTACAAGATTTGTTTAAAGAAACCAAGGATTTACAAGAGGTCATTACACTCTTTTTAGCGACCTTGGAGTTGATTAAGACCCAAGAAATTCTCTTAATCCAAAAAGAGAGCTTTGGAGATATCTATCTCATGAAAAAGAAAGACAAAAATCAAGTAGAACAAAGTCAGGCTTGATAGAGAGGAAGTATGAGTACTTTAGCAAAAATAGAAGCACTCCTGTTTGTGTCAGGTGAAGATGGGATTAGGGCTCGTCAGTTGGCAGAACTCTTATCGCTACCACCAACAGGGATTCAGCAAAGTCTAGAAAAATTAGCCAAAAAGTATGAAAAAGACCAGGATTCTAGTCTGGCCCTGATTGAGACAGGTGGTGCCTACAGATTGGTAACCAAGCCTCAATTTGCAGCTATTTTGAAAGAATATTCTAAGGCGCCCATCAACCAGAGTCTATCTCGAGCTGCGCTAGAAACCTTGTCCATCATTGCTTATAAGCAGCCTATCACACGGATAGAAATTGATGCCATCCGTGGGGTTAATTCGAGTGGGGCCTTGGCTAAGTTACAGGCCTTTGACTTGATACGAGAAGATGGAAAGAAAGAGTTCTTGGTCGCCCCAATCTATATGTGACGACGGATTATTTCCTAGATTACATGGGGATTAATCATCTGGAAGAATTGCCAGTGATAAATGAGCTTGACATTCAAGCACAAGAAAGCCAATTATTTGGTGAAAGGATAGAAGAAGATGAGAATCAATAAATATATTGCCCACGCAGGTGTGGCCAGTAGGAGAAAAGCAGAAGAGTTGATCAAGCAAGGCTTGGTGACGGTTAACGGACAGGTAGTACGTGAATTAGCGACGACTATCAAGTCTGGTGACAAGGTCGAAGTTGAAGGCCAACCCATCTACAACGAAGAAAAGGTCTATTATCTGCTCAATAAACCACGTGGTGTGATTTCCAGTGTAACGGATGACAAGGGCCGTAAGACGGTTGTCGATCTTTTGCCTAATGTGAAAGAGCGTATCTACCCTGTAGGACGTTTGGACTGGGATACATCAGGTGTCTTGATTTTGACTAATGATGGTGACTTTACAGATGAGATGATTCACCCACGTAATGAGATTGACAAGGTCTATGTTGCGCGTGTGAAAGGAATTGCCAACAAAGAAAATCTTCGTCCCTTGACTCGAGGGGTTGAGATTGATGGCAAGAAAACCAAAGCCGGCTGTTTATGAGATTCTTAAAGTGGATCCAGTTAAAAACCGTTCTGTTGTCCAGCTAACCATTCATGAAGGACGCAATCACCAGGTTAAAAAGATGTTTGAAGCAGTTGGGCTCCAAGTCGATAAGTTGTCTCGGACACGTTTTGGACATTTAGACTTGACAGGACTTCGTCCAGGAGAATCCCGCCGTCTCAATAAAAAAAGAAATCAGCCAACTACACACCATGGCTGTAACAAATAATAAATAATGAAAAATCTTAATTGCGCCAGTGCGCTTTTACCAACGCTTTATCTCGCCAGCCTTTCCACCGTCTTGCAGATTTGAGCCTACCTGTTCCAACTATATGATTCAGGCAATTGAAAAACATGGATTCAAGGGAGTTTTGATGGGCTTGGCTAGGATATTACGTTGCCATCCTTGGTCTGAAACGGGTAAAGACCCCGTACCAGATCACTTTTCATTAAAGCGGAATACAAGAGAAGAAGGATCACATTTGTGATTCTTTTATTGTTATAAGAGTAAGTTACTTGGTAAAATGTTGATTCCCACTACCCTTCTCCTATAAAAAGTGGTAAAATGGTTGAAAGAAAGAAGGGATAGAAATGACAACATTATTTTCTAAAATCAAAGAAGTAACAGAACTTTCCGCTATCTCAGGTCATGAAGCACCTGTTCGCGCTTATCTTCGTGAAAAATTAACACCTCACGTGGATGAAGTTGTGACTGATGGCTTGGGTGGTATTTTTGGGGTTAAACACTCAGAAGTTGAAAATGCACCTCGTGTTTTGGTAGCCTCTCACATGGATGAAGTTGGTTTTATGGTAAGTGAAATCAAGCCAGACGGGACCTTCCGAGTAGTCAGCATTGGTGGTTGGAATCCTATGGTTGTTAGCAGCCAGCGTTTTAAACTTTTTACGCGCCAAGGATGTGAAATTCCAGTCATCTCAGGTTCAGTACCTCCACATTTGACTCGAGGCACAGGTGGCCCAACCATGCCAGCTATTTCAGATATCGTTTTTGACGGTGGTTTTGCAGATAAGGCTGAGGCTGAAAGCTTTGGTATCCGTCCTGGAGATACAATCGTTCCAGATAGTAGCGCAATCCTAACTGCTAATGAAAAAAATATCATCTCAAAAGCATGGGATAACCGTTACGGTGTGCTTATGGTTAGCGAGTTGGCAGAAAACTTGTCAGGTCAAAAACTGGGAAATGAACTTTACCTCGGTGCTAACGTCCAAGAGGAAGTTGGACTTCGTGGTGCCCATGCATCTACAACAAAATTTGATCCAGAAGTATTCCTTGCGGTGGATTGTTCACCAGCAGGTGATGTTTATGGTGGTCAAGGTAAGATTGGTGATGGAACCTTGATTCGTTTCTACGATCCAGGTCACTTGCTTCTCCCAGGCATGAAGGACTTCCTTTTGACAACTGCTGAAGAAGCTGGTATCAAGTACCAATACTACTGTGGAAAAGGTGGAACTGACGCAGGTGCAGCTCATCTGAAAAATGGTGGCGTACCATCAACAACAATCGGTGTCTGCGCTCGTTATATCCACTCTCATCAAACACTTTATGCTATGGACGATTTCCTTGAAGCCCAAAGCTTTTCTACAAGCCTTGGTTAAAAATTGGATCGTTCTACAGTAGATTTGATCAAAAATTACTAAACTAAAAAGATGGAGGTGATAGGTATGGAAGAACCAAACCTAGAAACCTTGATACGGGACCTTTACAATCATGCCCGTCAAAACTTGAGTGAAGATTTAGTGGCTGCACTCCTAGAAACTGCTAAGCAATTGCCCAGCACCAATGATCGCTTGCTTGCAGTCCGACTTTCAGGGCTAGTCACACTTGAACTCCTCAAGAATCCTAGAACACCAGCGCCAGAGTTAGTTAATCTGGCCCGCTATATCAAAAAGGAAGAAGCAAGGTACAAGGGTGCAGCTGCCTCTTCCTTTATGATTGGAGAACTATTTAAAATGCTTTGATTCGAGCGAATCAAAGCATTTTTATATTAAATTTGTTCAGCCAAAACTTTTTCAGCAAGGTTCATAGCGTGGTCTGACACACGAGTATAGTGTGAAATGATGTCGATAAAGTTGACACCTGCTTGGGTAGAACATTCACCGTTGTTAAGGCGTTTGATGTGTGTCTTACGAAGGACGCGTTCCATCTTGTTGATGGCTTCATGGCGTTCAATAAGAGCTTGAGCTTTTTCAAGGTCATTGTTTTCAACACTTTCAAGAGCATCTTTAACGAAATCGCTTGTTTGACGGTAAATATCTTCCAACTCTTCTAGGGCTGAGTTAGAGAATTGAACATTCTTGCGTTGCAAGTAGTCGTTAAGATTAATCAAAGCTTCAGCGTGGTCACCGATACGTTCCAAGTCTCGAGAAGAGTCAAGGATGTTGGTTAAGACTTCACTCTCTTTTTGGCTCAATGCTTCACTAGATAGACTAATGAGGTAACGTGTTAATTTCTCGTCGATTGTGTTGATAGCTTCTTCAGTCTTGTGTCCCTTTTCTGCGACTTTTTCGTTAGAATTGATAATGTAGTCGTAAGAAAGGTCAAATGCTTTTTACAGCATAGTTTCCTAGGTGCAAGAGTTCTTTCTTGGCATTTCCTAGGGCGATAGAAGGAGCTTGCTTGATGAGTTGTTCATCCAGGTAAAGAGGTTCGTATTTAACAACTTCGTCTTCACCAGGGATTAGCTTAGTAACAAAGTAAGCCAAAGCACCGATGAATGGGAATTGTACAATGGTGTTACTTACGTTAAAGGCACCGTGTGAGAAGGCAATCGTCATCTCAGGTGAGAGGTGAAGTAGTGCCTGGAAGTACTCGATCATCGAAGTGAATGGGCCTAACAAGATTAAGCAGAGGATGGTTCCTAAAACGTTAAAGGTAACGTGTGTTGCTGCAACTCGCTTAGCAGAGATGTTTGCTCCGGCTGCTGCGATGATAACTGTTAAGGTTGTACCGATATTATCTCCGAATAGGACTGGTAGTGCCCCTTTGAGGTCGAGGAATCCACCTGCATAAAGACCTTGTAGGATCCCGATGGTTGCAGAAGAAGCCTGAATCAGAACGGTAATAACTGCACCAGCCACAACTCCCAAGATAGGATTTTGACCCAAGGTAACCATGTATTCCTTAAATTGAGGCAAGTCTTTAAGAGGGCTCATCCCAGCACTAATGAGGTTGAGGGCATAGAAGATACCACCCACACCAAAAAGGATACGTCCAATATTATTTGCAGTACGGTTTTTTGTAAAGAATAAGAACATGGTTCCAAGGAAATCAAGGGTAGGGCATACTCGCCAAGTTTGAAACCGATGATGAAGGACGTTACGGTCGTTCCAATATTGGCTCCCATGATAATCCCGATGGCCTGTCTAAGGGTGAGGAGACTAGCACTGACTAGTCCAACCGTAATAACCGTTACACCTGTACTTGACTGGATTAGGGCAGTGACGACAATCCCCACTAAAACCCCTAAGAAGGGATTACTTGTGTACTTGTCAATGTAATATCGAAGGCGGTCTCCAGCAGCTTGTTGCAAACCGTCTCCCATGGTCTTGATACTATATAAAAATAGACCCAGACCACCTAAAAAGTGAAAAATAATTTCCTGCCAATTAATGGACATTTTCTTTTTCCTCCGAAAAATAATCGTGAATTTCTCCCATTCTATTTTTAAAGGATAAAAAGTAAATCTAACAAGTAGTAAATGCTCTTTTTGAGAAAAATGTTGATTTTTATTCGAAAAATGGTCAATGATTGTCTAATTTATATTAATTCTTCACTTCTTTATAGTTCTTGAAGGGCTAGTGTTGACTCTTTTTCTAAATATCGTAAAATAAAAATGACCTGTTCTGTATATTTTGGAACAGCTACTTTTTTAATTCAAAAATAAAGCGCTTACTTTCGTGAGGAAGTCAAAGGAGAAAAAGATGAAGAATCCATTTTTTGAAAAACATTGTCGCTATAGTATTCGGAAATTGTCAGTGGGTGCCTGCTCATTGATGATTGGTTCAGTTCTATTTGCAGGTCCAGCTTTGGCTGAAGAGTCTGTCGTTCCAGAAAATGGAGCAACAACTACAGCAGTAGCTTCAGAGCAACCGTCAACCACTACAGCAGAAGCAGCCACACCAGCACCAGAAGTATTGAAGGAGCTGGAAGCGACGGAAGATAAGACAAGCGAGCAGCCTGTTTCAGAAGAGAAACCAAGTTTGGATCAATTGACTGCAGCTGATAAGGAAGCAACTAGTCCAGCAACTGAAACTCCTAAGGTTGAAGAAACGCCTGCTACTACAGAAAATAAGCCAGAAGAAAAAGCTACTGTCGCTGACGTTCCTAAGAAAGAAGAAAAAAGTCTTCGACCAAAAGAAATTAAGTTTGACACATGGGAAGATTTGTTGAAATGGGAACCAGGTGCTCGCGAAGACGATGCTATTAACCGCTCTTCAGTAGAACTAGCCAAGCGCTATCGTGGGCATGTAGTCAACGAAAAAGCCAATAAGGATGCCAAGGTTGAAGCTCTTGCCAATACCAACTCTAAGGCTAAAGACCACGCTTCTGTAGGTGGTGAAGAGTTTAAAGCCTATGCTTTGATTACTGGCAATACTTGAATTCAATGGTCTTCTGGGAAGGGCTTGTTCCAACTCCGGACGTGATTGATGCTGGTCACCGTAATGGTGTCCCTGTATTGGGTACACTCTTCTTCAACTGGTCTAACAGTATTGCAGACCAAGAAAAATTTGCTGCAGCCCTTCAACAAGACGAAGACGGAACTTTCCCTATCGCTCGTAAGTTGGTTGATTTGGCTAAATATTATGGATTTGACGGCTATTTTATCAACCAAGAAACAACTGGTGATATCGTAGCACCCTTGGTAAGAAAAATGCGTGACTTCATGCTTTATACCAAGGAGTACGCAGCTCAAGTCAATCATCCAGTCAAGTATTCTTGGTACGATGCCATGACCTATGAATATGGTCGTTATCACGAAGACGGACTTGGTGAATACAACTACCCATTCATGGAAAAAGAGGGGGACAAGGTTCCTGCAGATCACTTCTTTGCCAACTTTAACTGGACCAAAGAGAAAAATGATTACTCTGTAACTATGGCAAAATGGCTTGGACGTAGTAGTATGATGTTTTTGCAGGTTTGGAATTGCAACAAGGTGGTTCCTACAAGACAAAAGTGAAATGGGATGCCCTTCTAGATGAAAATGGCAAGCTCCGCTTATCACTTGGACTCTTTGCACCTGATACTATCACGAGTCTTGGTAAGACAGGCGAAGACTACCATAAGAATGAGAACATCTTCTTTACAGGTTATCAAGGAGATCCAACTGGTCAAAAACCAGAGGACAAGGACTGGTACGGGATTGCCAACCTCGTAGCTGACCGCACACCAGCAGTTGGACGTAGCTTCACAACATCCTTTAACACTGGACATGGTAAAAAATGGTTTGTAGACGGTAAAGTCTCCAAGGATTCTGAATGGAACTATCGTTCTGTATCAGGTATCTTGCCTACATGGCGCTGGTGGCAAACATCATCAGCTGCTAAACTCCAAGCTGACTATGACTTTGAAGATGCCTACAATGGAGGAAATTCACTCAAGTTTGCGGGTGATTTAGCTGAAAATACCAACCAAGATGTTCGTCTCTACTCTACAAAACTGGAAGTAACAGATAAAACGAAACTCCGTGTCGCCCATAAAGGTGGTAAAGGAAGCAAGGTCTATGTAGAATTTGCGACTCAGAAAAACTATACTTATGGTGGCGAGAATGCTCGTAAAGAGCTCACTCTATCTGACGATTGGACAAAAGACGAATTTGACTTGAGTGCCTTGGCAGGTCAGACCATTTACGGTATCAAACTTACTTTTGAAAATACTGCTGCTCTTAAGGATTACCAATTTAACTTGGGTGAGTTGACAGTGTCAGATAATCAAGAGGCACCTCAAGCACCAACTGCTCTTAAAGTAACCAAACAATCTCTGAAAAATGCCCAAGAAGCGGAAGCCATTGTTCAATTTACAGGTAACAAGGATGCTGACTTCTATGAAGTTTATGAGAAGGATGGCGATGCTTGGCGTCTATTGACAGGATCATCTGCCACTACAATCTACCTACCAAAAGTTAGCCGTTCAGCTAGTGCAACTGGTACTAGTCAAGAGTTGAAGGTTGTCGCAGTTGGGAAGAATGGACTTCGCTCTGAAGCAGCAACTACAAACTTTGAGTGGGGAATGACTGTCCAAGATACAAGCCTTCCAAGACCATTAGCAACAAACATCGTTCCAGGAGCGACTGTTATCGGAAGTACCTTCCCAAATACAGAAGGTGGAGAAGGCGTCGAAGGAATGTTGAATGGTACCATCACCAGCCTATCTGACAAATGGTCTTCTGCTCAGTTGAGTGGTAGCGTTGATATCCGTTTGACACAACCACGCCGTGTTGTTAGATGGGTCATGGACCACGCAGGAGCTGGTGGAGAGTCTGTTAATGATGGCTTGATGAACACCAAAGACTTTGACCTTTACTACAAAGATGAAGCAGGCGAATGGAAACTAGCTAAAGCTGTTCGTGGCAATAAAGCCCATGTTTCAGATATCACCCTTGATAGCCCAATCACTGCGCAAGACTGGCGCTTGAACGTCATCATGTCTGACAATGGAACACCGTGGAAAGCCATTCGTATCTACAACTGGAAGATGTATGAAACTCTTGATACGGAGAGCCAAAACATTCCAATGAGTAAAGTTGCAGCGCGTGTTCTAACTGATAATAAGGTTCAACTAGGATTCTCAGAAGTTCCTGCTGGGGCAACCATCACAGTCTATGACAAGGCAGATTCACAAACTCCAATCGCTACCTTAAATACAGCAGTTGGAGGGGATCTAGCGACAAATCCATTGAGCTTTGAAAAACGTCCAAGTCTTCTTTACTACCGAACACAATTGCCAGGGAAAGAAATCAGTAATACTCTTGCTGTAACAATTCCTCAGGATGAAAGAAAGATTAAGGCTGTCAGTCTAGAAGCAGCACCTAAAAAGACAACTTATCAAGGTGGTGAGGAATTGAATCTTAAAGGTGGTCTTCTCCGTGTCAAATACGAAGGTGAAGAAGCAGATGAAGTCATCAACCTTAGTCATGCTGGTGTTGTAGTCAACGGCTACGATGCTCACCATCATGGCGAACAAGAGTTAACAGTAACCTATCTTGGTCTTCCAGTTGCAGGAAGCTTCAAGGTTCAAGTGACAGGTGAAGAAGCTGGTCCAAAAGAAGTCGCAACCCTGTATATTAGTAAACAACCGAAGATTGATTACTTTGTAGGCGATGCTCTTGACTTATCAGAAGGACGCTTCAAGGTCTTGTATGACGATGAAACTGAGACAGAACATAGCTTTACAGACCAAGGAGTCGAAATTACAGGTTATGATTCTCAAAAAACAGGCCGTCAAAAACTTGAGTTGCACTATCAAGGACAAACTGTCGACTTTGATGTTCTAGTATCACCTAAGGCAGCCATTAATGACGAATATCTGAAACAAGAAATCACATCTGCTCAAGGACGCAAAGAAACATTAGCTTATACATTTGCTGATGCAGAAAAACAAGCAGCTCTTGTTGAGAAGCTTGCTGCAGCAAAAGCTATTTTAGAAAACCACGATGCTAGTCAAGAAGCAGTCAACCAAGCCTTGAATGACTTGAAACAAGCTGGTACTGAATTGGATGGCAATCAACGTTATCAAACTGCTAGAGAAGAATTGGAAAGCTTACTCGAATCTGTCCTTGAAAAAGATCCTCAATCTGAGTTGATTGCGCAAGCTGAGACTTTATTATCTTCACAAATGCCAATTCCAGAAGCCTTTGCGGACATGAAAGAAAAGCTGAATAAGAAACTAGCTCCTGCAGAAGAAAGCCACCATGTGGGTAGCTTAGAAGAAGGAGAAACTGCGCCAACAGTTGAAGCTCTACCTGAGCTAGTGATTGAAACAGAAACTCAAATCTTCGAATGCTAAGAACGTCCAGCAGGAGACCTCTTGTTGGGTGAACGTCGTATTGTTCAGGTAGGTGTAGAAGGGCAGACTCGTCGTCTGATTGAAGTAGATGCCAAAGGTAACCGTACTCTTCTTAAAACAGAAGTAGTCAAGGAAGCAGTTGCAGAAATCACTGAAGTTGGTACCAAGGTAGAAAGCCGTGTTCAACCGCTAGACGGTCCAAAAGTCTTAGAAGTTAAGAAACCAAGCTTGGTTGTGGAAAAAGAAGTTCTTGCATATGGACATGAAGAAAGAGTAAATCCTAGCCTCCCAGTAGGAGAACGACGCTTGGTTCAAGTAGGAGTTGCAGGTCTTCGTAGAAACCTTGTAGAGATTGATTCTGAAGGACATCGCAGTCTTAAGGGGACGGAAGTTCTCAAGGAAGCCGTAACTGAGATTGTTGAAGTTGGTACAAAAGTGGATGTTCAAGCTGACAAACCTCTTGCACCTGCTCCAGTAGCACAAGTAGCTAAGCAGGAGCCAGCAAAAAGCAGAAGCAAAAGCTGACAAACCTGAAGGAAAAACAACTTCCAAGTACAGGTGAAGGAGTAGATGCAAATCTAGTAGCTCTTGGCTTAGCTGGAGTTTTAAGTGGTTTTTGGTTTGCTAGCTCAAAAAGAAAAAAAGAAGATTAAGTTAATATAGTAAAATGAACCTAAAACAGTACATAATGTGGTATAATCTTCTTATGGCATATTCAATAGATTTTCGTAAAAAAGTTCTCTCTATTGTGAGCGAACAGGTAGTATAACAGAAGCATCACACATTTTCCAAATCTCACGTAATACCATTTATGGCTGGTTAAAAGCTAAAAAGAAAAACAGGAGAGCTAAACCATCAAGTAAAAGGAACAAAAACCAAGAAAAAGTTGATAGAAATAGACTTAAAAACTATCTTACTGACAATCCGGACGCTTATTTGACTGAAATAGCTTCTGAATTTGGCTGTCATCCAACTACTATCCACTATGCTCTCAAAGCTATGGGGTACACTCGAAAAAAAAGAATCACACCTACTATGAACAAGACCCAGAAAAAAAGTAGCTTTATTTCTTAAAAATTTTTAATAGTTTAAAGCACTTAGCACCTGTTTATATTGATGAAACAGGATTCGATACTTATTTTTTTATCGAGAATATGGTCGCTCATTAAAAAGGTCAGTTAATAAGAGGTAAAGTATCTGGAAGAAGATATCAGAGGATTTCTTTGGTTGCAGGGCTAATAAATGGCGAGTTAATCGCTCCAATGACTTACGAAGAGACGATGACGAGCGACTTTTTTGAAGCTTGGTTTCAGAAGTTTCTCTTACCAACATTAAACACACCATCAGTTATTATTATGGATAATGCAAGATTCCATAGAATGGGTAAGCTAGAGCTCTTATGTGAAGAATTTGGGCATAAACTTTTACCACTTCCTCCCTACTCACCTGAGTACAATCCTATTGAGAAAAACATGGGCCCATATCAAAAAGCATCTCAAAAAGGTATTGCCAAGTTGTAGTACTTTTTCGAGGGCTCTTTTGTCTTGTTCTTGTTTCAATTGACTATAACTTTGCTTAATGTAACTTCTTAGAAATAAAAAGAAAGATTTGATTCATAATAGAGTCAAATCTTTTTTTGAGTTTAAGAAGTGAAAATCTTGTTTGGGGGTTAAAATGCGTTCCAAATGAATAGGAAGATAAAAATACAACCCCAAGCGTTGCCTGTTCTCTTTTGAATGACGAGCATACCATAAATCAAGATAAAAACAGACAAAGCCTCTAAAATGGCATGGAGATGAAAGCTAATCATCCCATGAATCATCAGACAGATAAGAGCACAAGTCAAGGCTCCGTAATCAAGACAAGTCTGATGTGATGGAAAGCGACAGTTAATTTTGTTTGCAATGACAACATAATTAAAACCTTCCCAGAATCCCCAGATAAGTCCAATAAGGAGGAAACCCAAGATATTTGTCGGAAAAGAACTTGCCAGAACTTCTCTGGTTAAGAGGATGGATTGAAAGGGGATATAGGAATGAATCTGCCCTCTACTGATGAGAAAAAGAAGTAAGGGGAGACAGAGTAGCCGTCTGAATGAGGGTTGGGAGGAAGTGTTTAGCTAGCAAACCATATTGTTTCCAGCTTTCTTTTCTTCGAATCATTACCACGCTAGTCCCCAATCCAGCAACACAAAACTGGAGAGTTGCGAGAAAAAGAAGACGAATCCAGACGGGAAACTCTGTTTGGTGAGAGAAATCAAGTATTTGTTTTTGGAAAAGGATGTATCCTATAAACGAAAGAATTGTCAAAATGGCAATGATATTGAGGTCTGAATCTGCCTCTTTTTGCTTATCTGTTAGAGTATTTTTCATCATTTAGAACTCCTTATCTTATTTTTTATTATAAAACAATAAGAAATAAAGGGCAATAAAGAACTGGAAAAGTTTAAGGTTTTGCTATCTCTTTTATTGATTTTTGTGATATAATTAACACGTAAAAATTAAGGAGTCTTTCAAATGGCAAAATTGACTGTTAAAGACGTTGAGTTGAAAGGGAAAAAGTTCTCGTTCGTGTTGACTTCAACGTTCCTGTAAAAGATGGCGTGATTACTAATGACAACCGTATCACTGCAGCTCTTCCAACTATCAAGTACATCCTTGAACAAGGTGGACGTGCGATTCTCTCTCTCACCTTGGACGTGTAAAAGAAGAAGCAGACAAAGCTGGTAAATCACTTGCTCCTGTTGCTGCTGACTTGGCTGCTAAATTGGGTCAAAAGTTACATTCCTTCCAGGTGTAACTCGTGGTGCTGAATTGGAAGCAGCTATCAACGCTCTTGAAGATGGACAAGTTCTTTTTGGTTGAAAAACACTCGTTTTGAAGATGTTGACGGTAAGAAAGAATCTAAAAACGATCCTGAACTTGGTAAATACTGGGCATCACTTGGAGATGGTATCTTCGTAAACGATGCATTCGGTACAGCTCACCGTGCACACGCATCTAACGTTGGTATCTCAGCAAACGTTGAAAAAGCAGTCGCTGGATTCCTTCTTGAAAACGAAATTGCCTACATCCAAGAAGCTGTTGAAGCTCCAGAACGTCCATTCGTGGCTATCCTTGGTGGTTCAAAAGTTTCAGACAAGATCGGTGTTATCGAAAACTTGCTTGAAAAAGCTGATAAAGTTCTTATCGGTGGTGGGATGACTTACACATTCTACAAAGCACAAGGTATCGAAATCGGTAACTCACTTGTAGAAGAAGATAAATTGGATGTTGCAAAAGCTCTTCTTGAAAAAGCAAACGGCAAATTGATCTTGCCAGTTGACTCAAAAGAAGCGAACGCATTTGCTGACTACACTGAAGTGAAAGACACTGAAGGTGAAGCAGTTGACCCAGGTTTCCTTGGTCTTGACATCGGTCCAAAATCTATCGCTAAATTTGACGAAGCTTTGACTGGTGCTAAAACAGTTGTATGGAACGGACCTATGGGTGTATTTGAAAACCCTGACTTCCAAGCTGGTACAATCGGTGTGATGGATGCTATCGTTAAACAACCAGGCGTTAAATCAATCATCGGTGGTGGTGACTCAGCTGCCGCAGCTATCAACCTTGGTCGTGCAGACAAGTTCTCATGGATCTCTACTGGTGGTGGAGCATCAATGGAGCTTCTTGAAGGAAAAGTTCTTCCAGGACTTGCAGCATTGACTGAAAAATAAGAATATAAAAAAAGGAGAACTCAGCTTCTCCTTTTTGCGCTCTTTTGTAGTCTTAATGATATTAAGAACTGAAAGATAATTGGACAGAATCCAAAAAAAACAGTAAAATAGAGAGATACCAATCTAAATGAAAATTGAGAGACTAGTGTGATAAAAAGAGAGAATCTTAGAAAAACATCTATTTGTGGAATTATCAATGTCACCCCTGATTCTTTTTCAGATGGGGGGAAGTTTTTTGCCGTTGAGGAAGCCTTGAAGCAGGCTAGAAAATTGATAGCTGAAGGAGCCACTATCTTAGATATCGGTGGGGAATCCACTCGACCTGGAAGTAGCTATGTTGAGATTGAAGAGGAAATCCAACGTGTGGTTCCAGTGATTCAGGCTATCCGTCAAGAAAGTGATGTGCTGATTTCGGTCGATACTTGGAAGAGTCAGGTTGCAGAAGCAGCTCTAAAAGCTGGAGCCCATATAGTCAATGACATTACAGGCCTCATGGGTGATGAGAAGATGGCAGAGGTGGTTGCCAGGGCTGGAGCTCAGGTAGTCATCATGTTTAATCCAGTCATGGCACGCCCTCAGCACCCTAGTTCACTCATATTTCCTCATTTTGGATTTGGAGAGACTTTTACAAAGGAAGACTTAGCAGACTTTGAACAACTGCCAGTAGAAGAATTGATGACAGCCTTCTTTGATCGTGCTCTAGTAAGAGCGGAAAAAGCAGGGATTTCGAAAGAAAACATCATGCTGGATCCAGGTATTGGCTTTGGCTTGACCAAAAAGGAAAATCTAATCCTCCTACGTGATATCGATAAACTGCACGAAATGGGCTATCCTATCTTTTTAGGAGTCTCTCGCAAGCGCTTTGTCATCAATATCCTCGAAGAAAATGGCTTTGAAGTCAATCCAGATACAGAAGCTGGCTTCCGCAATCGTGATATTGCTTCGGCTCATGTGACCAGCATTGCTGCTAGACAAGGTGTGGAAGTGGTGCGCGTGCATGATGTAACCAGTCACAAGATGGCAATCGAAATTGCATCAGCCATCCGTCTGGCAGACCATGCGGAAAATTTAGATTTGAAACAATATAAATAACATGATTAAAAACGAAACGAACCAGTGGATAGCAAACTACCGGACAGACCAACCGCATTTTGGCTTGGAACGAATGGTGGAACTATTAGCTTTACGTGGTAATCCCCATCTTAAGCTTAAGGTTATCCACATCGGTGGAACCAATGGTAAGGGCTCTACTATAGCTTTTTTGAAGAATATGTTGGAAAAGATGGGACTAAGAGTTGGTGTCTTTAGCTCACCCTATCTGATTCATTATACCGATCAGATTGCCATTAATGAGGAATCTATCCCAGAAGCAAGATTAGAGGCCTTGATGGTAGACTATCGCTCACTACTTGAGGGGGAGCATGCTCTTGCCATACAAGGAACGACAGAATTTGAAATTATCACTACCATAGCCTATGACTATTTTGCTTCTGAGCAAGTAGATGTGGCCATCATGGAAGTTGGCATGGGTGGACTTTTAGATAGTACCAATGTCTGTCAACCTATCTTGACTGGCATCACGACTATCGGATTAGACCATGTAGCGCTTTTAGGGGATAGCTTGGAAGCTATAGCAGAGCAGAAAGCTGGTATTATCAAACAAGGAATTCCCTTGGTGACAGGTCGCATTTCTCCAGAAGCCTTGTCGGTTATCGACCAGATTGCGAAAGCGAAACAAGCTTCTAGGCTTGCTTATGGGGAAGATTATCAAGTTAGCCATCATGAGAGTGTGGAGACGGGCGAAATCTTTGATTATTCAAGCTCAGTCAGACAAGGTCGTTTCCAAACAGGATTGCTTGGTTTGCACCAGATAGAGAATGCAGGGATGGCGCTGGCCTTGTTAGATAGCTATTGCAAAGAGACTGGTCAAAAATTACCAGATAATGCTTTAGTGGCTCAAGCTTTGGAAGAAACAAGCTGGCCTGGACGCTTTGAAGTTGTTTCTAGAAGCCCTTTGATGATTTTAGACGGGGCTCACAATCCCCATGCTGTCAAGGCCTTGTTGGCTACCTTGGAAGAACGATTTGCTGATTATCACAAGGGAATCCTCTTTACTTGTATCAAAACCAAGGCCTTGGAGGATATGTTGGACTTGCTAGAAACTTTGTCCAATACTAAGATTACACTAACTCATTTTGAGGATAGTCGGGCGACGGATGAAAAAGTCTTGAAAGAGATAGCTGATTCTAGAAATCTCAACTACCAAAGTTGGCAGGAATTTCTAGACAAAAAATTATCAGAAAATGAAGAGAAAAAGACAGTTAGGATTATCACGGGCTCCTTATACTTTTTAGCCCAAGTGAGAACCTACCTAATGGAGAGAGGAAAAATTAGAATGGATACACAAAAGATTGAAGAAGCTGTAAAAATGATTATTGAGGCAGTTGGTGAGGATGCAAATCGTGAAGGTTTGCAGGAAACACCTGCCCGTGTTGCTCGTATGTACCAAGAGATTTTTTCAGGTCTTGGGCAAACTGCTGAAGAGCACCTGTCAAAATCCTTTGAGATTATTGATGACAATATGGTAGTGGAAAAGGATATTTTTTTCCATACCATGTGTGAACATCACTTCTTGCCATTTTATGGTCGTGCCCACATTGCCTATATCCCAGATGGCCGTGTTGCAGGTTTGTCTAAGTTGGCACGTACTGTTGAAGTCTACTCTAAGAAAGCCACAAATTCAAGAGCGTTTGAATATCGAAGTGGCTGATGCCTTGATGGAGTATTTGGGAGCCAAGGGAGCCTTTGTTGTCATTGAAGCAGAACATATGTGTATGAGTATGCGCGGTGTTCGAAAACCAGGAACTGCAACCTTGACAACAGTGGCTCGTGGTCTATTTGAGACAGATAAGGATCTTCGTGATCAAGCTTATCGTCTCATGGGACTATAATACTCTTCGAAAATCAAATTCAAACCACGTCAGCTTCACCTTGCCGTACTCAAGTACAGCCTGCGGCTAGCTTCCTAGTTTGCACTTTGATTTTCATTGAGTATAAAAAGAATCCGCTTTGGGCGGATTTTTCTAGAAAGGACTAGTTATGGATCAACTGCAGATTAAGGATTTGGAAATTTTTGCTTATCATGGTCTTTTTCCTAGTGAGAAAGAATTGGGGCAGAAGTTTGTTATTTCAGCTATCCTATCCTATGATATGACAAAGGCGGCTACAGACTTGGATTTAACAGCCTCTGTCCATTACGGAGAACTTTGCCAGCAATGGACGACATGGTTTCAGGAAAATACTGAAGACTTGATTGAAACAGTAGCCTACAAACTAGTAGAGCGTACTTTTGAGACCTACCCTCTCGTTCAAGAGATTGAGCTGGAACTAAAAAAACCTTGGGCACCTATCCATCTACCGCTGGATACTTGTTCAGTAACCATCCACCGTCGCAAACAGCGTGCCTTTATCGCTTTAGGAAGCAATATGGGGGGGATAAGACGGCTAATCTCCAGCAAGCGATTGACAAAATGCAAGCTCGTGGCATCCACATTCTCAAAGAGTCTAGTGTGATTAGGACCGAACCTTGGGGTGGTGTGGAGCAGGATAGCTTTGCCAATCAAGTCATTGAAGTGGAAACCTGGTTGCCAGCTCCAATCTTGTTAGAAACCTTGTTGGCTATTGAGGCAGAAATGGGAAGGGTTAGAGAGGTTCATTGGGGACCGCGCTTGATTGACCTGGATTTGCTTTTTATAGAGGACCAGGTCATCTATACAGACGACCTCATCTTGCCTCATCCTTATATTGCTGAGCGCCTCTTTGTCCTAGAATCACTCCAAGAAATAGCCCCCCATTTTATCCACCCAACACTGAAACAACCGATTTGGCACTTGTACCAAGGATTGAAAAAATAAGAAAACTCTAGTTTCCTAAGTAGATAGAGGAGACTAGAGTTTTTAAAATAGGTCATTTTCTTCAGGGAGGAGAATAGTTTCCTTGCCATCCATATCTAGCACCAGAACTTTTGGTGGGTAGAGTGGATCAAAGGGGTGATTAAAATCAAAGTCAATCGTAGTCGAAAGGTGTTGACTTGAAAAACGGAAGGTGATGGAACCATCATTGTTCAAAAGTCGAAATTCGAGCTCATCTTCTAGCTCAAAAACATGCTTTAAAAAATGATCGATTATATACCAGATTGAATCGATAACATCGTCAGGTAAATTGGTCACTACACCGAAACTGGCGCACCGTCTGTGAGAATCTGTAAAAGCCATCCCTATCTCCTAATTGATTTTTTTATTATCATACTGCAAACTGCTAGAAAAATCAAGAAAAGTCAACTACCTTTAAAAAGATGAGAATGATTTTGAAATTTTTTCAACGAATCTTCATCAAATGCTTGAAAATGCTTACAATTAGTGGTAAAATGGAAACAGTGGAATCATGAAAACAAAATTTTCAAAGTAGAAAGGAAACGGAATGAACACAGATGATACAGTAACAATTTATGACGTTGCCCGAGAAGCGGGAGTGTCAATGGCGACTGTCAGCCGTGTTGTCAATGGCAATAAGAACGTCAAAGAAAACACCCGTAAAAAAGTCCTAGAGGTTATTGAACGTCTAGATTACCGCCCTAATGCAGTAGCTCGTGGTCTAGCAAGTAAGAAAACTACAACAGTTGGAGTTGTCATTCCAGATATCACAAACACTTATTTCTCTACCCTTGCTAAAGGGATTGATGATATCGCGGAGATGTACAAATACAATATCGTCCTTGCCAATAGCGACGAGGATGATGAAAAGGAAGTATCTGTGGTCAATACTCTCTTTTTCTAAACAGGTGGATGGCGTTATCTTCATGGGTTATCATTTTAACTGAGAAGATCTCGCTCAGAGTTTTCACGTTCACGCACACCTGTGGTTCTTGCAGGAACAGTGGATGTGGAGCACCAGCTTCCAAGTGTCAATATTGACTATAAACATGCTACTGTTGATGCAGTCCGTCATCTTTGAAGCGAAACAAAAATTGCCTTCGTTAGTGGACCATTAGTGGATGATATTAATGGTAAGATTCGCTTGGCTGGTTACAAAGATGCTTTTGAAAGAAGCGGGAATCAACTACAGTGAAGGTCTTGTTTTCGAATCAAAATACCGTTATGATGATGGCTATGCCTTGGCAGAACGTTTGATTTCTTCTAAAGCAACAGCAGCGATCGTAACAGGAGATGAACTGGCAGCAGGTGTGTTGAACGGACTTGCTGACAAGGGAGTTTCTGTACCAGAAGACTTTGAAATAATCACCAGTGATGATTCGCAAATCGCGCGTTACACTCGCCCAAACCTAACCACCATTGCGCAACCTTTGTATGACCTTGGTGCTATTAGTATGCGTATGTTGACGAAGATTATGCATAAGGAAGAGTTAGAAGAGCGTGAAGTTCTTTTGCCACATGGTTTGGTAGAACGTCATTCAACTCGTAAAGATTAACAAGAAGAGGTCGGGATAAAAATCCCGACCTCGCTTTTTAGTAGTAAAAACTTTTTGGTCAATGGTTCAAGTATCAAGTTGATGGTAGAAGGCTTGCGGGGGTGACTAGAAAACAAGATTTGATCTAGTAATTTATATCTCACTGACTTTTTATACTCAATGAAAAATCAAAGAGCAACTAGGAAACTAGCCGCAGGCTGTACTTGAGTACGGCAAGGCGACGTTGACGAGGTTTGAATTTGATTTTCGAAGAGTATTATCCTTCCATATAGGCTCGTAATTCCTCTCCTGTAAGGCCAGCATTAATAGCAATGAGGAGTTTGAGACGAGCCTTTTGAGCATTGAGCTCTTTGACAAAGAAGACACCAGCCTTTTGTAGACAAACGCCACCGCCTTCATAGGCATAAACAGGTTCAGCAATCCCGTTAAAACAACGAGAAACCAAGGCGATTGGGAGTCCTTCTTGAATAAGGGCGTTCAATTTTTGTGATGTTTCCTTGGGGACATTTCCAGCACCAAAGGCCTGGATAATAAGACCATCTAGCTGGTCAACAGGAAGCAAATCAAGGAGTTCTTCTGTCATGCCAGCATAGACTGGAATAATTGGAACCAAGCCATGGATCCTATCAAGGTCAAAACGAACACGAGGTTCAGCTGTTTTAAAGTAGAGAATTTCCTGTTTCATGATGAGACCAAGGGGGCCGTGGGTAGGAGTCTGGAAGGTACTGACATTGGTCGTGTGCGTCTTGGTCACATATTTAGCAGTGGATTTTCATCATTCATCACGACCAAGACACCCTTATCAGCAGCCTTATCGTCACTCGCTACGCGTAGGGCACTGAGATAATTGTAGACACCATCGCTTCCGAGTTCGTTGGAACTACGCATGGCCCCTGTTAGTACGATCGGTTTGTGAGGAACCTCCATGGTATCGAGGAAATAGGCAGTTTCCTCCAAGGTATCTGTCCCATGTGTAACCACGAAACCGTCATAATGATCAGACTCCTCTTTGATTTTTTGATAGAGGGCCAGCATATGCTTGGGTTTAATATGGGGACTTGGCAGATTAAAAAAGTCGAGCGCGTGGACTTCAACTCCTCCAAGTGGATTGGATACATGATTCATAGGGTTTTCTTGGCTAGTTACAACAGCGCCAGAGTCATCGGCTTGCATGGAAATAGTACCACCCGTATGTAAAACAAGGATTTTCTTAGGCATGATTTACTCACTCTTTCTGAAATGTGGTATAATCATTGTATCACAAAAGGGGAGAATGAGGTAGGATGGAAGTCAAAGCTGTTTTTTTTGATATCGATGGAACACTAGTCAACGATCGCAAGAGTGTTTTGAAATCCACTAAGGACGCGATTAAGATTGTGAAGGACCAGGGGGTGCTTGTTGGAGTAGCGACAGGGCGAGGACCTTTTTGTTAAGGATTTAATGGAAGATTTGAGATCTGGATTTTTGCCAGCAACCTATAACGGCCAATATATCTTTAATAAAGACAGAGTCTTGTTTACAAGTTCTCTTTCCAAATCTCATTTACGGCAGTTGATTGCCTATGCTAAAAAAGAGGGCAAGGAAATTGCTTTGGGGACCAAGGATGCCATGCTTGGTTCGAAAATCATGTCTTTTGGCCCTAGGTTCTTTTTCACAAAGAGTGAGTCGTTTTGTCCCTCTATGTTGACTCGTACAGTTAGTCATTCCTTTAATCAGAATGGTGAGTAAGGTCGTTCCTCAGAAGGAAGAAGACTTGCTTCAGTGATGAATCAGCCCATTTATCAAGTTTTGATGCTAATGACGCCAGAAGAATCTGAGAAAGCAGCAGCTGATTTTAAAGACTTGAAATTAACTCGTAGTAATCCTTTTGCAGCCGATGTCATCAACCAAGGAAATTCCAAGTTAGAAGGCATTCGCCGAGTCGGAAAAGAGTATGGTTTTGATCTCAATCAAGTCATGGCCTTTGGTGATTCGGATAATGACCTAGAAATGTTGGCGGGTGTTGGGATGTCAGTTGCTATGGGCAATGGTAGTAGCAGTGTCAAGGAAGTGGCGAAGCATATCACAACCAGCAACCAGCAAGATGGGATTCACAAGGCCTTGGAACACTTTGGTGTTTTGGCTTCAGAGAAAGTCTTTGTCAGCCGTGACTATCATTTCAATAAGGTCAAGACCTTCCACCACATGATGGATGAACGAACTCAGGAAGAACCAAAGGCTTGGGATTTAGAAGGTGCCACCCATAGAGCGGGATTTAAGATAGAAGAACTGGTCGAGTTTGTTCGAGCTGCTAGCTCTTCTGAAGAAGACTTCGAACGGGCAGTTGGACAGTTACACCAAGCATTGGATCAAGCAGCAGAGAAAGTAGTCAAGAAGACACCTGCTCAACAAGATTTGATAGGGCAAGTAGATGCCTTAATTGATACCTTGTATTTCACCTATGGTAGCTTTGTTTTGATGGGAGTGGATCCAGAAAGGATTTTTGATATTGTCCATCAAGCCAATATGGGTAAAATGTTTCCCGATGGAAAAGCTCATTTTGATCCAGTTACTCACAAAATCCTAAAACCAGATGACTGGGAGGAGAGATATGCTCCAGAACCAGCCATTAAAAAGGAAATTGAGCGTCAGATAAAGGCCTATGAACGCCACAAGGAAAGAGCCGATAAGAAATAGGCGATAGAAAAGGAAGCCTTGAATGATGTTTTGATTTCCTGGCTCCAACTACTGCGTCAACAATTTATGAAAAAAATGAGGTTAGGAGAACAATCCCAACCTCATTTCTTTTTTATTACAAAGTTTTGTCCTTATCTCTAACGACGAGAAGGTCAACGCTGGTATGGCGTAGGATATATTCTGATGAAGAACCAACTAGCAGGCGCTCGAAAGCATTGAGCCCTGTTGCTCCAACCAAAATCAAATCAACCTTTTCTTTGTCTGGAATTGTTTTAGCTAAGAGAGTTTTAGGGTTACCCATCTCAATAACAACTTTTATGTCTGTGAGACCAGCATCTCTTGCACGCTTTTCGTATTCTGCCATCAAATCGTTGGCCTCTACTTGCAATTCTTCGTAAACTTCAGCATCAAATGTTGAGATGCTTTGAAGAGCACGTGTGTCAATGACATGAGCAATCGTTAGTTTTGCTTGGTTACGTAGTGCTGAATGAACTCCTTTGATGAAAGCCAAGTCAGCTTCCTTAGAACCGTCAACTGCTACCATGATATTTTCATAACGTTGTGTCATAGCAAAAACCTCCTCATTCTTATTACCTTCATTGTATTCCTTTTCACCAAAAAAGTAAAGTAAAAAACGATAGGAAAGATAGGTGCTTTTTGACTTTGACTTGGAGTTTGTTATAATAAAAATAGAAAAGCTAAGAGGAAAAGATATGACAAAAATCGCAGTATTATCAGATATACATGGCAATACAACAGCCTTAGAGGCTGTTCTGGTAGATGCCCAGAAGGCGGGGGTTGATGAGTATTGGCTATTAGGAGATATCCTAATGCCTGGAACAGGACGAAAAAACATTCTCCAGAGATTGGACACTTTACCCATTACTCTTAGAGTTCTGGGAAATTGGGAAGATAGTCTTTGGCGAGCCTGTCATCGCAAGTTAGATGAAAGCAGACCTAGCCATCGTTATCTCTTGCGCCAGTGTCAGTATATTATGGAAGAAATTAGTAGCCAAGAGATTGAGGCACTGCAGGACTATCCTTTGCAAGTGCATCGCCAGTTTGGAGATCTGAAGCTAGGGATTAGTCATCACTTGCCTGATAAAAACTGGGGGCGAGAATTGATTCATATGGGAAAGCAAGAGGATTTGATCGTCTTGTCACCAATCCAGATTGCGATATTGCCATTTATGGTCATATCCATCAGCAGTTTCTTCGTTATGGTAGTGGTGGTCAGCTTATCCTGAATCCAGGTTCCATTGGGCAACCCTTCTTTTTATCTGGAAATTTACGCAAAGACTTGCGGGCCCAATACATGATCTTAGAATTTGATGAAAAAGGTTTAAAAGATGCTGATTTTCGTCGTGTCGATTATGATATTGAGGCAGAATTACAGCTAGCTAAAGACTTACAATTACCCTACTACCAAGTTTATTATGAAAGCTTAGTTAATGGGATTCACCATACCCATAATCAAGACTTACTTCATGAAATTGCTCAAGAACAAGGACATGATGCTGAGTTGGATGACTGGCTTAGTGGTAACTCTTGACATTACAACTACAAGAGATATAATAAATATAAGAAAAAGAACGAGTTAGTCTACTTAAAAAGGAGGAGAAGATGCAAATTTCAAGTCGATTTACCATTGCGACTCACATGTTGATTATTATTGCCCTAAAAGGGAAAGAAAGCAAGGTGACTAGTGATTTTCTAGCTAGTAGTGTTGGAGTCAATCCTGTCATTATCCGTAAGACCTTATCTCAACTGAAAAAAGCTGAGTTGATCTCAGTTGCGCGTGGAACTGGTGGAGCAGAGATTATCAAAGACCTAGAGGACATCAGCTTATTAGATGTTTACCAAGCAGTTGAATGCCTTGGAAAGACTGGACAACTCTTTAGTTTTCATGATAATCCCAATCCAGCCTGTCCAGTAGGAGCCAATATCCATGGGGTTTTAGATGAGAAATTACAAAAGATTCAGCTAGCCATGGAGCAGGAACTGAGTCAAACAAGCCTTGTCCAAGTAGTGACAGATGCAGAAGCAAGGATGGAGAAATAAGATCTTCTAGAAAGAGACAGAATGTAGACATACCCTATCAGTAATAAAAATTGCCCTTATAGAGGTTGGATAATATATAGTAAAAATTCTTAGAAATGTTGACATAATGCTATTTTTAAGAGTTTTTATTTTCTCTAGTAAAAAGAAAGAGATTGAAGCAAATTGATCAAAAATGAACCTTTTTAAAAATCTGAAGAGGCAGAGACACAAACATAATTTTAGTAGAATATTGAGTATAAATCTTTCCACAATAAAAACGCATATTATCAAGTTTTTAAAACATCTGATAATGTACTGCCCCCAAAAAAGTTAGACAATTAATTTATTCAAAGGATTTAGTTCTGTATTGCACAGGACTGAGTCCTTTTTAGTTTTACCTTAATTCGTTTGTTGTTGTAATAATCAATATAGTTTACAATAGCTTGTTCCAATTGATTAAGTGATTTAAACGTCTTCTCGTAACCATAAAAACATTTCCGCTTTCAAAAATGCCAAAGAAAGATTCCATCATGCCGTTGTCTGGGCTGTTACCTTTACGTGACATAGATGGCTGAATTCCCTTACTCTCTAAAAAACCTGTGATAAAAATCGTGTTGATATTGCCATCCTTGATCACTATGGAGAATAGTATTTGTGTAATGTTCCTCACTGAAGGCCTGGTTTAACATAGCTTTCACTTGTTCTAAGTTTGGTGAAGTTGAAAGATTATAGGCGATAATTTCGCTATTAAAAGCCATCTAAAAACTGGTGATAAGTAAAAGCTTTTTGAGTACTTGCTGGAATGGCAAATTCTGTCACATCTGTGTAGCACTTTTTCCATTGGTTTGGCTGCTTCAAATTGGCGTTGAATAAGGTTATCTGCTTTCTTGCCAACGTCTCCTTTATGAGAAGAATATTTTTCGTTTCTGTCGCATTTTAGCTTGTAAATTGAGTACTTTCATCAAGCGTTGAACTCTTTTTATGATTTACCAGATAACCACGATTTCTTAGTTCTAAATGAATCCGACGATAACCATAATTTCCCTTATGTTCGATAAAAATGGATTGAATTTCAGCTTTAAGCTCTTGGTCCTTATCTGGTTTGTCTAGCTGTTTCAAGTGATAGTAGTAGGTCGAACGAGCTAGTTTAATGGCTTTTAGAAGAATATCTAACGAAAACTCAGTGATTAATTCTTGAACAATTTCTGTCTTTCTTCTTTCTCTTTTTCCTCCTTCAATCGGAGTTCTCTCAACTTTTTTAGGATGGCATTCTCCGCTCTCAGGTACTCATTTTCTGCTTGAAGATGTTCTAATTCTGTCATCTCTTCAGGTCTCGTTTTTTTAGCTTATGTCCCATTTTAGGTATTCTCCCTCTTGTTTTCTCAACAATAGTATACCCGTTTTTCTTGTATTGTGCTAGCCAATTAAGAAGTATCGTACGACTTGGGAGGCCGTATTCAAGTGAAACTCTATCTTTAGTCCAGCCTTCATGTAAGACTTTATTAATCATTTCTTGTTTTTAAATCAGGAGAATAGTAACGATTTTTTTCCTTTTTTTGACGAACTCTATTCCGTAACGATCAATCAATTTAATCATGTACCTAATATTAGAATTGTTTATCCCAAATTTATTTGAAAGCTTCTCTAGCTATATCCTTGTTTTCTAAGTTCATGAGATCTGAACTTTATCATCATAAGTTAATTTCATAATAAAAATACCCCAAAAGTTAGATTTTCTTTTGTCTAACTTTTGGGGTGCAGTCAATAATATGCGTTTTTCTGATTTTAAAGACTTTTATCAGCCTCTTTTTACATGTCTTTCTATCCAGTTGCTAGATTTATAGAAACCTTGGTTTATTGTTCCTTTCTTGACTTTAGGAAATTTCCAAGTCCAAGAAGGGACAGAATGCTGAATCCAACAAGAGCAAGAGGTGATTTGTTTTCAGTTCCTGTGTTTGGAAGGAATTTTTGTGCTGGTGAGTCAGTTCCAGGTTGAGTTGCGTCAGTTTTTGCTAGCTAAAGTTTGAGCGTTAGTTGAGTCAGACTGGTTAGCTAGAATTTGAGAGTTAGTTGCGTCAGTTTTGCTAGCTAAAGTTTGAGCGTTAGTTGAGTCAGACTGGTTAGCTAGAGTTTGAGCGTTAGTTGCGTCAGTTTTGTTAGCTAGAGTTTGAGAGTTAGTTGCGTTAGTTTTGTTAGCTAGAGTTTGCCCTTTAGCTTCTGGCTTGTCTGTATTTGTTTTAGGTGTGCTTGGTTGCACTTCTGGTTTTTCTTGGGTTGAAGGAAGTGCTGGAGACTCTTTAGTGATGCGCAATACAGTAGCTGTAAGGGGCATTTAATTTCAAACCATTTTTCTGTCCATGCCAGTCCTTGAGGCTTGGCAATGGCCAATGTTCCAGCTTGGTTTTCATCTGCAAGAACTTGGGCATTTCTCAAGTGGGCAAATTCAGATCCTAGAGTGAATTCGCGAGCTTTTTCGTCCGCATTGACAAAGACTGCGTAGATATCCCCATTTGGAGCAGTGATTTGGTAGCCAATCACTACGTCCTCTTTTTCCACACCATTTTGTCCTGGGACAGTAATGAGGCGGACACGTTCCTTGATATCTTCAAGACTCTTGAGTCGGAAGGCATCTGTTGATTGACGCAGAGCAATCAAACCTTTCATGTAGTCACGGCTCTTGACATTTTCAGGGAAAGCTTTACCATCAGTTGCCTTGGTCCAATCAAACTTGTTGACAGCATCACTTGAGTCGTAAGAGTCATGGATGAAGTAAGGATAGTCAAATGGATTACCATCCTTGTCACGAAGTAAGTGAGATTTATTTGGTACCTTATCCTCTGAAACTGGTGTCTTGTAAGCAGGATCACGGAATTGTTTGGTACGTCCATACTCTTGACCAGAGTGGATAAATGGTGTTCCTTGAGCTGTCAAGACCATGAGGTTTCCAAGTCGTAAACGACGATGAATTTCAGCATAGTTCTCAGCCTTGCTTGGGTCTTTTTTGATAGACTGGGCAATGATATCAAAGAGGGTCAAGTTATCATGGGCTGCGATATACTGGATAACATCTCCAGGACTGTCTGCTTCAAAGTTGGTTGGTTGAGCAATGAGGTTTTTAAAAAGATAGTATTGATATCACGTTTACCACCTGTGATAAAGGCAGGTTGACCTTCGTTTGGATAACCTGACTTGAGGTTGTTACGGATGTCATCTGAAAATACAGCAACAGTATCAGTATGTTTCATCCAATCTTGATCAGCAGCTCTAGTAGGCATATTTTCATCACCAGAATAGGTTCTCCAACCTTCACCAAGCATGATGAGATTTGGATTGAGGGCACGTGCAGCCTTGTAAGCTTCTTCGACAGAAGCTGCATCATGATCTCCCATCATATCGAAACGGAAACCATCTACTTTATAGGTTTCAACTAGATACTTGATAGAGTCTACCATGACGCGTTTAGACATGTAGTGGGTTGTTCCTAGACGACCACCACCAAAGCTAGTACGAGGTGTCCCGTCTGCATCCATGAAGTGGTAGTAGTTTGGCTCAAGATCTTCAAAGATATCGACATTGGCAGTATGGTTGTAAACTACGTCTAAGATAGCACCCATGCCACGTTTATGGATTTCGTTGACAAGGTTCTTAAATTCTGCGATACGTTTTTCTGGGATCCTTAGGATTGCTTGAGTACATACCAGTCAATGAGAAGTAGTTTTGAGGGTCATAACCCCAGTTGTAGTTGCTATCGCTTGAAGCATAGGCGGACAAGCGTTCTTGGTTCTTCAATTCATTGACATAATAGTATGACAAGACTGGAAGGAGCTGGATGTGGGTCACACCCAAGTCTTTTGAGGTAGTCTAGTTTTTCGATAAAAGGGCTTCAAAAAGTACCAAATGGCTTTAGTCAAATCTTTTTGCGATGGCAGGGATCTGAAGTGAAGTCACGAACGTGAGCCTCGTAGATAACAGCATCTTCACGAGATTTGAAGTTACGAATCTTACCATAGGTCAAGTCTTGCGGGTCCCTAGTTTTGCTGGGTCTACAAAAAGCAGCTTTAGCAACCTTTATGGGCAGCGTCTGTTTTTGCTAGAATCGCTGTTCCAAGCTGCTAGAGATTTAGCGTAAGGATCTAGTACGAGGACAGTCTTGCCTTAGCGCTCGATTTGATAGTGGTAGTAGTAGCCAGTATAGTTGCTGATGCCAAGACCAGAGTTTTCATTCAGAGTTTGTTTCCAGGTTCCTTTTTCTCCTTTTTCAAGGGCGACGGTTCCGACCACTTTTTCAGGATCTTTTTTATCGTAGACGACAACGGAAACTTTATCAGCACTTGGAGACCAGAGAGTCAAATCAACACGTTTGCCATCTTCTTTTAGAGTTTGCACCGAGTGGACCATCATAACTATAAGTCTCATCTTTGAGACGCCAGCTAGAACGAGTTGTAAAACGGTCTGAATCGTAGGCAACGGTGTAAGGGTTTTGAGTGTCAGAGAAGTCACCGATATAGGTCACTTTCTTACCAGCTTCATCCACTTCCACGTCTGTGATAGCCACTTTATTCCCTTGGTGGTCAGTGATGTTGGAATGTTTAAGGATGTCTTCTTTTTTAGCCCCAACCAAGGTAGAAAAACTGCTTTCAATACGAGATTTAGCTATATGTTGGGCACCAGTCATACGGATGTCGTGTACATAGTAAGGGTTGGTGTAGATGGTTTCGTCATCATCCTTAAGGAAGATTTGACTATGGTTTTTCAGGTCAGTAAATTTATAATCTTCTTTTCTGATTTTCACATCATCGCCTTTCTTGCTCTCATCTAATAGTAAAAATCCAAATTCTCTTGCGGCTTCATTGAGCGGAATGTCGATATAGCGTCCGTGTTTTCCACTTGCAGTAAAGTCTGTACCGTCAGGCCATTCACCACTGCTTGGAGTCTTCACATCTCCCCAGTACCAGAGAGATTTCTTGTCATAGTTGCCATCGGTGCGGAAATAGTTGACGCGGATCGTTCCCGCTGGCTGAGGTTGGTAGTTGTGGACTTTGTAGTCCTCATCTAGCCAAGCTTCATTCATCTTTGGAGAGAGACGCTCTACTGAACGATCTCCAGTAAGGTTGTCCCCTTTGGTGTTGTTAATGAGGAAGCTGATTTTCTTGGCTTGCTCATTTTTTAGTTTGACATCTAGGTAGTAGCCGTAGTCGTCTTTCTTGGCATCCTTGAAAGACTGGGCGCCATTTGGCCAGTTCTCAGATGGTTTTTCAACATCATCCCAAGTCCAAAGACCTTGCGAATCTTGGTTTTCTTGAGGAAGTTTTTTGACGTGGATACGGAAGTAGTTGTCTGCGATTGGGGTTTCAGATACAGTGTCTGCTAGCGAAGCTTTCTCAGTGGCTAGACTTGATACTTCTGTTTTCTCGTCTTTGTTGTTTGGAAGGCTTGGAGTAGCTTCAGTTGTAGTTGTTTCAGAAACTGCTACTGGTTCAGATGTTTTAGACTCTAGGGAAGCGTTTGCATCTTTTGGGGAGCCAAAATAGGCGTTTTTTCCTCAGCTTGGCTGGTTTCTGTAGTAGCTGGGTCTGCACTAATAGCGCTTACATTTTCTTGTGTGCCAGGACTAGTTTCAGCTGCAGATACAGAAGGTGCTGTTAGGGGCAAGGAGGATAAAAGCTTGCTCCAATAAGGACAGAGCCAGTTCCGTTTTTCAGAGAACGGATGCTGTAAATCATTTTTTTATCTGGTTGAGATGACGTGTTTTTCATAGACACTCTCCTATCATTTATTTCTATCTTAGTATAGCACGGAGTAACAGTTTATGCAATCGTTTTCTTTGATTTTGTAGAAAAGAAATGTGACTCTGTGAAAAATCATACTCACGTAAAAATCAATACGGTTTTTGTTGATAGCCTACTAAAGAAATATCATAGTCTAAGCATAAACTTTGAAATGTGCCTACTAATCAATGGATCTGACTGTATTTTTAGCAAATCAAGGAAAAAGTTTTTGAGAGTGGGACAGAAATCGGTAATTCGTTGAGAATTCGATTTCGTCGTCCCACTCCGCACAGATTGAGTAGGGGCTGTAAAAGCTGATGAAATCAGCGTAGTAGAGCCCACTCAACCACTGCGTCTTGCCCGACAATCCAAAAGACAATTGAGAGGCTAGGACTTTTTGTCCCAGACTCATTGTTCAAAGAAATAAAATCTCAACAAATTTACTAGAGAACTTAAGTCAATTTCTAGTAATTTTTAGAATTCACAATGTATAGTGGATTGAATCTAGAATAGTAGATTACGACTGCTAAAAATATTTCTAGAAATTAGTTTGACTTTTCTAATCGAATTGTTCATACCTTATTTCAATCTACTATAGTGTTTTATATTCAATCTATCATACAACAAAATTATTGTAAATGAGCAAAAATTTTATCGACAAGTGCGAATCTATAGTTGACTGATTTTAGAATAGTAGGATGTAGTTCTTAAAAATTGTAAGAAATTGATTTGATACTCTTCAAAAATCTCTTCAAACCACGTCAGCTGCGTCTTGCCGTACTCAAGTACAGCCTGCGGCTCGCTTCCTAGTTTGCTCTTTGATTTTTCATTGAGTATGAATTTCCCGATTGATTTGGCTTTTATTTCATTTCCCTACACTTTTGAAAGTAAAAACGCATAATATCAAGTTTTTAAGATAACTGACATTATGCGTTTGTATATGTTTTAGTCTGCTTACTTGGTTATAAAACAGAGGCTTTTTTAAAGTTTACTAATGGAAAGAGTATTGAGTTCATTGACGACTTGTAGATTAGCCATGCGACCGACGTTCATGAGTTTCGGATGAACCAATCCTTCAATATCAAAGTTGGTAATGATGGCATCGTAACCCGCTTCCATGATTTCATTGACATTTAGTGTCGCTTTATCCCATGTTTCAAAGTGGATGTTTCTAGAGGTGTAAAATTGATAGAGTGAAATCAAAGCCTGAGGATGGGCAAAGTCAAACTCACTCAAAACAAGAACACGAACCTTGGTTTGGTGCTTTAGGAGTTGTTCCATTAGATCAGTTGCGTGGGTTAAAAGAGTATAGACTAGATGGATTACAGCGTGAAGTTGCTCCTTTTGTCCCAAGCTAGACTTATAGCGCATCATTTCAAAACTAGCTGCTTCGTAAAAATCTGGGAAGAACTTTTTAATCTTATTCAGTGTATAAGATTTGTTATGAGAAATGATAGATTCTGAGTTGATTTCTTGACGTTCTAGAAATGCAGTGTTATGCAAGTGCCAAATCAATTGATCGGTATTTGAAAAGTGGACATCAAACTGTCGGGTAAGATTGTCTAGAACATCTCGAGCTGAGTGATAGGAGTGATCGACTTTCTCATTGTATTCCCGCGCCTCTAGGAAATCCTCGACCGTGAAGAAAATCCCTCTTGAGTATAGGAGCTGAAAATTTGGTTAATAGTTGAAAAAGTCGAGCGTGATTCCAAGACGCTCACCAAGAGATTGCAATTCCTGCTGGAAGTTTGAAAGTTGACTAAAAAAATAGGGCAAAGAGAGTCAAACTCGATTTCCCCTTTAGGTCTCAGTAAAAATCTTTGCTCGATGGAGATTGACTGCAATTTGTATCTTCAGCTGAAACATATTTTTGGTAGGTGATGGGATAGCCTGTTACCTTGGCAAGAAAAGTCACAAGTTCCTCTACATCTTCAGAAGACAGATCAAATGGCCATTTGAAGAAACCATAGGCTTCATGGAAATACTGGGCAAAAAAGAAGCGAATGTCTCTTTCGTCTCCAATAATTGAAATAGGCGTCACCTTGAGCTTGAATTTATACTTTTGGCTGCAGAATATTATTGATCTCAGCAACCTTCTTACGAAGTGAGGGAAGAGAAATATCAAGCGTTTCAACTAGGTGCTCGAAAGTAAATGGTTCTTCTAATAGGAAGAAAGCTTTGAGTACCTGAAAATTAACAGACTCCTGCAAAATGTGTCTATAAATTCGCTCAATACCAAAGTTCTGTTCGTTCGTTAGTCGGATACCAGCAGTTGATGATAAAATATCAAAAGCAAGAAAGTTGCTCCCGCATTTCTTTGATATCACTTTTTGATGATGCGTCCATTCAGATCTAGAATATCAGCCAAGGTGTCAATATGAATCCATTCTTGGTTCTCAAATAAGTATTCTAGAATTTTTAATTGTCTCTGTTCTTTGTGAGATAATAGTTCTCTCATAGAAAATACTCCTTAAAAATATAATGTATTATAAACAAAAAGATAAAAAAATTATCAGGGCTTTTTCTATTATAGCATGTTTTCGGAAAAAATTTTTAAAATTCGTTTATAAATTATCAATTTTTATAATAATTTTACTAAAAAATCGAAAATTTGGAAATGATTTGTACCAAATGTTCTAAAACGAGCAAAAGACTTGACTATATTGATACCATATTTTATAATAGCAACGTATGTAAAAACACATGCGACTCTAATAAAAAAATAAATAGGAGATAAGAATGTATTTTAATCGTAAAAATGCAGAGCAGAAGAACTGGCGTATGATTAAAAAAGGAAAACATTTCCTTTTTGGTTGTTCGCTTGTTTTTGCGGTCGGAGCTAGCTTTTAGCTACTCAAACGGTCCATGCAGACACAGCATCGGAATCTACAGTTGAGAGTGGCTCAAAAGCTAAAGAGGCTAAGCCTGGATATGGTGGAGAAACGGGGACTTATGAAGCTCCTGCTGCTGTGGCAGAGACTCAGCCAGCAACAGTTGAAAAAGCAGTGGTAGCGGAAAACACTACTGCTAAAACAGCTAACAAAGAAGCTTTGACCCAGTTGGTCGAAGAAGTAAAAGGCTTGGACAAAGCAGGAAAGACAGAAGACTCTCTTTCTCGCTTGAACACAGCACTTGAACAAGCACAAAATGTTTTGGCAAAATGCAGAAGCTAGCCAAGACCAAGTGGATACAGCAGTCGCTAGTCTCAAAGAGGCAGTGACTCAGCTTGCTACCAAAGAAGAAAAAGCAACAGCAGTAGCTACTGAAGCTAAAGCTGAAGAAGCAACCGAAGCGACAACTGAGACAGTCGCACCAGCTGAACCAGTCCGTTCAAGAGGGAAACGTGATCTAAGTTCACGTGCAGCATACCGTTCAATTGACGGATCACTCGCTGAAGGTGAATTTGCAAACAATAATAACCAAGTTAAGCAGTTCACCTCTATTCAATACAGTGTTGATGGAGACAAAACAACTTGGAAAATCAATGTTATACCGACTCATAAGAATCACCCATCTGCTGGATTGGTGGTCGCATCAGACGATACCATCGAAAGTATTACTGTCATAGATCGTGGTCCTCACGCCGGACGTCTGAAAGAGGAGTATTACGTTGAAAAAGATTTTGGGAAGCTCCCTCCTATGAGCAATCACAAAGCTTTGGCGTCTGATTATAGCGGTGGCATTGGTTATGCGGTTCCTGATTCGCTTACCTATAGAGTAGTGACTAAAGGTACCAACCACAATCTGTTTGCTCGTTTTGCAACAGCTATTGTAAAAAAATCACTAGAAAATGGTGGGATGAATGGTTCAGCAGCTGTTAAAAATCGTAATACAGACTTCCCAGAAGTTGGTATTAATATCTCATCAAGACTTGCACCACAACCAGGAGTCAACAACACTTATACCCAAACAAATGGCACGATTACAGTGCCTACTGTAGCTTCTACAGATACAACTGTATCAGGTACAGGTAAGCCAGGTGCTATCATCAAGCTCAAGAAAGATGGTAAAGTTGCTAAGCAAACCCAAGTTGCACCAAACGGCCAATGGTCAATCCCACTTGATTTTGGTTTGAATAGTAGCGTTTCTGGTGGTCCACAGTTAGTTACTGGAGATAACATTAGCGTTACTCAAACAGTTAATGGTCAAGAAAGTGCTGCTACACCTGTAAACATCTCTCTAGGTCACTCAGAGATCTTACCATCATCTAAATCAAAACAACAGAATAATCTTGTTGAAAATGATAGAAACGTTACCTTGAAAGTGCCACATGATGCGGGAGCAGCATACTTCCAATTCACAGATACAGATGGCAAGGCGCAAGAAGTTGGACTCAAGCGTACGGCTGTTCCAGGTAAGTGGCAAGTAAACTCTTCAAGCAGTGCTATTGCTAGTGTTGCTTCAAGTGAAGATGGTAAGTTCTACTCAACGATCAACTTGACCTTGAACAAAGATATGAAAGCTGGAACAACAGCTCGAGTTATCTCTAACATGCAAGAAGGTAGCTACTCAAGTCTTCAAGGATGGCAAACACGTAACGTTGAAGAAGCTCCAAAAGCAGAGACTCCAAAAGCAGAGACTCCAAAAGAAGAAACTCCAGCACCAGTTGCACCACAACCAGAACCATCAAAACCAACCGCTCCAGCAGTAGATGCTGCAACTGCAACTAGTGGTCCAGAAATTGTCAATGACTTGGCAGGTAAAGCAAGTACTCCAGCTGATGTAACAGTGAAAGCACCAGCAGGTTCAACTGTTAAACTTTACAACAAAGATGGCGTTGTAATCGGTGAAGCTGTAGCTAACGACCAAGGTGTAGCAACTGTTCACCCTACAAACAGCCTTCCAGAAGGAGAAATTACAGCTACTTCAACACCAGCAGGTGGAACAGAGTCAGCTAAGAGTGCGCCGATTACGGTTACAAAAACACCATTGACTGAAGGAAAAGTAAGTCAACAATCTAATGGTTCTCTGGTTCTTATAGTGTCTAAGAACCTTGTAACAGTTTATCCTGGAGATAAGATTGATATTGACGTTTGGGCAGATGGGACACCTTCTCTTGAGAAATTCGATGCTTATCAAAATCCAACTGGGGTCGCAGGAGTGTTCCCACAGGGTCACTTCTTCCAAACTGCAGGTTCAAAAACCTGGAGAAACAAAAAAAATAAATACATTGGTACAGTTGCTGAGACACAAAAGGCAGGCACTGTAGATGTTGGATTCGTTGCTCGTAATAAAAAGGGTAACCAATTTACAGATGTTATTAGAGTTGTTGTTCTTGAGACTGCTAAGAAGTATGAACCAGTTGCAGGTACAAAAGTAGATGTTGCAGATCCTAATAAGGTTTCTGAAGATGAAAAGAACAAGATCATCGACTCAGTTAAAACTGCCAACCCAAGTCTTCCAGCAAATGCGACATACAGTGTAGATGAAAAAGGGAACCTTACCATCACTTATCCTGATAAGTCAACAGATAAGGTTGCAGCAGCATATCTCGTTAACCCAACAAAAGACACAACAGCTCCAGCAGCCCCAGTAGTAACTCCAACTATTCCAGCAACTGCAAATAATATGCCTGGAGCAGGAGTAAGTTCAACTGATAAGACCATTTCAGGTACAGGAACACCAGGTGCAACTGTTACCATCAAGTCAGGTGATAACACACTTGTTGAAAATGTACCTGTTGGAGCAGATGGAACTTGGACAGCGACTCTTCCAAAAGGATTGAACAGTAACATCACTACTCAACCACAGTTGACTCCAAAAGATAAAGTTACAGTTACTCAAACGCTTAATGGTGTTCCAAGTGCGGAAACAGAAGTACCAGTGGCTCTAGGTGAAACGACTATTCAACCAGATGAAAAATCATCTGACAAACAAAGCTTGATCGAAGGTACTAAGACAATCACTGTTAAAGTACCACACGATGCAGGCATGGCTTTATCTAGGTTATACGAACAAAGATACCAATAAAGCTGGCGAAGTTGCTCTTAAACGTGATTCAATCGATGGACCATGGTATGCGAAAGATGAATCAAAAGCTGTTGTGAAATCATACGCAACAGACGGATTCACAGATACTATCGTCCTTGAGATGAAAGAACCAGTCAAAGAAGGTAAAGCCAAAGCTATCGCGAACATCGTTGAAGGCAAGTACTCAAGCCCAGTTGGTTGGAAAGAAATCAATGTTGAGAGAGATACAACAGCTCCAGACCAACCAACAGTGAAACTGATCTTACTGGTAAAGCAGGGAACGAAGACACCAGTTGAAGTGACAGCAGAACCAGGCTCAACTGTTGCACTTTATGACAAAGACAACCACAAGATTGGTGAAGCAACTGCTGGCGAAAATGGGAAAGCTACAATCACGCCAACAGTTGATATTCCAGCAGGTGCTGTAACAGCCAAAGCAACTGACGCAGCAGGCAATGAATCAAAACCAAGTGTTGCCAAGGAAGCGACAGTAAGTGATACAGTTCGTCCAGTATTGAACATTCCTTATGATGATGCTGATAATCAAGCAATCTACGTTTATTCAGGTGAAACAAACAATATTGAACTTAAGGTGACTGATAATTCAGGTAAGATTGTCAAAGCTTACTTGGCTATGCCAGCTGATAACCGTCAAGGCCTAGGAACTGAAGATACTTCCTATCTTGGTGGTGGTTCAAGAGCAGCCTTGTATTTGAAAGCTGATCGCATCAAGACAGAAACGGAGGCAACTGAAACCAACCCAGCTGTTATCCATGTGACAGGTGAAGTCCCAGCAAATACTTACACTGAACAAAATGGTCAGTTTACTCGTTACCTATTTGCAGAAGATGCAGCTGGTAACACAGCTTATGAACATGTTGGAGCACCAATGGAAAAAGGTGCGCTTGGACGTATCCGCTTCATGTGGAAACCACAAACATTCAAATACACCGCAACAGCGCCAACAACTCCACTTGTAGGAGATAATGCGCCAACAGCTGCTGAACTAGAACAAGCAGTTAAAAGTGCTAACCCTACATTTAGCGATAAGATTAAGACAGTCGCTGTGAATGGTGATAAAGTTATTGTCACTTATAACGATGGAAGTACAGATGAACTTCCAAAAGACTCAGTCTTTAAAATTCGTCCAGCAGCCCCAGTAGTAACTCCAACTATTCCAGCAACTGCAAATAATATGCCTGGAGCAGGAGTAAGTTCAACTGATAAGACCATTTCAGGTACAGGAACACCAGGTGCAACTGTTACCATCAAGTCAGGTGATAACACACTTGTTGAAAATGTACCTGTTGGAGCAGACGGAACTTGGACAGCGACTCTTCCAAAAGGATTGAACAGTAACATTACTACTCAACCACAGTTGACTCCAAAAGATAAAGTTACCGTTACTCAAACGCTTAATGGTGTTCCAAGTGCGGAAACAGAAGTACCAGTCGGTCTAGGTGAAACGACTATCCAACCAGATGAAAAATCATCTGACAAACAAAGCTTGATTGAAGGTACTAAGACAATCACTGTTAAAGTACCACACGATGCAGGTATGGCTTATCTAGGTTATACGAATAAAGATACCAATAAAGCTGGCGAAGTTGCTCTTAAACGTGATTCAATCGATGGACCATGGTATGCGAAAGATGAATCAAAAGCTGTTGTGAAATCATACGCGACAGACGGATTCACAGATACTATCGTCCTTGAGATGAAAGAACCAGTCAAAGAAGGTAAAGCCAAAGCTATCGCGAACATCGTTGAAGGCAAGTACTCAAGCCCAGTTGGTTGGAAAGAAATCAATGTTGAAGCCAAACAACCAACCGATGCAGATAAGAACACTCCAACAGCGAAAGAGCAAACTGTAAACAAAGGTGAAACTCCAGACGCTAAGAAATCAATTGGTAATGTAGATGATCTTCCTAAAGGAACAACAGTAGAGTTCAAGACACCAGTGGATACAACAACCCCAGGCGATAAAAACACCAACAGTCGTTGTAACATGACCCAGATGGTTCTAAGGATGAAGTTCCAGTAACTGTCACAAAGTAGTAGATCCAAGCACAGATGCGGATAAGAACACTCCAACAGCGAAAGAGCAAACTGTAAACAAAGGTGAAACTCCAGACGCTAAGAAATCAATTGGTAATGTAGATGATCTTCCCTAAAGGAACAACAGTAGAGTTCAAGACACCAGTGGATAGCAACAACCCCAGGCGATAAAAACACCAACAGTCGTTGTAACATACCCAGATGGTTCTAAGGATGAAGTTCCAGTAACTGTTAAAGTAGTAGATCCAAGCACAGATGCGGATAAGAACACTCCAACAGCGAAAAGAGCAAACTGTAAAACAAAGGTGAAACTCCAGACGCTAAGAAATCAATTAGTAATGTAGATGATCTTCCTAAAGGAACAACAGTAGAGTTCAAGACACCAGTGGATACAACAACCCCAGGCGATAAAACACCAACAGTCGTTGTAACATACCCAGATGGTTCTAAGGATGAAGTTCCAGTAACTGTTAAAGTAGTAGATCCAAGCACAGATGCGGATAAGAACACTCCAACAGCGAAAGAGCAAACTGTAAACAAAGGTGAAACTCCAGACGCTAAGAAATCAATTGGTAATGTAGATGATCTTCCTAAAGGAACAACAGTAGATTCAAGACACCAGTAGATACAACAACCCCAGGCGATAAAAACACCAACAGTTGTTGTGACTTACCCAGATGGTTCTAAGGATGAAGTTCCAGTAACTGTTAAAGTAGTAGATCCAGCACAGATGCGGATAGAACACTCCAACAGCGAAAGAGCAAACTGTAAACAAAGGTGAAACTCCAGACGCTAAGAAATCAATTGGTAATGTAGATGATCTTCCTAAAGGAACAACAGTAGAGTTCAAGACACCAGTAGATACAACAACCCCAGGCGATAAAACACCAACAGTTGTTGTGACTTACCCAGATGGTTCTAAGGATGAAGTTCCAGTAACTGTTAAAAGTAGTAGATCCAAGCACAGATGCGGATAAGAACACTCCAACAGCGAAAGAGCAAACCTGTAAACAAAGGTGAAACTCCAGACGCTAAGAAATCAATTGGTAATGTAGATGATCTTCCCTAAAGGAACAACAGTAGAGTTCAAGACACCAGTGGATACAACAACCCCAGGCGATAAAACACCAACAGTCGTTGTAACATACCCAGATGGTTCTAAGGATGAAGTTCCAGTAACTGTTAAAGTAGTAGATCCAAGCACAGATGCGGATAAGAACACTCCAACAGCGAGAAAGAGCAAACTGCAAAACAAAGGTGAAACTCAGACGCTAAGAAATCAATTGGTAATGTAGATGATCTTCCTAAAGGAACAACAGTAGAGTTCAAGACACCAGTAGATACAACAACCCCAGGCGATAAAAACACCAACAGTTGTTGTGACTTACCCAGATGGTTCTGAGGATGAAGTTCAGTAACTGTTAAAGCAGTAGATCCAAGCACAGATGCGGATAAGAACACTCAACAGCGAAAGAGCAAACTGTAAACAAAGGTGAAACTCAGACGCTAAGAAATCAATTGGTAATGTAGATGATCTTCCTAAAGGAACAACAGTAGAGTTCAAGACACCAGTGGATACAACAACCCCAGGCGATAAAACACCAACAGTCGTTGTAACATACCCAGATGGTTCTAAGGATGAAGTTCCAGTAACTGTTAAAGTAGTAGATCCAAGCACAGATGCGGATAAGAACACCCAACAGCGAAAGAGCAAACTGTAAACAAAGGTGAAACTCCAGACGCTAAGAAATCAATTGGTAATGTAGATGATCTTCCTAAAAGGAACAACAGTAGAGTTCAAGACACCAGTGGATACAACAACCCCAGGCGATAAAACACCAACAGTCGTTGTAACATACCCAGATGGTTCTAAGGATGAAGTTCCAGTAACTGTTAAAGTAGTAGATCCAAGCACAGATGCGGATAAGAACACTCCAACAGCGAAAGAGCAAACTGTAAACAAAGGTGAAACTCCAGACGCTAAGAAATCAATTGGTAATGTAGATGATCTTCCTAAAGGAACAACAGTAGAGTTCAAGACACCAGTGGATACAACAACCCCAGGCGATAAAACACCAACAGTCGTTGTAACATACCCAGATGGTTCTAAGGATGAAGTTCCAGTAACTGTTAAAGTAGTAGATCCAAGCACAGATGCGGATAAGAACACTCAACAGCGAAAGAGCAAACTGTAAACAAAGGTGAAACTCCAGACGCTAAGAAATCAATTGGTAATGTAGATGATCTTCCTAAAAGGAACAACAGTAGAGTTCAAGACACCAGTAGATACAACAACCCCAGGCGATAAAACACCAACAGTTGTTGTGACTTACCCAGATGGTTCTAAGGATGAAGTTCCAGTAACTGTTAAAGTAGTAGATCCAAGCACAGATGCGGATAAGAACACTCCAACAGCGAAAAGAGCAAACTGTAAACAAAAGGTGAAACTCCAGACGCTAAGAAATCAATTAGTAATGTGAATGATCTTCCCAAAGGAACAACAGTAGAGTTCAAGACACCAGTGGATAACAACAACCCCAGGCGATAAAACACCAACAGTCGTTGTAACATACCCAGATGGTTCCAGGATGAAGTTCCAGTAACTGTTAAAGTAGTAGATCCAAGCACAGATGCGGATAAGAACACTCCAACAGCGAAAGAGCAAACTGTAAACAAAGGTGAAACTCCAGACGCTAAGAAATCAATTGGTAATGTAGATGATCTTCCTAAAGGAAACAACAGTAGAGTTCAAGACACCAGTAGATACAACAACTCCAGGCGATAAAACACCAACAGTTGTTGTGACTTACCCAGATGGCTCTAAGGATGAAGTTCCAGTTAAAGTGACTGTAAAAGATCCAAGTGCACCAGCAACCGATGCGGATAAGAACACTCCAACAGCGAAAGAACAAACTGTTAAACCAGGTGAAAAACCAAAAAGCAGAAGATTCAATTGACAACCTCAAGGATCTTCCTAAAGGAACAACAGTAGAGTTCAAGACACCAGTAGATACAACAACTCCAGGCGATAAAAACACCAACAGTTGTTGTGACTTTACCCAGATGGCTCTAAGGATGAAGTTCCAGTTAAAGTGACTGTAAAAGATCCAAGTGCACCAGCAACCGATGCGGATAAGAACACTCCAACAGCGAAAGAACAAACTGTTAAACCAGGTGATAAACCATCTGCTAAAGATTCAATCGGTAATGTAGATGATCTTCCTAAAGGAACAACAGTAGAGTTCAAGACACCAGTAGACACAACTACACCAGGTGATAAAGGAACTACAGTCGTTGTGACTTACCCAGATGGTTCTAAGGATGAAGTACCAGTTAAAGTAACTGTAAAAGATCCAAGTGCACCAGCTACAGATGCAGACAAGAACACTCCAGTAGCGAAAGATCAAACTGTTAAACCAGGAGATAAACCATCTGCTAAAGATTCAATCGGTAATGTCGGGAGATCTTCCTAAAGGGCACAACAGTAGAGTTCAAGACACCAGTAGACACAACTACACCAGGTGATAAAGGAACTACAGTCGTTGTGACTTACCCAGATGGTTCTAAGGATGAAGTACCAGTTAAAGTAACTGTAAAAGATCCAAGTGCACCAGCTACAGATGCAGACAAGAACACTCCAGTAGCGAAAGATCAAACTGTTAAAACCAGGAGATAAACCATCTGCTAAAAGATTCAATCGGTAATGTCGGAGATCTTCCTAAAGGGCACAACAGTAGAGTTCAAGACACCAGTAGACACAACTACCCAGGTGATAAAAACACCAACAGTTGTTGTGACTTACCCAGATGGTTCTAAGGATGAAGTACCAGTTAAAGTAACTGTAAAGATCCAGTGCACCAGCTACAGATGCAGACAAGAACACTCCAGTAGCTAAAGATCAAACTGTTAAACCAGGAGACAAACCATCTGCTAAAGATTCAATCGGTAATGTCGGAGATCTTCCTAAGGGCACAACAGTAGAGTTCAAGACACCAGTAGACACAACTACACCAGGTGATAAAGGAACTACAGTCGTTGTGACTTACCCAGATGGTTCTAAGGATGAAGTACCAGTTAAAGTAACTGTAAAAGATCCAAGTGCACCAGCAACCGATGCAGATAAGAACACTCCAACAGCGAAAGATCAAACTGTTAAACCAGGAGATAAACCATCTGCTAAAGATTCAATCGGTAATGTCGGAGATCTTCCTAAGGGCACAACAGTAGAGTTCAAGACACCAGTAGACACAACTACACCAGGTGATAAAGGAACTACAGTCGTTGTGACTTACCCAGATGGTTCTAAGGATGAAGTACCAGTTAAAGTAACTGTAAAAGATCCAAGTGCACCAGCTACAGATGCAGACAAGAACACTCCAGTAGCTAAAGATCAAACTGTTAAACCAGGAGACAAACCATCTGCTAAAGATTCAATCGGTAATGTCGGAGATCTTCCTAAGGGCACAACAGTAGAGTTCAAGACACCAGTAGACACAACTACACCAGGTGATAAAGGAACTACAGTCGTTGTGACTTACCCAGATGGTTCTAAGGATGAAGTACCAGTTAAAGTAACTGTAAAAGATCCAAGTGCACCAGCTACAGATGCAGACAAGAATACTCCAACAGCGAAAGATCAAACTGTTAAACCAGGAGATAAACCATCTGCTAAAGATTCAATCGGTAATGTCGGAGATCTTCCTAAGGGCACAACAGTAGAGTTCAAGACACCAGTAGACACAACTACACCAGGCGATAAAGGAACTACAGTTGTTGTGACTTACCCAGATGGCTCTAAGGATGAAGTTCCAGTTAAAGTGACTGTAAAAGATCCAAGTGCACCAGCAACCGATGCGGATAAGAACACTCCAACAGCGAAAGAACAAACTGTTAAACCAGGTGATAAACCATCTGCTAAAGATTCAATCGGTAATGTAGATGATCTTCCTAAAGGAACAACAGTAGAGTTCAAGACACCAGTAGATACAACAACTCCAGGCGATAAAAACACCAACAGTTGTTGTGACTTACCCAGATGGTTCTAAGGATGAAGTACCAGTTAAAGTAACTGTAAAAGATCCAAGTGCACCAGCAACCGATGCGGATAAGAACACTCCAGTAGCTAAAGATCAAACTGTTAAACCAGGAGATAAACCATCTGCTAAAGATTCAATCGGTAATGTCGGAGATCTTCCTAAGGGCACAACAGTAGAGTTCAAGACACCAGTAGACACAACTACACCAGGTGATAAAGGAACTACAGTCGTTGTGACTTACCCAGATGGTTCTAAGGATGAAGTACCAGTTAAAGTAACTGTAAAGATCCAAGTGCACCAGCAACTGATGCAGATAAGAACACTCCAACAGCGAAAAGATCAAACTGTTAAACCAGGAGATAAACCATCTGCTAAAAGATTCAATCGGTAATGTCGGAGATCTTCCTAAGGGCACAACAGTAGAGTTCAAGACACCAGTAGACACAACTACACCAGGTGATAAAGGAACTACAGTCGTTGTGACTTACCCAGATGGTTCTAAGGATGAAGTACCAGTTAAAGTAACTGTAAAAGATCCAAGTGCACCAGCTACAGATGCAGACAAGAACACTCCAGTAGCTAAAGATCAAACTGTTAAACCAGGAGACAAACCATCTGCTAAAGATTCAATCGGTAATGTCGGAGATCTTCCTAAAGGGCACAACAGTAGAGTTCAAGACACCAGTAGACACAACTACACCAGGTGATAAAGGAACTACAGTCGTTGTGACTTACCCAGATGGTTCTAAGGATGAAGTACCAGTTAAAGTAACTGTAAAAGATCCAAGTGCACCAGCAACCGATGCAGATAAGAACACTCCAACAGCGAAAGATCAAACTGTTAAACCAGGAGATAAACCATCTGCCAAAGATTCAATCGGTAATGTAGGTGATCTTCCAGAAGGAACAACAGTAGAGTTCAAGACACCAGTAGACACAACTACACCAGGTGATAAAGGAACTACAGTCGTTGTGACTTACCCAGATGGTTCTAAGGATGAAGTACCAGTTAAAGTAACTGTAAAAGATCCAAGTGCACCAGCTACAGATGCAGACAAGAATACTCCAACAGCGAAAGATCAAACTGTTAAACCAGGAGATAAACCATCTGCTAAAGATTCAATCGGTAATGTCGGAGATCTTCCTAAGGGCACAACAGTAGAGTTCAAGACACCAGTAGACACAACTACACCAGGTGATAAAGGAACTACAGTCGTTGTGACTTACCCAGATGGTTCTAAGGATGAAGTACCAGTTAAAGTAACTGTAAAAGATCCAAGTGCACCAGCTACAGATGCAGACAAGAACACTCCAGTAGCGAAAGATCAAACTGTTAAAACCAGGAGATAAAACCATCTGCTAAAGATTCAATCGGTAATGTCGGAGATCTTCCTAAAGGGCACAACAGTAGAGTTCAAGACACCAGTAGACACAACTACACCAGGTGATAAAGGAACTACAGTCGTTGTGACTTACCCAGATGGTTCTAAGGATGAAGTACCAGTTAAAGTAACTGTAAAAGATCCAAGTGCACCAGCTACAGATGCAGACAAGAATACTCCAGTAGCGAAAGATCAAACTGTTAAACCAGGAGATAAACCATCTGCTAAAGATTCAATCGGTAATGTCGGAGATCTTCCTAAGGGCACAACAGTAGAGTTCAAGACACCAGTAGACACAACTACACCAGGTGATAAAGGAACTACAGTCGTTGTGACTTACCCAGATGGTTCTAAGGATGAAGTACCAGTTAAAGTAACTGTAAAAGATCCAAGTGCACCAGCTACAGATGCAGACAAGAACAAAGTAACGGATCCATCAGTAACCCCAGTTACAGATCCAAGCAACTTGACTGGCGCCGAAAAAGCTAAAGTGGCTGACGAAGTTAAGAAAGCTAACCCAACTGCGAAAGATATCAAGGTTAACAAAGATGGATCAGTAGTTGTAACCTTTGAAGATGGTACAACAACTGTAATTCCAGCCGATAAGACAGTCAAGAAATCAGCTGATAAAGTCGTTACAAATCCATCAGTAACCCCAGTTACAGATCCAAGCAACTTGACTGACGCCGAAAAAGCTAAAGTAGTCGACGAAGTTAAGAAATCAAACCCTAAAGTAAGTAAGGTAGAAGTTGGCAACGACGGCACTACAACTGTAACTTACCCAGATGGTACAACAGCTGTAATCCCAGCAGATAAGACAGTTAAGAAATCAGATGATAAAGTAGTTACAAATCCATCAGTAACCCCAGTTACAGATCCAAGCAACTTGACTGACGCCGAAAAAGCTAAAGTAGTCGACGAAGTTAAGAAAGCTAACCCAACTGCGAAAGATATCAAGGTTAACAATGATGGATCAGTAGTTGTAACCTTTGAAGATGGTTCAGTAGCAGTCATTCCAGCTGAAAAAGCTGTTACAGCTGCTAACCAAGATTCACCTGCTCAAGCACCAGCTAAGAAAGCAGGAGCGAAAGAATTGCCAAATACTGGTACAGAACAATCTAGCGCTTCACTTGCTTTAGCACTTCTTGCAGCAGCGACAGGCGGACTCCTCTTCGCTAAAAAACGTGAGGAAGAAGAGTAAGAAATTACTCAAATAAAGCAAAACTGAGAATCTCAATTCTATGAATTTACTAGAAAAACCGTAAGAAGAAATTCTTACGGTTTTTTGATGGATAATGATTAGGAGAAAGGGGAAATATCAGTCTTACAGATCTTTTGAAATATAGTCAATTGAACCTAAAACAGTACATAATGTGGTATAATCTTCTTATGGCATATTCAATAGATTTTCGTAAAAAAGTTCTCTCCTATTGTGAGCGAACAGGTAGTATAACAGAAGCATCACACATTTTCCAAATCTCACGTAATACCATTTATGGCTGGTTAAAGCTAAAAGAGAAAACAGGAGAATTAAACCATCAAGTAAAAGGAACAAAACCAAGAAAAGTTGATAGAGATAGACTCAAAAACTATCTTACTGACAATCCAGATGCTTATTTGACTGAGATAGCTGCTGAATTTGACTGTCATCCAACTACTATCCACTATGCTCTTAAAGCTATGGGCTACACTCGAAAAAAAAGAACCACACCTACTTTGAACAAGACCCAGGAAAAGTAGCCTTATTTCTTAAAAATTTTAATAGTTTAAAGCATCTAGCACCTGTTTATATTGATGAAACAGGATTCGATACTTATTTTTATCGAGAATATGGTCGCTCATTAAAAGGTCAGTTAATAAGAGGTAAAGTATATGGAAGAAGATATCAGAGGATTTCTTTTGGTTGCAGGGCTAACAATGGTGAGTTAATCGCTCCAATGACTTACGAAGAAACAATGACGAGCGACTTTTTGAAGCTTGGTTTCAGAAGTTTCTCACCAACATTAAACACACCATCAGTTATTATTATGGATAATGCAAGATTCCATAGAATGGGTAAGCTAGAGCCTTATGTGAAGAATTTGGGCATAAACTTTTACCACTTCCTCCCTACTCACCTGAGTACAATCCTATTGAGAAAACATGGGCCCATATCAAAAAGCATCTCAAAAAGGTATTGCCAAGTTGTAGTACTTTTTTCGAGGCTCTTTTGTCTTGCTCTTGTTTCAATTAACTATAGTTAAAATTCGTTAAATTTCAATTGATACTCAATGAAAATCAAAGAGCAAACTAGGAAGCTAGCCGCAAGCTGTACTTGAGTACGGTAAGGTGACGCTGACGTGATTTGAATTTGATTTTTCGAAGAGTATGAATAGTTATTATAGTGGATTGAATCTAGAATAGTACGCTACAGATTTTAAAAACATTATTAGAAATTGATTTGAATTTCCTAATCTCTTTGTTCACAACTTATTTCAATCTACTATAAATGCATAGATTATTCTTCCATATAGAAAAGTTAATGTTCCATATTTCAAGTGTCTTGATGTAGCATTGTAAACTTGTATAAAGACAGAAAAACGTTGATATCATCAACGTCAGATAGAAGACAAAGTCCTTGGAAGTCAAGTTTCAAGGGCTTTTTGATTTTTGGAAAAGTCGTATAATAGAGGTAAAAGAGTTGTGAGGTGTTCCCTATGTTTCACAAAGAAAAACCTGATTATAATCGTAAGCAATATGGTTTCTATACAATAGACGAATTGGTCCCTAAAGATCACTTTCTTCGACAAGTTGATTCAAAAGTTGATTTTGACTTTATCTATGACTTGGTAGAAGATACCTATAGTCCAGATAATGGTCGGCCTAGTCTTGATCCCGTCATGTTAGTCAAAAATTCTTTTAATCAAATGTTTTTATGGCATTCGTTCCATGCGCCAAACCATGAAAGAGATTGAAGTAAACGTGGCCTATCGTTGGTTTCTCGGACTAACTTTAGATGATAAGGTTCCTCATTTTTACTACCTATGGGAAAAATTACAGTCGTCGTTTTCAAGATAAAGAACTCATTTCTGAGATTTTTTCCCAAGTTCTCAACCAAGCTTTGTATGCAGGTTTAATTGATCCTTCTGAAATATTTGTGGATGGTACCCATATCAAAGCAGCGGATAATAGTCACAAGTATCGTAAGGAAATGGTGAACCAACAAGCTAAATTTATGAGTGAACAATTGGCAGTTGAGATTGATTTAGATCGGAAAAAACACGCAAAAAAGTCCTTAAAGCCCGCAAAAGAAAGTGAGGCAAAAGAAAAGAAAATCTCAACAGCAGATTCCGAGTGTGGTTGGTTTCACAAGGGCGAACACAAGGAAGTATTTGCCTATTCTGCTCAAGTTGCTTGCGATAAGCATGGTTGGGCCTTAGCTTATACGGTTGAAGCAGGAAATGTTCATGACAGTCAGGCTTTCCCTGCCTTATTTTCAAAGTTAGAGCCTTTCTCCCCACGCTATATTATTGCGGATTCAGGCTACAAAACCCCAACTATTGCCCATTATTTATTAGAACGTAATATCATTCCTGTCTTTCCTTATACTCGTCCAAAGGGAGTAAAGGGGAACTTAAGGCCTAGTAATTTTGTTTATAATGCAAGTCATGACTCTTATATTTGTCCAGAGAATCAAGTATTAAGCTATCGCACTACCACTCGAGAAGTATAAGAGTAATCCCAAAGTATGTGTTGCCTGTCCTTTATTATCCGTTTGTACCCAAAGCCAAAATCATCAAAAAGTAGTAACGAGACATGTCTGGAAAGATGCCCTTGAATTTTGTGAGGAGATTCGTCACCAAAGAGAAATGAAAGAGCTCTATAAGAAGCGCAAAGAAACAATTGAACGGCTCTTTGGGACGGCTAAGGAGTATCATAATTTGAGATACACTAGAGAGAAAGGAAAGGCCAAAATGGAGGATCAGGTTGGGCTTACTTTGGCGTGTTTAAATATCAAAAAAATTAGTGAAATGGATAGGAAATATCCCTTTTATTTTTCTCAAATACAGATTTTCGGATGGAATATCAGATGATGAGACAACATATTTTTGAAAGTAAAAAGACAAACGCCAAAAATGACGTTTGTTCGTTCTGAAATCCTAAGTTTCTCTTAGGATTTTTCTTCTTTTTGATAAAAATAAAGGTAGTATGGAATGAACATTAGATGGTTTTTACTACTCTAATGAACGGAGAATAAACTCGTATGCGTATTAAATGGTTTTCCTTGATTAGGATTACAGGCTTACTCTTGGTACTCTTTGTACCATCAGACGGTTTTCCCAGGAGGTTTCTTCAGTTGACGTCTTCTTCACCTTTTTCAGGTTTTCTAATTACGTCACTCCTGTTAGAAGAATTTGGACAAAAAGGTAAGATTGATATCCTAGGATTTTTTTCAGGAGACGTTTTTTTATCGTATTTTCCTCCAGTCGTCTTGATGATCCTGGTCGTTATGCCTTTTACTTTTCTTGGTTCGCCAAGATTATATAGCCGGGATTGGTAGTCGATAGCTGGTGTTCTTGGTTTTATGACTAACTTCTATGAAATGTTAACAGGGGGAAGTTATGAATCGCAGTTCATTCCTCATTTGTTTGTTCATAATTGAGCTTAGCGGTTGAGGTTCATTACTATATCTTGTGGGGCTTGGCGGTTTGGTTCTTGTCCAAGCAGGTAAAAATCATCTGGACAATTAAGAGGGCTTGTCTTTCTTATATCATCAGCTGTCTTTATCATCGGTTTTCTTTCAATGTTTATCGGTAGCTTTATCGTTAGTTCCTACTCGACGCTTTACTTTTCTAGCTTTACTCACGTCTATCCTTTCTTTCTAGGCAGTATTTTGGCATCTTTGGTAGGTGTTCGTCAAACGACACCTCTTCTCAAACGTTTGAATCAAACCCTAGACTTGAAACAGACCTTGCTAGTATTTGGGGCTGGTCTCGGAGTTTTACTCTTATTGACCTTCTTTGTGAAATTCAATTATCTCTTTGCCTACTTGCTTGGCTTCTTGTTGGCAAGTTTAGCTGCCCTTTTGATGATTGTTGCAGCACGAGTTTTACATGAGAAAACTCCGACGATTGAAGAACCCAAGGTAATTAGCTTCTTAGCTGATACCAGCTATGCTGTTTATCTTTTCCACTGGCCGTTTTATATCATTTTCTCTCAGTTGATGAGCAATCTACCGGCAGTGATTCTCACCACTATCTTTTCTTATCTCTTTGCAAGCCTTTCCTTCTATGTAATTGAACCTTTCATTGCAGGGAAGAACACTAGCTTATTGCAAAAGGTAAAAGAAATTCCGCATATTCAACCAATTTTTACGGGGAGCGTCGGTTTTCTTAGCTTGCTGACACTGATTGTGATGCTCATAGCTCCCCAAGTCGGTGCTTTTGAAACGGATTTGATGGTAAATGGCCTCAATCAAGCTCAAACCAATATTACCCGTACAAAAACCATGGCGGATCAAGCAGAAGCCAGTCGCTACAATATTGCCGAAGGTGTATCCATCATTGGAGATTCTGTAACCTTGCGTGCAACACCTGGACTTAAAGAGGTTCTACCAGACGCTCAGACAGATGGTCAAATAAGCAGAAATACCAAGCAAGCCAATGCTATTATGCTCAACCACAGTCAGAATAAAGTCCTCCCTAAAATAGTCGTTATTGCTACTGGAGTGAATAATCCTGAGGATTATAAGGCTGATATCGATTCTTTGATAACAAATCTACCTAAGGGGCATCAACTTGTACTTATAACACCTTATGAGGGTGATACAACTCAAGCAACTCAGCCTTATGTAGAACAGTATGCTAGCTATGTACGTGAAGTGGCTCAAAGTATCCTTACATTGAGGTTGCAGACTGGAATCAGGTATCTAAAGATCATCCAGACATCTGGAAAGGAACGGATCAAGTTCACTTTGGAAGTGATAATACCAAATTAGAAGAGGGTGCTAAGCTCTATGCAGAAACAATAGCATCAGCCATCAAGGCCCTAGCAGATAAACCTGTGAAGTCAAAATAATACCTAAAAAGTAGAGATGAAATGTCTCTACTTTTTCTTTTTAGGGTGCGTTTCTTGGAAGATAAAAAATAATTCTTTTAGACTATATCAAGCTCTTCATGTTATCGTTTTATCTATCTTGTCAGCAATCTTAAAGCAGTGCTTTGACTAATCTATGACCTAGCCCTAGTCTCTTCTTTGAGTGTCATAGCTAATCCAGTCTTGATTGGGAAAAACTTGCCAAATTGTCAGAATTATGAGAAAATAGGTGCAGTCAGAAAATGGAGGGAATGCAATGAGAGAAGACATCAAGATTAATAACCGTGCTCTAGCATTGGAAGATCAAATCATTGAAGTGCTCGAAAAAGTTTATGATACAGATGTAGAGTTAGATGTATACAACCTTGGATTGATTTACGAGATTGACTTGGACGAAAATGGACTTTGTACAGTTGTTATGACCTCACGGATACTGCCTGTGACTGTGCAGAAAGTTTACCTATTGAAATTGTGGCAGGTCTGAAACAGATTGAAGGAATTGAGGATGTCAAGGTTGAGGTTACTTGGTCTCCAGCTTGGAAGATTACACGTATTAGTCGTTATGGGCGTATAGCTCTAGGGCTACCTCCACGATAGTTATCTATTTTGAAAAATACAAAAAGCAAGCTAGTTTAAGCTTGCTTTTGATTTGCTTATTTTTTACCCGATTGTTCCATATTCCAGAAATCTGTAACGGCACCACGTGATGCAGAAGATACGGTATGGGCATACTTACCGAGGACACCACGACTGTAAAGTGGTGGCAAGGTTGTTTCTGCCTTTGCGTTTTTTTCAAGTTCTTCTTCAGATACGGCCATGGAAATTTCTTTTGGTATCTTGGTCAACCGTAACGATATCGCCTGTACGAAGGTAGGCAATTGGTCCACCATCCTGAGCTTCAGGAGCGATATGTCCAACAACCAGACCATAAGTACCACCAGAGAAACGTCCGTCTGTCAAGAGGGCAACCTTGTCTCCTTGACCTTTACCAACAATCATTGATGAAAGTGACAGCATCTCAGGCATACCAGGACCACCCTTAGGTCCAACGAAACGAACAACGACTACATCGCCATCAACGATTTCATCTGTCAGAACAGCCTGAATCGCATCTTCTTCTGAATCAAAGACCTTAGCTGGTCCAACGTGACGACGCACTTTCACACCTGATACCTTGGCAACCGCACCATCAGGGGCAAGATTACCGTTCAAGATGATAAGCGGGCCGTCCGCACGTTTAGGATTTTCAAGTGGCATGATAACTTTTTGACCTGGAGTAAGATCTGCAAAGTCAGCTAAGTTTTCAGCGACAGTCTTACCAGTACATGTGATGCGGTCTCCGTGAAGGAATCCATTTGCCAGCAAGTACTTCATAACCGCAGGCACACCACCAACTTCGTAGAGGTCTTGGAAGACATACTGACCGGAAGGTTTCAAGTCAGCTAAGTGAGGCACACGTTCTTGGATGGTATTGAAGTCCTCAAGTGACAAGTCAACGTTAGCTGCGTGGGCAATAGCAAGCAAGTGAAGAGTGGCGTTAGTAGAACCACCTAGAGCCATTGTCACTGTAATGGCATCTTCAAAGGCTTCACGAGTCAAGATATCTGAAGGTTTGATACCAAGTTCAAGCATTTTGACAACTGCACGACCGGCTGCTTCGATGTCTTCTTTCTTATCAGCAGATTCAGCTGGGTGAGAAGAAGAACCTGGCAAACTCATCCCCAAAACTTCGATAGCAGTAGCCATGGTATTAGCAGTATACATACCACCACAGCCACCAGGTCCAGGGCAGGCATTACATTCGAGACGCTTCACGTCCTCCGCTGTCATATCACCGTGGTTCCATTTACCGATTCCTTCGAATACAGAAACCAAGTCGATGTCTTTACCATCCAGTTTTCCAGGGGCGATAGTACCACCGTAGGCGAAAATAGCTGGGATATCCATATTGGCAATGGCAATCATAGAACCAGGCATGTTCTTGTCACAGCCACCGATAGCCACAAAGGCATCCACGTTGTGACCACCCATAGCAGCCTCGATTGAGTCCGCAATAATATCACGAGATGTCAAAGAGAAGCGCATACCTGGCGTTCCCATGGCAATCCCATCTGCTACCGTAATGGTTCCAAATTGAACCGGCCAAGCGCCCGCAGATTTGACACCTTCTTTAGCCAATTTCCCAAAGTCATGCAAGTGAATATTACACGGTGTGTTTTCTGCCCAAGTCGAAATGACTCCTACAATCGGTGTTTCAAAGTCCTTATCTGTCATACCAGTCGCACGAAGCATGGCACGGTTTGGTGATTTAACCATGCTATCATAGATACTGCTGCGGTGACGTTTATCTAATTCTGTCATTTGTTCCTCCCAATTCAGTTTGTATCATTATAGCACATTTTAAAAAGCAATGAACAGAAGAAAAATTCTTGAATTTTTCAGAAAATTCTATACAGAAATATTTTCTTTAAAAATTTTTGCATTTATTTCTTGACTTTATAAATCAAAGTGATATCATTTAGATATCAAATACAGGAGGTCATTCTGATGACTGAAAAACTAATCAATTCAAAGCCAAATGGTGTAGTAGCATTGGTACTCATTGAGTTGGCACTCGTACTTGGTTTCCTTATATTTATCATGGGTGCTGGTTCGGAAAACGTTTTTGGAATTATTATCGGACTTTTATTAATCTTAATTTCAGCTCTAGCTCATGCTGGTTTAAAAGTTGTTAAACCTCAGGAAGCTCTGGTTTTGACCCTCTTTGGTAACTATACGGGTACCATTAAAGAACCTGGTTTTTACTTTGTCAATCCCTTCAGTATAGCGGTCAATCCTGCAAACCACACTCGACTAGGTCAAAGTGGTGATGTTAGCACAAAATCACCTTTTTCAGGGATGAAATCATCAAATGGCAATGATGTAAACATTGAAATTGGCAAGAAACAGATTTCTCTCAAAGTTATGACTTTGAGCAATTCTCGTCAAAAGATTAACGATTGCTTAGGTAACCCTGTTGAAATCGGAATCGCGGTAACTTGGAGAGTTGTCGATACAGCCAAAGCAGTTTTCAACGTGGACAACTACAAAGAATACCTTTCATTGCAGTGTGATAGCGCCCTCCGTAATATTGTCCGCATCTATCCTTACGATGTGTCTCCGAATGTGGATACTACAGGTGATGGGCAAGCCGATGAAGGAAGCCTCCGTGGTTCTAGTGAGATTGTAGCTAGTCGCATTCGTGAGGAAATTCAAAGTCGTGTAGAGGACGCTGGTTTGGAAATCCTTGAAGCACGTATTACTTACCTAGCTTATGCACCAGAAATTGCAGCTGTCATGCTTTCAACGTCAACAAGCATCAGCTATTATTGATGCCCGTAAGATGATTGTAGACGGCGCTGTTGGAATGGTTGAAATGGCACTGGAACGTCTCAATGAAGGAGAGTTGGTTGAACTAGATGAAGAGCGTAAAGCTGCCATGGTTTCAAATCTCCTAGTCGTTCTCTGTGGCAATCATGATGCACAACCAATTGTCAATACAGGAAGCCTTTATTAGAAATGGCAGAAGCTAAAAAAAAGCAGATTCCCCTTCGACTCTCAACAAAGTTATACGCTGCACTCGCATCATGGGCAGAAGATGACTTCCGATCAGTCAATGGGCAAATCGAATATCTTCTCACCGAATGTGTCAAACAACGAAAAAAAGACGGGAAATATGTCTCAGAAACCATTGATGAACCATTCGAGATTGATATTTAGTCTATTTTCCTATCCAGAACCTTGGATAGGAAAATTTTTTTATCTTTTTTTGTCAAGTAACTTTACTTTACAAAAAAGTTTTGATATACTATTAAAGTTGATGAAAATCAAACCTAACTGAATTTATATCTTAAAAGGAGAAAATCAAAATGGCAGTACCTGCACGTCGCACTTCAAAAAGCGAAGAAAAACAAACGTCGTACACACTACAAAGTAACAGCTCCATCTGTAAACTTTGACGAAACTACTGGAGATTACTCACGTTCTCACCGTGTATCACTTAAAGGATACTACAAAGGACGTAAGATCGCTAAAAGCTGCATCAGCTGAATAATAGAAGGAGATACCATGCGCGTAAATATTACACTTGAACACAAAGAATCTGGTGAACGCTTGTACCTTACTTCTAAAAAACAAACGTAACACTCCAGACCGTCTTCAATTGAAGAAATACTCACTAAAAACTTCGCAAACACGTTGTGTTTACAGAAGTGAAGTAAGCATTCAATACGAATCAATACATAAGAAAAAACGCTGATTCTGAACTGCACCCCAAAAGTTAGACAAAAGAAAATCTAACTTTTGGGGTATTTTTATTATGAAATTAACTTATGATGATAAAGTTCAGATCTATGAACTTAGAAAACAAGGATATAGCTTAGAGAAGCTTTCAAATAAATTTGGGATAAACAATTCTAATATTAGGTACATGATTAAATTGATTGATCGTTACGGAACAGAGTTCGTCAAAAAAGGAAAAAATCGTTACTATTCTCCTGATTTAAAACAAGAAATGATTAATAAAGTCTTACATGAAGGCTGGACTAAAGATAGAGTTTCACTTGAATACGGCCTCCCAAGTCGTACGATACTTCTTAATTGGCTAGCACAATACAAGAAAAACGGGTATACTATTGTTGAGAAAACAAGAGGGAGAATACCTAAAATGGGACATAAGCTAAAAACGAGACCTGAAGAGATGACAGAATTAGAACATCTTCAAGCAGAAAATGAGTACCTGAGAGCGGAGAATGCCATCCTAAAAAAGTTGAGAGAACTCCGATTGAAGGAGGAAAAAGAGAAAGAAGAAAGACAGAAATTGTTCAAGAATTAATCACTGAGTTTTCGTTAGATATTCTTCTAAAAGCCATTAAACTAGCTCGTTCGACCTACTACTATCACTTGAAACAGCTAGACAAACCAGATAAGGACCAAGAGCTTAAAGCTGAAATTCAATCCATTTTTATCGAACATAAGGGAAATTATGGTTATCGTCGGATTCATTTAGAACTAAGAAATCGTGGTTATCTGGTAAATCATAAAAGAGTTCAACGCTTGATGAAAGTACTCAATTTACAAGCTAAAATGCGACAGAAACGAAAATATTCTTCTCATAAAGGAGACGTTGGCAAGAAAGCAGATAACCTTATTCAACGCCAATTTGAAGCAGCCAAACCAATGGAAAAAGTGCTACACAGATGTGACAGAATTTGCCATTCCAGCAAGTACTCAAAAGCTTTTACTTATCACCAGTTTTAGATGGCTTTTAATAGCGAAATTATCGCCTATAATCTTTCAACTTCACCAAACTTAGAACAAGTGAAAGCTATAGTTAAACCAGGCCTTCAGTGAGAACATTACACAAATACTATTCTCCATAGTGATCAAGGATGGCAATATCAACACGATTTTTTTATCACAGGGTTTTTAGAGAGTAAGGGAATTCAGCCATCTATGTCACGTAAAGGTAACAGCCCAGACAACGGCATGATGGAATCTTTCTTTGGCATTTTTGAAAGCGGAAATGTTTTATGGTTACGAGAAGACGTTTAAATCACTTAATCAATTGGAACAAGCTATTGTAAACTATATTGATTATTACAACAACAAACGAATTAGGGTAGAAACTAAAAGGACTCAGTCCTGTGCAATACAGAACTAAATCCTTTGAATAAATTAATTGTCTAACTTTTTGGGGGCAGTACATTCCAAGCGTTTTTCTTTTGTTAATTTTACTATATTTCAGTTCAATCTCTACCTTTTTCACTACCTTTTTAGATAAATATATCATTTAGATATTGAAATTAAGCTCTGCTATCATTTTCGATGGCAGAGCTTTTTTTAATGTTTGGTACCCTACCTTCTTATCTATATTTTGATGGAGCTGAAGTTGACATCTACAAAGTTTAATGTTAGAATACATTCAAAAATATATTTGAATGAGGTGTTTTATGGTTCAAAATGTTGTTACTTCAATAATCCTGTATTCTGGGACAGCCGTAGACTTACTTATTATCCTAATGTTATTTTTTTGCCAAAAAGAAAAAAAGCATAAAAAGACATCATTAACATCTATTTAGGACAATTTCTAGGCTCTGTTAGTCTAATATTGCTAAGTTTACTTTTTGCATTTGTCTTAAATTATATTCCTAGTAAAGAGATTTTAGGTTTGCTCGGTTTGATTCCAATTTTCCTAGGACTCAAAGTTTTGCTTTTAGGAGATTCTGATGGAGAAGCTATTGCAAAAGATGGTTTGCGCAAAGATGATAAAAACCTGATTTTTCTAGTCGCTATGATTACTTTTGCAAGTTGTGGTGCTGACAATATTGGTGTTTTTGTCCCATATTTTATTACCTTAAATTTAGCGAATTTGATAGTGGCTTTACTTACCTTTCTAGTCATGATTTATCTCTTGGTTTTTTCTGCCCAAAAATTGGCACAAGTCCCTTCTGTTGGAGAAACTTTGGAAAAATATAGCAGATGGTTTATTGCCGTTGTTTATTTAGGATTGGGGATGTATATCCTGATTGAAAACAACAGCTTTGACATGCTAAGGACTGTGTTCGGCTAGGAGAAAAAATTATGAAAAAAGATAGTATCTGCCAAGTGAATATTATAAATCAACAAAATGTTACAACCGCAACGAACTACCTTGAAAAGGAAAAAGTCCAAAAATCACTTCGTATTTTATCAAAGTTTACCGATAATAAACAGATAAATATCATCTTTTATCTCCTTGCTGTTGAAGAACTCTGTGTCTGTGATATAGCCTGTTTACTAAATCTCAGTATGGCATCTGCCTCCCACCATCTTCGTAAACTAGCCAATCAAAACATCTTGGATACTAGAAGAGAGGGGAAAAATTATATATTATTTTATAAAAAGATGAGGAAATCAGAGATTTTTAATCAACTAGGATAACAACTATTTTTACGTCTAGAGCGTTTTTGTGTTGTTTAAGAAAAAAATAGATAGAGGTTTTAGATAACTACACATATTAGTTTTTTTAAAATGAGATTTAATCGATGATAACTAGAAAGGATTATTGCTAAATATCTTGTTTATTGCCAATTAAAAGACGGTAGAATCTTCATCCTACGGTGTTGTTGCTTTTTAAATGCAAGAAGTGACAGAAGGAAAATGTAGAAAGCACCTTTTATATTTAATAGGCAGGCGGAAGGTTTCAAGAGGAAAAACTTGGAACTTTGAGTGTACCAATTGGGTAAATTACTAGTACATTAGATATTTTATAGATTTCGAAAAGTAAATTGGAAGGATTTTCAAATTATCCCCCTGCAAAAAGCTGGAAACATTTGTCAGAGCTATTGACAAATGCGAAAGAATCAGATAGAATAGTAAAGTATGTTTAGTAACTGATCACTTTATAGCCGGCTAAACGAATACAAAATCTATGAGGAGGTATTCATCGTGAAACGTACTTATCAACCAAGTAAACTACGTCGTGCGCGCAAACACGGATTCCGTAACCGTATGTCAACTAAAAACGGTCGTCGCGTATTGGCAGCTCGTCGTCGTAAAGGACGCAAAGTTTTGGCTGCATAAACCAAACGAATTCAACAATGAAGTCAGTAGGAACTCGAGTCTACTGGCTTTTGTTTTGCCCTAAATGATGGCCTGCATTTACTTTCTATTTTTTCTATAATAGTGTATATAGGAGATTGAATTTATAACAGTACACTACAACTGCTAAAAATATTTCTAGAAATTAGTTTGACTTTCCTAATCTCTCTGTTCATATCTTATTTCAATCCACTATAATATTTCATATACTATATAAATGGAGAATATTTATGAAAAAATCAAAAGCTCTCTTACTAGGAGCTGGGCTTTTGAGTGCTAGCTTCTTGATGGTAGCTTGTAGCTCGACACAGTCAAATGCATCTGATAAAACCTACTCTTATGTATTTGCTAGCAATCCAGATACATTAGACTACATTACTTCGACACGTGGCTCGACGTCTAGCATTACGACAAACTTGATTGATGGACTGTTGGAAAATGATAAAGTATAGCAATCTGGTTCCTTCCATGGCTGAATCATGGACAGTATCAAAAAGATGGTTTGACCTATACCTATAAAATCCGTAAAGGTGTCAAGTGGTATACCTCTGAAGGGGAAGAATATGCAGAGGTAACAGCTCATGACTTTGTGACAGGCCTCAAGTATGCGGCGGATAAAAAGGCAGAAAACTTGTTCTTGGTGCAAGACTCTATCAAAGGTTTGGCGGACTATGTTGAGGGTCAATCATCAGACTTTTGAGGCTGTCGGTATCAAAGGCAGTCGATGACTATACTCTCAATATACCTTAAACAAAGCCAGAGTCCTACTGGAATTCTAAGACAACAGGTGGAATTTTGAGTCCAGTCAATGAAGCCTTTTGAAATCTAAGGGGGACGAATTTGGAAGTGTAACTCCATCTAGTATCCTGTCAAATGGACCATACTTATTCAAATCATTCACATCAAAATCTTTAATTGAGTTTGAAAAAGAATCCGAATTACTGGGACAAGGACAATGTGAAGATTGAGAAAGTAAAACTTTCCTTCTATGACGGTTCAGACCAAGATAGTTTGGCTAGAGGTTTCTTGGAAGGCAACTACACAGATGGTCGTATCTTCCCAACAAGCTCAGTCTTTGACCAGTTGAAAAAAGGGAATGAGGACAAGATTACTTATACTCCTCAAAACGCTATAACCTTCTACTATCTCTTCAATATCAATCGTCAAAGCTACAAGCAAACCATGAAACAGACGGACAAAGAAAAGAAGGATTCTCGTCTAGCAATGCAAAACAAAGACTTCCGTCAGGCTATTAACTTTGCCTTTGACCGTCATGCCTATGCTGCCCAGACGAATGGAGAAGATGGAGCTGACCGAATCCTTCGAAACACAGTCACACCAAGTAACTTTGTTCAAATCGGTGGCAAAAACTTTGGAGATGCTGTCAATGAAAAGATGGTCAACTATGGTACAGAGTGGTCTAACATCAATCTAAACGATGCCCAAGCAGCTTTCTTGGATCCTGAAAAAGCCAAGGCTGAATTTGCCAAGGCTAAAGAAAGTTTGCAAGCAGAAGGCGTGACCTTCCCTATCCACTTGGATATGTTGGTAGACCAAACTGCTAAGTTGGACGTTCAGCAGGCAAGCTCCTTCAAACAGACAGTTGAAGCAACGCTTGGATCAGATAATGTGGTTATTGATATCATTCAATTGTCACCAGATGAGAAAGACAATGCTACCTTCTTTGCTGATACCGCCGATCAAAAGGACTATGACATCGATATCTCAGGTTGGAGTGGAGATTTCTCAGATCCGAAAACCTATCTTGACCTTTTGGATCCAGACTCTGGTTCTCAGTTGAAAAATCTTGGCTTGACTCCAGGGAAAGACAATGATATCAAGGAAAAACTCGGTCTAGCTACCTACAAGAAGTTGTTGGATGCGGCAGATAGTGAGAATGAAAATACGCAAACACGTTATGAAAAAAATTTGCCGAAGTTCAAGCTTGGCTAACAGATAGCGCTCTCTTCCTCCCAGTTCAAAGTGGAGGAGCTAATCCAATCTTCCGTAAGACTGTTCCATTTACAGGGGCCTTCTCATTTGTTGGACACAAGGGAGATGCGGACAACTACAAATATGTTGAATTGCAAAAGGAACCTGTGACTGCTAAACAGTACCAGGAACTTTATGAAAAATGGCAAAAAGAAAAAGCGGAGTCAAATAAAAAAGCCCAAGAAGATTTGGCTAACCACGTTCAATAGAAGAAGGTTATCAATAAAATTTTAATACTCTTCGAAAATCTCTTCAAACTGCGTCAACGTCGCCTTGCCGTAGGTATAGGTAACTGACTTCGTCAATCTTATCTACAACCTCAAAAACCATGTTTTTGAGCTGATTTCGTCAGTTTCATCTACAACCTCAAAGCAGTGCTTTGAGCAGCCTGTGGCTAGTTTCCTAGTTTGCTCTTTGATTTTTCATTGAGTATAAGTCTAATTTTAGGGACTAGATTCAGAAAAAAGGCACTACCAGGAGCTTGTTGGTTCTGGTAATGCCTTTTCTTTATTCTTTCAAATGATAAGAGTAGCTGGCAACGACGACATCTTCGTGCCATCTGAGAGCATATTTTAATTTGAGGCTCATTTGATTGTGTAGGATATTTTGCCAAGGTTTGTTAGGGATAAATTGGGGTACTAGAACTGTAACTGTGTAGTTCTTTTTTTCTTGGCTTCTTGAGAGATTTTTCGAACATAGCGAACTGTAGGTGTGATGATATCGCGATAGCTAGTATTAATATTCTTTAAGGTAATATTTGGGAAATAGTCGGCAAATTCGTGGAGAATTTCTTGGTCTTTTTCCTCAGTTTCCTTGGTGGAAATGTGCATCGCCAAAACCTCATCTCCAATACTTTGAGCATAGTTAATCGCTCCAACGCTGACTCGAGTAACATTTCCTACTAAGACAAGGACGACATTGCCATCGTAGGCTTTCTTTTGAATTCCTTCATAAAGTCGAAGTTGTTTGGCCACTTTTTGGTAATGACTGTGGATGGACAAAAAGAGGAAGGTTAAGACTAGGATAATTGGGAAGAAGGGCCAGATATCTCCAAGTCTGAAGAAGAGTAAGATAAGAACGATGGCATAACAAATGATGGCACCAAGGATATTAGCAAAGGCAGATTTTAAGAAATGAGAGCCTTTTTCTTTTTTCCAGTGGCGAATCATCCCTGTTTGAGAAAGTGCAAAAGGAACGAAAACTCCAATAGTATAAAGAGGAATCAAGCGTTCTGTATTTCCGTTGAAAAATGAGCAGAAGGATCATAGCGCCAAAGGCTAAGGTCAAAATACCGTTTGAATAACCCAGGCGGTCTCCCTTTTCCATAAAGAGATGGGGCATGTATTTGTTCTTAGCCATATTGTATGCCAACATCGGGAAGGCAGAAAAACCAGTATTTGCAGCTACGGCTAGGATTAGGGCAGTTGAGAATTGGAAGAGATAATAAACAATCTGACCGAGAGCTGAATCCCTAAAATTCCTTTAGCCATTTGTGAGAGGATTGTTTCTCCGTGTTGAGGTGTAATCCCCATCCAGTAGTTTAGGAAGGTAATTCCTGCAAAGAGAAAACCAAGAATCAGAGACATGATGGTCAGTGTTTGAGCTGCATTCTTCTCTTTGGGAGTTTTGAAAAATGGAACGGCATTTGAGATAGCTTCAACCCCTGTTAGTGAAGCTGAACCGCTGGTGAAGGCTCTTAAAATCAGGACGATTGAGAGACTTGGGACAGTTTGACCAATTGCAGAAGTTGCATGATAGCTGAGAGAACCTGTCAATAGTTGGAAGATACCAAACAATAAGAGGAAGACCGTACTAAAGATAAAGAGATAGACAGGGATCATCAGAGAACTGGCAGATTCCTTCAAGCCACGCAGATTCAAAAGCATGAGCAAACATACTAGAAAAATGGAGATATGGAGGTTGTAGGGATGGAGTGCAGGAAGTGCTGCTGTGATCGCATCAGCTCCTGCAGCCACGGATACGGCTACTGTTAGCATATAGTCAACAAGCAAGCTTCCCCCAGCAATCAAACCGAGCTCAGGAGAAAGATTTTCTCGTGTTACCATATAGGCACCCCCACCTTGAGGGTAGGCGTGAATGATTTGTCGGTAAGAAATGGTTAGACTAGCAAGTAGCAAGAGGACAAAAATGCCGATAGGGAGACTCCACCAAATAGCAAGCGGAGATAGACTAGCCAAGACAAGAACGACCTGCTCAGGTCCATAAGCAATAGAAGATAGGGCATCACTTGAAAGCATTGCAAGTGCCTGTGTTTTTCCAAGTAGTCCTCCATCGCCTTCAGTCAAGGACTTAAGAGGACGACCAATAAAGGTATATTTTAATTTCGTAAACATTTTCTTTCCTTTTCTGAAAATTTCAACAAGAGTTATTATACTGCTATGAAAAATAAGTCAGTCAAGAAAAAAATGAATGATTTCAAAATATTTTTTTTCCTATAAGAATGAGACTAGTTTTTGGTATAATAGAAGGTAGAAAAAAACGAGGGAAATATAAATGATTTTTTTGATACACATACCCACTTGAATGTGGAAGAATTTTTCAGGAAGAGAAGAAGAAGAAACTAGCCTTAGCAGCTGAAATGGGTGTAACTCGGATGAATATTGTTGGTTTTGACAAACCGACTATTGAGCGTGCTCTTGAACTGGTGGACAGAGTATGACCAACTCTATGCGACGATTGGTTGGCATCCGACAGAAGCAGGGACTTATACAGAAGACGTTGAGAAATTACCTGTTGGACAAAAGCTCAAAACATCCTAAAAGTTGTTGCCTTGGGTGAGATTGGTTTGGACTATCACTGGATGACAGCCCCTAAAGAAGTGCAGGAGCAAGTTTTCCGTCGTCAGATTCAGCTATCTAAGGAACTGGACTTGCCTTTTGTGGTCCACACCCGTGATGCGCTAGAAGATACCTATGAAATTATCAAAAGTGAGGGAGTCGGTCCCCGTGGTGGCATCATGCACTCCTTCTCAGGTTCTCTGGAATGGGCTGAAAAGTTTGTGGAGTTAGGTATGACCATTTCATTTTCTGGAGTGGTGACCTTTAAAAAAGCGACAGACATTCAGGAAGCAGCCAAAGAATTGCCTTTGGATAAGATTTTAGTAGAGACAGATGCGCCTTACTTAGCCCCAGTACCCAAGCGTGGTCGTGAAAACAAGACAGCTTACACGCGCTATGTAGTGGACTTTATTGCAGACTTTGCGTGGCATGACAACAGAAGAATTTGGCTAGCTGCGACAAGTGCCAAATGCGGAACGAATCTTTGGATTGGAAACGTAAATCATGAAAAGAGAAAAATTTTCCCAAGTCGTCGTAGTCGAAGGGCGCGATGATACGGCCAATCTCAAACGTTATTTTGATGTGGAGACCTATGAGACTCGTGGCTCTGCTATCAATGAGCAGGATCTTGAACGAATCCAACGTCTACACCAACGTCATGGGGTGATTGTCTTTACAGATCCTGACTTTAATGGGGAACGCATTCGTCGTTTGATTATGACGGCCATTCCGACAGTTCAACACGCCTTTCTCAAACGTGATGAGGCAGTTCCTAAGTCCAAGACCAAGGGACGTTCCCTAGGAATCGAACATGCCAGTTATGAAGACTTGAAAACAGCACTGGAACAAGTCACAGAGCAGTTTGAAGTAGAAAGTGACTTTGATATTAGCCGTAGTGACTTGATTCGCCTTGGGTTTTTAGCTGGAGCAGATAGCCGAAAACGCAGAGAATATCTAGGAGAGAGTCTTCGTATCGGTTATTCCAATGGGAAACAACTCTCAAGCGTTTAGAATTATTTGGACATCAGTTTAGCTGAAGTTGAAGATGCCATGAAATCGTATGAGAATTGAGAAACCGTCCCAAAATGTAGGGGAATATGATACAATAGAAGTAAGCATATACGGTTTAATCAGGCTTGATAGCAAGCATTAGAAAAGTGCTCCACAGGATTAGCTATGAGTGGAGATAATGAGGATAAAGTTTATGGGAATCTTTGATTTTTTTAAAAAAAGACAGAAACAACTGAAGCAACAAATGAAACAGAAGAGTCATTTGACAAAAACTATGCATGTGGGAGTTTCTGGACTATTTCCGATGAAAGGAAACGAATCAGTTATTGATTGTTGGGAGTCTTAGAAGGGCAGATCTCAAGGTTGGGGATCAGTTGCAATTTTGCAATCCTGATCAAGGAATGGACGCTCTTGGTACTGTAGTCGTGAAAAACTCAGCAGTCAAAAATAAGGATGCAGATAGTTCTCACTGATGAAGTCTCTAGCTCATCTTGGTAATCGATTTGGGAAACTTCCTTTGGATAATCTGAAAAAAAGGGAAGTGTTCTCTATAGTTCATGGTGTCGATGAAGAGCAACAAATTATCAAGCTATTCAGATGCTCTTTATCATGCGTTTTGTACTATCCAAGAAGGTCAAATTGACCAATGAAGACTATCTGGCAGCTAGTCTTGATGATAGCATAGAAATATTGCGCCTCTTTTTATGGGAAAGTGCCGTCAAAAATCAGGAAAACTGAAAGTGAAGAAAGCTATCAAGCTAACACTCGAAAGCTAGAACGTCTAGCAGAAATCGTCAAGGACAAGTTGTTAGCAGCAGATTCGATTTACGCGGTCTTTTTCAGAAAAAAACAGGGGGAAGCGTATCTTTTCTCAACGACCTATGATAGAGGTGAAGAGGGTTATCTCTGTTCAGATCCGATGATCATGCTATATACGCCATCGTTGGTATCACCAATTTAAGGAAACCATTGATAGTCGACCAAATTCAGTTGTGAAAACTGATTGAAAAATACAGCAGATAAAAAAAGGGAATTGAGAATTTTCTTGGGACAGCCTTTTTACTTAAATGGAGCTTTGGGAGCAACCTTTAATACCAAGGAAGTCAGCATTAGTGCTTCTGCTTTTGGTTCATAAAACCAGATTTTTCTGAACCTACCAGAGATACAAGTTCCTGTTATGAATCCTGATATTGTAAGATGGATGCTGTTGATGGGGCAGATGGATAAGCCCGACGACAGATGACGCAAGAAATAATATATAACCTCTATTATAAATTCTTCTCATGCGCTATGCCTAAAAAGCCAAACTCCTCATTCCTTTAAATGCTACTTCAGGATTCCCCAGATAAGAGTCAGGAGTCAACTCCTTTGTATTTGAAAAGAAGACGCTAAGTTCAGCATCCCAGTCAGAGAAGGAAAAAGATGGGCGAACTCTGTGCCGGTATTTACTGATTGGAAACGTCTGAGAATGGTCTTTGATGAAAAAGTGGAATGGCATGATTGAAGAAGCTGGTGGCATGATTGAAGGCTTTGACTATGCCATAAACCCAACTGAATTCTATGAAGCAGGTGCCTATGTTAGCATAACAACTTTTAAAGAGATGCAAAAGCTTAGTGAGGAACTAGAAGGCAGAACTCAAGATTAGAAAAGTTCTTTAATGTTAGAAAAAGAGAAAAAATGAGAATTGCAGATTATAGCGTGACCAAGGCAGTGCTGGAGCGTCACGGTTTTACCTTTTAAAAAAATCCTTCGGGTCAAAAATTTCTTGACCGATACCAATATCCTTCAAAAAGATTGTGGATACGGCTGAGATTGATGACCAAGTCAATGTCATCGAAATCGGTCCAGGAATTGGTGCCTTTGACTGAGTTCTTGGCGGAGCATGCAGCAGAGGTCATGGCCTTTGAGATTGATCACCGCTTGGTTCCCAATTTCTAGCGGATACCTTGCGTGATTTTGACAATGTCACCGTAGTCAACGAAGACATCCTCAAAGGTTGACCTCAACCAGTACATCGCAGAGTTTTAAAAATCCTGACCTACCCGATCAAGGTAGTGGCTAACCTTCCTTACTACATCACGACTCCTATTCTCATGCACTTGATCGAAAGTCGAGCATTCCTTTTTCAGTGAGTTTGTGGTCATGATGCAAAAAGAAGTGGCAGATCGTATCTCTGCTCAACCAAATACCAAGGCTTACGGTAGCTTGTCGATTGCAGTTCAGTATTACATGACAGCTAAGGTTGCCTTTATCGTGCCTCGTACGGTCTTTGTGCCAGCGCCAAATGTGGACTCAGCTATCCTGAAAATGGTACGTCGTCCAGAACCGGCGGTTGCGGTCGAAGATGAGAACTTCTTCTTTAAGGTTTCCAAGGCTAGTTTTCACTCATCGTCGTAAGACCTTGTGGAACAACTTGACAGGTTACTTTGGGAAGACTGAGGAAATCAAGGATAAGCTGACCAAGGCTTTGGACCAGGCAGGCTTGTCACCAAGTGTACGTGGTGAAGCTCTTGGCTTAGAAGAATTTGCCAGTCTAGCAGATGCGCTTAAAGGACAAGGACTCTAAGATGCAGGGACAAATCATTAAAGCCTTGGCTGGCTTCTACTATGTGGAGAGTGAGGGCCAGGTTTATCAAACACGCGCCCGTGGGAATTTTCGTAAAAAAGGCCATACGCCCTATGTTGGGGATTGGGTAGATTTTTCTGCGGAGGAAAATTCCGAAGGTTATATCCTCAAAATTCACGAACGAAAAAATAGTCTGGTTCGTCCACCCATTGTCAATATTGACCAAGCCGTTGTCATTATGTCCGTTAAAGAACCTGACTTTAATAGCAACTTGCTGGATCGCTTCTTGGTTCTTTTAGAGCACAAAGACATTCATCTATCGTCTATATTTCCAAAATGGACTTACTAGAGGATAGTGAAGAACTGGATTTTTACGAGAAAACCTATGGTGCTATTGGTTACGACTTTTGTGACTAGTAAAGAGGAACTCTTGCCCTTGTTGACAGACAAAGGTTACGGTCTTTATGGGGCAGACAGGTGTTGGAAAGTCAACCCTGCTCAATAAAATTGCACCTGACCTCAATCTAGAAACGGGAGAAATCTCAGACAGTCTAGGACGCGGTCGCCATACTACTCGAGCTGTTAGTTTTTACAATCTCAATGGTGGGAAAATCGCAGACACGCCAGGGTTTTCATCTCTGGATTATGAAGTGTCAACAGCAGAAGACCTTAATCAGGCCTTTCCAGAGATTGCATCTGTCAGTCGAGACTGCAAGTTCCGTACTTGTACTCATACCCATGAGCCATCTTGCGCAGTTAAACCAGCAGTAGAAGAGGGGATTATTGCTACCTTCCGTTTTGACAACTATTTGCAATTCCTCAGTGAGATTGAAAATCGTAGAGAAACCTATAAAAAAGTCAGCAAAAAAATTCCAAAATAAGGAGAAACCTATGTCTCAATACAAGATTGCTCCGTCAATTCTGGCAGCAGATTATGCCAACTTTGAACGTGAAATTAAACGCCTAGAAGCAACTGGGGCAGAATACGCCCATATCGATATCATGGATGGTCACTTTGTACCACAAATCAGCTTTTGGTGCAGGTGTGGTCGAAAGCCTTCGTCCTCATAGCAAGATGGTTTTTGATTGCCACTTGATGGTCTCTAATCCTGAACACCATCTAGAAGATTTTGCGCGTGCAGGGGCAGATATCATCAGCATTCACGTAGAGGCAACACCTCATATCCATGGCGCTCTTCAAAAGATTCGTTCTCTCGGTGTCAAACCTTCGGTTGTCATCAATCCTGGAACACCTGTTGAGGCTATCAAGCACGTGCTTCACTTAGTTGATCAAGTCTTGGTCATGACGGTTAACCCTGGATTTGGTGGACAAGCCTTTTCTGCCAGAAACCATGGATAAGATTCGTGAGTTGGTGGCACTTCGTGAGGAAAAAGGTTTGAACTTTGAAATCGAAGTCGATGGTGGGATTGATGATCAAAACCATTGCTCAAGCCAAAGAAGCTGGTGCAACAGTTTTTGTAGCAGGATCCTATGTCTTTAAGGGAGATGTCAATGAACGAGTGCAAGCTCTCAGAAAAGCAACTGGACTAAAGTTGCAGTTTTTGCAGGTGGAGACCGTGGTCACTATCGGACAGATTTTGATTGCTTTGTCGGTGTGGATCGTGGCTCACTCTGGGTACTGGAGGAAAAACTTCCTCTTAGCTCTAGCCGTTGGGGATTTTGATTCTGTGACTGTAGAAGAACGTCAGTTGATTCAAAAACGTGCCCAGCACTTTGTCCAAGCCCAGCCAGAAAAAGATGATACGGATCTGGAACTAGCACTTTTAACGATTTTTGAAAAAAAGATCCTCAAGCTCAGGTGACCATTTTTTTCGGTGCCCTAGGGTGGTCGCATTGACCATATGCTGGCCAATGTCTTTCTGCCTAGCAATCCTAAATTGGCGCCCTATATGCGTCAAATAGAGATTGAGGATGGGCAAAATTTGATTAGCTATTGCCCAGAAGGGACCAGTCAGCTAGAACCACGTTCGGACTATGATTATCTGGCCTTTTATGCCTGTGCAGGGATAGTCGTCTGACCATACTCGGTGCCAAGTATGAACTGACAGAGGAGAATTTTTTTCTTTAAGAAAGTTTACGCTTCTAACGAATATATAGATAGGGAAGTGTCAGTGACTTGCCCAGATGGCTATGTGGTTGTCCTGCATAGCAAGGACAGGAGGTAGGATGGAGATTGTATTACTACTGTTATTAATTGCTAACCTAGCCGGGCTTTTTCTGATTTGGCAAAGGCAGGACAAGCAGGAGCAATATTTGACCAAGAGTTTAGAAGATCAGGCAGATAATCTCTCAGACCAGCTGGATTATCGCTTTGAACAAGCTCGACAAGCTAGTCAGCTGGATCAAAAAAATCTTGAAGTGGCTGTCAGTGATCGTTTGCAGGAAGTGCGTATCGAATTGCATCAGGGTCTGACTCAGGTTCGGCAGGAAATGAATGAGAACCTCCTCCAAACCAGAGATAAGACCGACCAACGACTACAGGCCTTGCAGGAATCAAATGAGCAACGCTTGGAACAGATGCGCCAAACAGTCGAGGAAAAGTTAGAAAAGACCTTGCAAACTCGCTTGCAAGCATCCTTCGAGACGGTTTCTAAACAACTGGAATCTGTCAATCGAGGTCTGGGTGAAATGCAGACGGTTGCGCGAGATGTCGGTGCGCTTAATAAAGTCCTTTCTGGAACCAAGACCCGAGGAATTCTAGGTGAATTACAACTGGGGACAGATTATTGAAGATATCATGACACCTGCCCAGTATGAACGAGAATTTGCAACGGTTGAAAACTTCGAGTGAGCGAGTCGAATACGCCATCAAGTTGCCTGGGCAAGGTGACCAGGAATATGTCTATCTACCGATTGATTCTAAGTTTCCCCTGGCGGATTATTACCGTCTGGAAGAAGCCTATGAAGCAGGTGATAAGGATGAGATTGAGCGCTGTCGTAAGTCTCTCTAGCAAGCGTCAAGCGTTTTTGCCAAAGGATATCAAGAGCAAAGTACATAGCACCGCCTCGGACAACTAATTTTGGAGTTTTGTTTGTTCCGACAGAAGGTCTTTATTCAGAAATTGTTCGCAATCCGATTTTCTTTGATGATTTGAGACGGGAAGAGCAGATTATCGTTGCAGGACCAAGTACCTTGTCAGCTCTTCTTAACTCCTTATCAGTTGGCTTCAAGACTCTTAATATCCAAAAGAGTGCTGACCATATCAGTAAAACCCTAGCTAGTGTCAAAACAGAATTTGGCAAGTTTGGAGGTATTCTGGTCAAGGCACAAAAACATCTCCAACATGCCTCTGGCAATATTGATGATTTATTAAACCGTCGTACTACAGCTATCGAGCGAACGCTCCGTCACATTGAGTTATCAGAAGGTGAGCCTGCGCTTGATCTACTCCAGTTCCAAGAAGATGAGGAAGAATATGAAGATTAGTCACATGAAGAAAGATGAGCATTTTGAAGGTTTTTACCTAATCAAGTCAGCTGATCTGAGACAGACACGTGCTGGGAAAAAAACTACCTAGCCTTTTCACCTTCCAAGATGATAGTGGGGAAATCGAAGGCAAAACTTTGGGATGCTCAACCACATAATGTTTGCAGCCTTTACTGCAGGTAAGGTTGTTCATATGCAAGGTCGCCGAGAGGTTTACAACAACACCCTCAGGTCAAATCAAATCACCCTTCGCTGCCTCAACCCTGGCGAACCCAAATGATCCCAGCTGATTTTAAGGTTAAAATCTCCAGTTGATGCCAAAGAGATTCGTGAGTATATGGCACAGATGATTTTTCAAAATTGAAAAATCCAATTTGGCAACGAATTGTTCGGAATCTCTACACCAAAGTATGATAAAGGAATTTCTACTCTATCCAGCTGCTAAGACCAACCATCATGCCTTTTTGAAACAGGGCTTGCTTATCATACTGCGACTATGGTTCGTTTGGCAGAAGCAATTGCAGATGTTTATCCTCAGCTCAATAAGAGCTTGCTCTACGCGGGAATTATGCTGCACGACCTGGCCAAGGTTATTGAGTTGACAGGTCCCTGACCAGACAGAGTACACAGTAAGAGGAAATCTTATCGGTCATATTGCTCTTGATTGATAGCGAAATTACCAAAGCGGTAATGGAACTTGGCATTGATGATACCAGAGAAGAGGTTGTACTTCTTCGCCATGTCATTCTCAGTCACCATGGTCTCCTCGAGTATGGTAGTCCAGTTCGTCCTCGAGTGATGGAAGCAGAAATTATTCATATGATTGACAATCTGGATGCCAGTATGATGATGATGTCAACAGCTCTCGCTCTTGTTGATGAGGGAGAAATGACCAATAAAGTCTTTGCTATGGACAATCGTTCCTTCTACAAGCCAAAAATTAGACTAGAAACTAAAAAAATGAGCTTTATTTAGGCAATAAAGTTCGTTTTTTTGCTTTAGTGTGATATAATGAGAAAAAGACTAAATAAAAAAGAATGGTAAAAATATAATGAAATTAAGAAGAAGTGATCGGATGGTTGTCATTTCCAATTACTTGATTAACAATCCATACAAATTAACCAGTCTCAACACCTTTGCGGAAAAGTATGAATCTGCTAAGTCTTCTATTTCAGAAGATATTGTCATCATTAAACGTGCTTTCGAAGAAATTGAAATCGGTCATATTCAAACGGTGACAGGTGCTGGTGGTGGTGTTATTTTTACACCATCAATCTCTACCCTTGAGTCTAAAACGATTATCGAAGAGCTTCGTGATAAACTTTCAGAGAGTGACCGCATTCTTCCAGGTGGCTACATTTATTTATCTGACCTATTGAGCACTCCAGCTATTTTGAAAAACATATCGGTCGCATTATTGCTAAGAGCTTTATGGATCAGAAAGATTGATGCCGTTATGACGGTAGCGACCAAAGGGGTTCCGCTTGCAAATGCAGTAGCAAATGTCCTCAACGTACCATTTTGTCATTGTCCGTCGCGACTTGAAAAATCACTGAAGGGTTCAACTGTTAGTGTCAACTACGTCTCAGGTTCTAGTGACCGTATTGAAAAAGATGTTCCTTTCAAAAACGTAGCCTCAAAGCAGGGAAGTCGTGTCTTGATTGTCGATGACTTCTTGAAGGGTGGAGGAACCATTAACGGGATGATTAGCCTCTTTAACTGAGTTTGATTCAGAGTTGGCTGGTGTAGCTGTCTTTGCTGATAATGCACAGGAAGACCGTGAACAGCAGTTTGACTACAAATCACTCTTGAAGAGTTACCAAATATTGATGTGAAGAACCAACAAATTGAAGTTGAAGTTGGGAACATCTTCGATACAGAAAAAAATAAGAATTGACTTTGAAATACAAAGGTTGGAACTTTCGTCCCAGCCTTTCTTTGATAATGAATATGAAGGAGTCCCTATGAAAACACCATTTATTAAACGTGAAGCCTTAGAAAAAAATTGTTGAGGAGTTTCCAACCCTTTTCCACCTCTACGATGAAAAAGGGATTCGCGAGAAAGCACGCGCAGTAAACAAGCCTTTTTCTTGGAATAAAGGGCTTTTAAAGAATACTGCAGTAAAAGCAACCCCAACCCCAGCTATCTTTGAAAATCTTTGCAAGAAGAAGGATGTGGAGTGGATTGTTCTAGTTATGTAGAACTCTTGATGAGTCATAAAGCTTGGGATTTTTGCAGGGTTCAGATATGATGTTTCTCATCTAATAACACTCCCAGATAAAGAGTACGCTTATGCCCGTGAATTAGGTGCGACGATTAATTTAGATGCCTTTGAAGATATCGAGCATTTGGAACGTGCAGCAGGCATCCCTGAGATTATCTCTTGCCGTTACAATCCTGGTGGAGTATTTGAACTGGGTACGGACATTATGGATAATCCTGGTGAAGCTAAGTTCGGGATGACTAAGGAACAGCTCTTTGAAGCCTTTGCCATCTTGAAGGAAAGGGGAGCTAAAAACTTTGGGATTCATTCCTTCCTAGCTTCCAATACAGTGACCCATCTCTACTATCCAGAATTAGCACGTCAGCTTTTTGAATTGGCAGTAGAAATCAAGGAAAAAGTTGGGTATTTCACTGGACTTTATCAATCTTTCTGGTGGTATCGGGGTCAACTATCGTCCCAGATCAAGAGCCTAATGATATCGCTGTAATTGGTGAGGGAGTTCGTCAGGTTTATGAAGAAGTCCTCACACCAGCAGGTCTTGGTCAGGTTAAGATCTTTACAGAACTAGGTCGCTTTATGTTGGCACCTCATGGCATTCTAGTTACAAAAGTTACTCATAAAAAGAAAACCTATCGTACTTATCTAGGAGTAGATGCGTCAGCTGTCAACCTGATGAGACCAGCTATGTATGGTGCCTATCACCACATCACCAATATGATTCATCCTGATGGTCAGACTGAAATCGTTGATGTTGTTGGTTCTCTCTGTGAAAATAACGATAAGTTTGCAGTTAATCGTGAACTACCTCAAACAGAAATTGGTGATTTGTTAGTCATTCATGATACAGGTGCGCATGGCTTCTCTATGGGCTACCAGTACAATGCCAAGCTTCGTTCGGCAGAAATTCTCTACACAGAGGACGGTGGTGCACGACTAATCCGCCGAGCAGAGCGACCAGAAGATTATTTTGCAACTCTCTATGGCTTTGATTTTGACAAGGATGAGTAAATTTTTGAAAATCATGAAAGTTGAAAGTGAAAAACAGATTGTTTTCTAAAAAATAGGCAAAATCTGTGGTTTTTCTTTTCAGGCATGATATAATAAAGCTATAAAAACGGTTTTCAAGGAAGGTAACAATATGACTGAAGAAACAATTGATTATGGACAAGTGACAGGAATGGTACACTCAACAGAGAGTTTTGGATCGGTAGATGGACCCGGGATTCGTTTTATTGTCTTTCTTCAAGGATGTCAGATGCGTTGCCAGTACTGTCATAACCCAGATACATGGGCTATGGAAACCAATAAATCTCGTGAACGAACAGTGGACGATGTTCTAGAAGAAGCCCTCCGTTATCGTGGCTTCTGGGGGACAAAAGGTGGTATTACAGTCAGTGGTGGAGAAGCGCTACTTCAGATTGACTTTTTGATTGCCCTCTTTACCAAGGCAAAAGAAAAAGGTATCCACTGTACCTTGGATACTTGTGCTCTTCCATTCCGTAATAAACCACGCTATCTAGAAAAATTCAACAAATTGATGGCTGTTACAGACTTGGTTCTCCTTGATATCAAGGAAATCAACGAAGCGCAACACAAGATTGTGACCAGTCAAACCAACAAAAATATCTTGGCTTGTGCTCAGTACTTGTCAGAAATCGGTAAACCTGTTTGGATTCGTCACGTTCTAGTACCTGGATTGACAGACCGAGATGAAGATTTGATTGAACTTGGTAAGTTTGTAAAAACTCTCAAAAATGTTGATAAGTTTGAAATCTTGCCTTATCACACAATGGGTGAGTTCAAATGGCGTGAACTTGGGATTCCGTATTCACTTGAAGGAGTTAAACCTCCAACAGCAGATCGTGTCAAGAATGCTAAGGAATTGATGGATACAGAAAGCTATCAAGATTACATGAAACGTGTACATGGATAAAAAGAAGCCTGATGGGAACATCGGGCTTTTTAAGTTTACACAGATAAATATAGATAAGACTAAATTAAACAAAATAAAATTTTTATGATTTATATGACAATACAGATTTTATAAAGATTTAAAATCCTGAAAAAAATCCGAAAAATTATTGATTAATATATACTTGTTTCAAATGATAAAACAACAAATTGAATAGGAGAAATCTATGGAACAAAGTATTACCATTAAAAATCTATGTAAGTCATATGGTCAAACTCAAATTTTAAAAGATATTTCTTTTGAAGCAAAAGCAGGTAGAGTAACTGCTTTCCTAGGTCCAAATGGAGCTGGTAAAAGTTCAACCTTACGTATCTTATTAGGATTAGACAAAGCAACATCTGGTCTTACCAAAATTGGAGATCAAACTTATAAGGAATTAAAATTTCCTCTAAAGACTGTAGGAGCTTCATTTGACAGTGTAGGTGCTCCTGATGATCGGACTGTTTATCAACATTTGAAAATTGTTGCTGCTAGTAATGGGATATCCAGTCAGCGAATTGATCAAGTCTTGGATATGGTGGATATTAGCCATAAGAAAAAATCTAAAATTGGGAAATTATCATTAGGAGAAGGACAACGTTTGGGGATTGCAACAGCTCTATTAGGAAATCCTCAATATCTGATATTGGATGAACCGACAAATGGGTTGGATCCAAGAGGAATTCGGTGGTTTAGAGAGTTTATAAAAAAACAAGCTCAAGAAGGGAAGACGGTCTTACTGTCATCTCATATATTATCGGAAGTGGAAGCAGTGACAGATGATGTGGTCATCATAAATAAAGGCAAAGTTCTTATAAAAGGGACTTTACAAGAAGTGATGAAAAATCTTTCTTCACTAGAGGAAGTCTTCTTTAGTTTAACAGAGGGAGGAAAGTGACATGGCACTTATTTACTCTCTTCATTCTGAAATATTGAAATTACTTTATAAGAGAGCTACTCATGTTGTACTATTCTTGATACTAGTATTTCAAACGTTTTTAGCAAATATTGGTGCTTCTCAAATTGTTTCAGTTGGTATCCATGCTACACCAGAGACAAATCCAGAGTTAGTAGAAGCTATTCCACCTATTGAATTTTTTTAGGATTTGATGTTACTCTAATTGGCATTTTTTTTATGATTATCTTAGGCTCAATCTACGGAGCTGAAGAGTATAAAGGCTCTGCTATTCGCACAAGTCTTCTCTCTAATACGAGTCGAATTACTTTCCTAGTTTCAAAGACATTCATTTGGCTGGTATTTTCTTTTGTCATTTCCTTCCTATCAATATTTCTGACGATTAACATGACACATTATGTTTTAGGACAAGATGGTTTATTGCTTTTTTTCACTAAATGGGACAGTTTGGTTCTATATGTTTTTTTGGACAGTATAGCTTGGACATTGTTGGGACTTTTAGCCTATATTCTGGCTTTTAACATTTAAAAAAAGCCCTTGTTCCCCTATTGTTTTTTTGCTTCCTCAAGTCTACAATTTAGGAACATTCTTAGCCGACCATATATCAATTGCAAAAATTTCTTCCAGTTTCATTGAGCTATGGACTGATTGCTACATCTCCTCAAATGTTAGAACAGAATAGTTTACAAAATATTTTGCTTCTACTGTGTTGGGATGTGTCATTCTTGGCTTTGGCAATTTACCGCGTACTTCAGTCAGATGTTGGAGGAGGGGAATGAGTTGAAAGAGCAATTTAAAAAGTGAGTATCTCAAGTTTATGATGAATCCTTGGCATTGGTTGATTATAGGTGCTCTATTACTTTGTGTTCCGCCGATGGTTATTTTTTTAAATAGTAAACCAGATCAGTTGACTCTACACTTTGTTTTGGAACAGCTACTGCAAAGTCTCTATCTAGGACAGGCAGGTTTCATTAGTCTAGCTGTACTATTTATAGGTCAAGAATTTACAGGTTCTAGCCTTCGTACAAGTTTTCTTACCTGTCCAAACCGTTTGAAAATTTATAATATGTAAACTAGCTATTGTGTTATGTGTGAAATTGTATTATTGCTAGCTGTAATATCAGTATGTATACTATTTGCTCAAGGATATTACAATATCAATCTTTTGAGCAATATTAAAACATGTTCTAACAATCCTATTTCCAGTTTGTATTTCTATTTCTAACCTTCGCTCTTTTTAAGTGGTATTTTTGTATTTATTTTCCGATCTTTTACCTTAATTTTTGGGAATAAGTTTATCACTTTTATTGGGGCTAGGGACAAATGTTATTACAATTCAGTTCTTTATTTAGAAATTTACCCTTACTAGCTAGTATGAACTGTTACTATATCCATCCTTTATCACTTTATTATCCAGTGTGGCAAGGCTTAGGGATACAAATAGTTTGGTTATTACTTGTTTTTTTGTAGTTGCTACACTGATACTTAGAGAAAGAAATGTACGCTAAAGACAGGGGCTATCCTGTCTTTTTCTCAGTTAATGATATAATATAATTTAGGAGCGTGAGTTATGGCTTATAAAATATTTAGTGGTAGATGATGATCTTGCTATTCTTCGCCTAATAAAAAAGGTACTAGAATATGAAAAAAAGTATGAAGTAGTCATACGAAATAACATAGAAGAGATTGATCTTTGTGATTTTACAGAATTTGACTTGATTTTGTTAGATATTATGATGCCTGTTAGTGGTTTAGAAATCTGTCAGATGATTCGCGATCAGATAACTGTTCCTATCTGTTTTATAACTGCTAAGGATATGGCTGAAGATTTGGTAGCTGGAATTAATGCAGGCGCCGATGATTATATTATGAAACCTTTTAGTATGCAGGAGCTTTTAGCGCGTGTGAAAATGCACCTACGTCGTGAAGAACGGACTAAAGGAACTGCTCATCAGATAAAAAGCGGGAACCTTGTACTATATACTGATAGTAAGGAACTATTTATAAAGAATGATAAGGTTCCATTGACGAGAAGGGAATTTGATATTGTCAGCCTTCTAGCAAGTCACCCAAATAAAATATACTCAATTGAGGAAATTTATAATTATCTATATCCACAAAGTTCAGAAGCTCTTTTACGTTCGGTTTCAGAGTATATTTATCAAATTCGTCAAAAGCTGAAACCTTATCAGCTGAAATCCAATTAAAACCTTGTACGGTGGAGGATATCAATGGGTAGAGTCAAAAGTTTTAGACAATTAATTCGAGAAACCTGTTGGAGAATTATTTGGCAGTTTGGTCTTGGTTTATTATTAGCTTATCTTATTCCCTTAGCTTCTGTATCCATACAAATAATGGAGGATGGGAAGCCTCTTAAAAATAATGATGTTCAATCAATTTTTTTCAATGTGTCATCATGGATATATATTTGTGTTTTATTGATTATTTTAATAAGTTATCACATTGGTAAATTGTTGAAAAAAACTAAGTTATGAAATGAATTTGATTTATGAAAAATAGTATGTGGCTAGAAAGCGAATGTACAGAAAGATTAACAGTTAAGGAATTTTCGTGAGACTGGAAATCGAATTATTGTGATGCAAGATCGTATTCGACAGCTATTAGATGATGAGAAGCAACAGAAAGAAGACTTTGATGTTTCAGGTTTCAGCAGTTTCTCATGATTTGAAGACACCTCTAACTATCATCAAAGGGAATGCAGAATTTTTGCACACTTCCACTAAAGATGAGCAGTCTAAAGAATGTTTAGCAGATATAGTTCATGCTAGTCAACGCTTGCTTGACTATTTTAATCAGTTGATTCATTATTCTAAAACTTACTATGATGATGAGACAGACTGGATGTATTGTATGCTTTCAGATTTTATCAAATGAATTAGAGAAAGAAGTCTCTTTTCTGATACAAAAATCAGATGAAAGTTTATATTTTTGAACAAAAAATTTGAAAGGAACTGAAAGCTATTATCATAAATCCATCTCTTCTGATTCGTGCAATACAAAAATATTTTAACAAATGCTTTGGAGTATGCAGATAAACAGAATCCTAAAATTAAAATTAGGGTAGAGCAAGAGGGGAAGGAATTAAAAATAGGGATATGGAATAATGGCTCTGAATTTCCAGAAGAAGTTTTAAATAATTATGGGAAGCTCTTTTATCGTATGGATAAAGCTAGATCGGTTAAAGAGCAACATTTTGGTATTGGACTTAGTTTTGTATGTAGAGTTGCAGAAACTGCACAAAGGCCGAGTTGAACTGAGAAATAGAGACGAGGGAGCAGAAGTTTTAATGACTCTCAATTGTATTAAATCAAAGTGATTTGACTTACTAATTTGTTGTCATAGGATTTAAATAAATTAAGATGTGAAAGTAGATAATAAAAACGAATGAATGATACCTAGTTCATGAAAACTATTTGTCATTCATTCGTTTTTTAATTATTTGATAATACACGTAGCTTTATCTAGAATGTTGTTTTCCAGCATTGCGTTTTTTGTTTTTCTTCTTGTTAGAAGTTGTGATAGCTGCTGCTGGTTCAGGGGTTACATCTTTACGAGCGCTTGAAGTTTTGCTTGCTTTTTGGTGGGTTCTTAGCAAATTCTTCGCGTACTTTTTTTACGAAGTTTTGGACGAACGATGTAGTTGATGATAAATTGTTGAAGAATCATCATGAAACCACCGACAACCCAGTAAAGTGTAACGCTGGCTGGTGAGAAGACAGAGAACACGACAATCATGAGAGGGCTCATATAGAGCATCTTCTTGATTTGTTCTCTTTGAGTTTCATCCTCAACTCCATGTAAAGAAAGGAGTGATTGAAGATAGTAAAGGATACCAGCAAAGGCAACCAAAATCATACTAGGTGAGCCTAGAGGAATTCCTAGGTAGCTTGCTTTGAGCAACACCTTCAGTATGTTGGGCAGCAAAGTAGATAGCAGAGAAGAAAGGCATTTGAATGAGGATAGGGAAACATCCCACGCCGCCAAACATGCTGATGCCGTGCTCTTTTTGAGCAGCAAAGAGAGCTTGTTGAGCTTCTAATTTTTCTTCTTGAGTCGTTGCTTCTTTCAGACGAGTCTGATGTGGTTCAAGGACATGCTTGAGAGCATTCATCTTCTCAGAGTGAAGCGTTGCTTTCCATGATTGGTAGATACCAAGTGGGAGGATAATCAAGCGAACGATAATGGTTACGATGATAATCCCAACACCGAAACCGAGACCTTGATCATTAGCGAAGTATTTGATAGCTTCTCCCATTGGAGCACCCAAGAAATCCCAAACGGGACCAATTGGCTTACCTGTTGCTTTATCAACCTGGACACAACCTGTCAAGACTAATAGCATAGCCACTCCCATGACTGAGAGAGCGATTCGTTTAATTGATTTCACTGTTTTTATTCCTTCTTTAAAAATTATACCTTTCTATTCTACTGTTTTTTTGGAAAATATACAATAGTTCTAGAGACCTAATTTGCGACTTTGAAGTCTGAATAGGATGGGAAGTTACTCATTTGCACATCTAGGTAGGTTACTTTAGAGAATGGTGTAGGGCCTTTTCGGATCTCTTGGATAAATTTAGCCATGATGGCTGAAGACTCTGCTTGGGCAAGGATTTCAACGGTTCCGTCATCGTTGTTCCAGACACGACCCGGTGATTCCACCTAGTTCGAGAGCTAGGGTATAAACACCCCAGCGAAAGCCAACACCTTGGACGCGACCCTGTGCGATCATTTTAACCTTTTGCATACCAAACCTCCTTGATTGTGTTATAATATTTCTATGACTATTATAACCTCTAAAGCCAATTCTGTGGTGAAAAATGCCAAGAAATTGCATCAAAAAAAATATCGGAAAACCTCTTACTTGATTGAGGGATGGCATCTGTTTGAAGAAGCTATTCAGGCAGGTGCAAAAGATTGAGAAAAATTTTTGCTCTTGCAGAGTATGGTAGAAAAACTGGTAGACTATCCTCAGACTGTTTTTGTAACCGAAGAAATCTTGCTCGATTTAGCAGATTCTCAAACGCCTCAGGGCATTGTTGCCATTGTTCAAAAGGAAGAGGAGCAGTTGCCAGATTTGAGCCAAGGAAAGTATCTCTTTTTAGAAGATGTGCAGGATCCTGGAAATGTTGGGACCATGATTCGGACGGCAGATGCAGCAGGATTTTTCTGGGAGTCATCGTTTCCAGCAAGTCAGCAGATATCTATAGTCTCAAAACGCTTCGCTCCATGCAAGGCAGTCATTTTCCATTTGCCGATTTATCGTATGTCTGTTGAAAGCGTTTGTGAACAGGCTAAAAAGAGCGGTTTACCAATTCTAGCAACCACCTTGTCCCAAAACTCTAAAGATTATCGTGAACTGGCTCGGTTAGAAGATTTTTGCCTTAGTCATGGGGAAATGAAGGTCAAGGGCATTAGTCCCATTCATGACAGACCAGGCAGACCAACTGGTCCACATCAGCATGAAAGGGCAGGCAGAAAGCCTCAATGTCGCCATTGCTGCAGGGTATACTCATGTTTTTATTTGAGTTAAAATGATTTTAATTTTTTTGTTATAATCAGTAAAAAAAGATTTCATAAGGAGAAAAAGATATGAATCAAACAATTATTCAAGAACGTTCTGGTTTGAATCAATTTTTATGCAAAAAGTCTATGCTTTTGTAGGGATTGGGATTGCCTTTATCTGCACTTGTTTCAGCCTTTGATGTTAACAACCTTTCCAAGACCTTCTTGTTCAGTTGATGCTTAACGCCCGCATATGGCTAATCGTGACAGGAGTAGTTGAAGTTGCTCTTGTCATTGCAGCCAGTAATATGGCTTATAAAAAAATAGCCCAGCAGCTCTTCCAATGTTTCTCATCTATTCAGTAGTGAACGGTTTTTCACTGAGTTTCATCGTGTCGCTCTATCTACCAGGAACGGTTCTAACGGCCTTTATTTCCAGCGCAGCTCTCTTCTTTGTCATGGCTATTATCGGAGTTGTGATTAAAAAAAGGACTTGAGTGGTATCGGGACGTGCTTTGATTGCAGCCTTTAGTAGGTCTCATACTAGCTATGATTGTCAATATCTTCTTAAACAGTGGCCTATTCGACTACATTATCAGTATTGTCATGGTTCTTGTTTTTTTGCAGGTTTGATTGCTTGGGATAACCAAAAGATTCGCTATGTTTATGAAGAATCAAATGGTCAAGTCGCTACAGGTTGGGCAATTTCATTGGCACTTAGTCTCTACCTCGACTTTATCAACCTCTTCCTCAGCTTCTTGCGTATCTTTGGAAGTGACGATTAATACTTTTAGAGCTCAAATGAGCTCTTTTTTTAATCTTTTACTTTTATTTTTACTGGTAAAAGGGTATAATCATCTTATTATTCAAAAGGAGAGATGTATGAAGAAAAGTTTTATCCATCAACAGGAAGAAATTTCCTTTGTAAAAAACACCTTTACCCAGTATTTAAAAGATAAGTTAGAAGTGGTTGAGGTACAAGGACCAATCTTGAGTAAGGTTGGGGATGGGATGCAGGACAACCTTTCAGGGATTGAGACATCCAGTTTCTGTTAAGGTTTTGCAAATCCCAGATGAAACCTATGAAGTGGTGCATTCCCTTGCTAAGTGGAAACGCCATACCTTGGCACGTTTTGGTTTTGGTGAAGGAGAAGGTCTCTTTGTTCACATGAAAGGCTCTTCGTCCAGACGAAGATTCACTAGATGCAACTCACTCAGTCTATGTGGACCAGTGGGACTGGGAAAAAGGTTATTCCAAACGGACAACGCAATCTAGCCTATCTTAAAGAAACAGTTGAAAAAGATTTATAAGGCTATTCGTTTGACAGAGCTTGCAGTTGAAGCTCGCTATGATATTGAGTCAATCTTGCCTAAAACAAATTACCTTTATCCATACAGAAGAATTGGTGAACGATATCCAGATTTGACACCAAAAGAACGTGAAAATGCTATCTGTAAGGAATTTGGAGCTGTCTTCCTAATTGGTATCGGTGGAGAATTGTCAGATGGAAAACCTCATGACGGACGTGCACCAGACTATGATGACTGGACAACTGAGTCTGAAAATGGCTATCATGGCTTGAATGGAGATATCCTTGTTTGGAATGATAACTTGGGTGCAGCCTTTGAATTATCTTCAATGGGAATTCGTGTCGATGAAGACACTCTTCGCCGTCAGGTAGCTATCACAGGAGACGAAGACCGTCTAGAACTTGAGTGGCATAAGGCTCTCCTAAATGGACTCTTCCCATTGACAATCGGTGGAGGAATTGGTCAATCTCGTATGGCTATGTTCCTGCTTCGTAAAAAGCATATCGGTGAAGTTCAAACCAGTGTTTGGCCACAAGAAGTGAGAGATACTTACGAAAATATTCTTTAATCAATCGAGCCGTAAGGTTCGATTTTCTTTTTTTGATAAGAATTTGGTATAATATACGGTATGAAAATCGTATCAGGAATCTACGGAGGGCGTCCGTTAAAGACGCTGGACGGTAAAACGACAAGGCCAACATCAGACAAGGTTAGGGGCGCTATTTTTAATATGATTGGTCCCTACTTTGAAGGAGGGCGAGTGCTAGATCTTTATGCTGGTAGTGGTGGTCTATCCATCGAGGCGGTCTCAAGAGGGAATGTCGAGTGCCGTTCTGGTTGAGAAGGATCGTCGAGCCCAGAATATAGTCGCAGAAAAATATCCAGATGACCAAGGAAACCTCCAAGTTTCAATTATTGAAAATGGAATCCAGTCGTGCATTAGAGCAGGTGGATGGTGTCTTTGATCTTATTTTTTTGGACCCTCCCTATGCAAAAGAACAAATCGTGTCAGATATTGAAAAAATGGCGGAGAGAAATCTTTTTTCAGAAGATGTCATGGTGGTATGTGAGACAGATAAATCAGTAGAACTTCCAGAAGAAATCGCCTGTTTGGGCATCTGGAAGGAAAAAATATATGGGATTAGTAAGGTGACGGTTTATGTCAGATAAGATTGGGCTATTTACAGGTTCCTTTGATCCGATGACCAATGGACATTTGGATCTCATTGAGCGTGCAAGTAAGCTCTTTGATAAATTGTATGTAGGGAATTTTTTTATAATCCTCATAAAACAGGATTTTTACCGATAGAGAGCCGAAAGAAAACTGTTGAAAAAGCAGTGGCACATCTGAAAAATGTCCAAGTCATAGCTTCTCACGATGAATTAGTCGTTGATGTTGCTAGAAAATTAGGTGCAGAGGTCTTGGTGCGTGGCTTGCGTAATGCTACAGATCTTCAGTATGAAGCTAGTTTTGATTTTTACAACCATCAACTAGCGGGAGAAATGGAGACAATCTATCTCCACAGTCGCCCAGAGCATGTATACATCAGCTCTTCGGCTGTGAGAGAACTATTGAAATTTGGTCAAGATATCAGCGGGTATGTACCAAATGCTGTCCTAGAGGAGTTAAACAATGAAGAAAAAAACTAGATGGCCCTTATATCTCATTATTGGGCTCATTATCACTTTTATCGCTTTTACGGTGCCCCTGCCTTATTATATCGAGGTGCCAGGAACGTCTGAAGATATTCGAAAGGTTTTACAAGTTAATAACCAACCTGACCAAGAGGAAGGTTCCTACCAATTTGTGACGGTTGGAGTTAAACATGCTAGACTGGTTGACTTTGAGTCTATGCTTGGCTAACACCTTTCACGGATATTCATAGTGCCAAAGAAATGACAGGTGGTTCGTCAGATGCAGAATTTATGCGAATCAACCAATTCTATATGGAAACTTCGCAAAACATGGCCAAATACCAAGGCTTGAAGGCTGCTGGAAAAGAGATAGAACTCAACTACCTTGGGGTCTATGTTTTAACTGTGACTGATAATTCGACCTTTAAAGGGATTCTCAATATTGCTGATACAGTAACAGCTGTTAATGACAAAACTTTCGAAAGTTCTAAGGATGTAGTTGACTATGTCAATTCTCAAGCTCTGGGAGATAAGGTTAAGGTCACCTATGAAGAAGATGGGCAAATCAAGTCTGCCGAAGGGAAAATTATTACTCTGGAAAACTGGGAAAAAAATGGTATCGGGAATCGGCTTGATTGACCGCACGGAAGTGACTAGTGATATCCCGATTCGTTTTTCAACGGCAGGTATAGGTGGACCTAGTGCAGGGCTTATGTTTAGTTTATCTATTTATACACAAATTGCAGAACCAACGCTTCGGAATGGCCGTATCGTAGCTGGTACAGGAAGCATTGACAGAGATGGTAATGTGGGTGATATTGGTGGGATTGATAAAAAGGTTGTCTCCGCAGCTAAAAAAGGAGCAACAGTCTTCTTTGCTCCTAACAATCCAGTAACTGAAGAAGCTAAAAAGGCCAATCCACATGCAAAAAGTAATTATGACACAGCTCTAGAAGCAGCTCAAATGATTAAAACAGACATGAAGATTGTTCCAGTAAAAACACTTCAGGATGCGATTGATTATTTGAAAAATAATCCCTAAAAAGTAGGGGAGTCCATAAACTAGCGTAGAAAAAAAGAAGATGGTATAATAGGCAGATGATTCAATTGTTTTTACCCTTAGTAGTCATATGTTTTTTGTCTACCTAGTCTTTCAACTTTTGAAAGACCTGGTTAAATGGGATCAGATTTTAAAGGTGACCAAGGACAATGCGGGGAAGATTCGACTCTTGGTAGTATTGTGTAGTATCGGTTTAGGATATCTGATTAGTTCCTTTTTCCTAAATCTCTACCAACTCTGGCAAGAAGCAATTAGAGCGCTATTCTAAAATTGTAAGTAAAGGAAAATATTTTATGGAAAAAATTGTAGTTCGAGGTGGCGATAATCGCTTGGTTGGAAGTGTCACCATCGAGGGCGCAAAAAATGCAGTTTTGCCTCTGCTAGCGGCAACTATTTTAGCAAGTGAAGGAAAAACTGTTTTAAAAAATGTTCCAATCTTATCAGATGTCTTTACCATGAACCAAGTGGTTCGTGGATTGCATGCTCAAGTTGATTTTGATCAGGATGCCCATATTGTCGAAGTTGATGCAACTGGGGATATCACAGAAGAAGCTCCCTACAAGTATGTCAGCAAGATGCGTGCTTCTATTGTAGTATTGGGGCCAATCTTGGCTCGTGTAGGACATGCAAAGGTTTCTATGCCAGGTGGCTGTACCATCGGTAGTCGCCCTATCGACCTTCACCTAAAGGGACTCGAAGCAATGGGGGCTCAAATTACTCAGACAGCAGGTTATATTGAGGCTAAGGCGGAACGCTTGAAAGGTGCTCATATTTACATGGATTTCCCTAGTGTAGGTGCTACTCAAAACTTGATGATGGCTGCAACTCTTGCTAATGGCGTTACTGTCATTGAAAATGCGGCACGTGAACCCGAGATTGTAGACTTAGCTGTTCTACTAAATAAAATGGGTGCCAAAGTCAAAGGTGCTGGTACAGAAACTATTACCATTACGGGTGTTGAGAAATTGCACGGTGCGACCCACAATGTTGTGCAAGACCGTATCGAAGCAGGTACCTTCATGGTAGCAGCTGCCATTACAGGTGGAGATGTCTTGATTCAAGATGCCATCTGGGAACACAATCGTCCCTTGATTGCTAAATTACAGGAAATGGGTGTTGAAGTCATCGATGAGGACGAAGGAATTCGTATTCGTTCACAGCGGGACAAGCTAAAGGCGGTTCATGTTAAGACATTACCACATCCGGGATTTCCAACAGATATGCAGGCCCAGTTTACGGCCTTGATGACGGTAGCTCAAGGTGAGTCAACCATGGTGGAGACTGTGTTTGAGAATCGCTTCCAACATTTAGAAGAGATGCGTCGTATGGGCTTTGCACTCTGAAATTATCCGTGATACAGCTCGTATTATCGGCAGACAGCGACTCCAAGGTGCAGAAGTTCTATCAACTGACTTACGTGCTAGTGCGGCCTTGATTTTAACAGGCTTAGTGGCTGAAGGTGATACAGTTGTTGGGAAACTTGTCCACTTGGATAGAGGTTACTACCGTTTCCATGAAAAATTGGCTCAGTTAGGAGCTAAGATTGAACGGGTAAGTGTGGAAGCTGATGAAGATGAATAAAGAAGCTAAATATGTATTGCGTCGTTTTGTCTTGGTTATGCTAGTTCTCCTTCTAGGTGCTTTAGCTCTTGCAATTGGTTTGATGATTGGCTATGGCATACTAGGAAAAGGGGCAAGATCCCTTGGGCTATTTTTGGCGCCAGCAAAAATGGCAAGAACTCATCACAAAATTTACAGGAAAATAGAGCTGGGACAGAAATCGGTATTCGTTAGGAATTCGATTTCGTTGTCCCACTCACATGAGATAGAGCTGCAAAGCTGATGAAAATCAGCGTAGTAGAGCCCACTCAGTCACTGCGTCTTGATCGACAAATCCAAAAGACAATTGAGAGGCTGGACTTTTTGTCACAGCCTTTTTCTAAGAAGTGAAATGAAGGAGAAAAATATGAATAAAAAAACCAGACAGACTCTAGTAGGTCTCTCTGCTTTTTCTGCTCTTGTCAGCAGGAAGTTATTATATCAAGGAGATGCAAGCTTCCAACTCTGCGCCTCAGACGCAAGTAAAGCAGAAGTCGCAATCATCAGATGCTCCAAGTCAAGAATTAGCTGAAAGTGTCCTTACAGAGTCTATCAAAAAAACAAATTAAAGGGTTCTCTTGAATGGAATGGAGCAGGAGCCTTTATCGTCAATGGTAATAAGACTAATTTGGATGCAAAAGGTTTCAAGTAAACCCTATGCTGATAATAAAAACAAAAAAACTGTAGGGTGGGGAGACGGTTCCAACTGTAGCCAATGCCCTTATGTCAAAAGCAACAAGACAGTACAAAGATCGTGAAGAAACGGGGAATGGTTCGACTTCTTGGACGCCAGCAGGTTGGCATCAGGTCAAAAATCTAAAAGGGGCTTACAATCACGCAGTAGATAGAGGACATTTGTTAGGGCTATGCCTTGATCGGTGGTTTAGATGGCTTTTGATGCATCTACTAGCAATCCTAAAAAAATATCGCTGTTCAGACAGCCTGGGTCCAACCAAGCGCGTGCAGAAGATTCAACAGGACAAAACTACTATGAGAGTTTGGTTCGAAAAAGCCCTAGATCAAAAACAAACGAGTTCGTTACCGCGTGACATTACTCTATGCTACTGAGGAAGATTTGGTACCGTCAGCTTCTCAGATTGAAGCCAAGTCCTCTGATGGGGAGTTGAGTTTAACGTCGTCATTCCGAATGTCCAAAACTGGAATTCAGCTTGACTACCGAACAGGTCAAGTTACGGTTACAAAAGCAAAATAGACTAAAAAAATCCCTTTATCTCATCAGATAGGGGATTAACTATTGAAATCGTAAAATAATGTGTAGAAGAGAAAAAAATGTGGTATAATAGACTCAATTATACTATTTAGGAGAAGGAAAATGGAAGACCCGAGCAGTCAGGATTTGTTACTGCAATTTGTTTTATTAGTTGTTTTTGACCTTTTTTTAAATGCCTTTTTCTCAGCAACAGAAATGGCTATGGTTTCTCTTAGTCGTTCACGTGTTGAGCAAAAAGCTGAGGAGGGGGATAAACGCTATATCCGTTTACTAAAGGTACTTGAAAACCCCAATCACTTTTTATCAACCATTCAAGTTGGTATCACCTTAATCACGATCTTGTCAGGGGCTAAACTAGCAGATTCACTTGGAGAGTTAATCGCCTCTTGGATGGGAAATAGTGAGACTGCCTATGCGGTAGCTAGCTTCTTATCATTAGCTTTCTTGACCTATATTTCTATCGTTTTTGGCGAGCTTTATCCGAAACGCATTGCTCTAAATTTAAAAGGATGCCTTGGCAATCCGAACAGTACCATTTATTATCGCTCTTGGTAAAGATTGTGAGTCCCTTTGTTTGGATGCTATCTGCCTCAACGAATCTCTTTGAGTCGTTTGACTCCGATGACATTTGACGATGCAGATGAAAAAATGACTCGTGATGAGATTGAGTACATGTTGACCAAAGAGTGAAGAAACCTTGGATGCTGATGAAATCGAAATGTTGCAGGGGATTTTCTCACTAGATGAGCTCATGGCGCGTGAAGTCATGGTTCCTCGAACAGATGCCTTTCATGGTAGATATTCAAGATGATACTCAGACGATTATCCAAAAGCATCTTGAAAACAGAACTTTTTCTCGTATTCCTGTTTATGATGGATGACAAGGATAACGTGATTGGTTTGATTCACACCAAGAGTCTCCTTAAAAGCAGGGCTTACTCATGGGTTTTGACAATATCGTCTGAGAAGAGATCTTGCAGGAACCACTCTTTGTACCTGAAACGATTTTTTTGTGGATGATTTATTAAAAGAGTTCAGAAATACTCAAAGACAGATGGCTATCCTTCTGGATGAGTATGGTGGTATGGCTGGTCTAGTTACACTAGAGGATCTCCTTGAGGAGATTGTCGGAGAGATTGACGATGAAAACTGACCGTGCTGAGGTTTATGTTCATACTATTGGTGAGAATACCTATATTGTTCAAGGGTACGATGAACTTGAATGACTTCAATAGTTATTTCGATGTTGAACTTGAAAGTGATGATGTAGATACAATCGCTGGTTATTATTTGACGGGTGTAGGGACTATTCCAACAACTGAAAAGCTTAGCTATGAATTGGAAAGTGCCAACAAACATATTACATTGACTAATGACAAAGTCAAAAATGGTCGTGTAACCAAGCTGAAGGTTCAAATTCACAGAAACTTGAATCTAGAAGAAGAAACCGATTAACAAAAAAAGCTTTATCAGAGTCCCAGAACTGATAAAGCTTTTTCCATTAGTAAAAGAAAAGACTCCTGTAGAGTCTTCTATATCATAGAGGCGGTAGACGGATTTGAACCGACGATCAAGCTTTTGCAGAGCCGTGCCTTACCACTTGGCTATACCGCCTTAACTTTTATTATTATACCTTTAAAATCTGCTCTCGTCAATAGTTTCTTTTCTGAAAATGTAAGTTTTCGACTTTCAAAAAATATGCGACAAAAATATTCTGAAAAATTCGTTTACTTTTTAAAAAGGGTTGTGGTATAATTAACATTATCTACTAATTTTCAAAAGAGGAGTTTAAGTAATATGAAAAAAAGTCGGATTTTTGCGGTAGCAGGCGTTGCCCTACTTGCAACAGGTGTTCTCTGCAGCTTGCGGTTCTTCAAAAATCATCAAATGCTGAAGCACCAAAAGCCTATGGCTATACTATATACTGCTGACCCAGAAACATTTGGACTACCTTATCTCTGGGTAAACAAAGTACAAAAGTTGCTACTTCAAATGGTATCGATGGATCTCTTTACAAATGATAAATATGGTAACCTCACTCCTGCAGTCGCTGAAGACTGGTCAGTATCTCAAGATGGATTGACATACACTTACAAGATTCGTAAAGGGTGTAAAATGGTTCACATCTGATGGTGAAGAATATGCAGAAGTAACTGCAAATGACTTTGTTACATGGTTTGAAAACACGCAGCTGACAATAAATCAGCAGCTCTTTACCTAGCACAAAAATTCTGTAAAAGGATTTGGCTGACTATGTAGCAGGGAACAATACAGACTTTTCTCAACAGTAGGTGTCAAAGCAGTTGATGATTACACTCTTCAATATACATTGAACAAACCTAGAACCATACTGGAACTCTAAATTGTCTTACTGCAATCTTTCTGGCCTTTTGAAATGCAGAGTTTGAAAAAAATCAAAAGGTAAAGACTTTGGTAAAAGCAACAGATCCAACATCATTGCTTTACAATGGTCCTTTCTTGCTTAAAGGGATTGACTGCTAAGTCTTCTATCGAATTTGCGAAGAATGAAACAGTATTGGGATAAAGATAATGTTCACATCGATACTGTAACACTTTGCTTTACTATGATGGTTCAGACCAAGAGTCACTCGAGCGTAACTTTACAAAATGGTGCATATAGTTATGCCCGTCTCTTCCCTACTAGCTCAAACTATTCTAAGATAGCAGAAACATATAAAGACAATATTTACTATACTCCACAAGGAGCTGGTATTGCTGGTTTGGGTGTTAATATTGACCGTCAAAGCTATAAATACACATCAAAAAACAACTGACGAAGAAAAAGACTTCTACTAAGAAAGCCCTTCTTAACAAAGACTTTCCGTCAAGCTTTTGAACTTTGCTTTTGACCGTACATGCTTATTCTGCTCAGCTAAATGGTAAGGATGGAGCAGCTCTTGCTGTCCGTAACCTCTTCGTAAAACCAGAATTTGTTTCAGCAGGTGAAAAAACATTTGGTGACTTGGTCACTGAGAAAGTTGTTTCTTATGGTGATGAGTGGAAAGATGTAAACTTTTGCGGATGCTCAAGATGGTCTTTATAATGCTGATAAAGCTAAAGCAGAACTAGCTAAAGCTAAAAAAGACCTTGAAGCAGATGGTGTGAAATTCCCAATCCACTTGGATATTCCAGTTGACCAAACATCTAAAAACTATATCGCTCGTATCCAATCATTTAAACAATCTGTTGAAACCGCTTTGGGTACAGATAATGTAGTTATCGATATTCAACAAAGTCACTACAGATGAATTATAGAAATATCACTTACTACGCAGCTAGTGCAGCAGCTGAAGATTGGGACCTTTCAGGTGCTGTTGGATGGAATCCAGACTATGATCGATCCATCAACTTACCTTGATATCTTGAAAACAACTAAATAGTGAAACAACTAAAGTCCTACATGGGATATGATAATCCATCAAATCCCAGCGGTTGCTCAAAGTAGGTTTGAAAGATTATGACAAATTAGTTGATGATGCAGCTAGTGAAACAAGCGATCTTAACAAACGTTATGAGAAAATATGCAGCAGCACAAGCTTGGTTGACAGATAGCTCACTCTTCCTTCCAGCTATGTCATCTTCAGGAGCAGCACCAGTTATTTCTCGTGTAGTACCATTCTCAGCATCTTACACTCAATCTGGTGATAAAGGTTCAGATGTTTACTTCAAATATCTTAAATTGCAAGCTAACACTGTAACAACTAAAGAGTACAAAGAAGCTCGTGAAAAATGGCTCAAAGAAAAAGCTGAATCAAACGAAAAAGCTCAAAAAGAATTAGCGAGCCATGTGAAATAAATAATGCTCATCAGAACTTTCTCTCCAAAAGGAGAAGGTTCTTTTGGGATTTTAAAGGAAAATAATATGAAAAAAATATGTTTTTATGCGTATCTTGCGGTCGTTGGTTTCTATCTTTCTTAGTAACGACCTTGATTTACACAATCATCTATACGATGGTCCCACGGAAGTTGATTTTCAAACAAGATACGAACTACAATAAAATTGCTACGACTGCTGATAAACGGGATAACTATGAAAATACCGTCTTTGAGCGTATGGGTTATATCGAATACTATGATACAAAAGAGTTGCAAGAAAAAGCTAGTAGTATGGACTCTTCTGTAACAGTTGAAGCAAATGATACCAATAAAGCTATCTATGAAAAGTATGTTCAACAACTTGGTAATGGCTGGACTTTAGGTGTCTTCACAGAAAGTGGCCAATTCTATGCTACACGTGAAATTCCAATTTTTGAGCGTGTGTTTAAATTCTATGCAAACTTGCTTGATATCGACCACACAAACAAGATTCAAGACCCAGAAAATCCAAACTTAGAGCGTTATTTGCGTTTTGAAAATGATCCCGCTATCGGCTGGTCTCTGGTAGGTTCAGGGACTAAACACAAGTACCTCTTGTACTTCAATAGTCAGTTCCCATTTGTTCACCAAAACTTTGTGAACTTGAATTTGGGAGATTCATATCCAACTTATGCTAATACTCCTGTGCTTCAAGTTATCACACAAGGACAAGGTCAAACTAAGACATCAGAAGTGCAATTCCCAACTGGTAAGAAAACATCTTCAGTTAATATCTACTCAAGAACCTACAAATCTCCAAGTCAGGCTGATGCTCGTGAAGTAGCAAACTATGGTAAGGATGATCCTTATACAGCAACTGAGAGCAATTATCAGTACCCATCAATGATTACAAGCTCTGCCATCACTGGTTTAATCGGTCTTGTAATTTCGTACTCTATTGCCATTCCGCTAGGTTCAGCTATGGCTCGTCATAAGAATTCTTGGATTGATAGTTTTTCTACTGGAACTCTAACATTCTTGTTGGCCCTTCCAACCATTGCCTTAGTTTATATCATCCGCTTGATTGGTTCTAAAATTGGATTCCCTGATTCATTCCCAATCTTGGGTGCTGGAGATTGGCGTTCTTATGTCCTTCCAGCAGTGATTCTAGGCTTACTTGGTGCACCTGGTATGGCAATTTGGATTCGTCGTTATATGATTGACTTGCAATCACAAGACTTCGTTCGTTTTGCTCGTGCTAAAGGTTTGTCTGAGAAAGAAATTTCAAACAAACACATCTTTAAAAATGCCATGGTTCCATTGGTTTCAGGTATTCCTGGATCTATCATTGGTGTTATTAGTGGAGCAACCCTGACAGAAACAGTCTTCGCCTTCCCTGGTATGGGTAAAATGTTGATTGACTCTGTAAAAGCGTCAAATAACAACATGGTAGTTGGTCTTGTATTTCATCTTTACCTGTGTCTCTATCTTCTCATTATTTGTAGGGGATATTTGGATGACCATGATTGACCCACGTATTAAATTGACAGAGAAAGGAGGCAAATAATGTCTACGATTAGTAATGATAAATTTCAGTTTGTAAAACGAGACGACTATGCCTCTGAAGTAATTGATGCACCTGCCTATTCATACTGGGGTTCTGTCTTTAGACAGTTCATGAAAAAAAGATCAACAGTAATCATGCTCGCTATCTTGATTGCCATCGTTTTGATGAGTTTCATCTACCCAATGTTTTCTGATTTTGACTTTAACGATGTAAGTAAGGTTAATGACTTTAGTGCTCGTTTTATCAAGCCAAATGCAGAGCATTGGTTCGGTACAGATAGTAACGGTAAATCACTCTTTGATGGTGTCTGGTTTGGAGCTCGTAACTCAATCTTGATTTCGGTAATCGCAACATCTATCAACCTTGTAATTGGGGTTATTGTCGGTGGTATTTGGGGAATTTCAAAATCAGTTGACCGTATCATGATGGAAGTCTACAACGTTATCAACAACATTCCTTCACTTTTGATCGTTATTGTTTTGACTTACTCTATCGGAGCTGGTTTCTGGAACTTGATTTTTGCCATGAGTGTGACTACTTGGATTGGTATTGCTTACTCAATTCGTATTCAGATCATGCGTTATCGTGACTTGGAGTATAACCTTGCTTCACGTACACTTGGAACACCAACCTTTAAGATTGTTGTAAAAAACATTATGCCACAATTGGTATCTGTTATCGTTACGACGACATCTCAAATGCTTCCAGCCTTTATCTCATATGAAGCTTTCCTTTCATTCTTTGGACTTGGATTGCCAATTACAGTTCCAAGCTTGGGTCGTTTGATTTCAGATTACTCTCAGAACGTAACGACAAATGCTTACCTCTTCTGGATTCCATTGACAACTTTGGTCTTGGTATCCTTGTCACTTTTCATTGTTGGTCAAAACCTAGCGGATGCTAGTGATCCACGTACACATAGATAGGAGTAGAAATGACAAATAATAAAAATGTAATTTTGACTGCTCGAGATATTGTCGTGGAATTTGACGTTCGTGACAAAGTTTTGACAGCTATTCGATGGAGTTTCCATTGATTTGATTGAGGGTGAAGTTCTCGCTTTGGTAGGGGAGTCTGGTTCAGGAAAATCAGTTTTGACAAAAACATTCACAGGAATGTTGGAAGAAAACGGTCGTATTGCTCAAGGTAGCATTGATTACCGAGGTCAAGACTTGACAGCACTCGCTTCCCATAAAGATTGGGAACAGATTCGTGGTGCTAAGATTGCAACCATCTTCCAGGACCCTATGACCAGTCTAGACCCAATCAAAACGATTGGTAGTCAGATCACAGAAGTTATCGTTAAACACCAAGGCAAGACAGCTCAAGAAGCAAAAGAAATGGCTATCGACTACATGAACAAAGTTGGTATCCCTGATTCTGAGAAGCGTTTCGACGAGTATCCTTTCCAGTATTCTGGTGGGATGCGTCAACGTATCGTTATCGCCATTGCACTTGCCTGCCGGCCAGATATTCTTATCTGTGATGAGCCAACTACAGCCCTTGATGTGACTATTCAGGCTCAGATTATTGATTTGCTGAAGACACTTCAACAAGAGTATCACTTCACAACAATCTTTATCACTCACGACCTTGGAGTTGTAGCAAGTATTGCTGATAAGGTTGCGGTTATGTATGCTGGTGAGATTGTTGAGTATGGAACTGTTGAAGAAATCTTCTATGATCCCCGTCACCCATACACATGGAGCCTTTTGTCAAGTCTACCACAGTTGGCTGATGATAAAGGGGAATTGTATTCAATCCCTGGAACACCTCCATCGCTTTATACTCAATTGAAAGGAGATGCTTTTGCACTTCGTTCAGCCTATGCGATGAAGATTGACTTCGAAGAAAAAGCACCTCAGTTTGCAGTATCTGATACCCATTGGGCAAAAACATGGTTGCTTGATGAACGAGCTCCAAAAGTTGAAAAACCAGCAGTGATTGCAGATTTACACGACAAGATTCGTGAAAAAATGGGCTTTAATCATCTTGAGGACTAGGAGGAAGGAAATGTCTGAAAAATTAGTAGAACTTAAAGACGTAGAGATTTCCTTCGGTGAAGGAAGCAAAAAGTTTGTAGCTGTTAAAAATGCTAATTTCTTTATCAACAAAGGAGAAACATTCTCTCTTGTTGGTGAGTCTGGAAGTGGTAAGACAACGATTGGTCGTGCTATTATCGGTCTTAATGACACCAGCAATGGGGACATCATTTTTGAAGGGCAAAAAATTAACGGGAAGAAATCACGTGAACAAGCTTCGGAATTAATCCGTCGAATTCAGATGATTTTCCAAGACCCAGCAGCTAGCTTAAATGAGCGTGCAACCGTTGACTACATTATCTCTGAAGGTCTATACAACCATCATCTGTTTAAAGATGAGGAAGAAAGAAAAGAAAAAGTTCAAAATATCATTCGTGAAGTTGGACTTTTGGCAGAACACTTGACACGTTATCCACATGAGTTCTCAGGTGGACAACGTCAACGTATTGGTATCGCTCGTGCCTTGGTTATGCAACCAGACTTTGTTATTGCTGATGAGCCAATTTCAGCCTTGGACGTTTCTGTTCGTGCCCAAGTGTTGAACTTGCTTAAGAAATTCCAAAAGGAATTGGGCTTGACTTATCTCTTTATTGCCCATGACTTGTCAGTGGTTCGTTTTATCTCTGATCGTATCGCGGTAATTTACAAGGGTGTCATTGTTGAGGTGGCTGAGACGGAAGAATTGTTTAACAATCCAATCCATCCTTATACTCAAGCTCTCCTATCAGCGGTTCCAATCCCTGATCCGATCTTGGAACGTAAAAAAGTTTTGAAAGTCTATGATCCAGATCAACATGACTATGAAACTGATAAGCCTTCTATGGTAGAAATTCGTCCAGGTCACTATGTTTGGGGGAACCAAGCTGAGTTGGAACGCTATAAAAAAGATTTGAAATAAGAAAGAGTTTTATAATCTTGATAGATCTAGTCTATGGAGATTATGAAACTTTTTATGAGAAAGAATCACTTAAAAAGAAAAGCGATAAGCACAGACAGAGTCTAAAAGTTGATAAAGTGAGAAGATCAACGAGAAATAAAGTAAATGGTAGGAAAAAGCAAGGCAATCCCTACAGAACTTTGAAAGTTAAAAAGTGCTAATGACTTATCTTGCTTGCTCTTTGAGAAGATAGTTTTATAAAAACTACTTTCAGACTAGCTTTCGATGAAGCTGCAAAATTAAAATCACTTTCTATTTAAGAATCTACCTTGCATTGCCTACCTATGTGTGCTAGAGTTATGATAACGGTTACAAAAATTAAGGAGAATTATATGAGAAACCCGGCACTAATAGAAGAAATGAAAACCTACAGAGGAAGAGATGAAGTTCCGCAAGACTTTGACGATTTTTGGGATGGTGAGATTGATAAGGTTTCGGTCTTGCCAGATTACCAACTAGAGGAACGTGATTTTCATATTCCCAATGTGAAGTGTTATGAGTTAAGCTTTAAGGGTACTCGTGATGGCCTTGTTTATGCGCGTATAGTCTTACCAAAATCAGAAAAGAAAGTACCTGTCATTTTCCACTTCCATGGCTATATGGGACGTTGCTGGGATTGGACAGATATGCTAGCTTTTACAGTAGCTGGTTATGGTGTCGTATCTATGGATGTTCGTGGCCAATCTGGATACTCACAAGATGGCTTGCGCTCACCGCTAGGCAATACGGTTAAGGGCCAAATCATTCGTGGTGCAGTAGAAGGAAAAGAGCAACTCTTCTATAAAGATGTCTATCTAGATATCTATCAATTGGTTGAAATTGTCGCTAGCTTCTCACAAGTGGATGAGGGGCAATTAGCAAGCTATGGAGCTTCTCAAGGAGGGGCACTAGCTCTAGTGGCTGCGGGGCTAAATCCGCGTATCAAGCGAACAGTTGCCATCTATCCATTCTTGTCAGACTTTAGACGAGTGCTAGAGATTGGAAATACCAGCGAAGCCTATGATGAACTCTTTCGTTATTTTAAGTTCCATGATCCATTCCATGAGACAGAAGAGCAGATTATGGAGACGCTCGCCTATATCGATGTAAAAAATCTTGCCCATCGCATTAAGGGGGAAGTTCGAATGATTACTGGGCTTGATGACGATGTTTGCTATCCAATCACTCAGTTTGCTATCTACAATCGTTTGATTTGTGAGAAGAGCTATCGCCTGATGCCAGAATACGCACACGAAGCTATGAACGTCCATGTCAATGATCAAGTTTACAATTGGTTGTGTGGCAGTGAAATCCCATTTACCTATGTAGGTCAATAAAGGCTTAGGAAGAAGTACCCTGTGATTTTGAATGAATTACAGGGTTCTTTTCAATGTATTTGGATGGCAAGAAAGTAGTTTCAAATAGTTTGATTCTTCCAAATATGTTTGAAAAGTAGAATCTATTATAGATTGATTTGACTAAAATTTGTAATATTTATTATATAATAAGTGTAATATCAATTATGAAAGGAGCAAAATCTGTTGTATTTCTTCATAAAAAAAGTGGAAATTTATGTCATGCAACAGTAGTTCACAGTAAAAAGGATGGGATTCTCCATTCAATATTTCAGTTTCTTTTGCTACTTTAGCCTCGGTGGCAAAAAATTTTAAGCAAAAAAGAAAGCGCTTTATTTTTTTAAAAAACGGAAGGGAAAATATGAATCAGAGACATTTTGATAGAAAACAGCGGTACGGAATTCGAAAATTTGCAGTTGGAGCAGCTTCAGTAGTGATTGGAGCAGTTGTTTTTGGTGCTTCACCTGCTTTTGCTCAAGAGGCGCCATCAACGAATGGTGAAACAGCGGGGCAATCTTTGCCAGAATTGCCTAAGGAAGTAGAGACAGGAAATCTGACGAATCTCGATAAGGAACTCGCAGACAAATTGGCAACGGCAACAGATAAGGGCACAGAAGTAAACCGTGAAGAGCTGAAAGCAAACCCAGGGTCTGAAAAACCAACAGAAACAGAAGCATCAAACGAAACTCCAGCTACAGAGAGTGAAGACGAAGAAGAGGTTGGAAACATTCCCCGTGACTTTTATGCAAGAGAGTTGGAAAATGCCAATACTGTTATAGAGAAAGAAGATGTTGAAACCAATCCTTCAAACGGTCAAAGAGTTGACATGAAGGAGGAGCTAGACAAACTTAAAAAACTTCAAAATGCGACAATTCATATGGAGTTTAAGCCAGATGCATCTGCTCCACGTTTTTACAACCTCTTCTCAGTCTCTAGTGATACCAAAGTAAATGAGTATTTCACTATGGCCATCCTTGATAACACAGCTATCGTTGAAGGTCGTGATGCAAATGGAAAATCAATTCTATGGTGATTATAAAACTGCTCCTTTGAAAATTAAGCCGGTGAGTGGAACTCTGTAACCTTTACAGTTGAAAGACCAAATGCAGACCAACCAAAAGGTCAAGTTCGTGTCTATGTGAATGGTGTCTTGTCGCGTACAAGTCCTCAGTCTGGTCGTTTCATTCAAGATATGCCAGATGTCAACCATGTACAAATCGGTACAACAAAACGCACAGGCAAAAACTTCTGGGGCGCCAATCTTAAAGTCCGTAATCTAACGGTTTATGACCGTGCTCTTTCTCAAGAAGAAGTTAAAAAACGTAGCCAACTTTTTGAAAGAGGAGAGTTGGAGAAGAAACTTCCTGAAGGAGCAGAAGTTACTGATAAACTGGATGTTTTTGAAGGTGGTGAGAACCGCAAGCCAAATAAAGATGGTATCGCAAGCTATCGTATTCCAGCCTTGCTGAAAACTGATAAGGGAACCTTAATTGCTGGTGCAGATGAGAGACGCTTGCATCACTCTGACTGGGGCGATATCGGTATGGTCGTTCGTCGTAGTGATGATAAGGGTAAAACATGGGGAGATAGAATTGTCATCTCAAATCCTCGTGATAATGAGAATGCAAGAAGAGCTCATGCGGGATCACCAGTTAACATCGACATGGCTTTAGTCCAAGATCCGAAAACTAAGCGAATCTTCTCTATTTTTGATATGTTCGTAGAAGGTGAAGCTGTCAGAGATTTACCAGGAAAAGCACCACAAGCCTATGAGCAAATTGGAGATAAGGTTTACCAAGTTTTGTACAAAAAAGGTGAAGCAGGACGTTATACAATCCGTGAAAATGGTGAAGTCTTTGACCCTGAAAATAGAAAGACAGAATACCGTGTTGTAGTTGATCCTAAGAAACCAGCCTATAGTGATAAGGGTGATTTGTATAAAGGTGAAGAACTGATTGGTAATGTCTACTTCGATTATAGCGACAAGAATATCTTTAGAGTTTCAAACACTAACTATCTCTGGATGTCTTATAGCGATGACGATGGAAAAACTTGGTCTGCACCTAAAAGATATTACATACGGCATTCGTAAGGACTGGATGCACTTCTTAGGTACTGGACCTGGTACAGGTATTGCCTTACATTCAGGACCTCATAAAGGGCGTCTGGTTATCCCTGCCTACACTACAAATAACGTATCCTACCTAAGTGGATCCCAGTCTTCACGCGTCATTTACTCAGATGACCATGGTGAAACATGGCAAGCAGGTGAAGCTGTCAATGATAACCGTCCAGTAGGTAACCAAACAATTCACTCTTCAACCATGAATAATCCAGGTGCTCAAAATACTGAGTCAACTGTTGTTCAGTTGAACAACGGAGACCTCAAACTCTTCATGCGTGGATTGACAGGAGATTTGCAGGTTGCAACAAGTAAGGATGGCGGAGCAACTTGGGAAAAAGATGTGAAGCGCTATGCGGATGTCAAAGATGTCTACGTTCAAATGTCTGCTGTTCACACTGTACAAAATGGTAAGGAATATATCGTTCTCAGCAACGCAGGTGGACCAGGACGTTACAATGGTTTGCTACACGTAGCACGTGTGGAAGCTAACGGAGATTTGACTTGGCTCAAGCACAATCCTATTCAAAGCGGTAAATTTGCTTATAACTCCTTGCAAGATCTTGGAAATGGTGAATTTGGTTTGCTTTATGAGCATGCAACTGCCACTCAAAATGAATACACCTTGTCTTATAAGAAATTCAACTGGGATTTCTTAAGCAAGGATAGAATTTCTCCAACAAAAGCAACTGTGAAAAATGCTGTGGAGATGAGCAAAAATGTCATCGCTTTTAGAATTTGATTCTGAAGTATTGGTGAATCAGCCACCAGTTCTTAAACTGGCAAATGGGAATTTTGCTACCTTCTTGACGCAGTATGATTCAAAAACCTTGTTATTTGCAGCTAGCAAGGAAGATATTGGTCAAGAAATTACAGAAATCATTGATGGCGCAATTGAGAGCATGCATAATTTGCCTGTAAGTCTTGAAGGTGCAGGAGTCCCTGGTGGGAAAAATGGCGCAAAAGCAGAAATCCATGAAGTTCCAGAATTTACAGGCGCAGTCAATGGTGAAGGTACAGTTCATGAGGATCTAGCCTTTGAAGGTGGCGTCAACGGTGAGGAAGCAGCAATTCATGAGTTTCCAGAATTCGAAGGCGGTGTCAATGGTGAGGAAGCAGCCGTTCATGAAATTCCAGAAATAGAAGTTGAAGAAAATCCACCGGGAACTATTAATGAAGTCCCAGAATTCGAAGGTGGCGTCAATGGTGCCGAAGCAGCAGTCCATGAAGTCTCAGACTTCGAGGGTGGCGTCAATGGTGAAGAAACTGCAGTCCATGAAGTTCCAGAATATATTCCAGTGGAAACTTCAAAAGGAGAAGCAGCTGTTCATGAAATTTCAGACTTTGAAGGCGGTGTCAATGGCGAGGAAGGAGCTAAGTCAGAGAGTCTAGAGTTCGAAGGTGGTGTGAATGCAGTAGAAGCCTCTAAGTCAGACACATCAGACTTCGAAGGTGGTGTCAATGGCGAAGAAGGAGCTAAGGCAGAGAGTCCAGAGTTCGAAGGCGGCGTCAACGCAGTAGAAGCCTCTAAGTCAGACACATCAGACTTCGAAGGTGGTGTCAATGGCGAGGAAGGAGCTAAGTCAGAGTCCAGAGTTCGAAGGCGGCGTCAACGCAGTAGAAGCCTCTAAGTCAGACACATCAGATTTTGAAGGTGGCGTCAATGCAGTAGAAGCAGCTAAAAGCGAGATAGTCCAGAGTTCGAAGGGTGGCGTCAATGCAGTTGAAGCTGCTAAGTCAGACGCATCAGACTTTGAAGGTGGTGTCAATGGCGATGAAGGAGCTAAGTCAGAGAGTCCAGAGTTCGAAGGCGGCGTCAATGCAGTTGAAGCTGCTAAGTCAGACGCATCAGACTTTGAAGGTGGTGTCAATGGCGATGAAGGAGCTAAGTCAGAGAGTCCAGAGTTCGAAGGCGGTGTGAATGGGTAGAAGCAGCTAAGTCAGACACATCAGCCTTTGAAGGTGGTGTCAATGGCGAAGAGGGAGCTAAGTCAGAGAGTCCAGAGTTCGAAGGCGGTGTGAATGGAGTAGAAGCCTCTAAGTCAGACGCATCAGACTTTGAAGGCGGCGTCAATGGCGAGGAAGGAGCTAAGTCAGAGAGCCCAGAGTTCGAAGGCGGCGTGAATGGAGTAGAAGCGGCTAGCTCAGAACTTCCAGCTTATGAAGGCGGTGTGAATGGAGTAGAAGCAGCGGTTCATGAAGTTCCAGCCTATGAAGGCGGCGCTAATGCAGTCGAAGCAGCAAGCTCAGAAGTTCCAGCCTATGAAGGCGGCGCAAATGCGGTAGAAGCAGCGGTTCATGAAGTTCCAGCCTATGAAGGCGGCGCTAATGCAGTCGAAGCAGCAAGCTCAGAAGTTCCAGCCTATGAAGGCGGCGCAAATGCGGTCGAAGCAGCAAGCTCAGAGCTTCCAGCCTATGAAGGTGGTGTGAATGGAGTAGAAGCAGCAATTTCAGAACTTCCAACCTATGAAGGTGGCGCAAATGCGGTAGAGGCTGTTAGTTCAGATATCCCAGCTTTTTGCGGGTGGTGTAAACAGTGCTGAAGCGACTGTCCATGAGGTTCCAGAGTATAAGGGTGACCAGTCTATTGTGACTCAGGCTATGTCACAAGGACATACTTATCAAGCTCCTGCAGCGCATCAACATCTCCTCCCTGAAACAGGAAGTGAAGATCTTGCTCCTCTTGCCTCTGTCGGATTTTTAGGAATGCTCCTAGGCATGTTTATCATGGGCAAGAAAAAAGAAGATTAATAAAAATAGCTAAAACTGAAAGAAAATTTCATCGAGAAATTTGATCTTGCATAAGAAGGAGAGGCTGGGACAAAAAGTCCTAGTCCCTCAATTGTCTTTTGGATTGTCGAGCAAGACGCAGTGGTTGAGTGGGCTCTACTACGCTGATTCCATCAGCTTTTACAGTCCTACTCAACTGTGCGGAGGTGGGACGACGAAATCGAATTCTAACGAATTACCGATTTCTGTCCCACTCTCTTTTTATCTGAGAATTATTGGGGACTAGAATTAAAAGAGTGGCGGAAAAAGTTTAATGCTAGGTTTATCGAGAATATCGCTTCATAAAATATGCTCCTCAAATGTAGGGAAATCAAAGTGAATAATTTACTCCAAAACATCAGAAAGTAGTTTCAGAAAAATAAGTTCTTGTCCATGATCTTGAAAGTGAAATCTGTTATATATTAATCTATCTAAAAATATGAAAATTTATTATATAATATAGAGTAGGGATAAAAATGAAAGGAGCAGCAAATTCTCTGTTTAACGAAGTAATGAAAAAGAGATTAATGTCCGTTACAGCAGGAGGAAACTCATTCGTCAAATAGATTTATTTTTTTGAAATTTAGTCAGTGGGACTAAAAATTTTAAGCAAAAAAGAAAGCGCTTTATTTTTCAGAGGGTGAAAGAACAAGAAATGAAACATAGTCATTTTGAAAAAACAACGATATGGAATTCGTAAATTTGCAGTTGAGACAGCTTCGGTTGTGATTGAGCAGTTGTTTTCGGTGCATCGCCAGTATTAGCACAAGAAGCAACAACTACCAATAAGGAAACGACAGAACTCGGAGTAGAGAAGGATCAGACTGAAAAAAGCAGTAGATACTGAAAAAGACTGCGACAGAGTCTAATGGGGTAGATACAGTCACACATGCATCTACAGAAGCACATACTGGAACAGAGACAACTGCAACAGCAGAAACAGAAACGGCAGAAACGCAGAAACTAGAGAAACCGAAAAAGATCCAGCTGCGCTTCCACGTGATTACTATGCTAGAGAGTTGGAAAAATGTCAATACTGTTCTTGAAAAAGGAAGATGTAGAGACTAATGCTGCAAATAGCAATAGAATTGATCTGACAGAGCAATTGGGACAAACTGAAACAGCTTCAAAAATGCGACCATTCATATGGAGTTCAAACCAGATGCTTCTGCACCAGCATTTTACAACCTTTTCTCAGTCTCAAGTGATACGGTTCGAAATGAATATTTCACCATGGCTGTTTACAACAACGTTGCCTTGATTGAGGGGCGCGATCAAAACGGCGATCAATTTTATGATAGATACACAGACGCACCATTAACAGTCAAACCAGGTCAGTGGAACTCAGTAACCTTTACAGTTGAAAGACCAAGTGCAGATTCTCCAGATGGGCAAGTTCGTCTCTATGTAAACGGAGTTTTGTCACGAACAAGTAAGAAATCAGGACGCTTTATCAAAGATATGCCTGATGTGAATCATATGCAAATTGGTACCACAAATCGTGCAGGAAGTATGGTTTGGGGGGCAGGTTTACAAGTTCGTAATCTAACTGTTTACGATCGTGCCTTGAGTCCAGAAGAAGTTCAAAATCGTAGCTACCTCTTTGAAAGATCCGAATTAGAGAAAAAGCTTCCAGAAGGAGCTGAGATAACAGATAAAAAGGATGTCTTTGAAGCTGGTAAAAATGGGCAGTCAAATCCAGATGGCATTAATAGCTATCGTATTCCAGCCCTCCTTAAGACTGACAAGGGAACTTTGATTGCTGGAGCTGACGAACGTCGTTTGCACCACTATGACTGGGGCGATATCGGTATGGTCGTCAAACGAAGTGAAGATCAGGGTCAAACATGGGGCGATCGTATCACACTTACGAATCTACGCGACAATCCAAAAGCTACTGATCCATCTGTTGGTTCACCAGTAAATATCGATATGGTTTTAGCTCAAGATACTGAAACCAAACGCATCTTTTCAGTCTATGATATGTTCCCAGAAGGAAAAGGTATCTTTGGGATGTCAGCTGAAAAAGAGGAAGCTTATAAAGAAATTGATGGAAAAACCTACCAAATTCTCTACCGTGAAGGAGAAAATGGAGCCTATACCATTCGTGAAAATGGTGTTGTCTACACACCAGATGGTCAGGCAACGGATTACCGTGTTGTTGTAAATCCAGTCAAGCCGGCTTATAGTGATAAAGGTGATCTTTATCAGGGTGAGCAACTGCTAGGAAATATCTATTTTACAAGCAATAAAACTTCTCCATTTAGAATTGCTAAAGACAGCTACCTATGGATGTCTTACAGTGATGATGACGGTAAGACTTGGTCTGCACCACAAGATATTACCCCAATGGTCAAAGCTGATTGGATGAAATTCTTAGGTGTGGGACCTGGAGTGGGCATTACCCTCCAGAATGGACCTCATAAAGGTCGAATCGTCGTTCCTGTCTATACGACGAATAGAACAAACCACCTCAATGGTTCTCAATCATCTCGTATCATCTACTCAGATGACCATGGTAAGACTTGGCATATGGGTGGCGGTGTCAATGACAACCGTACACTTTATGATGGTACAGTAGTTGATTCAAGCAACATGAACAATTACTACGCTCAAAATACGGAAGCTTCTGTTGTTCAGCTGAACAATGGTCAGTTGAAACTCTTTATGCGTGGTTTGACTGGTGATTTGCAGGTTGCGACAAGTAATGATGGTGGTATTACATGGGACAACTATGTAGCACGCTATGATGTACCAGATGTCTATGTTCAAATGGCGGCGACTCATACGGTTCAAGATGGTAAGGAGTATATCCTTCTAGCAAATGCCAATGGCCCAGGTCGTAAGAATGGTTACATTCGAGTGGCTCGCGTAGAAGAAGATGGCGAGTTGACTTGGCTGCATCATCATTTGATTCAAGAAGGAGAGTATGCCTATAACTCACTTCAACAAATCGGACCAAAAGAATTTGGTCTCTTGTACGAACATCATGAAGCTGGTGGCAATCCTTATACTCTATCCTTCAAGAAATTCAACTGGGATTTCTTAACGAAGGAAAGAATTTCTCCTAAAGAAGCCAAAGTTAAAAATGTTATTGAAAAATGGCCAGGAATTCTTGCAGTAGAGTTTGATTCAGAAGTTTTGGTTAACAAAATCCCAACACTTCAGTTGGCAAATGGTAAAAAAGTAAACTTCATGACCCAGTACGATACGAAGACTTTGCTATTTACAATAGACAAGTCAGATCTTGGTCAAGAAATAACTGGACTTGCTTCTGGAGCGATCGAGAGTATGCACAACCTTCCAGTGAGTCTTGAAGGAGCAGGTATTCCTGGAGCTGCCAACGGTAGTGAAGCAGCTGTTCACGAAGTACCAGAATTCACAGGTGGTGTTAATGGTGTAGAAGCTGCGACTGCTGAACTTCCAGAATTTACTGGTGGAGTCAATGGTAGTGAAGCAGCTGTAACGGAGCTCCCAGAGTATACTGAACCTATTGGTACAGTAGGTGAAGAAGCAGCACCGATAGTAGAACTTCCAGAATTTGCAGGTGGTGTAAATGGTTTAGAAGCAGCAGTTCATGAAGTTCCAGAATTTATTCCAGAAGAAACTTCAAAAGGCGAAGTAGCCGTACATGAAGTTCCAGAATTTAGTGGTGGTGTGAATGGAGAGGAAGCTGCGACAGCCGAAGAAAAACCAGAGTTTAAAGGATTTGTTAATGGAGCTGAAGGAGCTGTGCACGAACACCTAGAGTTCAGTGGCGGTGTAAATGGTACAGATTCAGTCGTTCATGAATTGCCAGAATTTGCAGGTAGCGTCAATGGTGTAGAAGCAGCTGTTCATGAACACCCAGAATTCAGTGGTGGTGTCAACATCGACAGTCTTGTCACTCCTGAGAATCCGGCTTTTGAAGGATCTGTCAATGGTGCAGAAGCAGCCGTACATGAATTACCAGAATTCAATAGCGGAGTCAATGGCGAGGAAGCAGCCGTAGCCGATGCTCCAGAATTTGTAGGTGGAGTTAATGGTGTAGAAGCAGCTGTACATGATATACCTGAATTCATTGGAGGAATAAATGGCGAAGCGACAGTACATGAGGTTCCAGAATTTAGTGGTAGTGTAAACGCAGTAGAAGCAGCAAGAGCAGAATCTCCAGAATTTGTAGGCGGTGTCAATGGTGCAGAAGCAGCTGTACATGAAGTCCCAGAATTCAAAGGTGAGCAAGAGATTGTGGTTCAGGCCATGTCGCAAGACAAGACCTATCAGGCACCAGCAGCGCCTGCAATACATCAGCAAGCACTTCCTGAAACTGGAAGTGAAGATGCTGCAACTCTTGCAAGTGTAGGACTTGTGGGGATGCTTCTTGGCATGTTTGCCATGGGCAAGAAAAAAGAATATTAGTGAAATAGATAAAACTTAAAGGCTTTTTAGTAGAAACTATGCTCTTTTAATAGAAAGGGTCGTAACCAGAAGGTGTTACGGCCTTTTTCTTTCGTTTTTACGAGTAAAAAGTGACGTTTTCAAGGCTTTGAGAAGTACTAGGCAGAATTTTAAACGTCTGAAACTACTTTCAGGATGAATTGTTGCATAAAATTGTTTTGAAACTTCAATCTATTCTAGCACAAAGTTATTGAAAGCGCTTTTAATAATAAGCTATAATAGTCACATAAACACAAAGGAAAAAGAAAAGGAGGAAAGTAGATGCCACAAATTAGTAAAGAAGCCTTTGATTGAACAAATCAAAGATGGAATCATCGTTTCTTGTCAGGCACTTCCTCATGAACCGCTCTACACAGAAGCGGGAGGAGTTATCCCTTGTTGGTGAAAGCAGCTGAACAAGGTGGTGCAGTCGGTATCCGAGCAAACAGTGTTCGAGATATCAAGGAAATTAAAGAGGTCACTAAACTTCCGATTATCGGAATTATTAAACGTGATTATCCACCACAGGAACCATTCATCACAGCGACTATGAGAGAAGTAGATGAACTAGCAGCTCTTGACATCGAAGTCATTGCTCTTGACTGTACCAAAGCGTGAACGTCATGATGGCTTAGAGATTCAAGAATTTATCCGTCAGATCAAAGAAAAAAATATCCAAATCAACTCTTGATGGCTGATACAAGTACCTTTTGAAGAAGGTCTAACAGCAGTTGAAGCAGGGAATTGACTTTGTCGGAACAACTCTATCAGGTTACACTTCTTACAGTCCAAAAGTGGATGGCCCAGACTTTTGAACTCATCAAGAAACTCTGCGATGCAGGGGTGGACGTCATCGCTGAAGGAAAAATTCACACACCAGAACAAGCTAAGCAAATCCTAGGTTACGGAGTGCGAGGTATCGTAGTTGGTGGCGCTATTACTAGACCAAAAGAGATTACGGAACGATTTGTTGCGGGTCTTAAATAACACAATATAAAAAAACGAGGAGAGTGGTTGATTAGTAGGAAAAAAATGAAAACGTATACAAAGTCGACATTACTCATTATCCGATTCGGATACGCTTATCATCATTTAGGAGAATACAAATGAAATTTAAAAAACTAGCTTGTACAGTACTTGCGGGTGCTGCGGTTCTATCTCTTGCTGCTTGTGGCAAATCAGACGCTAACAAAGATGCTGCAAAGTCAGTGATGCAGGAAACAAACAGAAATCACTTGGTGGGCATTCCCAGTCTTTACTCAAGAAAAAAATCTGGTGACGGTGTAGGAACTTATGAAAAAAATCTATCATCGAAGCTTTCGAAAAAAAGCAAATCCAGATATCAAAGTTAAACTAGAAACAATCGACTTCAAATCTGGTCCAGAAAAAAATCACGACAGCAATCGAAGCTGGAACTGCTCCAGACGTACTCTTTTGATGCACCAGGTCGTATCATCAATTACGGTAAAAAATGGTAAATTGGCTGAGTTGAATGACCTCTTTACAGATGAATTTGTGAAAAGATGTTAACAACGAAAACATCATCCAAGCAAGTAAAGCTGGTGATAAAGCTTACATGTATCCAATCAGTTCTGCACCATTCTACATGGCTATGAACAAGAAAAATGTTGGAAAGATGCTGGAGTTGCAAACCTTGTTAAAAGAAGGTTGGACAACAGATGACTTTTGAAAAAGTTTTGAAAGCGCTTAAAGATAAAGGATACACTCCAGGTTCATTGTTCAGTTCAGGTCAAGGGGAGACCAAGGAACACGTGCCTTCATCTCTAACCTTTATGGCGGTTCTGTAACTGATAAAGAAGTAACTAAATACACAACTGACGATCCTAAATTCGTTAAAGGTCTTGAAAAAAAGCATCTAGCTGGATCAAAGATGGTTTGTTGAACAACGGTTCACAATTTGACGGTGGAGCAGACATCCAAAAACTTTGCAAACGGTCAAACTTCTTACACAATCCTTTGGGCACCAGCTCAAAATGGTATCCAAGCTAAACTCTTTGGAAGCAAGTAAAGTTGAAGTGGTTGAAGTACCATTCCCATCTGATTCAGGTAAACCAGCTCTTGAATACCTTGTAAACGGATTTGCAGTATTTAACAACAAAGACGAAAAAGAAAGTCGCAGCAGCTAAGAAATTTCATCCAATTCATCGCAGATGACAAAGAATGGGGTCCTAAAGACGTAGTTCGTACAGGTGCATTCCCAGTTCGTACTTCATTTGGAAAACTTTATGATGACAAACGTATGGAAACAATCGGTGGTTGGACTCAATACTACTCACCATACTACAACACAATCGACGGATTTGCTGAAATGAGAACACTTTGGTTCCCAATGTTGCAAGCTGTATCAAATGGTGACGAACAACCTGCTGCAGCTTTGAAAGCATTCACTGAAAAAAAGCGAATGAAACAATCAAAAAAAGCAGCTAAATAATAAGCCCTAAATAAAAACTGAGTCCCCCTTTTTCCCTGTGCACATCTGTGTACGAAAAAGGGGGACTTTTGTTTAGAAAATAGTAAGCAAACTGACAGGTCAAAATTAAAATGAAGTTCTTACATAGACTAATCTTTGAAAAAAATTTCATTTTGATTTTTAGATCAATGTCAGATGACAATCAAAAACAAAAAACTATTTGAAAGTGAGGTGCCGACTGTGAAAAGTCAATAAAATCCGTATGCGGGAAACAGTTATTTCCTATGCATTCTTAGCACCAGTATTAATCTTCTTTACCGTCTTCGTCTTAGCTCCAATGATCATGGGCTTCATCACTAGTTTCTTTAACTACTCGATGACTAGCTTTGAGTTTGTGGGCTTGGACAACTACATTCGCATGTTTAAAGACCCTGTCTTTACAAAAATCTTTGATTAATACCGTAATCTTGGTTATCGGGTCTGTACCAGTCGTTGTACTCTTCTCGCTCTTTGTAGCATCACAAACTTACCAACAAAAATGCCGTTGCTAGATCTTTCTACCGTTTCGTCTTCTTCCTTCCTGTAGTAACAGGTAGTGTTGCCGTAACAGTAGTATGGAAATGGATCTACGATCCACTATCAGGTATTTTGAACTTTGTGCTTAAGTCAAGCCACATCATCAGCCAAAACATTTCTTGGTTGGGAGATAAAAAAACTGGGCTTTGATGGCGATTATGATTATCCTTTTGACAACATCAGTTGGTCAACCAATCATTCTTTACATCGCTGCAATGGGTAATATTGATAACTCACTTGTAGAAGCAGCGCGTGTTGACGGTGCGACTGAGTTCCAAGTATTCTGGAAGATTAAATGGCCAAGCCTCCTTCCAACAACTCTTTATATCGCAATCATCACAACCATCAACTCATTCCAATGTTTCGCCCTTTGATTCAGCTTTGTTGACATCTGGTGGTCCAAACTACTCAACAAGTACACTTATGTACTACCTATACGAAAAAAAGCCTTCCAATTGACTGAATACGGCTATGCTAATACTATCGGTGTATTCTTGGCAGTTATGATTGCCCTTGTCAGCTTTCGCTCAATTCAAGATCCTCGGAAACGATGTAGAATACTAAGGAAAGGAGACAGCTATGCAACCTACACAACAAAAGAAACCATTAACAGCCTTTACTGTTATTTCAACAATCATTTTGCTCTTGTTGACTGTACTGTTTATCTTCCCATTCTACTGGATCTTGACAGGTGCATTCAAATCACAACCAGATACCATTATGATTCCACCACAATGGTTCCCTAAAGCTCCAACTATGGAGAACTTCCAACAATTGATGGTGCAAAACCCAGCCTTGCAATGGATGTGGAACTCAGTCTTCATTTCCTTGGTAACTATGTTCTTGGTTTGTGCAACCTCTTCACTAGCAGGTTATGTATTGGCTAAGAAACGTTTCTATGGACAACGCATTCTCTTTGCAATCTTTATCGCTGCCATGGCTCTTCCAAAACAAGTTGTCCTTGTGCCATTGGTACGTATCGTCAACTTCATGGGAATCCATGACACTCTTTGGGCAGTTATCTTGCCTTTGATTGGATGGCCATTCGGGGTCTTCCTTATGAAACAGTTCAGTGAAAACATTCCAACAGAATTGCTCGAATCTGCTAAAATCGATGGATGTGGTGAGATTCGTACCTTTCTGGAGCGTAGCCTTTCCCTATTGTGAAAACCAGGATTTGCAGCTCTTGCAATCTTTACCTTCATCAATACATGGAATGACTACTTCATGCAGTTGGTAATGTTGACTTCACGTCAAAACTTGACCATCTCACTCGGGGTTGCGACTATGCAGGCCGAGATGGCAACCAACTATGGTTTGATCATGGCAGGGGCTGCCCTTGCAGCTGTGCCAATCGTAACAGTCTTCCTTGTCTTCCAAAAATCCTTCACTCAAGGGATTACTATGGGAGCTGTCAAAGGATAGTACTCTGCGAAAATTGAATATAGTACAATCTGTTTATCAGTATGCAGAAGTATAGTTGATAGACTAAGAGAATACAGGATATATAAGTGTCTACAAAATGGAGAGGAGTTGCTTACTTCATGAAGTTTTGTTAGACACTTATAAACTTACTAGCTAGACATCTTATGTCTGAAGGTAACAATCAGGTAAAGGAAATTACTATGATTTTTGATGATTTAAAAAACATTAGCTTTTTACAAGGGAATTCATCCAAATCTAGATAAGGCTATTGATTATCTCTATGAGCATCGTAAAGATAGTCTTTTGAATTAGGGAAATATGAGATTGATGGGAGATAAAGGTCTTTCTAGTTGTACAGGAAAAATGTCCTCAACCAAGAAGAAAATGATCGCTTTGAGCATCATAAAAAAACTATGCAGACTTTGCATTTGTTGGTTGAAGGACATGAGTATTCTAGCTATGGTTCTCGTGTTAAAGATGAGGCTGTAGCTTTTGACGAAGCTAGTGATATTGGCTTTGTCCATTGTCACGAACAATACCCACTCTTTGTTGGGTTATCACAACTTTTGCAGTCTTTCTTTCCCAGGGGAACCTCATCAACCTAATGGTTATGCAGGTATGGAAGATAAAGTTCGCAAATATTTATTTAAAAATTTTAATCGATTAGTCAGTTAGGAGGAGCAAACAATGGCACATAAAGGATCTGGATTGATCAAAAGCGGCATTTGATACGGATAACTTTCTCATGCGTTTTTAGTGAGAAGGTTTTAGATATCGTGACGGTGAATCTACTCTTTGTTGTGTCTTGTTTGCCTATTGTGACCATCGGAGTAGCGAAAAATCAGTCTCTATCAGACAATCTTTCGAAAGTCAAGAGAAAGTCGACGTATTCCTGTTTTTAAAAATCTATATTAGAGCCTTTAAGCAAAATTTGAAATTAGGGGCTCCAGTTAGGTTTGTTGGAATTAGGGAATTGTTTTAATTAGCTTGCTTGACTTATCATCTATTTTGGGGGACAAACAGGTCTAGCTTTTCCAGCTGCATGAAAGCCATCTGTCTAGGGATCTCTAATTTTTTTGACATTAGTCATGTTAGCTAGTTATCCTATCGCAGCGCGTTATGAATTGACTTGGAAAGAAGTGCTTCAAAAGGGCTTGCTCTTAGTGAGCTTTTCAACTTTCGTGTGGTTCTTCTTGATGCTTGCAATTATCTTTATTAATCATGATGCTTCTCTATCTATCAGGCTTTACTCTAGTGCTTGGGTGGTTCAGCATTTTCTACTTTTTGGCTTTTGGTCTTCTTGCCTTTTGCCAAGCTGGATTAATGGAAAAAAATTGTTTGCTAAATATCAATCAGATTGAAAAGTGATATGAAACTACTTTCAAACAAGAAAAAGCTATCGGGAGATGAATAGAAATTAAAAATCTAAGTGGCTGAGATGTATTGAAAGCGCTTTTTCACAAGGTGTATACTAAAATAGTAAAAAAATCATCTGCCCAGAGCAGAAAATAAGAAATCTTAGGAGAAATCTATGTCAGATTTAAAAAAATATGAAGGTGTCATTCCTGCCTTCTACGCATGTTATGATGATGCGGGTGAAGTAAGCCCAGAACGTACTCGTGCCTTTGGTGCAATACTTTATTGATAAAGGTGTTCAAGGGCTTTATGTCAATGGTTCTTCAGGTGAATGTATCTATCAAAGCGTAGAAGACCGCAAATTGATCTTGGAAGAAGTCATGGCAGTTGCAAAAGGTAAATTGACCATCATTGCTCACGTAGCTTGCAACAATACCAAAGATAGTATTGAACTGGCTCGTCATGCAGAAAGTTTGGGAGTAGATGCTATCGCAACAATCCCACCAATTTACTTCCGCTTGCCTGAGTACTCAGTAGCAAAATACTGGAACGACATCAGTGCTGCAGCACCAAACACAGACTATGTTATCTACAACATTCCTCAATTGGCAGGTGTTGCTTTGACTCCAAGTCTTTACACAGAAATGTTGAAAAACCCACGTGTTATCGGTGTTAAAAACTCTTCAATGCCAGTTCAAGATATTCAAACTTTCGTTAGCCTTGGTGGTGAAGACCATATCGTCTTTAACGGTCCAGATGAACAATTCCTAGGTGGACGTCTCATGGGAGCAAAAGCTGGTATCGGTGGTACTTATGGTGCTATGCCAGAACTCTTCTTGAAACTCAACCAATTGATTGCGGATAAAGACCTAGAAACAGCGCGTGAATTGCAATACGCTATCAACGCTATCATCGGTAAATTGACTGCAGCACATGGTAATATGTACTGTGTCATCAAAGAAGTCTTGAAAATCAATGAAGGACTTAACATCGGATCAGTTCGTTCTCCACTTACACCAGTGACCGAAGAAGATCGTCCAGTTGTAGAAGCAGCTGCGGCATTGATTCGTGAAACTAAGGAGCGTTTCCTCTAATCAACAGGAGGCTTTATGGCTAATTATGTTGCAATTGATATTGGTGGAACTAATATCAAATACGGTTTGATTGACCAAGATGGACAACTTGTAGAGTCTCACGAAGTAGCAACTGAGGCTCATAAGGGTGGTCCACATATTTTACAAAAAACAAAAGATATCGTAGCTAGCTATCTAGAAAAAGGTCCAGTGTCAGGTGTCGCCATTTCCTCTGCGGGAATGGTTGACCCTGATAAGGGTGAGATTTTCTATGCTGGTCCACAGATTCCAAATTATGCCGGTACTCAATTTAAAAAGGAAATTGAAGAAAGTTTTGGAATTCCTTGTGAAATTGAAAATGATGTCAACTGCGCAGGGCTAGCAGAAGCTGTATCTGGATCTGGAAAAGGTGCAGGAATAACGCTTTGTTTGACCATCGGAACAGGTATCGGTGGTTGCTTAATCATTGATGGCCAAGATTTTCCATGGATTTAGTAATTCTGCCTGTGAAGTTGGCTATATGCATATGCAAGATGGAGATTTCCAAGATCTAGCTTCTACAACTGCCTTGGTTGAGTATGTAGCCAAGGCTCATGATGAGGAAGTGGCTCATTGGAATGGTCGTAGAATTTTCAAAGAAGCTACAGAAGGCAATAAACTCTGTATGGAGGGAATTGACCGTATGGTAGACTATCTTGGGAAAGGTCTTGCTAACATTTGTTATGTTGCCAATCCAGAGGTTGTTATACTAGGTGGTGGTATTATGGTGCAGGAAGCGATTTTGAAACCAAAAATTCGTAAAGCTCTAAAAAATGCGCTTGTTCCAAGTCTAGCGGAAAAAACAAGATTAGAGTTTGCGCATCATCAAAATACTGCAGGTATGCTTGGCGCATACTATCACTTCAAAACAAAACAATCCTAAGCTGGCCTTGCCAATTTAGGATTTTTTTAGTCATAAATAGTAAAAAAAGTCATTTAGTAAAAAAATCTAGTTAAAAACTTTTGAAAACCCTTGCATTTTTTTAATGATAATATAGTATATTTATAATAATGCAGAAACTCTAGTAAAAATTCTTGCTAATTTGAAGCATTATTTTTATTTTTCAAAAAAATGTAAGCGATTTCTACAAAACTGATACTTTACTCAAAAAATAAATAGCTTAGGAGCAGAGTTTTTAAGCTAGGAATCAAACAAAAATGTCGCCAGCTAAAAGCTGGGCTCGGGCAGTAGCTGACTGCTCTAGAAGATTAGGAGTATTTGATGAAACAATATTTTTTGAGAAAAAAAGGTCGAATATTTAGTATTTGTAAACTGACTGTTGGTGTTGCTTCTGTAGCAGTCGGTCTTGCTTTTTTTGCATCTGGTAATGTTGCGGCTAGTGAACTTGTGACAGAACCAAAACTTGAAGTAGATAGTCAAGCAAAAGAAGTGGTAGATGTAGATCATGAAAAAGAAGAAGCAGTTAAGGGAGAAGTAACTGAAAAAACAGAACCTGCTGTCGAGAAAAGTGGCAGAGGAAGGGAAAACTGCTGAAGTGGCTGGCGATTTACTCCCTGAAGAAATTCCTGACCGTGCTTATCCTGATACACCAGTGAAAAAACTGGACACTTCAGCCATTGTTTCAGAGAAAGAAAGTCCACAAGTAGAGACTAAGAGCATCTTGAAACCTACAGAAGTAGCTCCATCTGAAGGCGAAAAAGAAAAATAGAGCCATTATCAATGGCGGACAAGACCTTAAGCATATCAATTATGAAGGTCAACCAGCTACATCTGCTACTATGGTTTATTCAATCTTTCAGCTCACCTCTGGCAGATGGTGGAGTCAGCGATACCTCAACTCAGGTTCTAGGTATCTTTGTTGCTCCAAATATCATGTTGACAGTGGCTCACAATTTCTTGGTCAAGGATGCGGATACTAATGCTGGGTTCTATCCGTGGTGGTGATACTGCTAAGTTCTATTACAATGTAGGTTCAAATACTGCTAAGAATAATTCTTTACCAACTCAGGAAAATACTGTTTTGTTCAAGGAAAAAGGATATTCATTTCTGGAATAAAGAAAAAAATTCGGTGAAGGCTATAAGAATGACCTAGCCTTGGTTGTAGCTCCCAGTTCCACTTTCAATTGCAAGTCCAAATAAGGCAGCTACCTTTACTCCTTTAGCAGAACATCGAGAATACAAAGCTGGAGAACCTGTTAGCACAATCGGTTACCCTACAGATTCAACTTCTCCAGAATTGAAGGAACCAATTGTTCCAGGTCAATTGTATAAGGCGGACGGTGTTGTTAAAGGTACTGAAAAGTATGATGATAAGGGAACAGTTGGTGTCACTTATCGTTTGACTTCTGTATCAGGTCTTTCAGGTGGTGGAATTATCAACGGTGATGGTAAGGTCATTGGGATCCACCAACGTGGAACTGTCGATAATGCGAACATTGCTGAAAAAGATCGCTTTGGAGGAGGGCTTGTCCTCTCACCAGAACAATTGGCATGGGTCAAAGAAATCATTGACAAATACGGTGTTAAAGGCTGGTATCAAGGCGATAACGGCAATCGTTATTACTTTCACTCCAGAGGGAGAAAATGCTCAGAAATAAGACAGCTGTTATTGGTGAAAACAAATATTCATTCGATGAAAGTGGTGTAGCAACTCTCCTTGAAGGTGTTGATTATGGACGAGTTGTTGTCGAACACGTAGACCAGAATGATAATCCAGTCAAAGAAAACGATACTTTTGTTGAAAAAGACAGAAGTTGGAACTCAGTTCGACTATAACTATAAAAACAGAAATTGAGAAGACTGACTTCTACAAGAAGAATAAAGACAAAATATGAGATTGTATCGATTGACGGCAAAAGCTGTCAATAAGCAACTAAAAGATGCTTGGGAAGATGATTATAGCGTTGTGAGCAAGGCTCCTGCAGGAACTCGCGTTATCAAGGTTGTTTATAAAGGTCAATAAAGGTTCCTTTCGACGTTCATTATCGTTTGAAAGGTACCGACCAAGAATTGGCAACTGCAACTGTGGACAACAATGAAGGTAAAGAATATGAAGTTTCCTTTGTTCATAGATTCCAAGCCAAAGAAATCACAGGCTACCGTGCAGTAAATGCAAGTCAAGAAGCTACAATCCAACACAAAGGAGTGAACCAAGTTATTTTTGAATACGAAAAAAATTGAAGATCCAAAACCAGTAACTCCTGCAACTCCAGTAGTGGATCCAAAAGACGAAGAAACAGAAATTGGAAATTATGGACCACTTCCAAGCAAGGCTCAGTTGGACTACCACAAGGAAGAATTGGCTGCCTTATCCACTATGGAATGAATACTTACACCAACTCTGAGTGGGGAAATGGTAGAGAAAATCCTCAAAACTTTAACCCAACTAACCTTGATACAGACCAGTGGATTAAGACTTTGAAGGATGCTGGGTTCAAACGAACAATCATGGTTGTAAAACACCATGACGGTTTTGTGATTTATCCATCTAAATACACAGACCATACGGTGGCTGCAAGTCCATGGAAAGATGGTAAGGGTGACCTTCTCGAAGAAATCTCTAAATCAGCGACTAAGTATGACATGAATATGGGTGTTTACCTATCACCATGGGATGCCAATAACCCTAAATATCATGTTTCAACTGAAAAAGAGTACAACGAATACTACCTCAACCAACTCAAGGAAATCCTTGGCAATCCTAAATACGGAAATAATGGTAAATTTATCGAAGTTTGGATGGACGGTGCGCGTGGTAGTGGAGCTCAAAAAGTAACCTACACCTTTGACGAGTGGTTCAAGTACATCAAGGAAGCTGAAGGAGATATCGCTATCTTCTCTGCTCAACCAACAAGTGTCCGTTGGATCGGTAATGAACGTGGTATCGCTGGAGATCCAGTTTGGCATAAGGTTAAGAAAGCTAAAATCACTGACGATGTGAAGAATGAATATCTCAACCATGGAGATCCAGAAGGAGATATGTACTCTGTCGGTGAAGCAGACGTTTCTATCCGTTCAGGTTGGTTCTACCATGACAATCAACAACCAAAATCAATCAAAGATTTGATGGATATCTACTTCAAGTCTGTTGGTCGTGGAACGCCGCTTCTACTCAATATTCCACCAAATAAAGAAGGTAAATTCGCAGATGCAGACGTGGCTCGCTTGAAAGAATTCCGAGCAACCTTGGATCAAATGTATGCGACTGACTTTGCTAAGGGTGCAACTGTAACTGCAAGCTCTACTCGTAAGAATCACTTGTATCAAGCAAGCCACCTAACAGATGGTAAGGATGATACTAGTTGGGCATTGTCAAATGATGCCAAGACAGGTGAATTTACTGTCGATCTCGGTCAAAAGAGACGCTTTGACGTGAGTTGAACTCAAAGAAGATATCGCTAAAGGTCAACGTATCTCTGGATTTAAGGTTGAAGTTGAGCTCAATGGTCGCTGGGTTCCATATGGAGAAGGTTCGACTGTTGGTTATCGTCGTCTCGTCCAAGGTCAACCTGTAGAAGCACAAAAAGATTCGTGTGACTATCACTGAGTGCGCAAGCAACTCCTATTTTTGACAAACTTCTCTGTTTATAAGACACCAAGTAGTATCGAGAAAAACAGATGGCTATCCCTCTAGGCTTGGATTACCATTCAAATACAACAGCTGATAAAGCAAATACAACCTGGTATGACGAATCTGAAGGCATCCGTGGAACATCCATGTGGACCAATCAAAAAGATGCTAGCGTAACCTACCGTTTCAACGGAACTAAAGGCTTATGTCGTATCTACAGTGGATCCAAACCACGGTGAAATGTCAGTTTACGTGGATGGTCAAAAAGGTTGCAGACGTACAAACCAATAATGCAGCTCGTAAACGTAGCCAGATGGTTTATGAAACAGATGACTTGGCTCCAGGTGAACATACCATCAAACTCGTTAACAAAACTGGAAAAGCTATTGCAACTGAAGGTATCTACACGCTCAATAATGCTGGTAAAGGTATGTTTGAGTTGAAAGAAACAACCTATGAAGTTCAAAAAGGTCAACCAGTTACTGTAACCATTAAACGTGTTGGTGGTAGCAAAGGAGCTGCAACAGTTCATGTCGTGACTGAACCAGGAACAGGGGTTCACGGTAAAGTTTATAAGGATACAACAGCTGATTTGACCTTCCAAGATGGTGAAACAGAAAAAGACTTTGACAATTCCAACAATTGACTTTACTGAACAAGCTGACTCTATCTTTGACTTTCAAAGTGAAAATGACTAGTGCTTCAGACGAAGCCTTGCTTGGCTTTTGCTTCAGAAGCAACTGATTCGAGTGATGAAAGCTGAATTGCTTCAAAAAGATCAAGTAAGTCACGATGATCAGGCCAGTCAACTTGACTATAGCCCAGGTTGGCATCATGAAACCAATTCTTCTGGTAAATACCAAAACACTGAGTCTTGGGCGTCATTTGGTCGTTTGACAGAAGAGCAAAAGAAAAAAATGCTAGCGTAACAGCCTACTTCTACGGAACAGGTCTTTAGAAATCAAAGGTTTTGTTGATCCCAGGATCATGGTATCTACAAGGTGACTCTAGATGGTAAAAGAGTCGAGTATCAAGATGGTCTAGGTAAATGCCTCTGATGTCAATGGCAAGAAGTACTTCAGTGGTACAGCAGCTACACGTCAAGGCGATCAGACTCTCGTTCGTTTGACTGGACTTGAAGAAGGTTGGCATGCTGTAACCTTGCAATTGGATCCAAAAACGTAAATGATACTACGAGAAAATATTGGTATCCAAGTTGACCAGTTTCATCACTCATGGTGAAGATAGTGCTCTTTATACCAAAGAAGAGTTGCTTCAAGCTATGAAGAACTGGAAGGATGAATTGGATAAATTTGACCAAACAAGTTTGAAGAACACTCCAGAGGCGCGTCAAGCCTTCAAGTCAAACTTGGACAAATTATCAGAGCAACTTTCAGCAAGCGACTGCTCAATGCGCAAGAAGTTCTGCAAAGACAGCTACAGCCTTGCAAAGCGATCCTTGATAAGGGAAGAAAACTACGGTGTCAGAAGACACCGACACCAGACCAACCAGAAGAGCCTAAACTACGACAAGGCTATGGCAAGTCTGGCAGAAGCGATTGAAAAACAAGACCAAAGAACTGGGTGACGATAAAGGAAGCTAAGAAGAAACTAGTTGAGTTGTCAGAACAAGCTCTTACTGCTATCCAGGAAGCTAAGACTCAGGATGCAGTAGATAAGGCTTTGGAGAAACTGCTCTAGCTGGTATTAATCAGCTTCAAGCGACTCCAAAAGAGGATCCAAAAACCAGAAGAACCAAAGCAAACCAGAAGAGCCTAAGATTGACTACGATAAGGCTATGGCAAGTCTGGCAGAAGCGATTGAAAGAAAGACTAAAGAACTTGGTGACTGATAAAGGAAGCTAAGAAGAAACTAGTTGAGTTATCAGAGCAAGCTATCACAGCGATTCAAGAAGCTAAAGACTCAGGATGCAGTAGATAAGGCTTTGGCAACTGCTCTAGCTGCTATCAATCAGCTTCAAGCGACTCCGAAAGAGGATCCAAAACCAGAAGAACCAAGCAAACCAGAAGAGTCTAAACGATTGACTACGACAAGGCTATGGCAAGTCTGGGCAGAAGCGATTCAAAGACAAGACTAAAGAACTAGGTGACGATAAAGGAAGCTAAGAAGAAACTAGTTGAGTTGTCAGAGCAAGCTGTTTGCAGCTATTCAAGAAGCTAAGACTCAAGATGCAGTAGATAAGGCTTTGGGAAATGCTCTAGCTGGTATCAATCAACTTCAAGCGACTCCGAAAGAGGAACCAAAACCAGAAGAACCAAGCAAACCAGAAGAGCCAACCATCGACTACGACAAAGCTATGGCAAAGTCTGGCAGAAGCGATCGAAAGAAAAGACTAAAGAACTTGGTGACGATAAAGAAGCTAAGAAAAACTAGTTGAGTTGGCAGAGCAAGCTGTTTTCAGCTATTCAAGAAGCTAAGACTCAAGATGCAGTAGATAAGGCTTTGGCAACAGGTCTAGCTGCTATCAATCAACTTCAAGCAACTCCGAAAGAGGATCCAAAACCAGAAGCAAGCCAGAGTACCAACAAACCAGAAGAGCCTAAGATTGACTACGATAAAGCTATGGCAAGCTTGTCCGAAGCCATTAAAAGTAAAACAGCTGAGTTGGGTGATGATAAGGAAGCTAAGAAGAAACTGGTTGAGTTGGCAGAGCAAGCTCTTGCTGCTATCGAAGAAGCTAAGACTCAAGATGCAGTAGATAAGGCCTTGCAAGAAGCTTTGACATCTATCAACAATCTTCAGGCGACACCAAAAGAGGAACCAACTCCAGAAGAGCCTGCAAGACCAGAGGAGCCAAGCAAACCTGAAGAACCAGCACAGCCAGAGGAACCAAGTAAGCCAGAAGAGGAAGTGAAACATTCAACAGTTCCAGCTGAAGGAGATAAGGTCTTAGTTCAAACGCAACCAAGTCTTGAAGTAACTACAGAATCAATCGCCTTTAATACTGTTCGTCGTGAGAATGCCTTCCTAGCTAAAGGTAAGGAACAAGTTGTTTCAGATGGTAAAGCAGGTCAAGTAACGACTTATGTAGAAGTAGATGGAGATACACGTAAGACAGTTAAGGTTGAACGTGAAGAAGCTCAAGATCGTGTCATCGAAGTTGGTACTTATGAAGGAACATCTGAGCCAGCTGGCGGTATTAAAGAATTGAGCATTAGTCAACCAAGCCTTGAAGTAGTTGAAAAACCAATCCGCTTCAAGACAGTGAAGCAAGAAGACCCAACTCTTCCAGAAGGTAAAACTAGCGTGTCTCAAGTAGGTCGTGAAGGTAAAGAACGTATCATTACCGAAGTGGCATTAGATGGAAGCCGTACTGAAAAACTTAGCGAAGTTGTTGAAGCAGCACAAGATGAGATTGTGTTAGTCGGAACTAAGAAAGTTGAAACAGGTAAAACAGATCCAGCAATCCATGAAGTCCCAGAGTTCACAGGTAGTGTCAATGGCGCAGAGGCTACTAGTCATGAGCTTCCAGAATTTACTGGTGGAGTAAATGGTGAAGAAGCAGTTGTTCGTGGAGAAGATCCAGAGTTTACTGGTGGTGTCAATGGCGCAGAAGCAGCTATTCGTGGAGGAGCCCCAGAGTTTACTGGTAATGTCAATGGCGCAGAAGCGGCTATCAACGAGGTACCAGAGTTTACTGGTGGCGTAAATGGTGCAGAAGCAGCTATTCGTGGAGAAGCTCCAGAGTTTACTGGTGATGTCAATGGAGCAGAAGCTGCTATCAACGAGGTACCAGAGTTCACTGGCGGAGTAAATGGTGAAGAAGCAGTTATTCGTGGAGAAGATCCAGAGTTTACCGGTAATGTCAATGGAGCAGAAGCTGCTATCAACGAGGTACCAGAGTTCACTGGCGGAGTAAATGGCGCAGAAGCAGCTATTCGTGGAGAAGATCCAGAGTTTACTGGTGGAGTCAATGGAGCAGAAGCTGCTATCAACGAGGTCCCAGAGTTCACTGGCGGAGCAAATGGCGAAGAAGCAGCTACTCGTGGAGAAGATCCAGAGTTTACTGGTGGAGTCAATGGAGCAGAAGCTGCTATCAACGAAGTCCCAGAGTTTACTGGCGGAGTAAATGGCGCAGAAGTAGCTGTCACCGAAGTCCCAGAATTCACAGGCGGTGTGAATGGAGCAGAGGCAACAATTCATGAAATCCCAGAATACAAGGATATGCAGTCTCTTGTAGCATCACAAGACAAGGCAAATCAAGCGCCGACAAATCGTCAACACAGTCTCCCAGAGACAGGAACTAAAGAAACTGTTACACTGGCAACCTTAGGTGCTGTTGGAGCGCTTCTTGGACTTGCTGCAACGGGAAAGAAAAAAGAGGACGAATAAAATATTGAGCACTCAAAAATTACTTTTGAGGAAGCGTAGATATTATCCAAAAACGCTTGGAGCTGTCTAAGAGATAGAGATTGGACCAAGAAGCTAATCTCGACAATAAAAAAAGCGGACAAAACTAGTTTTCTGATAGTCAGAATTTAGTCTTGTTCGCTTTTTCTTCGTTTTTAACTATAGTGACATTAGTGAAAGATAGCGGCAGAGGAAAAGGAAATGAGATTCTTTCTTTATGAAGTTGGTCTGATGAAAATTTATGTCTTCAACTGTTTAGTTAAGTTCAACAGAGTTGAAGTCCGATAGAGGAGCTCTCTTTTAATCTATTTGAACGACAGTAAAGGGATTTTTTCAGAATGATAGCAATATTCTCGACTTATTTTTCAAGAGATATTTTGTAGGTAATTTCTCTAGTCTTCTATCATTATATTCATTTTTATATGTGTTTTTGGAGTAGATTTGGGATGGGTTTTTGAATTATTGGATTCATATTTTTATCTTTGTTTCAAAGGATAAAAAGATAGAATAAATTGTATTTTATATCGTGTTTTTCTTTTAACTGCTCTTTTTAAAAAACTTTTGCGATTAAATTTTCTTGCTTTTTATACAGTAATAATGTATAATGAAAGTGAATACAATTAAAAAGGAGACTGACATGTTTTTTAAACGTTCAAACGGAGAATTCCGTGAAACGGATCGAGTAACTCGATTCAAATTGATTAAGTCAGGTAAGAACTGGTTGCGCGCATCTACTTCGAGCTTTGGCCTTCTAAAAGTCATTCGAGGTCAAGTCGAAGAAACTATCGTAGCTGAAGTACGTGAAGATGCTACTCCAGTTAAGGGACTGACTAGTCGAGGTTTCATAAAAGGAATCGTAGTAGCAACAGCTGTCCTCGGTGCAACAACACTTGTAAATACGGGGTATGCTGATGAGCAAGGGAAGGACGCAGTTCCTACATCGGCTTTAGTAAGTTCACCAGAAGTTGCAACAGGATCAGAATCATTAAGTGAGCAAGATTCTAAAGAGTCACCAGTAGTTGGCAATGAATCTGCCACAGAAGCAAAGGTAACAGCAGCAACTTCAACTGAGGTAGCTGAAGATGTTCCAGCGGCGGATGATAAAGCCGTCTTAGAACAAAATGCTTCTGAAGCAGCTTTGTTGACAAAAATTGCAGATAAATATGCGTCAAACCATCAAAATTCAGAGCAAAAAGCAGCAATCAGTGACGCAGTTGCTAAAGTTCAATCAGAATTATCAGCCGGAACTAATTTGACGGAAGCTACTGCTCAATCATACGCTGATCAACGTGCACGTCTGAGCAAGTCAGTAGATGATATGATGGCAACCTTGAAAGCCGCAGGCTTTTGAAGGAACACCACTGTTAACGGAGCACCTGCAGTTTCTGCACAGTTGGCACCAATCTCAACTGAAGGTAACGGGTCTGTAGCTACTTCTCCAGTTATCTCTGAACCAAACGGTGCAACTATTGAAGATGCGGCCTTTAACAAAGCAGGTTACTCTTTGGATCCAAATGCTGACCGTTACACATTTGGTGTATGGCAATTCCTTAAAACGGATCAATCAACTGGCAAGAAAACCTATTTTGATTACTACGCAACACTTTCAGTAGATCGTTCAGCGATTAAAGGTGATCTTTCAGTAAAGCCTGATGTTTACTTGCGTATCATCAAGAAGTCTGATGGTTCTGAAGCCTTCACTCGTACTATCAAAGCTGGTGAAAGCAATATCTCACTTCCAAGTTACATCACAGATAACAATACGGATGTTACAAATACATTGACTTATACAGGTGCTAACGGAACTGATCCTGGTAACGTGACATTCTCATTCGTTAACCCAAATCTTGAGTATGAAACACTTCAAATTCGTGATACCAACTTCCCAGGTAACGAAAACGAAGATAAACCAAACATTCAAACTTCTGTTCCATATGCAACGGTAAATCAAACAACTCACTATAAAGTAGTTGATAGTAGCAAGTACACAGAAGGAAAACTATATACACCTACTGGAAATGAAACAGATCTTGCATCTTACACTCATACAGGTCTTGCTGGCCAACAATTTACAGCTTCAAACAACCGTGATATCCCTGGCTACAAGCATGTAGCTGCTACAACAGATTCTACTCAAAAAACATCTGGTATCCTTGGTAAAGGTGTTGTAGGTCAAAAACTTGTCGAACTTCAGGGTGGAGCAAATCACTATTATGTGAAACGTATATCTGAAATCGTTGATACAGAAGGGTCAACGGTAACTAAATTCTACGCTCTTGATCCGTCTCAAGTTAATAACTTTACTACATCTGATATTGGTACAGAAGATGTATCGAAATACACACTCATTTACACTAGTAAAGTCAATAAGGCTGGTGAAGAGTGGAAGGCTGACGAGACAAAAGTTACAAAAGTAAACAGTAAAAATGGTGACTACTATCTTGAAGTCAACGAAACTGCTGGAAGCAAATCACTCATTATTACTGGTTGGTCGTCTCCTACTGAGACAGATACTTATAAACAAATGGACGGAACTTTGCACACTTATCCACGTCCATTCAAAGGTGCTCCCAAACCCTACATTGACACCTGCTGGATCAGGTAATAACAGTTACAACGTCATTGCTGGTAAAGTTCCAGAAATCCAAGCAGAAGGATCTGTTGCCAATGACCCAACTGCTCCAAATGGTAAAGTGTACACCAAATTGAAAGGGTATGCTTCATTCTCGAATAACTATTCAATTCCAAGTAACCTTAAACCATCTACTGATGTAAACTACTACTTTGTCAAGTCTGATGTTAAAGGTAATGTCTATGTTCATTATAAAGATACAGAAGGCAAGACTATTAAACCAGATGTAACTGATGAAAAAGACCAACCAGTTAATAAGGCCTACGATACAGTTGTAGACAATCGTCCGAATGAGATTACATTCGAAGGTAAGACTTACGAGTTAGTCCCAGCTGGTAACTACACAGTAGGTGAAGTAGACGAGCAAGGTCACCTTAAGTCATCAGACCCAACAACAGGTGTAGTTGCTAAAGAGGATAAGAATGTAACTTACATCTACAAACTTAAAGAAGGTGAAGTTGTTATCACTTATGTGGATGAGAAGGGTAAAGAGATTCAAAAACCTCGTCAAGACACACCAAACTCACCATACGATACACCATATAACACTACTGAAGAAGATGAAAAACCTAACTTCATCAAGGCAGAAGATGGTAAGACCTATAAGATCGTACCGAAGGGTGACTATCCAGTAGGTAAGGTTGATGAAAATGGTCACCTTGAATCATCTGATCCAGTTACAGGTAAGGTTACTAAACCAAAATCAACTATCACTTATGTTTATAAAGAAGTGAATGGTAATGTCTATGTCCACTATGTAGATACAGAAGGCAAGACAATCAAGGAAGATGTTACTGATGAAAAAGCTCAACCAGTAGACAAAGACTACGACACAGTTGTAGACAACCGTCCACAAGAGATTGAATTCGAAGGTAATACTTATGAATTGGTTCCAGCTGGTAACTACACAGTAGGTGAAGTTGATAAAGAAGGTCACTTGAAGTCAACAGACTCAACAACTGGTAAAGTCATCGAAGGTGATAAGGATGTAACCTATGTTTACAAACTTAAAGAAAAGCCAAAAGGTGAAGTAGTTATTACTTACGTGGATGAGAAGGGTAAAGAGATTCAAAAACCTCGTCAAGACACACCAAACTCACCATACGATACACCATATAACACTACTGAAGAAGGTGAAAAACCAAACACAATCAAGAGTGAAGATGGTAAGACCTATAAGATCGTACCGAAGGGTGACTATCCAGTAGGTAAGGTTGATGAAAATGGTCACCTTGAATCATCTGACCCAGTTACAGGTAAGGTTACTAAACCAAAATCAACCATCACTTATGTTTATAAAGAAGTGAATGGTAATGTCTATGTACACTATGTTGATACCGAAGGCAAGACAATCAAGGAAGATGTTACTGATGAAAAAGCTCAACCAGTAGACAAAGACTACGACACAGTTGTAGACAACCGTCCACAAGAGATTGAATTCGAAGGTAAGACTTACGAATTGGTTCCAGCTGGTAACTACACAGTAGGTGAAGTTGATAAAGAAGGTCACTTGAAGTCAACAGACCCAACAACTGGTAAAGTCATCGAAGGTGATAAGAATGTAACCTATGTTTACAAACTTAAAGAAAAGCCAAAAGGTGAAGTAGTTATTACTTACGTGGATGAGAAGGGTAAAGAGATTCAAAAACCTCGTCAAGACACACCAAATTCACCATACGATACACCATATAACACAACTGAAGAAGGTGAAAAACCAAACACAATCAAGAGTGAAGATGGTAAGACCTATAAGATCGTACCGAAGGGTGACTATCCAGTAGGTAAGGTTGATGAAAATGGTCACCTTGAATCATCTGACCCAGTTACAGGTAAGGTTACTAAACCAAAATCAACCATCACTTATGTTTATAAAGAAGTGAATGGTAATGTCTATGTTCACTATGTAGATACAGAAGGCAAGACAATCAAAGAAGATGTTACTGACGAAAAAGCTCAACCAGTAGACAAAGACTACGACACAGTTGTAGACAACCGTCCACAAGAGATTGAATTCGAAGGTAAGACTTACGAATTGGTACCAGCTGGTAACTACACAGTAGGTGAAGTTGATAAAGAAGGTCACTTGAAGTCAACAGACCCAACAACAGGTAAAGTCATCGAAGGTGATAAGAATGTAACCTATGTTTACAAACTTAAAGAAACACCAGCTGAGCCTAAGGGTAACGTTTATGTTCACTATGTAGATACAGAAGGCAAGACAATCAAAGAAGATGTTACTGACGAAAAAGCTCAACCAGTAGACAATAGACTACGACGACAGTTGTAGACAACCGTCCATCAAGAGATTGAATTCGAAGGTAAGACTTACGAATTGGTACCAGCTGGTAACTATCACAGTAGGTGAGTTGATAAAGAAGGTCACTTGAAGTCAACAGACCCAACAACAGGTAAAGTCATCGAAGGTGATAAGAATGCAACCTATGTTTACAAACTTAAAAGAAACACCAGCTGAGCCTAAGGGTAACGTTTATGTTCACTATGTAGATACAGAAGGCAAGACAATCAAAGAAGATGTTACTGACGAAAAAAGCTCAACCAGTAGACAAAGACTACGACACAGTTGTAGACAACCGTCCACAAGAGATTGAATTCGAAGGTAAGACTTACGAATTGGTACCAGCTGGTAACTACACAGTAGGTGAAGTTGATAAAGAAGGTCACTTGAAGTCAACAGACCCAACAACAGGTAAAGTCATCGAAGGTGATAAGAATGTAACCTATGTTTACAAACTTAAAGAAACACCAGCTGAGCCTAAGGGTAACGTTTATGTTCACTATGTAGATACAGAAGGCAAGACAATCAAAGAAGATGTTACTGACGAAAAAGCTCAACCAGTAGACAAAGACTACGACACAGTTGTAGACAACCGTCCACAAGAGATTGAATTCGAAGGTAAGACTTACGAATTGGTACCAGCTGGTAACTACACAGTAGGTGAAGTTGATAAAGAAGGTCACTTGAAGTCAACAGACCCAACAACAGGTAAAGTCATCGAAGGTGATAAGAATGTAACCTATGTTTACAAACTTAAAGAAACACCAGCTGAGCCTAAGGGTAACGTTTATGTTCACTATGTAGATACAGAAGGCAAGACAATCAAAGAAGATGTTACTGACGAAAAAAAGCTCAACCAGTAGACAAAGACTACGACACAGTTGTAGACAACCGTCCACAAGAGATTGAATTCGAAGGTAAGACTTACGAATTGGTACCAGCTGGTAACTACACAGTAGGTGAAGTTGATAAAGAAGGTCACTTGAAGTCAACAGACCCAACAACAGGTAAAGTCATCGAAGGTGATAAGAATGTAACCTATGTTTACAAACTTAAAGAAACACCAGCTGAGCCTAAGGGTAACGTTTATGTACACTATGTAGATACAGAAGGCAAGACAATCAAGGAAGATGTTACTGACGAAAAAAGCTCAACCAGTAGACAAAGACTACGACACAGTTGTGAGACAACCGTCCACAAGAGATTGAATTCGAAGGTAAGACTTACGAATTGGTACCAGCTGGTAACTACACAGTAGGTGAAGTTGATAAAGAAGGTCACTTGAAGTCAACAGACCCAACAACAGGTAAAGTCATCGAAGGTGATAAGAATGTAACCTATGTTTACAAACTTAAAGAAACACCAGCTGAGCCTAAGGGTAACGTTTATGTACACTATGTAGATACAGAAGGCAAGACAATCAAGGAAGATGTTACTGACGAAAAAAGCTCAACCAGTAGACAAAGACTACGACACAGTTGTAGACAACCGTCCACAAGAGATTGAATTCGAAGGTAAGACTTACGAATTGGTACCAGCTGGTAACTACACAGTAGGTGAAGTTGATAAAGAAGGTCACTTGAAGTCAACAGACCCAACAACAGGTAAAGTCATCGAAGGTGATAAGAATGTAACCTATGTTTACAAACTTAAAGAAACACCAGCTGAGCCTAAGGGTAACGTTTATGTACACTATGTAGATACAGAAGGCAAGACAATCAAGGAAGATGTTACTGACGAAAAAGCTCAACCAGTAGACAAAGACTACGACACAGTTGTAGACAACCGTCCACAAGAGATTGAATTCGAAGGTAAGACTTACGAATTGGTACCAGCTGGTAACTACACAGTAGGTGAAGTTGATAAAGAAGGTCACTTGAAGTCAACAGACCCAACAACAGGTAAAGTCATCGAAGGTGATAAGAATGTAACCTATGTTTACAAACTTAAAGAAACACCAGCTGAGCCTAAGGGTAACGTTTATGTACACTATGTAGATACAGAAGGCAAGACAATCAAGGAAGATGTTACTGACGAAAAAGCTCAACCAGTAGACAAAGACTACGACACAGTTGTAGACAACCGTCCACAAGAGATTGAATTCGAGGTAAGACTTACGAATTGGTACCAGCTGGTAACTACACAGTAGGTGAAGTTGATAAAGAAGGTCACTGAAGTCAACAGACCCAACAACAGGTAAAAGTCATCGAAGGTGATAGAATGTAACCTATGTTTACAAACTTAAAGAAACACCAGCTGAGCCTAAGGGTAACGTTTATGTTCACTATGTAGATACAGAAGGCAAGACAATCAAAGAAGATGTTACTGACGAAAAAGCTCAACCAGTAGACAAAGACTACGACACAGTTGTAGACAACCGTCCACAAGAGATTGAATTCGAAGGTAAGACTTACGAATTGGTACCAGCTGGTAACTACACAGTAGGTGAAGTTGATAAAGAAGGTCACTTGAAGTCAACAGACCCAACAACAGGTAAAGTCATCGAAGGTGATAAGAATGTAACCTATGTTTACAAACTTAAAGAAACACCAGCTGAGCCTAAGGGTAACGTTTATGTACACTATGTAGATACAGAAGGCAAGACAATCAAGGAAGATGTTACTGACGAAAAAGCTCAACCAGTAGACAAAGACTACGACACAGTTGTAGACAACCGTCCACAAGAGATTGAATTCGAAGGTAAGACTTACGAATTGGTACCAGCTGGTAACTACACAGTAGGTGAAGTTGATAAAGAAGGTCACTTGAAGTCAACAGACCCAACAACAGGTAAAGTCATCGAAGGTGATAAGAATGTAACCTATGTTTACAAACTTAAAGAAACTCCAGACAAACCTGTAGAACCAACTCCAGACAAACCTGTAGAACCAACTCCAGATAAGCCTGTAGAGCCAACTCCAGATAAGCCTGTAGAGCCAACTCCAGACAAACCTGTAGAGCCAACTCCAGATAAGCCTGTAGAGCCAACTCCAGACAAACCTGTAGAGCCAACTCCAGACAAGCCTGTAGAGCCAACTCCAGATAAGCCTGTAGAACCAACTCCAGATAAGCCTGTAGAACCAACTCCAGATAAACCTGTAGAGCCAACTCCAGATAAGCCTGTAGAGCCAACTCCAGACAAACCTGTAGAGCCAACTCCAGACAAACCTGTAGAACCAACTCCAGATAAGCCTGTAGAGCCAACTCCAGATAAGCCTGTAGAGCCAACTCCAGATAAACCTGTAGAGCCAACTCCAGATAAACCTGTAGAGCCAACTCCAGATAAACCTGTAGAGCCAACTCCAGATAAACCTGTAGAGCCAACTCCAGATAAACCTGTAGAGCCAACTCCAGACAAACCTGTAGAACCAACTCCAGACAAACCTGTAGAGCCAACTCCAGACAAACCTGTAGAACCAACTCCAGATAAGCCTGTAGAGCCAACTCCAGATAAGCCTGTAGAGCCAACTCCAGACAAACCTGTAGAGCCAACTCCAGATAAGCCTGTAGAGCCAACTCCAGACAAACCTGTAGAGCCAACTCCAGACAAACCTGTAGAGCCAACTCCAGACAAACCTGTAGAGCCAACTCCAGACAAACCTGTAGAGCCAACTCCAGATAAGCCTGTAGAGCCAACTCCAGATAAACCTGTAGAGCCAACTCCAGACAAACCTGTAGAGCCAACTCCAGACAAACCTGTAGAGCCAACTCCAGATAAACCTGTAGAGCCAACTCCAGACAAACCTGTAGAGCCAACTCCAGATAAACCTGTAGAGCCAACTCCAGACAAACCTGTAGAACCAACTCCAGATAAACCTGTAGAGCCAACTCCAGACAAACCTGTAGAACCAACTCCAGATAAGCCTGTAGAGCCAACTCCAGATAAGCCTGTAGAGCCAACTCCAGATAAACCTGTAGAGCCAACTCCAGACAAACCTGTAGAGCCAACTCCAGATAAGCCTGTAGAGCCAACTCCAGATAAGCCTGTAGAGCCAACTCCAGATAAGCCTGTAGAGCCAACTCCAGACAAGCCTGTAGAGCCAACTCCAGACAAACCTGTAGAGCCAACTCCAGATAAGCCTGTAGAGCCAACTCCAGATAAGCCTGTAGAGCCAACTCCAGACAAGCCTGTAGAGCCAACTCCAGATAAACCAGTGGACCCAACACCAGGTAAGCCAGTGAACCCAACACCAGGTAAACCAGTGGACCCAACACCAGGTAAGCCAGTGAACCCAACACCAGGTAAACCAGTGGACCCAACACCAGGTAAACCAGTGGACCCAACACCAGGTAAGCCAGTGAACCCAACACCAGGTAAACCAGTAGAGCCAACATCAGCTAAAGGCCAACTTCCAAATACTGGTGAAACTACATCTGCAGGATCAACTGTACTCGGAGTAGTTGCAGGACTTGTAGGATTGGCAGCACTTGGACGTCGTAAAAAAGAAGACGAAAAATAGTCATCTTTCTTAAGTGAGTAAAGTTATTTGCTTAAAAATAACAAGTTACGATTGACGACCAGAGCCGGTTTTAAGTCATAGAAAAAGGGGAACTATGTGTTCCCTTTTTTCGACTAGTTATAAAATAGAATCTCTGCTGAGAGTCTATGAGAAGAAAAGTTAGTAACAAGATTCATAAAAAGATATGAAGTCATCCCGAATCTATGATATATCATGATTCAGGGGTGTTTTTACTCATTAGGCACAAAAAATCTTCTATTGGATAGAGTTGTAGATAAAATCACAACAGAAGTAAAATCTAAAAGAAAGTGTTTGTTAGAAGTGAGTTGCTTTTTAGCAAATGAACGCTGATATTTGATAAAGCTGCCTTACGATAGGTGAATCGATTACGAGGGTTTGCCTATATTCTTAGTCATAGAAATATGAAGAAAGGCGATGATTTTAACTTACTCAAGGAGAGGGAAAGCTGGGCTTTTGATAAATCTCTTTGATCTTCTTATCTTGGGAAGGAATTCATAAAAGGGAAGTGTAACTGAGTAGCACATGTATTTCTTTATAGTCTGTGATTCAAAAACAAGTAACTTCTTGATGTTTGATTAGGCAATTCTATTGTATGCTTAATAGCTTTTGTGGTGCTTTTCTATTTTACTGTTGAGCTATTTTGTCTATTGTCAAAAAACTCCATAATTCCTACAGTTAGTAAAGAAGCTGTAGAAATTATAGAGTCTACTTATCTCATGATTTGATGGGAATGCTCCTTGTTACAAACGATATTGAAAGGCAGTTCTAATTAACGGTTGAGGGAGGCTCTTAAGAAAAAATAAGGCCTTATCCCTCTTTAAAGAAGTGATAAGACCATTGGTAATATTTTCTTTATGGACTACTAAATAGGAAGTAGTCCAGTTGTGTAGGATTATTTTGTTCTTCTATTTCTACGATAGCCATTTAGTTTATTGTTTTCCCAAAAGCTATTAAAGATTTTTTCTTTGCTTTCGCGGTCAATTTCTAAGAAGTAGGCATAGAGTAAGTCGATTAAAATCAACATCGGAAGTTGGGCAGAGATTCTCTGGATGTAAGAAGCCTGACTCTGATTTGCTACTAATACAGTTTCCGTAAAGGCTTGGGTTTCCTTGCTAGGCACACTTGTAAAGAGAACGGTTTTAGCCCCCATATCTTGGGCGTCAAGTAGACTATCAATGATGGACGGAGTTGTTCCTGACAGGGAGAAGCCAAAGACTAAACATTTTTCATCGATGATACTGGTCGTCCAGGCAAATCCATCAGGATCTGTCAAAGCCTCACAGACGACTCCTAGTCTCATGAAACGCAATTTCATTTCACGTGCAACTAGGCCAGAGCTTCCAGTTCCGAAAAAATAGACGCGTTCTGATTGATCAATCATTTGAGCGATGCGCTCCAGTTGGTCATCATCGATCAACTCTTGAGACATCTCTCGGATATTTGTATAACTTCTCAAGACTCGTTGAGTCAAGGGGTTCATATCCTGCTGTGGGACTGAAAGGTTGTCAATTTGTTGTAGGTATTTGAAAATGAACTCTCGATAACCCGTAAAGCCACATTTTTTGGCAAAGCGAGTGAGAGCGGCCTGAGAAATATGAAGTTTTTGAGTGACCTGCTGAGAAGACAAGTCATCATGAATGGTATCTGCCTGCAAAAAATAGCGGGCAATCTCTTGTTCTAAATCGGTCATTTCTTCAAAGTGAAGATCAATAATCGTAGAGATGTCTTGCTTGTTCATGGGACTCCTTTGTAGCTATTTGTCAAATTTTATTGATAAAAAATCCAGCAAATACTATAGCGCTTACTTCTATTATACCATAGATGCTTTGTTTTTGGATAAAAAGGAAAAGTCTTTTCTTTTTCCATAATTTTCTCATCAAATTATGGTACAATGAAGAGTGAGATTTTGATTAGAAACGAGACTGATTTGTATGAGAAAATTCAACAGCCATTCGATACCGACTCGGCTTAATTTATTGTTTGCGATCGTTATTTTGCTCTTCATGACAATCATTGGTCGCTTGCTCTATATGCAAGTTTTGAACAAGGATTTTTATGAAACTAAGCTAGCATCTGCTAGCCAGACGCGGGTTACAACAGGTTCTGCCCGTGGAGAAATCTATGATGCAGCTGGAAAACCTTTGGTAGAGAATACGGTTAAACAAGTAGTTGCTTTCACACGAAGCAATAAGATGACAGCGACTGATTTAAAGGATATTTCTACTAAACTATTAACTTATGTGACGGTATCCTCTCCAGATTTGACAGAACGTCAAATTGCTGACTATTATCTAGCTGATCCAGCAGTTTATAAAAAAACGGTAGAGGCCCTACCCAAAGATAAGCGTTTTGATTCTGATGGTAATCAACTTTCTGAATCGGACCTTTATAACAATGCTGTTGAGAGTGTTAGCTCTAGCCAAACTAATTATACAGAGGATGAAAAGAAGGCTATTTATCTCTTTAGTCAGCTCAATGCAGTTGGAAATTTTGCAACAGGCAATATCCAAACAGATCCTTTAAGTGATACTCAAGTCGCTCTAATCGCCTCTGCATCTAAAGAGTTGCCTGGGATTAGCATCTCTACCTCGTGGGATCGCAAGGTCCTTGAAACCTCTCTTGCTTCTATCGTGGGAAGTGTTTCCAGTGAAAAATCAGGTCTTCCAGCTGAGGAAGTAGATGCCTATCTAAAAAAAGGTTATTCTCTCAATGACCGTGTTGGAACCTCTTACCTTGAGAAACAATATGAGGAAGTCCTACAAGGGAAACGTACTGTTAAGGAAATTCATCTCGACAAACATGGAGATATGGAGAGTGTAGAAAATATTGAGGAAGGTAGCAAGGGTAAAAATATCAAACTGACCATTGATTTGGCCTTCCAGGATAGTGTAGATAGCCTTCTGAAAAGCTATTTTAACTCTGAACTTGCAAACGGAGGTGCCCAATATTCAGAAGGTGTCTATGCGGTTGCCCTAAATCCTAAGACAGGAGCTGTTTTAGCTATGTCAGGGGATCAAGCACAATCTGGAATCTGGTGAATTGACTCCAGACTCACTCGGTACAGTGACCAACGTTTTTGTTCCAGGATCTGTCGTTAAGGCGGCAACCATCAGCTCAGGTTGGGAAAATGGTGTTTTATCAGGCAATCAAACTTTGACTGACCAACCAATCGTCTTTCAAGGTTCTGCACCGATCAATTCGTGGTACACCCTTTCTTACGGTTCCTTCCCGATCACAGCTGTCGAGGCATTGGAATACTCATCTAATACCTACATGGTCCAAACCGCTCTAGGGATTATGGGGCAAACCTATCAGCCTAATATGACAGTAGGAACCAGCAATCTTGAGTCTGCTATGGCGAAATTACGTTCAACCTTTGGTGAATATGGTCTGGGAGCTTCTACAGGAATTGACCTACCAGACGAGTCAACAGGATTTATCCCTAAAGACTATGATTTGGCTAATTATCTAAATAACGCCTTTGGACAGTTCGATAACTACACGCCGATGCAGCTAGCTCAGTATGTAGCAACTATTGCCAATAATGGTGTTCGCTTGGCTCCTCGTATAGTAGAGGGAGTCTATGATAATAATGAGCAAGGTGGTTTAGGAAGTTTGATTCAGCAAACAGGTAGTACCGAAATGAATAAAATCAATATTTCTGAGTCTGACATGTCTATCTTGCAACAAGGATTTTACCAGGTATCGCACGGAACAAGTGCACTTACGACAGGTCGTGCCTTTTCAAATGGAGCAGCAGTCTCTATCAGTGGTAAGACTGGTACGGCCGAAAGTTACGTCAATGGTGGTCAGAAGGCTAATAATACCAACGCAGTAGCTTATGCCCCAACGGATAATCCTCAGATTGCAGTTGCAGTTGTCTTCCCACATAATACCAACCTAACCAACGGTGTCGGTCCATCTATTGCGCGCGATATTATCAATCTTTACAACCAACACCATCCAATGAACTAGAAAGGAAGCCATGCTTTACCCAACACCTATAGCCAAGCTGATTGACAGCTATTCTAAACTTCCAGGTATCGGGATCAAGACAGCTACCCGACTGGCCTTTTATACCATTGGGATGCCTGATGATGACGTTAATGAATTTGCAAAAAATCTCCTTGCGGCTAAGCGAGAATTGACCTATTGTTCGATTTGCGGACGTTTAACGGATGATGATCCATGTTCAATCTGTACGGATCCTAGTCGTGACCAGACAACTATCCTAGTATTAGAGGATAGCCGAGATGTAGCGGCTATGGAAAATATCCAAGAATACCACGGACTCTATCATGTCCTACACGGCTTGATTTCACCAATGAATGGCATTAGTCCAGATGACATCAACCTTAAGAGTCTCATGACTCGTCTCATGGATAGTGAGGTTTCGGAGGTCATCGTGGCAACCAATGCGACAGCTGATGGTGAAGCGACTTCGATGTATCTCTCTCGACTTCTCAAACCCGCGGGGATTAAGGTTACTCGTCTAGCACGAGGACTAGCGGTCGGAGCAGACATCGAGTATGCGGACGAAGTAACACTCCTAAGGGCCATTGAAAATCGTACAGAGCTTTAGTTTATGAGGTTAAATCGCTAAATAATTAGCTAGTAGGTATAAAATTTTAAGAACACAGAGACTGGACCATTTTTCTTCCAGTCTCTTTTCTTGTTTTGTGCTATTCAAGTTTAAAAAAAAAAAAATAGACAAATGTGATATACTAAAAGGCGAGTATTCTAGTAGAAATAGGACAATCATATGAAACAAACAATTATTCTATTATATGGTGGACGCAGTGCAGAGCGTGAAGTGTCTGTCTTGTCAGCTGAGAGTGTCATGCGTGCGGTTAACTATGATCGTTTTGCAGTTAAAACATTCTTTATCAGCCAGTCTGGTGATTTCATCAAAACCCAAGAATTTAGCCAAACTCCTGGGCAGGATGAACGTCTCATGACCAATGAAACGATCGATTGGGACAAGAAAATTGCTCCAAGTGCTATCTATGAAGAAGGCGCAGTTGTCTTTCCAGTTCTTCATGGACCTATGGGAGAAGATGGTTCCGTTCAAGGTTTCTTAGAAGTTTTGAAAATGCCTTATGTTGGTTGCAATATCTTGTCATCAAGTCTTGCTATGGATAAGATTACTACCAAGCGTGTCTTGGAGTCTGCTGGGATTGCCCAAGTTCCTTATGTAGCCATTGTTGAAGGTGATGACTTGACTTCTAAGATTGCTGAAGTTGAAGACAAATTAACCTATCCAGTCTTTACCAAACCATCCAATATGGGTTCTAGTGTAGGGATTTCTAAGTCTGAAAATAAAGAAGAACTCCATCAAGCTCTCGAACTTGCCTTCAAGTACGATAGCCGTGTCTTGGTAGAACAAGGGGTAAATGCACGTGAAATCGAAGTTGGTCTCTTAGGGAACTATGATGTTAAGAGCACGCTACCTGGTGAAGTTGTCAAAGACGTAGCTTTTTATGACTATGATGCCAAATATATCGATAACAAGATTACTATGGATATCCCAGCTAAGATTAGCGATGATGTGATATCGGTTATGCGCAAGAATGCCGAAACTGCCTTCCGTGCTATCGGTGGACTTGGGTTGTCGCGTTGCGACTTCTTCTATACAGATAAGGGAGAAGTTTTCCTAAATGAGTTAAATACGATGCCAGGCTTTACCCAATGGTCTATGTATCCATTACTTTGGGACAATATGGGGATTAGCTATCCAGAACTAATCGAGCGTTTGGTTGACCTTGCTAAAGAAAGTTTTAACAAGCGTGAAGCACACCTATTATAAAAACAGCTATAAGGGCGGGGAAGGACTCCTTGTCTCTTTTTAAAGGAGTAAACATGAAACTTACGATTCACGAAGTTGCGCGTCTTGTTGGTGCTAAAAATGACGTATCAGTCTATCCGGATAGTCCGCTAGTTAAGGCAGAATTTGACAGTCGATTGATTGCTGAGGGTGATTTGTTTATTCCTCTCAAGGGAGCGCGTGATGGTCATGATTTTATCGAGACAGCTTTTGAAAACGGAGCTACTGCAACCTTGTCAGAGAAGGAAGTAGCAGGTCATCCTTACATTTTAGTAGATGATGTCTTGACAGCCTTCCAAGCACTTGCGGCCTATTACCTTCAAAAGACAGGTGTCGATGTCTTTGCTGTTACAGGTTCAAATGGGAAGACTACTACCAAGGATATGTTGGCTCATTTGCTTTCTACAAGTTACAAAACCTACAAAACGCAAGGGAACTACAATAACGAGATTGGCCTCCCTTACACTGTTCTTCATATGCCAGATGATACTGAGAAGTTAGTCTTGGAAATGGGACAGGATCACCTAGGAGACATCCATCTCTTATCTGAACTCGCTCATCCAAAGACAGCTATTGTGACCTTGGTAGGAGAAGCTCATTTGGCCTTCTTCAAGGACCGTTCAGAGATTGCCAAAGGGAAATTACAGATTGCTGATGGGATGGAGAAAGGTAGCTTACTTTTGGCACCGGCTGATCCCATTGTAGAGAATTATCTACCTGCTGACCAAAAAGTAGTTCGTTTTGGTCCAGGTGCAGAACTCGAAATTACAGAATTGATTGAGCGTAAGGATAGCTTAACCTTCAAGGCTAATTTCTTGGAGCAGGCTCTCGACTTGCCAGTAACAGGTAAGTACAATGCGACTAATGCTATGATCGCATCTTATGTTGCCCTGCAAGAAGGAGTGACTGAGGAGCAGATTGGTCAAGCCTTCCAAAATCTAGAATTGACCCGCAATCGTACCGAGTGGAAAAAAGCAGCCAACGGTGCGGATATCCTATCAGATGTTTACAATGCCAATCCAACTGCTATGAAGTTGATTTTGGAAACTTTCTCTGCTATTCCAGCTAATGAAGGTGGTAAGAAAATCGCAGTTCTGGCGGACATGAAAGAACTTGGAGAACAGTCTGTTCAACTCCACAATCAGATGATTTTGAGCATTACACCCGATGTCCTTGATACCGTTATTTTCTATGGCGAAGACATCGCTGACTTGGCTCAATTAGCCAGTCAAATGTTCCCAATCGGTCATGTTTACTACTTTAAGAAAACTGCTGAAGAAGACCAGTTTGAAGCTATGGTCAAGCAGGTCAAGGAAAGTCTTGGAGCACATGACCAGATTTTGCTTAAAGGTTCGAACTCTATGAATCTAGCCAAGCTAGTAGAAAGCCTAGAAAATGAGCACAACTGATTTCGCCAAAGCTATTCAGAGAATGTTAGCTATCACTGATACTGGTTTGATCTATACAAAGGATCCTTATGACCGTGAACGTTATGAGGATTTACGTCAGATTTTATGGAGTGTCTTGCAGGATCAAACAGAGCTCGATCAAGAGGAATTGACTGCAATTTTTCAGCCGTCAGGTAGCTATGCAACTCCCTTGATGGATGTAAGGGCTTGGATTGTTCAAGATCAGAAGATTTGTTTGGTTAGAGGGCAAGGAGAGGATACTTGGGCATTACCTGGTGGCTTTGGTGAAGTAGGTTATTCGCCTAAGGAAAATATCCGAAAAGAAGTTCAGGAAGAAACAGGCTTTTCGGCAGAAGTAGGCTCTTTATTGGCGGTTTTTGATACCAATCGCTTTCAACTTCAGAACAAACAGTATGCCAAGTTCGTCTTTGACTGTCAGTTATTGGATGGACAATTTCAAGAAAATCAAGAAATTGCAGAACTTGAATTTTTTGATATCAAGAATCTCCCACCCCTATCTGAAAAACGAATAACCCAAGAACAAATGGAAATTCTATGGCAGGTCTATCAGGGTGAGCGGGAACAATATGTCGATTAGAAGCTTTGTTTTATATTAAGATCGACAGTTTCTTTTACACAAAATTATAAGAAATAAATGTAAGCTAGGGCTCTATAAAAATCAGTAAGAGATTGGCTTATATGAAAATGAGGAAAGTTACATGAATTTTTGGGATGCTTTATTTAGCTACGCACCGACGGAGCCACCCCTGATTTGACCTTCTTTTGGTATGGAAGTCTATTTTACCTTATTAGCATTGACTGTATTTCTTGCCTACCGTTATGGTGAGAAAAAAGTCTGTCAACGATTTTTCCAGATTTTACAGGCGGTACAGCTAATCCTACTCTACGGATGGTATTTGATTAATCAGATGCCTTTGACAGAAAGTCTACCCTTTTATCATTGCCGTTTAGCAATGTTTGTAGTGCTTTTGACCCCAGGTGTCTCTAAAGTCAAACAGTATTTTGCTGTATTGGGAACCTTTGGAACTTTGGCAGCCTTTGTTTATCCAGTGCCAGATCCCTACCCCTTCCCCCACATCGCTATCCTGTCCTTTATTTTCGGACACTTAGCCCTCTTTGGGAATTCCTTGATTTATCTCTTGAGGGACTACGATGCAAGTTTACTGGATTTCAAACGAATCCTAATTATCACGTCTTCGCTCAATGCCTTGATTTTCATGGTCAATTTAGTAACAGGTGGAGATTATGGATTTTTGACAAGACCACCATTGGTTGGAGACCACGGTCGTTTGGTCAATTATCTAGTGGTAACGCTATTCTTGACTTGCGCTATTTATTTAGTCTCTAAAATTTTTCAGACAATCCTTCAGGAGCAGGCAGAAAAAAGGTTGAGAATCTGGCAGAAATAAAAAAATATTTTCCCAATCTCTTGACTTTTATCTGAGAATTTTGATACAATAGTAGACGGTATTGTTTACCCCATTTGTAAGGCCCCGGAACCTTTCAAATACCCCGCGGACCGGAACATCCGCCCTGTAAACAAAAACGATATTCATATAGGAGAAATCATGAACAAAACTACATTCATGGCTAAACCAGGCCAAGTAGAACGCAAATGGTACGTTGTTGACGCAACTGATGCACTCTTGGACGCCTTTCAGCAGTTGTTGCTAGCGTACTTCGCGGAAAAAACAAACCAACATTCACACCACACACTGATACAGGTGACTTCGTAATCGTTATCAATGCTGAAAAAGTTAAATTGACTGGTAAAAAAGCAACTGATAAGATCTACTACACTCACTCAAACCACCCAGGTGGATTGAAACAAATCTCTGCTGGTGAACTTCGTTCTAAAAATGCAGTTCGTTTGATCGAGAAATCAGTTAAAGGTATGCTTCCACACAATACTCTTGGCCGCGCTCAAGGTATGAAATTGAAAGTATTCGTTGGAGCTGAGCACACTCACGCTGCACAACAACCAGAAGTTCTTGATATTTCAGGACTTATCTAAGGAAAGGAACAATAAAGTATGTCACAAGCACAATATGCAGGTACTGGACGTCGTAAAAACGCTGTTGCACGCGTTCGCCTTGTTCCAGGAACTGGTAAAATCACTGTTAACAAAAAAGATGTTGAAGAGTACATCCCACACGCTGACCTTCGTCTTGTAATCAACCAACCATTCGCAGTTACTTCAACTGTAGGTTCATACGACGTTTTCGTTAACGTTGTAGGTGGTGGATACGCTGGTCAAGCAGGAGCTATCCGTCACGGTATCGCTCGTGCCCTTCTTCAAGTAGACCCAGACTTCCGCGATTCATTGAAACGCGCAGGACTTCTTACACGTGACTCACGTAAAGTTGAACGTAAGAAACCAGGTCTTAAGAAAGCTCGTAAAGCATCACAATTTAGTAAACGTTAATTCGAAAGAATTACTATACTTACAGAGAGCACCTTTCGGGGTGTTCTTTTTTGTACGTTCTTACTAAATTGGTGCAATTGACACAGTTGTTGCGACTTTAGTCGCTTACAAATGTGGCTGCAATCTGACAGAGTCAGTTGCCTCAAAACGTTAATCAATACGATTATATCAACGTTTCAAAGCACTCAAGAGTTTACCTCATGGGTGCTTTTTTTGTGTTTTTTGAAAAAGTTCACCTCAAAGTTTACCTTATTTTAACCTTATTGTTTTAGAGACTTTAAGGCAAGTTCACCGACTGCCATAGGGACTACGTTAGAAGTATTGACATAAATCTGTGTTGTACCTGTGTCGCTATGTGTTAGAGCTTCGGAAATGGCTTCTAAGCTCATTCCAGCCTGTTTAGCGAGCGTTGCTCCCGTATGACGTAGTTTATGTGGTGTAGCGTGTGTAAGCTCTGGGTGTCGCTTTCTGATAGTTTTCATCTTATTATTAAGATAGTCAGAATGTAGGGGTTTATTGATATTCCCTCTGGTATCTATATAAGTGAAGATGAATTGTTCTGGATTACTGATGATACCAAACTTTTGCTAGTTCATATTTTTTTGTTGTTTTTCCATAAGGTTAGGAGTTGAAGCAAGTCGCTAGAAATAGAAAGATAGTTTTTTTATTTCCTTTGGTAGATTTTACATTCTTATAATTCGTGTATACAGAATTATAAGTTTGAAGTAGGAGAGATTCCCGCATTTTAGGAATTTTTGACTAAGCCTCAGGCTTTTTTTATAAATTTTAACTATTCTCACATTATGATGTTGTCCTGTTTGTTTTCTTAACAAATGTTGCATTTAAAGGGTATTATAGGAATGATAATATAAACTAGGAAAAATATTGTTTTTAAAGTACTTTAAAAATTAGATGAAATAAGCGGTGCCCCAACTACTATTGAAGAGAAATACTACATAAAAATAGTTTTAAAAAAACTATATAATATGATAAAATAGGGTTATAAAATTATCAAAAGGAGTTTATATGATGGAATCAAACGCACAAGGCCATGGCGCCATCAAAAAAGCGGTTATTTCAACGCTTGCAATCTCGGCTCTTGGGGTAACTACTGGGGTATCTGCTAATGAGACTGAGGTAGCAGTTAATGAGCCAGCAACAAAAGTAGTTGCCAATAACGAGGTTGTTGCTAAAGTTCCTACTCAAGCTGATGTTGATAAGGCTAAGGCTGAGTCAGACAAGGCTAATCAAGATGTAGCTAAACAAAAAGAAGTTGTTGCATCTGCGGAAGCAAATATTGCCACTGCTAAGAAAGAGTTGGCTCGTCTTGAGGGTATCGCAGAAGCTAAAGCTCGTGTATATGAGAACTTCAAGCAACTCAAAGCCGACCATGACGCATACCTTGCTAAGGACGAAGTAGTTCCTAAAGTTCCTACTCAAGCTGATGTAGATACTGCTAAGGCTGAATCAGACAAGGCTAATCAAGATGTAGCTAAACAAAAAGAAGTTGTTGCATCTACGGAAGCAAATATTGCCACTGCTAAAGAAGAGTTGGCTCGTCTTGAGGGTATCGCAGAAGCTAAAGCTCGTGCATATGAGAACTTCAAGCAACTCAAAGCCGACCATGACGCATACCTTGTTAAGGACGAAGTAGTTCCTAAAGTTCCTACTCAAGCTGATGTAGATACTGCTAAGGCTGAATCAGACAAGGCTAATCAAGATGTAGCTAAACAAAAAGAAGTTGTTGCATCTACGGAAGCAAACATTTCCACTGCTAAAGAAGAGTTGGCTCGTCTTGAGGGTATCGCAGAAGCTAAAGCTCGTGATATGAGAACTTCAAGCAACTCAAAGCCGACCATGACGCATACCTTGCTGAGCAACAACGCCTGCAAGCTTTGAAAGAAAAAGAAGATGCAATCCGTAAAGCAGGTGGTCAACCTCAAGAAGTTAAAGACGCTAACGGTAAAGTAGTTGATGTTGTAGACACTAAGGCGCAAAATAAGGCTGTAAACGTGGCTACAGTGGGAACTAAAGACGATAAAACATATCAAGCTCCTGCAAAAACTACAAATGCAAAAGCAGAACCGAAGAAACAACTTCCAAATACAGGAACTAAGGATTCAGGACTTTTAGCATTGCTTGGAGCAAGTGTTGGACTACTAGCTTTAGCAGGAAAAACGAAAATATAATAGATAAAAAGAAAGAGGCAGTGGCTCTTTTTCTAATGGAAACAAATTAGTATACATGTAAAAATTTTTATATAAGGTAAACTTTTTGATATTCTGGTTTCGATTTTTGCTTATTTTTTTATGAAAGTTTACCTTATTTTAATGAAACTGATTGAAATTAGTTGAAATTTTATTTTTGAAAACTTATGAAAAACGTTGATTTTAAAAGCACTTTGAAATTAGATGAAATAAGTGGTGCCCCAACCAGATCTTAAGAAAGCTCGTAAAGCATCACAATTTAGTAAACGTTCTTCGAAAAGAATTACTATACTTACAAAGAACGCCTTCTTGGGTGTTCTTTTTATTGACATCTTTTGGATTGATAATTAGAAATCTCGTTTAAGGGTATTAGGTAAATGAAAAGATTAATCGATAATTCCTTATTTCTCTTTATGTTCGTTTAATATCTACAATGTAAAAAACTCTAGCTATCAAATAGTTGATAGTTAGAGTTTTTTTGCTATTCATATGATTTAATGAGATTAAATAAGGCTTCTACTTCTGATGATGGTGTAGCTGATTTAAGGTAAGCGTAATAAACTGTAAATGTAATCTGGTCCTCCGGGATTAGAGGATTTTTATTAAATCATCATCTTCATCAGAAAAGTGCGATATCAGCTAGTAAGCTAAGGCCAATCCCTTTCTTTAAAAGTTCTTTAATGATGACAATGTCATCAGTCTTAAAGAATATTTCTGCCTTGTTTTGATACTTCTGATTAAGGAGTTCAAAAGCTTTCAGGTGAACAAAGTGTTCGTCTAAAAGGATGAAGGATTGCTCTACTAATTCTTCAAAAGCGAGGGAAGGAGCAGTAGCAAGAGGATGGTTCTTAGATAAAACGACATATAGTTCTTTCTGAAAGAGTTCATGCGTCTCTAATGAAGGATGATTGAGTGGTTCAATCAAACCGAGTAGGCTTGCGTCAAGGTCTCCCTTGAGGAGAAGGTTTAATAACTCCACGGAGCCACCGCGGATAGGGCGCACTTTTTTTAAAAAATCGAATTTATCTTTTTCCTTCAAGGCAGCAAAGAGATACTGAATGATAATAGGAGGGAATCCGACAGTAGAGTAATGTGCCAAGGAGCGATTAATTTCTTTGTGAGCAGAACTGACCTCAGGTAAGATCCGATCTGTATGCTTTAGAAGGATTTGTCCTTGAGGAGTAAGTTTGAAGGAACGATGCGAGGGATCTTGGTGAATCAATTTGCAATTAAAAGATTCCTCTAAGCGCTTGATGGCATAAGAAATAGATGGTTGGCTGACTTTGTGTTGTTTTGCTACTTCCGTATAGGATTGAAGCTGGCAGAGGTCATAAAAATATTGTAGATCTTTTAAATTCATATGGGCTCACTTTCATTAGTTGGAGAAAAAATTGGAAATCACCAGATAAATAAATCTTATCCGTATCCTACAATTTGACTATACGAGTATTCACCGGTTAAAATGTAAGTGAGTCAGGGATATCAAAGGTTATCTAAGATACTTTCAAAAATGACCAACATCTTTTCTCGTTTATCAATAGGGAGCTGTTTAATCTTCATGTTGATTCTTTTGAGTGAAAGATTGTCGGTCTTATCAGAGGTTGATTCAAGGCTATCAAAATTGAAAAATTCCTCTGGGGTCATCTTTAGGGGGACAATCACTTTTTCAAGACTGTGAATGGTCAGATTCACATTTTGGTTTTCAAGTTGATTGATATACTTAAGCCCGAGCCCCGCTTGTTCCGAAAGTTCTTCCTGGCTCATTTTTTTCTGTGTTCGAAAATATTTCACTTTTTGGGAAATATATTGTTGTAAATAGTTTTTTTATTCGTCATATAAATAGAATACAAGTTTTGCATGACAAAAAAACATCTTAAAAAATACAAAGTATCGTATAACAAACTTATATAATATTTATTTTAATTCGGATTGCTAATTTGTATGATTAGTTTCTTTTACTCGAAACTTTTAGTAAAGAGTGATCATCGAGAGTTTTATGAGTTCAGAACTTTATAAAATATAACAACTTAAAGTGCCATTAACAATAGTGTTTTAAGTATAAATAGCTTATTAGAAATTGCCTTCGTAGACTCATTATAACATATGCGTAAACGATTGTATTTTTTAAACAACAAAGTTTTCCAAACAATTCGTTTTGAGTGGTATAATAGAAGTAAAAAGGAGGTTGCACTATGACTGCACATGATATTTTAAACAACCCTTTCCTCAATAAGGGAACTGCCTTTACCTTAGAGGAGCGAAAGGAACTAGGCCTTATTGGTTTACTGCCACCGTATGTTCAAACGATTGAAGAACAAGCAGCGCAAACTTATGCGCAAATGCAAACAAAAGCCAATGATTTGGAAAAGCGTCTTTTCCTAATGGAAATTTTTAATACCAACCGGACTCTTTTCTATTACCTCTTTTCTCAACATTTGGAGGAATTTAATCCAATTGTATACGATCCAACCATTGCAGATACCATTGAAGGCTATAGTGACCTCTTTGTAGATCCCCAATATGCGGGATATCTTGATATCAATCATCCTGAAAATATTGAAGCCACTTTGAAAATGCTGCTGGGGATCGCGAGATTCGTCTCATTGTTGTAACAGATGCAGAAGGAATCCTTGGAATCGGTGACTGGGGAACAAATGGTGTCGATATTTCTGTTGGGAAATTGATGGTCTACACGGGTGCTGCTGGAATCGATCCTTCTATGGTTCTTCCTTTAGTCATTGATGCAGGGACTAACCGTGAAGAACTTCGTAACAATCCTAATTACTTAGGAAATCGTCACGAACGGGTTCGAGGAGATCGTTACTACGACTTTATTGACCAATTTGTTCAAACAGCAGAACGTCTCTTTCCTAAACTCTACCTTCACTGGGAAGACTTCGGCCGCTCGAATGCTGCCAATATTCTTGAAAAATACCGGAAACAAATTCCAACATTTAATGATGATATTCAAGGTACAGGAATCGTTACCCTGGGTGGTATCTTTGGTTCACTGGATATTACAGGTGAAAAATTAACGGATCAAGTTTACCTCTGCTATGGTGGTGGAACTGCTGGTGCAGGGATTGCCTCTCGTGTGCTTCGCGAAATGGTTAGTGAAGGTCTGCCTGAAGAAGAAGCTTATAAACGCTTCTTTATGGTGGATAAACAAGGTCTCCTCTTTGATGACATGGATGACTTGACTCCTCAACAAAAACCATTTGCTAAGAAACGTTCTGATTTTGCCAATGCAGACAAGTTGACTGACCTGCTTGAAGTAGTGAAGACTGTGAAGCCAACTATTCTTGTAGGAACTTCAACTCAACCTAATACATTCACTAAAGAAATAGTAGAAGCTATGTGTGAAAATACAGAACGTCCGATGATTTTCCCTTTGTCAAATCCAACCAAACTAGCAGAAGCTAGTGCCAAAGATTTGATTGAATGGTCAGATGGCAAAGCTTTTGTCGCAACAGGAATTCCTGCTGATACAGTTTCTTATAAAGGTGTCGACTACGTGATTGGTCAAGCCAATAATGCCTTGATTTACCCAGGTCTAGGTCTAGGTATGCTGGCTTCTGAAGCAAGTCTTTTGACTGATGAAATGATTGGAGCAGCGGCTCATTCATTGAGTGGTATTGTCAATCCAGGCCAACCAGGAGCTCCTGTCTTGCCACCATTCAAGTATGTAGCAGATGTTTCTATTAAAGTAGCAGAAGCAGTCGCTAAAAAAGCACAAGAGCAAGGTCTTGCGCGTGCTAAGGAAACAGATATGGCCAAAGCAGTTCGTGATTTGAAGTGGTATCCAGAGTATAAATAATTCATTGTTGCTGTCTATCCTTTGCTAGCGACAGATTTGTATGGGCTGTGGACTTAAGTAATTTAGAAAGGATACCTATGTCACTCTTTTTAACCTCGATTACGAGTATCATTCCGATTATCGCTATTATTGTTTTGGGGTATATTCTTCAGGTGAAGGGATGGTTTGGAGATGCCTTTGGACCTAACCTATCTCGTTTGATCATGAATGTAGCCTTGCCAGCGTCAATCTTTGTGTCGGTAATGAAATACCTGACACTAGATAAACTAATCAGTCTTTCTGGAGGTCTCCTTTATACATTTGTGGCCTTTATCTTGGGCTATATCGTAGCTTATATTGCTGTTATGGTTTTCAAGGTTCGTCCAGGACGGCGAGGAACCATGATGAATACCTTTGTGAATGCCAACACTATTTTTATTGGTTTACCTTTAAACGTTGCTCTTTTTGGGGATCAGGCTCTTCCTTATTTCTTAATTTACTATATCACCAACACGATTTCCACCTGGACATTGGGCGTGTATTTGATGACGAGTGACAGTAAATCGGGTCAAAGCAAGGAGACAAGTAAATTTGACTGGAAGAAATTGCTACCAGCTCCGCTTGTAGGTTTTCTTGTGGCTCTGCTATTTTTGATTCTTCGAATCTCTATTCCAGATTTCGCAACGAATACCTTGACCTATGTTGGAAATATCGTTACTCCCCTATCTCTGATTTATATTGGTATCGTTCTTGCAAAAGGCAGGCTTGAAAACTATTACTTTTGATAAAGATACAATTGTCACTTTAGTTGGACGCTTTATCCTAGCTCCTCTAATCATGCTTCTTGTATTGAAGTTCTTTGCACTAAATATGGCCACAGTAGAATTTAAGACCTTTATGATTCAGTCTGCTACACCAGCTTTAGCTGTTCTCCCGATCCTTGCTAATCAGGGCAAAGGAGATGTGGAATTCTCTACGAATGTGGTGACTCTAAGTACGGTTCTATTTATCGTTGTTATTCCAATATTACAAACTTTGTTAGGGATAAGAAGGAAGAGGATAGGATTGAAAGTTTTGCGTTAAGAAATTGCACTATTATAGATGCATCTATTCCTATTTCTTGAAATTAAAAATCGGCAGGAACTCTTCTGACGGTTGCTATTGAGCACTTTTGAGCTGTCCTAAAAGCCAGACTGTTCAAACAAGGTCTTAAGAAAGCTCGTAAAGCATCACAATTTAGTAAATGTTAATCAATTCGATTATATCAACGTTTCAAAGCACTCACAGGTTTGCCCTATGGGTGCTTTTTGGCTCTTTGTCAACTGTAGTGGGTTGATAAAAAGTTATAACCTGGAGAGGACCAACTTGGTTCTATCCTTTTTGATATTCAAAGCAATGAGGATTCTAGTTTTAAAGTTTTCAAAGTTCCGGAAGCCAAAAGCATTGCGCTTGATGACCTTAATGAGGTTATTAGTAGCCTCTAGTTTCACGTTTGAGTAGGGCAGTTCCAGTGAGTTCATGATTTTGTCCTTGTCTTTCAAAAAGGTCTTAAAAACAGTTTGAAAAATAGGATTTACACAAGAAATCGTTTCTTCAATCAGTTCAAAGAAATGGTCTGTTTGTTTCTCTTGGAAATGAAACAGTAATAGTTGATAGAGTTCATAGTGCTCTCTAAGTTCTTGAGAGTATGAAAGGAGCTTTTCGAGAATCTCATTATTGGTCAAGCGTGAGCGAAAAGTAGAGCGATAAAAACGTTTATTACTAAGTTTACGGCTATCCTGTTGAATGAGTTTCCAGTAACGTTTTAGTACCTTATATCCGTGCGATTTGCGATCAAAACGATTCATGACTTGGATGCGAAGACGATTCATAGCTCGGCTAAAATGTTGGAGTAAAACAGGCCAGTGGACTGTTTCATCCTGAGCCTAGAAATTTGAAAGCGAAGCTGTTTAGCTAAGTCATAATAGGGACTAAACATATCCATAGTAATGATTTTCACCTGACATTGAACAGAACTCTCATATTTAAAAAAGTGGTTTCGAATGACAGCTTGTGTTCTTCCCTCAAGAACAGTGATGATATTAAGTTTGCCAAAATCTTTTGCAATGAAGCTCATCTTCATCTCCCTATTGAAACTGTCACTCCCCCTGACTGTTTCAACATCCCAGAACATAATCTCAGGAAGACTAGAAAAATCGTGCTTAAAGTGAAAATCATTGAGCTTACGAATGACAGTTGAAGTTGAAATGGCCACCTGATGAGCAATCTTTCTTGAGCAAGCGAGTGATGGTTCGATAGCCGTAAATAAAGTGATTCTCCATACAAAGTTGTTCGATTTTATCTGCTATTTCGTCTCTTTTCTGAGAATTCTTACACTCCTGTTTCCAGCGGTAAAAGGTTGAGCGTTTGACGTCGAAACACTCTAAAATAATAGATACAGGGCACGTTTTCTTATTCTCTTCTACTAGCTTTATAAGACTTACTTTGTCGATTCTCTTACCAAGCTCTGATATTTTTTAGTAATTCCACCTGCAAACGTAACTGTTCGACTTCAGATAACTGTTTCACCCCTTTACCGTAAGTATATTGTTCCCCCACAGGTTGGTGGAAACGGTACAATTCATCATTCTGATAATATCACCACTCAGGTCTTGACCTGACTAACATTTTGATACCGAGGGTAATCCATAATAACCTTATTTGATCTACCTGCCTTCTTCATTTCGATATAGGCTAGCTTAATTTCTAATGAATATGCTTTTTGACCATGAAAGAAAACACTCCTGTTTCTAGTTTACCAGATTTCAACAGGAGTGTTTTCTTGTGTCTCATTTTATGGGTGCAGTGCCAATCTCAAACAGTGTAAACTGTAAGTAACCATATCAATAGATACATAAGGAGGTCTCTATGAGTTACTACTATCTTATCATAAAGGAATAGAGAACTATGTAGAATGGGGCTTAAATGTTTCTCAAATTGCAACTAAGATTGGGCTCCATAGTAGAGGTTGAAACGTTACCCAAAAAGAGTATTCAGCTGAAAGAGCTCAAAAATCTTATGAAGATTCAGCTAAACAGAAAGGACGAAAATATCTTATATACCTGAATGTAAATATGACAAACAGATTAATATAATAATCTCGCGGTGTAAGTTTTTATAGAAAAATCTTTTCTAATTGATAATAACAATCTTTATACAAGTTGTACGCTTCTTCAAAGCGACTATTCTCACACAATGTAACGCATGGAATAATCATTTCTTGATAAATCTTTTGATAGATGGACTGCTTATTCGCCTGATTGTTTAATTCATTGACAATATTAGGAGCTTTTATGTAGTATTCTTTTACATCTGCAGGGTAGTTTTTAGCAACGAAATAATCCCGTAATTCCCTTAGTATGGTTAATTCACGGCAGTTATCATCAAATCGCTCTTCCAATGTCTGCATACACGCTGTTGTAACAAAACATCCACTAGAGGTTCGAGGGTGGCCAAGAGCACCATACTTTTTCTCGTCATATTCATTTCGCCTAACATATCTAAACGCTCTTCCTCCATTTGCTAATGCTGTAGCTATAGCATCACAAGCCTCTCTCCCTTGAAACCCACTTATTTTTGCAGCTTTTAACAGTTCATCATATTCGCGTTGATTGAGCGTTTCATTGTAATTGCATGCTTTTTTAATTGCTTCATTAATCATAATAATACCTCTCTAAATTTTAATTCCATATTTCTTAGGTAAACCCTTAATATCGCAACCAACAGTATCTAATAGACCCATTTCATATTCACAAAAGTCTAGTCACTCCAATGTTACTTCCACCCGATGTAATTGTTAGCAATAAATTGACAATATAATCTAGTTTGTATTCTTCTGATTCTAACCTTTTCATCTGCTTTAAGTACGATACCTTCTCGTCACTATTAGCAACTGAAGAAATACTTCTATTTAAATCCTCTAGTGTCGCCTTAACTTCCAAATGTTTATCAATTAATGATGGTAAAAATCATATCACTTAACTTGATTTTTATAAACTGCTTCTTCAAGCTCTTTCTTTTTCATTGAGTAATTACTGAATAAAAATAATTCCACCAATAATTAACGGACTTAGTAAAATAAATTCTAACATACGTTTTCCCCTTCTCATGATTTTTATTATGCATTCATCAAAAATATTTACTTTTATGGTGGTTCATAATAATAAAATAGAAATTCATCACTAAATAAGTAGTACATTTTTCATTATAATCAACTCTGCCTGTTTTTATAAAATAAATTATCTAATAACTCATAAATAACTTCAATAGATAACGCTTTTTATAATCAGATTGAAGTTATCTATGGATAAATCCTCATTGTCTATCAGCTTCAAAAATAATCGAAATAGTTTTCATTAAATATCTGACGTTTTTCTCAAGTGTTTTACCAGCAAAGTATCCAATCCTATTAGGTCGCCAGCGATAAAGAGTTTCAAGATAGATACCTTTTTCCAGAAATTTATAGAATAAACCATTGTGACGATGATAGTAGAGAAACTCACATTGCCCTGACAGAGAAATATAGATATTAAATCCTGAACGATTCCCAGCATTAACAGCAAAAATTTGTACATTTTTTGGATATTTGTTTAATTGCTTCATTGTATAGCTGTTCCTTTCATTATCCTTAAATTCACGTCCTTCAAATTACTAGATGTTACTTATTTCCATGCATGATTACAGAAAAGACTGGAAATTTTTGCATATACTAGCTATTCTATACTTATAATTTCCACCAACAGAATACTAGATACTATTTTAGCTTGTTAAATTTATGTTAAGTATTCTGCACTATCTGTACAAAAATCGATGTCGATAGTTTTTCTATAAGAAACAACGGTATTAGACAAGTAATGTAAAGAAAGTGGAACTTCCAAGTTTAAATTGATAACAAATAAAAATACTTGTAAATTCAATAGTAGTTTTTCACAACAAATAAAAGAAATGAAATCTGTTGGGAAAACTATTCGTTATTAAAACTAACCTAATTCCTTTCTTACAATTATTTATACAATATATTATAGAGCTTAATGTTCGACTTCCGCTTCCAACCTTATGAATACTCTTTTGTAGTTCGTCCAATCGATCTAATTTCATGCATATTTCACCATATATATAATAATCTATGTTGACTGCTGTTTTCCTATCCTTTTTGAAATTCCATTAATTTAATAGTGATTATTTCAAGCTCGTCTTTCATAGATTTAGAGCAATCTATTAAAAATACAATATTTTCTATATTTTTATTAATCATTGCAGTTCCTTTTCTTTCAAATATAATAAAAAGTGTTATTTATTATGTATTCAGTTAACGTAACTCCTTTCTCTGATGATTATTATATTACTTGAACAAAAAATATTCCTAGCCTTTTTGAAAAGTAGTATAAAAACATGATTTTAAAACGTATAAATCCTTTTTAATTTTTGTGTTTCATTTTATGTTGAATTATTATATAATGAAAGAAAGGAATAAATTCTTTAACTATCAAACGAAGGAGTTTATAATTATGATAGATTATGATTATATGCGAATTGGTAAACTTGCTAAAAATGATCCAAGAATTGATCAAAGTTACTAGTAACTCTCTTAACACTCCCATTAGTAAAGAACTTAAAAAGTCAAGTCAATATTCTAGAAAAATTGAATATTATTCTTGGGTTTGAAGAAAATAGTTATCTATCTATATTTGATTTTGATAAAGCGAGTGATATTTTAAAGGAAAGAAAGATTTAAGAGCCGATGCTGTTGAAGTATTACAGAGATTAGAGCTTGGTACGGCGGTAGCCAATTGTAAATCTAAACTTCAAGAAATTTTTCCCTGAGGATATTATTAAAGAACAATTGTGTAAACAAATTCTCGATGCTTTCTCTATGCCTACTGAAGTACTTAGTCTTTATCGACAAAATGAATTTCAACAAGAGCATCGCTTAGAGATGAAGCGCTTAGAAGAGTATTACAATGAAGAATCTTATGATGAGTTTATTGCCTATATTATTTATTATCTTGCTACATATGTCAAAAATAGAATAGTCATACCTGAAGAAATGAGACAATTATTGAATACAATCAATAATATTGGACAAGATACTAAAGATTTTATTGTATCAAAACGGTATTATAAAGACCTTGATCGTAGAATAACAATAATCCCACATCAAGATTTAGGTTTATATGAGATTATTACAACGACAACTTATACTTCACCATACATTAATCCTGTAACGAAGGAAAATAACAGTTGGTCATTTACAGGAACATTTTCATCTGAAGAATTTAGAGATAAGCATACCGTTGAATCTCTCTATATCAACGAAATAGACTACACTAATCAAATTCATATAGAGGCATTTACAGATAACAATAAACAATATGCTTTTTCGAAAAAAATATAGTGTTTCTGATATCCCATATAAAAGAATTATATGAAGTAAGCATAAAGTCTCGTTCTTTTAGAAATATCAATTTTTCAAATGACAAATCGATTTAAGGCACCTTGTTTAAATTATCATATGAGCATTAACATTAGAGGACAAGCTTCAAAAAAATTTAATCTTGGTTTTCAGATGTTTTCTCCTTATACGCATGATGAAAAACCCAATAATCTTGTAAGAGAACTTTTATGGAGGGGTTGTTTCCCTTAATATTCCTCAATTGCTTCCTATAAATTCTGGATATGTGTATAATATAAGACCTAAGCAAGAATATATAGCTGAGTTTTGTTCTATTGAGGAATTGGAACAAGCTATAAAAAAACTCTAAGCAGGTAGAGCCTGCTAACTCATGACAGAAAAAAGAAGTTTAGCCTATAATGAAGCTGAACAATACAAATCCGTGGTGTTTAATGTGGCTTTTCCTAGCCTGAATAAAAAACTGGATGAACAAGAGTTATGAGATAACTCGAATATGCCTTGAGCATGAAAACAAAATTACTATTAACCTCTTGTTCTATTGTTCAAATAGTTAACAGGAGGTTTTTATAATGGAAGTCATGATTGAAACGTGCTGTGGCATTGATGTCCACCAAAAGTCTATCGTTTGTTGTATTCTAGATGGTCCACTAGATAGCAATAAACCAAAGAAAATTCGTAAGAAATTTGGGACAACTACTGTAGCTCTTCAAAATGCCTTAGCTTGGATGGTAGAAAACCATGTCACACATGTCTTTTTTGAAAGCACTGGGCAATATTGGCTTCCTCTCTTTAATATCTTTTCAGATTCTGATCTCGTCTTAGTACTTGCCAATCCTCAACATATCAGGAATGTTTCTGGTCGAAAAACAGACGTGAAGGACGCTGAATGGATCGCTCAACTCGGACGTTGTGGACTGAATGAACCTTCCTATATCCCTGATCCTGAAGTGCTACAGTTTCGTTTACTGACACGTCGCATGTGTTCTTACAAGCAACGTCAAACTCAAGTCAAAAATGAAATTCACAACATCAGAATGTTTGAAAGCTCTTATAGGCATAAGAAAACACCTCTGTGTTATACTTGTTGTTCACCACAAACACAAGAAAGGCACAGAGATGCAAAATCATTATACTACAAAAGCTAAACATTTGATAATCGATAGCTGTCGATTAATCGAACGATGGAAAAAAGAAGGGAAATCAAATAGAGAAATTGCCTCTCTACTTGGAAAAGCTCCACAAACTATCGATACTGAAATCAAGCGTGGGACAGTCCTGCAATGTATTGGAAAGGGGCGCTTCAAAAAGGTTTATTCTGCTGACTACGCTCAACAGTCTTATGAAAGCAATCGGAAGTACTTGGTCAAGAAATCAAGCTTGATTAAAGAACTGAAGGAAAAGCTTCTCCACTATCATAACCAAAAGTTTTCTCCCTGAAATGATGGTCAAGGATAAGGGAGTTAACGTGGGAATTTCTACCATCTATTACTGGATTCATCATGGAAAATTGGGAATGACCAAACAGAACCTCCTGTATCCTACGAGAAGGAAAAACTGTTAAGAAACAAGCTAGCACAAACTTTAAACCTGCTGGTCAATCCATCGAACAGCGTCCTGCAGCTATCAATCTTCGCTTGGAGAATGTGTATTATGAGATTGATACGGTTTTACTTACAAGAGCAAAAAACTACTGTTTGCTTGTCTTGACGGATCGAAATAGTAGACATCATTTTATCCGATTGATTCCAAATAAAAGCGCTGAGTCAGTCAATCAGGCTCTAAAACTCATCTTAAAACAGCATCAAATTCTTTCCATCACGGCAGATAATGGAACGGAATTCAACCGCTTGTCTGATGTGTTTTCTGAGGAGCAAATTTATTATGTGCACCCCTATGCCTCTTGGGAAAGGGGAACTAATGAGAATCACAATAGATTCATTCGTAGATGGATTCCTATGAACTAAAAAAACGACTCTAAAAGAAGTCGCCTTCATCGAAAAATTGGATTAACAACTATCCTAAAAAAATGCTTGGACTACAAGTCGCCCAGAGAATTTCTTCTTGCTGGCTAACTTGAACTTGAAATGTAGCTTATCAAACACCCTACCAAGTTTTTCTGAGTTGCTTGAAAAAGTCTAGCTTAATTTGACAATTTAGGCTATATGAGTTTAGAAATCTTGTTTCAGTGTCATATAGAGCGATTGTGATATGTAGTGAAATAGATCTCTGACAAACTAGGCTTAAAAAAGGATCGTAAAGCATCACAATTTAGTAAACGTTAATTCGAAAGAATTACTATACTTACAAAGAGCACCTTTCGGGGTGTTCTTTTGTATTGTTAGATAGGTATATCCGTTATAATTCAACATTCTAGTAGACATTCGTCTGCTTTTTATATAATAAAACTAAATCAAAAAGGTTGAATTTTTAAAAATAAAGTCAACCTGCAACGAAAAGCATCAGACTAGGAGGTAAAATATGTACCAACCAGAAAAACTCAAGGCTCGGAGAAAAGAGCTAAAGCTAACACAGAAAGAGATTGCAGAGCAGTTTGGAATTAGTTTTCAGGCTTATTCAGCTTGGGAACGTGGAGTCAAGGAACCTTCCGAAGAAAAGGTTAGACAGCTAGAAGAGATTTTAAAAAGTACCAAAAAGGCTATTTTACCCAAATCGAAATTGTCCGTCTCTATAATAGCCTCTCTAATCAGGGAAAAGAGAAGGTAGTGGTCTATGCTCGCAATCTGGCTCAAGAAGAACAAGCCAAGAAGGTGACGCTTATTTCAGAAAAACTTTTCGAGTATCATGTCTACGAACGTATGTCAGCTGGTATCGGAGCTTCAGTTTATGATGATCGCAACTTTGATACAGTTTATTTCAATGAAGAACTGGCTCATGATTTTGCTTCCTGGGTATCAGGGGATTCCATGGAACCCAAATATCAAAATGGTTCCGTGGCTCTGATTCGAGAGACCGGATTTGATTATGACGGTGCTGTCTATGCAGTGGTTTGCAATAACCAGACCTATATCAAACGGGTCTATCGAGAAGAAGATGGCTTACGTTTGGTCTCCATCAATCCTAAATACAAGGATATTCATATTTCTTACGAAGAAGATCCGCGGATTGTGGGTATTATCGTGGGTAATTTTGTGCCCATGGAGGGATAGCCTATGGGCTACTTTGATTATTCCAGAGAGCCCCAAAGTGATATTGCCTTTGTCGATATGAAGTCCTTTTATGCCAGTGTTGAGTGTGTGGAAAGAGGACTCCATCCCCTTAAAACCTCCCTTTGTGTTATGAGTCGGGCGGATAATTCTGTTGGGCTTATTCTTGCCTCCTCGCCTATGTTTAAAAAAGTTTTTGGGAAAGCAAATGTCGGACGTGCCTATGACCTGCCCTTTGATATTAAGACGCGTAAATTTTCCTACTATAATGCCAAAAAACAAGGCTTACGGACAGACCCGGACTATGTGAAATTTATCGAAGATTGGGCTAGGGTGACCGTCATTGTCCCTCCTCGGATGGATAAGTATATCGCAGTCAACATGGAAATTCAGCGCATTTTCCAGAATTATGGCAGTCCAGATGATATTTATCCTTATTCAATTGATGAAGGCTTTATTGACCTAACCAGTTCGCTCAATTATTTTGTCCCGGACCAGCAGATTTCTCGTAAAGATAAGCTGGATATGCTTTCGGCTCGTATCCAGAGAGATATCTGGCGACAGACGGGGATTTACTCGACGGTCGGCATGTCGAATGCCAATCCTCTGCTTGCTAAGTTGGCTTTGGATAATGAAGCCAAGCACACACCGACCATGCGAGCCAATTGGTCTTACCAGGACGTGGAAAATAAGGTCTGGTCCATTCCAAAGATGACTGACTTTTGGGGGATTGGAAATCGGATGGAGAAGCGCTTGAGTAGCTTGGAAATCTATTCGATTAAGGAATTAGCCAATAGCAATCCTGATGTCCTGAAGAAAGAACTTGGTCAAGCTGGACTTCGCTTGTGGTTTCATGCCAATGGGATTGATGAGAGTAATGTTCACAAGCCCTATAAAGCCAAATCTCACGGCTTGGGCAATTCACAAATTTTACCGAGAGACTATGTCAAGCAGCGAGACATCGAAATTATCCTTCGAGAGATGGCTGAGCAGGTGGCTGTCAGGCTTCGACGGGCTGGGAAAAAGACAACGGTGGTTTCTATACATCTTGGTTTTTCTAAGCAGGAACAAAAACGCTCCATCCATACCCAGATGAAGGTGGAGCCGACCAATAATACCGGTCTTTTAGTCAGTTATGTACTGAAATTATTCCATAGCAAATATACTTCTGGGGCTGTCAGGAGTGTTGCCGTTAGTTATTCAGGATTTGTGGACGAATCCTTTGCATTGATTTCCCTTTTTGATGATGTTGACAAGCTAGAAAAAGAAGAAAGGCTCCAGACGGCCATTGATTCTATTCGAGAGCAATTCGGATTTACTTCTCTCTTGAAGGCCACTGCCTTAGAGGATGCATCGAGAAGTATTGCCAGAAGTAAGCTCATCGGAGGACACTCTGCTGGAGGATTAGATGGACTAAAATGATTGATCGTTCTTATTTACCCTTCCAATCCGCAAGGGACTATCAGGATCCAGGGATGCAGAAATGGCTAGGCTTTTTCCTGTCAGAGCATACCAGTTCACTCGGTGCAGAAAAAAATCGTGTTGATTTATCGACAGATTTGAATCCAGTTGAGAAGTTATTGCTACTTTCCCAGCTCTATGTCGGACGACTAAAAAGGCTCTTTTGTGGTCAAGGAGAATAATCGTAAAAGCACGATAATCGGTGAAGTAAGAGAATTATCTCCTCAAGAAATCTCTGTTAAAACGGATGAGGACTATAGACTTCTAAGGGTCCAAGACATTCTCGCAATCCAACTTTGTCAGGAGGAAGTTGATGACTAGAAAAGAGCTATATGAAAACAAATTGCAGATGGAGTATTTCTCAGATGACTATATTCGTTTCGAGGAAGATTTTCAAAAATACTCTGCCATGAATGTACCCCTGACTTTTCTGATTGACGATATTCTACGAACCATGGCTATCAACCAAAAGAATTACTTTGTCTTGAGCAAGGAAAATGCCAAGGACGGTAGGGAACATCGATTTTATTTTAGGGTGAGGATGTCCGAAAATAAAGTAGTTATAGGTTTTAGCTATACATTTTTGTATGTAGAAACGAAAAAATCTTCATCTTTTACTGAAGATTTTTTTATATTATATAATATTGAATAATATATATGATATAATAGGTTTGTAAAATTATATAAATTGACAAAAATGTCAGCTAATATGGAGGATTATTATGTTTTGAACAAAATATAAAAAAATTAATCATTGTTTGTGATGATAATACAGTTGGGTATGCTAATTATTTGCGCCAACTTGTAAGCGCTAACGACGACGAAGATGATGTAATTGTGGGAACTAAAGATGATGCGATTAAAGTGAGTGTCTGGTTAGAAAAAAACACTATTTAGATAATATGTCTACAATTTCTTCTAACGAACATGTGCTTTTTTTATTGGTGAAAATCAGGCGAGTAAGAATGAAATATCCAGTATGAATGTAAAATTTGACAAATATGGAATGAAATATGGTTGGTTAGGAAAACGTGGGATGATGATTGTCTCAAAAACTATAGATAATCCAGAAGACTATAATGAATTTATTGAGCTTTGTCGAAATTATAAAACTGAATTTGAACTTATAGAATTTAAAAAATCTATACCAGAGCAAGCTATAGATGCTGTGGTAGGTGCTATGGGGGATATTCCAAATGTTATTTCGAATGTGGGGAATACACTATTTTCATTCCTAGCAAGTTCTACCCCAGCTATTGCAGCGGATGCAGTCAATGCGGTTGCAGAAGCTACAAAATGGATTACAACAACAGATGATCAGAGAAAAATTACTGACCAACAATTCCGAGCTTTGACTTTAATATTATACATGGATGGATTATCAGAGTTCTTGGAGGGGTGATGAATGGATGGTTTTAGAGAGGGATATGAATTCTTTCAAAAGCGAGCTGGTAATTTTGTAGGAATTGTAGATGGAGAGCAGTATATAGATACTGTAAATTCAGAGATAGATAATTTGATGAACTCTCTTAATAATCTTAAATCAAGTGGTTCACTTGTAGAAACATTAAAGGGAGATGCTGCTGAATTTTGGCACGGCGGAACCTTTAATATTAAGGCAGTTATTAATTCCTCAAAAAACAGAGTACAAGTTGATCGTAGCCATGATTTTGGATCTGCTGATATTACGGGAGTAAACTTCGATGCTAAGTTTGGTTTAAAATATTATAAAGATGCTACTTCGACTGCTAAACAACAGTCAAAGAGTATTATTGATTGCTATAATGATTATAAACCTAAAGGTATAAAAGATGAGTTTCCCATCTATTTAGAAAAGAGAAGTATGGACAAAGAAATAGATCCGAATACTACAGTCTATTTTGAACAACATAGAATTGTTCCATCTGATCAACTTGAGGAAATTATTGCAATATTAGAAAGTAAAGGGCGAGAGTATTCAATTAATTCCCCCAAAGGTTTTAATAAGTATGAGGATACTCGAAATTACCTGAGTGATAGAGTTAAAGATAATAAAGGAAATGAGTCAATTCCTTTATCTAAACAAGAAGCTCACGATCTAGCGCAATTGGCTAAAGAGGGTGGAGTAAATTCTGAGGATTTACACTTAACAACTGAAGAGCTTATTAAATACACTCATATATTAAAACAATCATACAAGGCTGGCTTAACTGCAGCAACAATATCGATGGTTTTGCAAGTTGCACCTGAAATATGGAATGCAATAGCTTATCTAATTAAGAATGGATATGTCGGTGAAAGACAATTTAAAAAAATAGGTTTTGCAGCACTTACAGGAGCAGGCGAAGGATTTGTAAGAGGTACAGTTTCAGCAGCAATTACAGCAAGTTGTCTGTCTGGGGTATTTGGAAAGACTCTTAAAAAAGCTAACCCATCAGTAATAGGTGTAGTGACAGTACTAGTAATGAACTCGATGAAGAACTCGTATAAAGTATTTACTGGCGAGATGAATAGAAGTGAGATGGTGACCGAGTTAATTAAAGAAATGTTTATTACAACCTGTGCATTTTCAATGGGATTATTAGGAAAAGCATATATCAAAATTCCGTTACCTAAATTTCTTTCTCAACTTAATGAAGTTGTCCCTTTAGGATACATGATAGGTAGTTTTGTAGGATCAATAGCTGGCTCTGTTATTTACTCTTCAATATACAATCCAGTGCTATCATTTTGTGTTGAGTCAGGATTTACTCTATTTGGTTTAGTAGATCAAGATTACGAGTTGCCAGAAGAAGTATTAAACGAAATAGGAATTGAAGTTTTTGAATATGAAAAGTTTGAATACGAACCGTTTGAATACGAGAAGTTTGAATATGAGAAATTTGAATATGAACAATTTGAATATGAGAAGCTTCATACGATATTCCTAAGACGAGGAGTAATTGGTGTAAATTGTGTAGGTTATATGTAGTTGTTAACCAAAAAAATTGCCAAAAATTATAATGCGCATAATCAAAGAATATTATAAAATGAAAAATGTTTTTATTTTTCGAAAGAAAAAATTTAACTAATAATCAGGATTAGTATTAATCCACTGAATTTTTTTCAAAAAAAGTTGGATGTTTTTCATCGGTAGTTAAAATATTGATACAGAAAAAAAGGATGGAATGATTTTCCATCCTTTTTATATAGGAATAAATTGTTATTCCTGGGGACAATTTTTATACTCTTCGAAAATCAAATTCAAACCGCGTCAACGTCGCCTTGATTATATATGTGACTGACTTCGTCAGTCTTATCTACACCCTCAAAGCAGTGCTTTGAGCAACCTGCGGCTAGTTTGCTCTTTGATTTTCATTGAGTATTAATCTTTCTTACCTTTTTAGTAAGAAGGTAGCCGAGAGGGCTAGGCTGAGACTTGCCATAAAGAGGAGAGGACTAGTCTGCTCACCAGTAGCTGGAAGTTGTTTTTCATTCGTAGAAGCTTTGTCATTAGCATCATTTCTTTGAGCCAATGGTGTTGTAGTTTCTACCTTTGTTTCTTCTGTCTGGGCTGGCACTGGTTTAACAGTTGCACTCTCTGTCTTATAGACAATAGCATAGGTATTCAGGTCAAGAGCGATAAACTCAAGATACCCATCTCGGATGGTGAACTCTTGTGATTTCAAGTCTTTTGTCGGAGTCAATTGATAGAATTCTTGGACAGCACCTGAAACTGGTAAACGAACGAGTACAGCACCTTTTGGTTGAACTGGTTTGCCATCTTTATCCTTGAGTTGAAGGGCATAAGCATCGTATTTTTTGCCTAAGAGTTCTTTGTTTTCAACTTTTTGACTGTCAAGGTAGCTTGCTCCTTCGAGTTCAGTTGTTCCACTAATAACTTGAGCTCTTGTGGTCTGATCTTTCATTACTTTGAGTTTAAACTCAGGAAGTGTGATACTTGGTGCTTCTTGATCTCCTGCAGTACCGATAGGCTCAGTGTATTCAGGAATTATCACAGAAGGTGCTTCCTGATCTCCCGCAGTGCCGATAGGCTCAGTGTATTCAGGAATTACTCACAGAAGGCGCTTCTTGGTCACCTGCAGTGCCGATAGGCTCAGTGTATTCAGGAATTACCACAGAAGGCGCTTCTTGTTCACCCTGCAGTACCGATAGGTTCAGTATATTCAGGAATTACCACAGAAGGCGCTTCCTGGTCTCCTGCAGTTCCGATAGGTTCAGTGTATTCAGGGAATTACCACAGAAGGTGCTTCTTGGTCACCTGCAGTGCCGATAGGTTCAGTGTATTCAGGGATAACCACAGAAGGTGCTTCTTGGTCACCCGCAGTGCCGATAGGTTTCAGTGTATTCAGGGATAACCACAGAAGGTGCTTCCTGGTCTCCTGCAGTGCCGATAGGTTCAGTGTATTCAGGAATTACCACAGAAGGCGCTTCCTGATCACCCGCAGTTCCGATAGGATCAGTGTATTCAGGAATTACCACAGAAGGCGCTTCCTGATCACCTGCAGTACCGATAGGCTCAGTATATTCAGGATTACCACAGAAGGCGCATCTTGGTCTCCTGCAGTGCCGATAGGTTCAGTATATTCAGGAATTACTACGGAAGGTGCTTCTTGGTCTCCTGCAGTGCCGATAGGTTCAGTGTATTCAGGGATAACCACAGAAGGCGCTTCCTGATCTCCCGCAGTTCCATAG